>Ga0207648_10006621_pt1 | contig 11510 bp, 15 predicted proteins | sample KBSMisM32_FD_184310 | JGI IMG/M metagenome (GOLD analysis project Ga0207648, IMG submission 184310) | Miscanthus rhizosphere microbial communities from Kellogg Biological Station, Michigan, USA - KBS Miscanthus M3-2 (SPAdes) (version 2) | ecosystem: Host-associated > Plants > Roots >... | reverse complement strand
GGAGGGCAATTTCATCACCACCGAAAGCGTGGTGATGCGCTCGACCACAGGCACGGTTCGCTGGATCAAGGCACGTCACCGCCGGGAAAAAGGGTGATTGAGGCGCAATTGGAAAAAGGCGCCGCGGCCTTCGGTGTCGCGCGCTCCTTCACGGGCCGGCGCTGGCTGCTCAAGCCGGTGGATGCGGCCCTGGAACGGGATTTGTCCGCGGAATTGCCGCCGGTGGTAGCGCGGCTGCTGGCCTTGCGCGGGGTTCCGGTGGCCCAAGCCGCCGACTATCTCGCCCCGCGGCTCAAGCATCTTTTGCCCGATCCCTTTGTCCTCAAGGATATGGAAGCCGCGGTGACGCGGGTGGCGGCGGCGATCGAAGCCGGTGAGCGCATCGCGGTTTTCGGCGATTACGACGTGGACGGATCGACATCGGCGGCGCTGCTATCGGACTTTCTTTCTGCCCTGGGGACGGCGCCCCGCATTTATATTCCCGACCGGATGAAGGAAGGCTATGGGCCTTCGCCGGCCGCGATGCGGGCGCTTGCCGCCGAAGGCGCCCGCCTGATCGTCACGGTGGATTGCGGAGCCGCCGCGACAGCCGCCTTGGACGAGGCAAGCGGGCTGGGCCTGGACGTTGTGGTGTTGGACCATCACCGGGTCGAGGCGCCGCCGCCGGCGATTGCCCATGTCAATCCCAACCAGCCCGGCGACACGTCCGGACTGGGCTATCTTTGCGCCGCCGGAGTCACCTTTCTGTTTTTGGTGGCGCTCAATCGTCACCTGCGCCAGTCGGAATTCTATCGGGAACGCGGTCTTGCCGAGCCGGATCTGCGCCTGTTCATGGACCTGGTGGGGTTGGCCACCATTTGCGATGTGGTGCCGCTCAAGGATCTCAACCGAGCCTTCGTGCGCTTCGGTCTTTCGCAGATCGGCGCGTTGTCGCGGCCGGGCCTTCAGGCGCTGGCGGGGATCGCCGGCGCCAAGGCGCCTTTCACGCCTTATCATTTGGGATTTGTGTTTGGTCCGCGCATCAATGCCGGCGGACGCGTGGGACGCTCCTCTTTGGGCGTGGATTTGTTGACCGTGCGTGAGGCCGATAAGGCGGCGGAGTTCGCCGCCCAGCTTGATCTGCACAATCGCGAGCGCCAGGCGATCGAAAAGACCATCCTGGAAGAAGCCACCGCGCTGGCGGCGACACAGGCCAATGCGCCGTTCCTGCTGGTGACGGGCGAGGGCTGGCATCCCGGCGTGGTGGGAATCGTCGCGGGCCGATTGAAAGAACGTTTCTCCAAGCCGGCCTTTGTTGCCGGCTTTGAAGGTGGCATGGGAAAAGGCTCGGCGCGCTCGATCCCGGGCATCGATCTCGGCGTCATCATCCGCGCCGCGGCGGAACAGGGCGTAATAGAATATGGCGGCGGCCATGCCATGGCGGCGGGATTTTCCCTGACTGCGGCGCAGCTGGATGGTTTTCACAAATTCATCGACGCGGCGTTCAGCGGCGCAGGTCCTGCGTTGAGCGCGGCCAATGACCTTCAACTGGACGCGGTAGCGTCGCCGGCCGGCGCAAACCTGGCGCTGGTCCAGGAGATCGCCTCGGCCGGGCCGTTCGGTGCCGGCAATCCGGAACCCCTGCTGGGCTTGGCCGATGTGCGGCTGGCCTTTGCCGATGTGGTGGGCGCGTCTCATATCCGGCTGCGGCTGCAGGGCGGGGAGGGCACGCTGATCGACGCCATTGCCTTCAGGGCCGTCGGCACGCCGCTGGGCGAGGGTCTTCTGTCCAATCGCGGCAAGCTGCTCCATGTCGTGGGCCGGCTGCGCCAGGACGATTGGAACGGGAGAACGCGGGTCAAGCTGGAAATCGAGGACGCGGCGCCGGTAACTGGTTAGCAATGCTGTCCCGATCTTCCCTCTCCCCTTGAGGGAGAGGGCGCAAAATCCTGCGCTTAGCGGAGCTAAGCGCTTGGATTTTGCGGGTGAGGGGTGCGTTTGGTCTTGACTCACCCCTCACCTGAAAAATCAATGGGTTGAGCGTCGCTTTCGCTCCGCTAACCCAGTGATTTTTCTTCCTCTCCCTCAAGGGGAGAGGAAAATATGCAGAGACTTGGGCGATTGGCAGTTTTGCCCGAATTTCTGTTGCCAAACCGGGACTTGGCCGCTAAACCCCGGGTCCTTCCGGCAGCGCCCTTCGTCTATCGGTTAGGACTCAAGATTTTCAATCTTGCAAGAGGGGTTCGACTCCCCTAGGGCGCGCCACCCTACGCTGCGCAGCAGCGGAGGGTGTCTCCCGAAGCTCCGCAGGAGCGTAGGGAGACTAAACTTGCTTCGCGCAGCTTCGAGTGGCAGGCCCATCACGGCGCAGCCCCAAGACGCTTCAGCGCGTCCTTCGCCGATGTCAGGCCGGGATCGAGCTTCAGCGCCGCGCGATAGTCGGCGATGGCCGCATCGATGACGCCTTTAAGCTCGTAAGCGTCCCCGCGATGGCCATAGGCACCGGCGTATCGAGACACAAATCCGGGATGGAGCAAGATATCCTTGGCGTTAATCTCAATCGCTCGCGTGTGATCGGCGATGGCCTGGTCGTACAGAGTTTTGTGCGCATAAGCGAGCCCGCGTCTGTCATAGGCTTCGGCGTCCGCGGGCGCGAGTGAAATCTCTTTGGTGAGATCGGCGATTACGTCGTCGTAAAGCCCTTTATGGGCATAGCCAAGCGCTCGATTGTAATAGCCGGCGACATTGCGTGAATTGAGCGAAATGACCTTGCCAAAGTCTGCGATGGCAAGATCGTAGAGTGCTTTGCGCAAATAAATGTTCCCTCTGCTTTCATAGGCGGTTTCCAAACCGGGTTTGAGAGAAACCGCCATGGTAAAGTCGGCGATGGCCTCATCGTAGAGCGTTTTGCGCTGATGCGCTTGCCCGCGATAATTGTAGGCATCGGCCAGGATGAAGTCCGGGTCCGCCCCCGTGGGTTGGAGCGTTATCGCCTTGGTGTAATCGCTGATGGCTTGGTCATCGAGGCCCTGATTGTTATAGGCGTTTCCCCGATTGAAATACGCAATAGGAAAGGTCTTGGGTAAAAGGGCAATCGCCTGGTCGTAATCGGCGATCGCCTGGTCGTAGAGTCCCTTATTGGCGTAGGCGACCCCGCGATTGTCATAGTCGGTTGCAAGATGCGCCGTGGCGGCCGGGATTTGCCGGCCGGATTTCAAGTCCGCACTGTCGATTTGAATCATCCTGGTGCAGCCGGCGATGCTGATGCCAGGGTCGGGATGGCCGCAATTGCCCCGCAAGACTTGTGACTCGGCCGGTATGGCAATGGAAATGAAAACCAAGCCGCACAAAGCGCGAAAAGTACGGGCAATGGAAATCGCGATGCCGGCTAGCGGCGGTTTCAGCCTTTGGCATTCCGTCGTTCTGGCCCAAACCATTTTTTCGCCTTTGGATTGCGATGGGGACAGCCCGGCCAACAACACGGTCGGCGCACGCCTTCCTTCAGTTCCGTCACAAGTCTTCTGACATGTCCTTTTCTCGTATCTTCTTTTTTTACGATGGTCACCCAGCAAATCCATTCATTTCTTGCGAGCGGAGTGATGCTCTCCCAAGCTGTCAGTGCCTTTGCGTCGGACTCCAGGGCTTTTTGCAGGTCATTCGGCAGCTCATGGACGACGCCTGCCGAGATAGCTTTTTTTGCCATGCTCACGGACCATTGGCGCAGATTGGCCCGCCGGTATAGCGATTCATGCGGGCGATGCGAGCCCGCACCAATTCTTCATGCGTGCAGACCTTTCCTGGCGGTGTGACGTACATTGCCATTGTTGGCTGTTGCCCGGCCGTCTTTCGATTGTCAGAACCGATGAGATAGCCGATCACTGTCCAGCCGTTATTTTCCAAAGCCAGCCAGACGGTCTCGTCGGCCATGCCTTGTTTGGCAAAGCGCGAGCGAAAGTGAACGGCCGCATACTTGCCGTCCGGTAACCCGGCTGCGGTGCTGGACAAGGCTTGTTTGGAAAGCGTGCGCTGCATGATCGCGCCCAGAGGTTCACGCACCGGCGCGATCTTGCTTTGCAGAACCTGTGGGGTCAATTTTGCTTTGAAGGGGCTGCCTGCGCGCGCCCACCCTCTGGCATAATCGCTGCCATCGATGAACGACAGCCACTGCATGGCTGCGCCGTCGGGTGTTGCTGAGGACTGTGCCAGGACGGAGAAGGGAAGCGCCACCCCTGCGGCAATCACGACCGCGCCAAGTGGTTTCGCCCACTGTATTTCCATGCAGCCCCCGACGCGGCCCTGGGCACCCCAATCCCAGCACCGCCACTCAATGCTAGCACAGATAGTGGTTGGATCTGGGCTACTCTTGCGTCACTGGGGGCTGCTCTTGCGTCAACGGCGTCCCTTTGACGACCTTTGCCGGTTTGCAGCCGCCAAATCCATTGCGGCTGGCGTTGGTATTCTCGGCACAATCGGGCCGGGCGCTCTGCACTATATGAGTCGCTTTGGGGCGATCGGGGTTGCCGGCCACGGTCACTGGATTGGACAAGGCCACATATCCTACCGCGGCGGCCGCGAGTGCGGCGATGCCCCATGCATAAATGCGCGCAGGTGCCATGATGCACTCCTTTTTCCAGGAATCCATAACGGTTGGCACTGGGGCGGGGTTCCTCCAGTTCCGCTCTCCAGTCTCACTGGAACCTTGGCGGCATCTCTTCGTTGATTTTCGGGGCTCATTACAAGGAGCATGGCCATGGCAGTTATAATCAACAAAGACGGCGGCGGAGGCGGCGGAAGCGCGGTACTGGGATTCATCCTCGGTGCCGTCATGCTGGTCGCCGGTATCATCGGCTTCTTCATGTGGGACAATTACAAGAGCGGCGGCGCCCCCAAATCCGTGACCATCACCGAGCATGCCAAATAGCGCGGCACCTTCTATCCATGGAGACAATCGATGGGTGACAAAATCATTATTACCGACGAAGAGGAAAAGCCCCCCAAGCCGGACGTGATCGTGGTGGCGCCTGAAGCCGCCGAAAAAAAGGAAAAGGTCGTCACGCGGAAAACGACCGTCACGGAAACGAAGGAAGAGGAATAGGCGAGCGTTTAATTGGATTTCGTGGGGCTGGCCAGAAAGTCCGCATAATTTGCGAACTTGGCGTGGCATTCCTTCGGCGACAGCCCATACTCATCGCAAGGCGTTCCCCACTGGGTGAGCGCGGGATGGCGTTCCTGCGCGCACCCTGGCAGCGCGCCGCTTAGAATCACGGCGATCGCAATAATCAACCCTTTGTGCATAGGGGCTCCCCAACCCGAAACGCGGGGAGACTAGGGCCGTTGATGAGTCTGCGCAGTCTCGAATAGAGGAACAGGGTGTTCGCGCGCGAGAGGCGTTAACCAAAGTCGTCCTTCCTGCTCTTCACCGCCTGAAGACTCTGCCTCACCCAGGAATTTCCGGCGTCACCAGCGCTGCGAGTTGGTTCAGTGATTCCTGCCAGCCGAGATAGCAGGCTTCGACCGGAATGACCGACGGGATGCCCGCTTGTTCGATGCTGATCTCGGTGCCCACCGAAACCGGCTTGAGGTGCACCGTGACATGCATGGTGCCCGGCAGGTTTGGATCGTCGAATGTGTCGGTGTAGCGGATCAGCGAATGGGGAACGAGCTCGACATATTCGCCGCCGAAGGAATGACTGTTTCCGGTGGTGAAATTGCGGAACGCCATGCGGAATTTACCGCCGACCTTGGCCTCGAAGTGATGGACCGTGCAGGTGAAGCCGTTGGGCGGCAGCCACTTGGCCATCGCATCCGCCTCCAGAAAGGCGCGATAGACCTTTTCCGGCTTGACGGGCAGAACGCGATGCAGTCGGACGGTGTTGGCAGTCATGGTCTTCTCCTTGTCTTGTCGATCGACTGAAAGACGGGGCTGGCCCGCCCGATCCGACAGGGGCCTCACGGCTTTTGTTTGGCTTGGCATCCGGAACCCGGCTGTCACAATTTTTTAATCTGGAACTACCGGCAAATCCGGCACAAAAATCCTACCCTGTCATTGTCGGGACGGGGGCCTGGCGGACGTCCTTTGGACCTTGATCCGCAATAGGGAGATCGCACATGCCCACCAACTTCTTCTGGTACGATTTGGCCACCAGCGACGTCGCGGCCGCCCGCAAATTCTATTGCGATGTCGTGGGATGGGGCTATCAGGATAACAGCCAGGGCGGCCAGAGCTATGGTCTGTTCACGGTCGGCGATGCCGGCGTCGCCGGCCTGATGCCCTATCCCGAAGGCATGCGGCCTCCCCATCCGGTATGGAACGGCTATATCGCCGTCGATGACGTCGATGCCATGGCCGGCAAGATCAAGGATGCCGGCGGCAAGGTCCATCGCGGCCCGATGGAGGTGCCCGGCGTCATCCGCTTTGCCGTGGTGGCCGATCCCCAAGGCGCGGTGTTCATTGTCGCCAAGGGCTTGCAGTCCGGCCCTATGCCGCAATTCCCGGAAGGCACGCCCGGCACCATCGGTTGGCGGGAATTGTTTGCTGCAGATTGGGAAAAGGACTTCGCCTTCTATGCCAAGCTGTTCGGCTGGACCAAGGCGGAAGCCCATGACATGGGCCCAATGGGCACCTATCAGCTGTTCGCGGCAGGCGGCGCGCCCAGCGGCGGCATGATGAACAAGCATCCCGCGATGCCGCAGCCTTGGTGGAATTACTACATCAATGTGGACGGCATCGAAGCCGCCAAGGCGCGGGTGGAGAAAGCCGGCGGCAGTGTGAAGATGGGACCCATGCAGGTGCCTGGCGGCCAATGGATCCTGCAAGGCCAGGATCCCCAGGGCGGCACCTTCGCGCTGGTCGCACTCAAGCAGTAAGAGCTCAGCGCAAAGGGCAAGCTCTACTTCAGCGACGCCATATCGATCACAAAGCGATACTTCACGTCGCTCTTGATCATGCGGTCATAGGCCTTGTCGATATCCTGCATCTTGATCATCTCGATGTCGCAGGTGATCCCATGCTTGGCGCAGAAGTCCAGCATCTCCTGAGTTTCCGGTATGCCGCCGATCAGCGAACCGGCAATGCCGCGCCGCTTGAACACCAACGCAAATACCGCGGGCGAGGGATGCGGGGTCGGCGGCGCGCCCACCAGCACCATCGTGCCGTCACGCTTCAGGAGCGTGGTAAATGCATCCAGATTGTGCGAGGCCGCCACCGTGTTCAGGATGATGTCGAAGCTGTTGAGATGCTTCTGCATCTGCGCCGTATCCTTCGGGATCACCACCTCGTCGGCCCCCATTGCTTTGATCTCGGCCACCTTGTTGGGAGAGGTGGTGAATGCGACGGTGTGAGCGCCCAAGGCGTGGCTGAGCTTCACGCCCATATGACCCAGCCCGCCAATGCCGACGATGCCCACCTTTTTGCCCGGGCCCGCGCCCCAATGGCGCAAAGGCGACCAGGTCGTGATGCCCGCGCAGAGCAACGGCGCCACGCCCGCCAGGTCTTTCTCCGCATGCCGGATGTCGAGAACGAAATGCTCGTCCACCGTGATGGAGGCGCTGTAGCCGCCATAGGTGTTGGGCCCGCCGCCCACCGGCCCGTTATAAGTCCCGGTGAAGCCCACCGGACCGTCGCAATACTGCTCCAGCCCGTCTTGGCATTGGGCACAGCTGCGGCAGCTGTCCACCATGCACCCCACCCCGACAATCTGGCCCGGCTTGAAACGGGTAACGTCCTTGCCGACTGCGGTCACGCGCCCCACAATCTCATGACCCGGCACGCAGGGATATTGCGTGCCCGGCCAGTCACCCCGAGCGGTATGCAGATCGCTGTGACAGACGCCGCAAAACAGGATGTCCAGGGCAACGTCTTTGGGGTCCGGCGCGCGCCGATCAATGGCATGGGGTCCAAAAGGCGTGGTGGCGGACTTTACGGCAAAGGCTTTGGTCTGCATCGGCAACTCCGGGGAAAGACAAGGAAATGTCCCTAACCAAATAGGCTAGAATTACGGTCTGTGAAGGGACTTGCGGCACTTCGTCCCCATTTTTCGCGCGCGGTTGACGCCGTCGGGCAATAAAATTACCACGCCTGGACTTAGTTGAAGGATTTGCGACATGCGCATCGACCAGATTCCGGTGGGAAAAAACGCACCCGATGATGTGAATGTCATCATCGAGGTGCCGATCGGCGGCGAGCCGATCAAATACGAACTGGACAAGGCCTCAGGCGCCTTGGTGGTCGATCGCTTTCTCTATACCGCCATGCGCTATCCCGGGAATTACGGCTTCATTCCGCACACTCTGTCTGGCGACGGCGATCCGGTGGATGTGCTGATCGCCAATAGCCGCGCCATTGCGCCCGGTGCGGTAATGAGCGTGCGCCCGGTCGGCGTGCTGTTGATGGAAGACAATGCCGGCATGGACGAAAAGATCGTGGCCGTGCCGTCGGCGCATATTACCCAGCGCTTCGAAGGCGTCGCCAACTACGGCGATTTGCCGGACATTACTCTCAAGCAGATCGAGCATTTCTTCGCCCACTACAAAGATCTCGAGCCAGGCAAATGGGTCAAGATCATCCGCTGGGGCGACGCCGCCGAAGCAAAAAGGCTGATCCTTGACGGCGTCGAGCGCGCCGCGTCTCTTATGAAAAAACCTTAGCCGCCCCAATCCGGCGGCGTGGGAAGCGAACGCACCAACTGCGACAAGCCTTGGCTATAAGTGCCGCGCAGGCTGCTCCAATAGGGATCGTCTTCCTTCAGCATGGTCATGTTGGCGGTGGAAAAACTGTCGGTCTGGTAGCGCAGCATGTCGATGGGCATGCCGACCGACAGGTTGCTGCGCATGGTGGCGTCGAAGGACAGAAGCGCCAATTTGGCGGCTTCGTCCAGCGGGCATTCCGGCGTCATCGAGCGGTCCAGAATGGGCTTACCGTATTTGGTTTCGCCGATCTGCAAAAAGGTGGAACGCAGCGACGCTTCGATGAAGTTTCCGGCGGAATAGACCTGGAACAGCCGGGGCGGCTCCCCCATGATCTGGCCGCCCACCAGGAAACTGCCATTGGGATCGCCATAGGGCTGTACCGACGGTCCATCGCGCGTGACGATCTCGCGCAACTTGTCTCCCACAATGCGCGCCACTTCGAACATCGAATGCGCGGCATGCAAGTCTTCCGGCTTGGCGCTGCCTTCCGTGCCCCGCAACTCCGAAATCACCGCCTGGGTGGTGGCAAGGTTGCCCGCCGATAGAATGGCGATCACCCGATTGCCCGGCAGATTAAAAAGATCAAACTTGCGCACCCGTGCCACCTGGTCGACCCCCGCATTCGAGCGGGAATCGGAGGCCATCACCAATCCCTGCGGCAGGAGTATTCCCAGGCAATAGGTCATGCAGCCGCCCCTTTTAAGGGTGCGCGCAACGGCAGCATCGTCACAAAGATCGGTGATCTTGCGGCCAAGGCGACTCCCCATCCCTTGGAGAATTATAGCATGGCGCCGCGCTCGGCGTGGCGAGAGTTGAGAATTTACCGATAGCGCTCGGCTGGATGAGCCCAGGACAGGTTGGGCCCAAGCTTCAGCCGGGCCGCTTCCACATCCGCCAGCTGCTGTGCGTCGGGCAATGATGGAATGGTAATGCGTTCGCCCAACTCCAAGCCTCTGAGCGCGGCATCCACCATTTCGTCCACTTCCATGATCCGTTCGGCCGGCAGGCGCGAATCCACGTCCGTGCCGGCCCGCTCCCAAATTTCGGTGCGGGTGGCGCCGGGGAGAACCGTCTGGATGACGACGCCATTTTCCGTCAGCTCCCTGGTCATGGCATGGGAGAGCGCAAGCATGAAGGATTTGGAGCCGCTATAGACGCCGTTAAAGCGCTCGGGATTATAGGCGACGATGCTCGCCATATTGACGATGGTGCCGCGTTTCCTGCCGACAAAGGCGCGCCCCGCCGCCAAGGCCAGGCGGGTCGCGGCGGTGACATTCAATGCGATCAGCTTCTCAATCACCTCCACCGGCGTCTGCAGCAGCGGCGAAACCGTGGCGATGCCGGCATTGTTGAGAAAGAAAGTGATGGCCGGATCTTTTTCGAATATCTGCTCGATGCGATTGACATCGCCGCTTTGTGTCAGATCGGCGACGATCACTTCCGCCGCGGCGCCTTCCTTTGCCAGTTGCGCCGCAAGCTGCCGCAATCGTTCACCGTCGCGCGCCACCAGGATGAGATCATAGCCGCGCCGCGCCAGCTTTTGGGCGTAGCTTTTACCGATGCCGGCGGAAGCGCCGGTGATGAGGGCTTTGGGTCGCGCCATGGCATGAAACTTAGATCGCCGGGGAAGCTTTTCAAGCCTCAATGCGCGTGCCAAATTCGGCAGCATCTCAGGAGATCTCCATGCGCCGCCGGTTGCTGCCCTGTTTCGCGGCCATGTTGCTGCTCTCGCCTCCCGCTTTGGCTGCCGGCAAGGTCGGACTTTGGCAGGTCACGACCACCTATCAGTTTGGCATGCCGACCGTCCCGCCCGCGCTGGTGGCCCTGTCCCACGCGCAAGGCCTGAAACCGCCGGTCTCCGGCCGGCCTTTCATCCATCACATGTGCATGACCAACAACGAAACCGAGGGGAGGCAAGCCCTACATCTCAACAGCCGGGATTTCGACTGTGCCGATCGGCTTGTCAGCGTCCGGGGACCCCGGATGGTCTTGGAAAGCATCTGTCACGGGCCGCTCGAAGGTGTTGGCCGTTCGCAGATCGTCTGGCGCGGCAACGAGCATTTTGACGGCAATTATGAATTCAAAGGCAGGTTTCGGGGCAATTCCACCCGCATGTCCAGCAGCTTCACGGCCGATTGGCAGGGCGCTGACTGTCGCGAGGTCCGGCCCTTCATTCCGCAAGGCAACTGAGAGTCCCGGCAATCCCCGGTAATTGACAGCGGCAGCCGTCCTGGCAGACTCGCGCCGAAACGTTGATGGGGAAGGGCATGCCTCCAAGAATCGCAACCACGTCGATCGCGGCCGCCATCCTGTTGTTGCCGGCCGCCGCCTTTGCCGGCCATGGCAAGGCCGGGCTGTGGACCGTCACCTCCACCATGCAGATGGGAAATATGCCGCAGATGCCGCCCGAAGCCATGGCGATGATGCGGTCCCGCGGCATGAGCATGCCGGGCATGGCACCCATGACCACGCAGATCTGCATGACCGTGGAACAGGTCAATGGCGACGTTCCGCCCGCTATGCACAATCGGGGCGAGACTTGCACCACCAAGCTCCTCTGCCAGACCGCGACATCGATGAAATCGGAAGTGACCTGTCACTGCCGGATGTAAGGGGTGGGCCGGGCCGAGATGACCTGGCGCGGAAACGAGCATTATGAGGGCACCTACAATTTCAAAGGCATGATGGAGGGCCGCCCACAGGAGATAAGCACCCGCTACAGCGGCGATTTCGTGAAGGCCGATTGCGGTGCGGTCAAACCGGCCAGAGTGATGTCCCATTGAACACGCATTGACGCAAGACACTGAGGCGGCGGGGGCGCTTGCCTCGCTGCTGCGTGAGAG
>Ga0207648_10006619_pt1 | contig 11511 bp, 10 predicted proteins | sample KBSMisM32_FD_184310 | JGI IMG/M metagenome (GOLD analysis project Ga0207648, IMG submission 184310) | Miscanthus rhizosphere microbial communities from Kellogg Biological Station, Michigan, USA - KBS Miscanthus M3-2 (SPAdes) (version 2) | ecosystem: Host-associated > Plants > Roots >... | reverse complement strand
ACGGCCTTGGAGTCGGTGACGTCGAGGACGTCGCGCTGCGCGACCGGCGGCGCCTCTCGGAGGACGGTGTCCTGATCGTCGTCACCACCGTCGCGCTCGACGGCGACGGCAGCGACGTGGCGCCGCCCGAGCTGATCGCGCGCGGGCTGGGGGAGGACGAGGACCTGATCGACGACCTGCGCGCGGAGGCGGAGCGGATCGTCCGGGAGCTCGCCGGGAACGGCATCACCGAGATCAAGCTCCTGCAGGAGCACATCCACGACGGGATCGGGCAGGTCGTCTACCAGAAGACGCGCCGACGCCCGATGATCCTCCCCGTGGTGATCGAGGTCTAGCGATGCGGGACTGGGCCGACGTCCTCGAGGCGAACGCCGCGACGCCGGCGACGGTGCGGCGCCTCGTGGCGCAGCTGCGTGCGTGCGAGGCGGCCGCCATCGCCTTCTGCCGGCTTCTCGAGCGCTGGGGCAAGGGCGATGCCCACCCGGCGACGCCGGGCGCGCGCCGCGCGGCCTTCCGGCATGCGGCGGACCGCGTCGAGACCGCGCTCGCGGGCCTCGAGGCGCCTCTCTCCGTCTACCTGATCGAGCTCGAGCCCGACCGGGCCGAAGGCAGCTCGTGGTACGGCGGCCCCGGGGCGGGCGAGCTCGTCGAATGGCGCCCGGTGCTGGAGCGCGCGGGCGTCACTGCTTGCCCGAATCGCACGGCGGCGGTGTACCTCGAGCTGGCCGTGCTCGTGCGCGCCCTCCAGGGCCTCGACGACGCCGTGCGCCTCGACGTGGTGCCGGACCGCTCCTCGCTCTGGGCGGGGCTCTTCGACCTGCGCGACACGCTCCTCGGCGCAACGGTCGACGACCTCCGCGCGCTTGCCGCGTGAGTCGCTCGTCTCGGTTCGGTTCGTGTCCGACTTCGGCCGGACACGTCATCTCTCGACAGCCTTCGCGTGACGCGTGGGTGTCCGACTGAAGTCGGACAACGATCGGATGCCGCCGAGAATCGTGGTCGTCGGCTCGGTCAACCTCGACCTCGTCGTGCGCGTCGAGCGGTTGCCCGAGCCGGGTGAGACCGTCGGCGGTGGCACGTTCCGTCGGGTGCCAGGAGGGAAGGGTGCGAACCAGGCGGTCGCCTGTGCTCGGCTCGGGGCGGACGTGACGATGATCGCGGCGGTCGGACGCGACCCGCAGGCCGGGGAGGCGCTCGCGGGCCTTCGCGCGGCCGGCGTGGAGCTCGTGGTGCAGGAGAGCGAGGCGCCGACCGGCGTTGCGTTGATCCAGGTCGACGCGGAGGGCGAGACGACGATCGCCGTGGCGCCCGGCGCGAACGCGACCCTGGGCGCAGTCGATCTGCCCCCGCACGACGCGGCCCTCTGCCAGCTCGAGATCCCGGACGACGCCGTCCTCGCGGCGTGGGAGGAATGCACCGGGCTCTTCTGCCTCAACGCCGCGCCCGCGCGGCCCATCGCGGTCGACGCGGACCTCACCGTCGTGAACCGGCACGAGCTCGAGACGCTCGTACGCAGGGACGGGCTCGTCGCGCTGACACTGGGTGCCGACGGCGCCGTCCTCCTGGACGACGGCGAGGAGATCGCACGGGCAACTCCGCCGCCCGTCGACGCGGTGGACGGGACTGCTGCGGGAGACGCGTTCACCGCGTGCCTGCTCGTGTCGCTGCTCGAGGAGCGGTCGCACGAGGAGGCACTCCGTCGCGCGTGTGCAGCCGGCGCCCTCGCCGCGTCGCGTTTCGGTGCGCAGCCGTCGCTGCCGACAGCTGCCGAGGTCGACGAGATCATGGCTCCGGGATAATCCTCCGGATGCCGACGCCGATCATCCTCGACTGCGACCCCGGTCACGACGACGCCATCGCGCTGCTGCTCGCACTCGGCAGCCCCGAGCTCGAGCTGCTCGGCGTCACGACGACCTACGGGAACCAGACGCTCGAGAAGACGACCGCGAACGCCCTCCGCGTCCTCGAGCTCGCCGGCCGCGGAGACGTGCCGGTCGCGTCAGGTGCCTCCGCGCCGCTCGAGCGGGAGCTCGTGGTCGCCGCGCACGTCCACGGCGAGAGCGGCCTCGACGGCCCGGCGCTGCCGCCGCCGAGCCTCGCGCCGGTCTCCGACGACGCGGTCGAGTGGATGGCCGCGGCAGTCGCGGACGCGCCGGGACCGGTCACGCTCGTTCCGACCGGCCCGCTGACGAACATCGCGCGCTACCTGCACGAGCACGGCACGGACGGTCTCGAGCGGATCGTGCTGATGGGCGGCGCGATCGCGGAGGGGAACATGACCCCGGCCGCCGAGTTCAACGTCTGGGCCGATCCCGAGGCCGCACAGACCGTCCTCGATGCGCCGCTCGACGTGACGATGATCGGCCTCGACGTGACGCACAAGGCCGTCACCGGCCCGGACGTACAACGCCGACTACGCGACGCGGGCTCGATCGGCGTCTTCGTCGCGGAGCTCGTGGACTTCTTCACCGTGTACCACCGCGAGACGTACGGCTGGGACGGCGCCCCGATCCACGATGCCGTCGCCGTCGCGCACGTCCTCCGTCCCGGGCTCGTCGAGACGGAGCTGCGCAACGTCGAGGTCGAGCGCGACTCCGAGCTCTGCCGCGGCCGGACGGTCGTCGACCTCTGGCGCCGCACCGACCGCGCTGCAAACGCCCACGTCGGCGTCGACCTCGACTCGGCGGCGTTCTTCGACCTTCTCGTCGACCGCATCTCGAGGCTGGGGTAGGGACGTGGCGGACGTGATGGTCTTCGTCGAGGTTCCCTCGGGCTCGCGGAACAAGTACGAGGTCGACCCAGCGACAGGGCACATCGTCCTCGATCGGCGGCTGTTCACGTCGATGAGCTACCCGGCCGACTACGGCTTCGTCGAGGGGACGCTCGGCGAGGACGGCGACCCGCTCGACGCCCTCTGCCTCGTCGGCGAGCCGACGTTCCCGGGCTGCCGGATCCGCGCTCGCGTCGTCGGCGTCTTCCACATGACGGACGCGAAGGGGCCGGACGAGAAGATCCTCTGCGTCCCGCTCAAGGACCCCGCGTGGATGCGCGTCCACGACGTCCACGACATCCCTCCCGAGCTGCGCAACGAGATCGAGCACTTCTTCCAGGTCTACAAGGATCTCGAGGCCGAGAAGGTCGAGACACGCGGCTTCGGCAACCGAGCCGAGGCCGAGGTGATCGTGGACGAGGCGCGCGCCCGCATGCCGTGAGTCAGAGTCGTCCGACGGCGATCCCGGCCCAGACCGCCAGCATCCCGAGCACGACCGTCCCGAGCATGTTGGCGAGCGCCTGCCCGAGCTCGCCGCGCTCGAGCAGCCGGTACGTGTCGAGGGAGAGGGTCGAGAACGTCGTGTAGGCCCCGAGGAATCCCGTGATCACGGCCGGACGCACCCAGCCCGCCTCGAAGCGCGGCTCGAGCTCCTCGACCGCGAGGCCGATCAGGAATGCGCCCGTCACGTTCACGACGAGGATTCCCCACGGGAACGGGCCGGTGCGCCGGCCGATCCATTCGTCGAGCCCGTAGCGGGCGAGCGCGCCGAGGGCGCCGCCGATCGCGATGCCGACTGCGACCGGCATCGCGCGAGCATACGCGCAGGACTCGCGGCGGCCATGCAGAAGCAACAGGCCCAATGGCCACGAGGAAGAAGAGGGCCACCCCGCCGCGGCCGCGCAAGCCGCGCAGTCCCGCGCGCGTCCGCAAGAAGACGTCGAAGAGACGCGGGCATCACCATCCCGAGCTCTGGGGGCTCGGTCTCGTCGCGGTCGGGCTCGTGCTCGCGACCGTCGTCTGGCTCGGCTTCGACGGAGGCCCGGTCGGAGCGCACGTCGCAGGCTGGCTGCGCGACGGCCTCGGCGCGGCGGCCCCGCTCGTCCCACTCGCGCTCGTCGGTATCGGCGGACTGATGCTCGTCCGGAGCAAGCTGATCGACCTGCGCCCCTTCCGCACCGGCGTCGCCATCGGCCTTCTGGGCCTGATGCTCGCGCTGGGAGAGAGCCACGGGGGCGCTGTCGGCTCGGCCCTGGGCGGCAGCCTCGCGCACTTCATCGGAGAGGCGGGCTCGCTGATCCTCGGGATCGCACTCGTCCTCGCCGGGCTGCTGCTCGTCACCGGCGCGTCTGCCGGCTCGCTCCTCCGCAGCTCGGGGAATGCCGTCCGGCAGGCAGGCAGCGCCGCTCGCCGGTCGATCGAGAGCATCGAGTGGGCCGATTGGAGCGACGCCGACCCGTCCGCCGACGCCGTCGAGACCGCCCCGAGAGGGCTGCCCCGCACGCCCGTCGTGCCGGTGGACGGCATGGCTGCGTATCCGGACGTCGTCGCGGCAGGCCCGCTCTCCGCCGAGCCGCCGCCGCTGCTTCCGCCCGAGCCAGACCTCGTGCCGGAGGAGGATCCGACGGCGGACGACGCCGCGCTCGACTTCGAGCCCGCGACGAGCGGCGAATACCGGCTTCCCGACCGCGCGCTCCTCAAGGCGAGCCCGCCGACGCGGTCCGACTCCGCCGACGTCAGTGCCCGCACCGCGCAGGTGCTCACCGAGACGCTCGCGCACTTCGGCGTCGAGGCAACGGTGGTCGGCACGATCGCGGGCCCGCGGGTCGTGCGGTACGAGCTCCAGCTGGCGCCGGGAACGAAGGTCTCGAAGGTCGCGGGCCTGAAGGACGACCTCTCGTACGCGCTCGCGACGACGGAGATCCGCATCCTCGCCCCGATTCCGGGCAAGCAGGCGGTGGGCGTCGAGGTGCCGAATCTCGCGCCCCGCATGGTGACGCTCGGCGACATCTACGACGACCTCCCCGGCACCGCGAGCCCGCTGTCGGTCTGGCTCGGCAAGGACATCTCCGGGAACGCGGTGTGGACCGACCTCGCGCGCATGCCGCACCTCCTGATCGCCGGCACCACGGGCTCGGGCAAGTCGGGCTGCATCAACACGCTCCTCACCTCCGTGCTGCTGCGCGCGACCCCGGACGACGTGCGGATGATCCTCATCGACCCCAAGCGGATCGAGCTCAACTTCTACGAGTCGATCCCGCACCTCTTGACCCCGGTCGTGTCGAGCCCCAAGGAGGCCTCGGCCGTGCTCCAGAACGTCGTGGCGGAGATGGAGCGCCGCTACGAGCGCCTGTCGCTGATCCGCGCGCGCAACCTGCCCGAGGCCAATCGCACGTTCCGGGCGCGTGGGGAGGACCCGCTCCCGTACCTGTTGGTCGTGATCGACGAGCTGGCGGACCTGATGATGGTCTCGCCGCAGGCGGTCGAGGACGCGATCATCCGGCTCGCACAGAAGTCGCGTGCGGTCGGGATCCACCTCGTGCTCGCCACCCAGCGCCCGTCGGTGGACGTCATCACCGGGATGATCAAGGCGAACGTCCCGAGCCGGATCGCGTTCGCCGTGTCGAGCCAGACCGACTCCCGCGTGATCCTCGACGGCTCGGGGGCGGAGAGCCTCCTCGGACAGGGCGACATGCTCTTCAAGCCGCTCGGCACGTCACGCCTGCAGCGCGTCCAGGGCGCGTTCGTGACCGAGGACGAGATCGCGCTGATCGTCGAGCAGTGCCGGGCGCAGCGCGGCCAGCAGCTCGACGAGACGCTTCTCGAGGCGCCGGAGGCCGCACCCGCGGAGGACGGCGACGACGACCACGACTTCGACCCGGACGAGGATCCGCTGCTCGACCGTGCGATCGAGGTGGTCGTCCAGACGCAGACGGCGTCCGTCTCGCTCCTCCAGCGCCGCCTGCGCGTCGGCTACACCCGCGCGGGCCGCCTCATCGACATGCTCGAGCGGCGCGGGATCATCTCCGGCTACGAGGGCTCCAAGCCGCGGCGCGTGCTGCTCGAGGAGCATCAGCTCGCCTCGGTCATCGGGTCCCGGTAGGTCGCTCGGCGCGACCGATCTTCTAACAACTCGTCGTCCGCGCAGCGACTATTGTTCGGCCGTTACGGCTCTGTCCAACTTCGTGCTCGATCCCGCGTCACAAGGCGGGGAAAGCTCAGTCAAGCACCATCAAGGAGGGTAAGTGGCGATTCGTAAATGGATGGTCGTCGCCTCGCTCGCGCTCTTCGCGGTCGTGGCGTTGACCGTCACCTCGATCGGCTCTGCGAAGCCCGAGGCCAACGATCCGATCAAGGTCGCCGTCGTGACCGACATCGGCGGGCTCAACGACAAGGGCTTCAACGCCCTCGCAGCGAAGGGCCTGAACGACGCGAAGAAGCGGTTCGGCGTCACCGGCCGCGTCTTCATCTCGAAGACGGCGGCGGACTACATTCCCAATCTGTCCACCGCGGCGCGCCAGGGGTACGACCTCGTCGTCGCGAACGGCTTCCTCATGGGCGACGCTACGGCGGCCGTCGCGAAGCGGTTCCCGGACACGAAGTTCGCGATCATCGACTTCCCGTGGGTTGCGCTCAAGGGCAAGCCGAAGAACGTCCGCGGTCTCATCTTCAAGGAGGCCGAGGCCGGGTACCTCGCCGGCGTCGCGGCTGCGACGGTGGCGAAGGGCCAGCCGGTCAGCTTCGTCGGCGGGCAGGCCGTCCCGGCCGTCGTCGCCTTCCGCGCCGGTTACAAGGCGGGCGTTGCGAAGACGAACGCCAAGACGAAGTTCCTCTCGGGCTACTCGCAGGAGTTCGTCGACCAGGCGAAGTGCAAGGAGCTCGCGCTGACGCAGATCGAGGCAGGCTCGAAGGTCGTCTTCGCGGCCGCCGGCGGCTGCGGCCTCGGCGCCCTCCAGGCGGCGAAGGAGAAGGGCGTCTGGGGGATCGGCGTCGACTCCGACCAGGCGTACCTCGGCACGCACATCCTGACGAGCGCGACCAAGAAGGTCGACCTCGCCGTCTTCACCACGGCCGGTGAGGTCAGCGACGGCAAGTTCAAGGGTGGCACCGACGGCGTCTTCACCGTCAAGAACGGTGGCGTCGGCTTCGGCAAGGTCAGCGTGAAGGCGCCCCAGCGGGCCGCGCTGATCGCGAAGCTCACCGCGGTCTCCAAGCAGATCGCGGCCGGCAAGATCAAGGCGCCGACCAAGTAGCTCGGCGACCTCGGCACCACGCCGACGGGCGGGCCTTCAGGCCCGCCCGTCGGCGTTTCGGACGCGGTGCGCCGGCAGACTGCTCACGCGCGGCTCAGCGGACTCGTCCCGCGTGAAGGGGGACTATGATCGCGCGGATGCCCGAGCGGCCCGTCGTCCTCGAGATGCAGCACATCACGAAGCGCTTTCCGGGCATCGTCGCCAACGACGACGTGAGCTTCGATCTCCGCGAGGGCGAGGTCCATGCCCTCCTCGGTGAGAACGGCGCCGGCAAGTCGACGCTGATGAACATCCTCTACGGGCTCTACCACCCGGACCTGGGGGAGATCCGCATCAAGGGCAAGTCCGTCCAGCTCGGCTCGCCGCGCGCCGCGATCGACGCGGGCGTCGGGATGGTGCACCAGCACTTCATGCTGATCCCGGTGATGACGGTGGCCGAGAACATCGTGCTCGCCTCGGAGCCCGTCCACGCCGGCGTGCTGCTCGACCTGCGCGCCGCGGAGCAGCGGGTCGCCGAGCTGTCGGATCGCTTCTCGCTCGAGGTGGACCCCCGCTCGCGCATCGAGGACATCACCGTCGGGCAGCAGCAGCGCGTCGAGATCCTGAAGGCGCTGTACCGCAACGCGGACATCCTCGCGCTGGACGAGCCGACGGCAGTCCTCACCCCGCAGGAGGCGCGGGAGCTGTTCGAGATCGTGCGCGGCCTCACCGCACGGGGGACGTCCGTCATCTTCATCAGCCACAAGCTGAACGAGGTCGAGGAGATCGCCGACCGCATCACCGTGCTGCGCCGGGGCAAGCTCGTCGAGACCCTGCCGGCCGAGGGCGCCACGGAGGAGAGCCTCGCCCGGCTGATGGTCGGCCGCGACGTCCTGCTCCGCGTCGACAAGACCGAGGCCAAGCCGGCCGAGTCGCTCCTCGGCGTCGAGAGCCTCCAGGTCTTCGACGACCGCGGGATCGAGAAGGTGCGCGGTGTCTCGTTCGACGTGCGCGCGGGCGAGATCGTCGGCATCGCGGGGATCGACGGCAACGGCCAGACCGAGCTGATCGACGCGATGACCGGCCTGCGGCGCGTCGACGGTGGCTCCGTCGTCGTCGACGGACAGGACGTCACGAGCGTCGGCGTCCAGGAGCATTTCGACTCGGGTCTCGGCCACATCCCGGAGGACCGCCAGCGGCGCGGGCTCGTGCTCGAGTTCTCGATTGCGGAGAACATCGCGATCCACGACTACCGCAGCAAGCCGGACTCGCGGTTCGGCTGGCTCTCGCCGTCGCGCCTGATCGAGACTGCGCGGAGGCTGATCCAGGAGTTCGACGTGCGTGGCGGCGGGCCGCGGACCCGCGCGGCCGGCCTCTCCGGCGGGAACCAGCAGAAGGTCATCCTCGCCCGCGAGATCAACCGCGACCCGAAGGTCCTGATCGCCGCGCAGCCGACGCGGGGCCTCGACGTCGGCGCGATCGAGTTCGTCCATCGCCGCATGATCGAGGAGCGCGACGAGGGACGCGGCGTCCTGCTCGTCTCGCTCGAGCTCGAGGAGATCCTCTCGCTCTCCGACCGGATCCTCGTCATGTACGAGGGCGAGATCGTCGGTGAGTTCCCGCCGACCGCGACCGAGGAGCAGCTCGGCGTCGCGATGACGGGCGGCGGCCGGAACGAGGAGCAGGTGGCGTGAGCGCCGCGGGCGACGACTCCGCACTGCCTCCCAGCGGCGATCCATCGGGCCTCGGCCCGGAGCTCCAGCCCTCGCTGATCGACCGCTACGGTTGGGCGCAGCGCGCGGAGGGGATCCTGGCGCCGATTCTGACGACGGTCCTCGCGTTCCTCGTCGGCGGACTGGTCGTGCTCGTGACGACGGGAAAGAACCCCGTCACGACGTACCGCGCGATCTTCGAGGGGGCGGGGCTCTCGTGGTTCTTCGAGGTCGGGAACAACGAGATCGGTCTGCCGTTCAGCGACGCGAAGGTCTGGTTCCCGTGGAACGTGAACGACATCGACTCGTTGGCGGCGGTCAACCTCCAGCAGACGCTGATCGTCACCACGACGCTCGTCCTCACCGGCCTTGCCGTCGCGTTCGCGTTTCGCTGCGGCCTCTTCAACATCGGCGGCCAGGGCCAGTACATCGTCGGCAGCATCTGGGCGGTGTGGATCGGCTCGTCCTTCGACGGGATGAACCCGTTCCTGCACATCACGCTCGCGATTGTCGTCGCCACGCTCGCCGGCGCGGCGTGGGCCGGGATCGCAGGGTTCCTGAAAGCCACGGTCGGAGCGCACGAGGTCATCTCGACGATCATGCTCAACTGGATCGCGATCTGGGTGGGCTCGTTCCTGTTCGGACTTGGTGGCCCGCTCCAGAACGACGCGCAGTCGTCGGTTCCGATCTCGAACGACATCGTCGAGAGCGCGAAGCTCCCGATCCTCTGGGGCGACCCGCTGCTGCAGGGCCTCCACACGGGGATCTTCTTCGCCATCGCCGCGCTGGTCGTCTACTGGGCCGTGCTCAACCGGACGACGCTCGGGTACGGCGTCCGCGCGGTCGGCTTCAACCCCGAGGGTGCCCGCTACGGCGGCATCAGCGTCCGGCGCAACTACTTCCTGGCGATGGCGATCTCGGGCGCGTTCGCGGGGATCGCGGGCGCGATCGACGTGCTCGGGTGGGAGTTCCGCCTGGCGACGGGCGACATCCAGACCAGCCAGCTCGGGTTCATGGGCATCGCGGTCGCGCTCCTCGGCCGGAACACCGCGGTGGGTGTCTTCCTTTCGGCCCTGCTCTTCGGCTCGCTCGTAACCGGGACGTCGACGCGGAACCTCGACCCCGAGGTCTTCCAGCCCGAGCTCGCCTTCAACCTGACGCTCCTGATCCAGGGCCTCGTCGTGCTCTTCGTCGGCGCCGACCTCATCGTCCTGTGGTTCCTCCGGCGTCTGCGGACGAGGGTGTCGGCATGACGAGCGTCGCGCTGCCCGTCGCGGCCCGGATGCCCCACGGGCTCCGGCGCGTCGCCTGGATCGGCATCGCGATCGGCATCGTGGCGGCCTGGATGGCCCTGCCACCGCTCACACTGCGGTCGTGGGTCCCGAGCCTCGTGCTCGCGCTGATCGCGGTGATGCTCGGCATCGGCGTCGCGATCCGTGGCGAGCGCCGGTTCGGCGGGTTCGCGATCGCGTCGGGCCTGTTCGGCTTCGGGATCGCGTTTGCCGCAACGCTGTCGAGCGTCGGCAAGCTGGAGAGCGTCGTCGTCTGGTCGGCGCTCCTCGCCGCGATGCTGCGGTTCGCAACGCCGCTCGCGTTCGCCTCGCTCGGCGGCATGTTCTCCGAGCGCTCCGGCGTCGTGAACATCGGCCTCGAGGGGATGATGTTGATGGGCGCGTTCTTCGGGATCATGGGCGCCGACAAGCTCGACTCGTGGTGGCTCGGGCTGCTCGTGGGCGTGCTCGCCGGGGGTGCCGCAGCCTTCGTGCATGCGGTGTGGGCAATTCACCTCCAGGCCGATCAGATCGTGAGCGGAACCGCGATCAACTTCCTGGCCGTCGGCCTCACCGGCTATCTGTTCATCGACATCTACGGCACCGAGGGCACGCCGACGGACATCCCGAGCATCCCGGACGTCCATCTCGGCTTCCTGGGCGACGGCTTCGTCGGCGACATCTTCGGGCAACTCAACCTGATGATCTGGATCGCGATCATCCTCGTCCCGCTGACGTGGGCGATCATGTTCAAGACGCCGATCGGTCTCCGGATCCGCGCGTGCGGCGAGCACCCTCGTGCGGCCGACACGGTCGGCATCAGCGTGTACGGCGTTCGCTACGCCGCCGTCACCCTCTCAGGGATGCTGGCGGCCGCGGGCGGTGCCTACCTCTCGATCGGCTTCGTCAACTCGTTCAACGAGAACATGACCGCGGGACGCGGGTTCATCGCCCTCGCCGCGCTGATCTTCGGGAACTGGCGGCCATTCGGCGCGGCCGCGGCGTGCCTGCTGTTCGGCTTCTCGAGCGCGCTCGCGCAGCGGCTGCCGGAGTACTCGCAATCGGCCTCCGTGCTCTTCCAGGCGCTCCCGTACGTCCTCACGCTGATCGCGGTCGCCGGGGTGATCGGGCGCTCGATCCCGCCTGCCGCCGTCGGCCGGCCGTACCGCAAGCAGTAGGTGGTCGTGGCAGCCGACGCCGTCTCGGATTCCGGCGCCACCGGCAACGGCCGCGCGGTCGGCGCGCTGGCCGTCGGGCTGCTCTCGGTCGCGTCCATGCCCCTCGCCATCCTCGCCACACGCTACTCCGGGTCGTACGAGCTGCTCCACGCGGGCTTCGCGATACCGGTCGCCGTCATCCTCGGGGCCGGCGCCATCGGCCTCGCACGCGGTGCTCTCCGGCTCGACGACATCCGGCTCGGACGAGCTGGTGGCCGGCGCCTCGCACGACTCGGCCGCGCGCTCGGCGTGCTCGGCATCTCGCTGGGAGCGACCTGTGCCGTCGCCCTCGCCGTCTACGGGATCCTC
>Ga0207648_10006618_pt1 | contig 11511 bp, 10 predicted proteins | sample KBSMisM32_FD_184310 | JGI IMG/M metagenome (GOLD analysis project Ga0207648, IMG submission 184310) | Miscanthus rhizosphere microbial communities from Kellogg Biological Station, Michigan, USA - KBS Miscanthus M3-2 (SPAdes) (version 2) | ecosystem: Host-associated > Plants > Roots >... | reverse complement strand
ACCGGATGGTCGACCCGGCCCATCGCAACGCATTCGTGCGCGATCCGGAGGGGAGTTTCGCCGCCGCCGGGCTGACCGAGGAAGAGCGCGACCTGATCCGACGGCGCGACTGGCGCGGCCTGATGCACTACGGCGTCATCTTCTTCATGCTGGAGAAGCTCGGGGCAGTCAGCGGCGTGTCGAACCTGCACATCTATGCCGCGATGCGCGGCGAGACGCTCGAGGCGTTCCAGCGCACGCGCAATGCGCCAGGCGCGTTGTATTCGGTGGCGGGCAAAGGCGCCGGAAACCTCGGGTGGGACGCGCAGACGGACCCCGCAAGTCCGCGCTGAACCCGTCCGGCAACCCATCCGACGGCGCGAGCCACGCGATGATCATCGATATTCACGGCCACTACACGACCGCGCCGAAGGCCCTCGAAGCGTGGCGAAACCGCCAGATCGAAGGCATCAAGGATTCGGCACGGAAGCCGCACGCATCCGAGCTTCGCATCAGCGACGACGAGTTGCGCGAATCGATCGAGGGCAACCAGCTTCGACTGATGCGGGAGCGCGGACTGGACCTGACGATCTTCAGCCCGCGGGCCAGTTTCATGGCCCATCACATCGGCGACTTCGAGGTTTCCAGCACGTGGGCCGCGATCTGCAACGAGCTCTGCTATCGAGTCAGCACGCTTTTCCCCGATCATTTCATTCCGGCCGCGATGCTGCCGCAAAGCCCCGGCGTGGATCCCGCGACGTGCATCCCGGAACTTGCGCGATGCGTCGAGCAGTACGGCAACGTCGCGATCAACCTGAACCCCGATCCGTCGGGCGGCCACTGGGAATCGCCACCCCTGTCCGACCGCTGCTGGTACCCGATCTACGAGAAGATGGTCGAGTACGATATTCCCGCGATGATCCACGTGAGCACGAGTTGCAATCCGTGCTTCCACACCACCGGGGCGCACTATCTGAACGCGGACACCACCGCATTCATGCAGTGCCTGACGTCGGACCTGTTCAAGGATTTCCCCGCGCTGCGCTTCGTCATTCCGCACGGGGGCGGTGCCGTGCCGTATCACTGGGGACGCTTTCGCGGTCTCGCGCAGGAGCTCAAGAAGCCGTTGCTTGCGGATCACCTGCTCCACAACGTCTTCTTCGACACCTGCGTCTATCACCAGCCGGGCATCGACCTCCTTACGCGCGTGATTCCCGTGGACAACATCCTGTTCGCAAGCGAGATGATCGGCGCCGTGCGCGGCATCGATCCGGAGACGGGTCACTACTTCGACGATACCCGGCGCTATGTCGACGCCGCGCGCATCGAGCCCGCGCAACGTCGACAGATCTACGAAGGCAACGCGCGACGCGTCTATCCTCGCCTCGACGCCGCACTGAAAGCCAAGGGACGCTGACCATGTACGAGCTTGGAGTGGTGTACCGGAGCATTCAACGCGCGGACCGCGACGTCGCGGCGAGGCTTGGCGCCTTGGGGAGTGCGACCGTGCACGAAGCGATGGGGCGCACGGGGCTCGCGAGGCCGTATTTGCGTCCGATCTACGCAGGTGCGGAAGTCGGCGGAACCGCAGTGACCGTTCTGCTGCAACCCGGCGACAACTGGATGCTTCACGTCGCAGCCGAGCAGATCCGGCCCGGCGATATCGTGGTCGCGGGGGTGACAACGGACTGCACGGACGGCTATTTCGGCGACCTGCTCGCCACCAGTTTCCAGGCGCGCGGCGCGCTGGGCCTCGTCATCGATGCGGGCGTTCGCGACGTGCGCATGCTGACCGGGATGAAGTTTCCCGTGTGGAGCAAGGCGATCTCCGCGCGGGGCACGGTGAAAGCGACGCTCGGCTCGGTGAACATTCCGGTCGTATGCGCAGGGGCGCTAGTGAATCCGGGCGATGTCGTCGTGGCCGACGACGACGGTGTTGTCGTCGTGCCGGCCGCACTGGCAGGCAAGACGCTCGAGACTGCAACTGCGCGCGAAAGCAACGAAGGCCAGAAGCGCTCGAAGCTTGCCGCAGGCGTCCTGGGCCTGGACATGTACGGCATGCGCGAGCCACTGCAGAAAGCCGGATTGAAGTACATCGACTGAGCACGGATTCGACGGATGAGCATCGAACCGGGTGCCGACCGCGTCACGGGCATCTCGTCGATGGCGATGCGGCAGGTGCTCGCCGATCTCGTCGACGAATATCGGCAGCGGTCGAGCGTCCAGGTGGCGATCGAGTCGGTCGGTGGCGTGGACGCCTCCCGCCGCATCCGGGACGGCGAGGCGTTCGATTTTGTCGTGCTCGCATCCGACGCACTTCGGCAACTTGCGGACGCCGCGCGAATCGATGCGACAAGCCGGGTCGATCTCGCCCGTTCGGGCGTGGCGATGGCCGTGCGCGCTGGATCGCGTGCTCCCGACGTCGGCAATGAAGCGGCGGTTCGCGACGCCGTGCTGCGAGCCCGCAGCATCGGGTACTCGACCGGGCCGAGTGGTGCGCACCTGGTGAAGCTGTTCGAACATTGGGGAATCGCCGCCACGGTTGCGCCACGCATCCTGCAGGCTCCGCCGGGCATCCCTGTAGCCACGCTCGTTGCGCGCGGCGACGTCGAACTGGGGTTCCAGCAGCTGAGCGAGCTGATTCATGCGGCGGGAATCGACGTGATCGGCCCGCTTCCCCCCGGGATTCAGATGGTCACGGTCTTCTCGGCGGCGGTGTGCACGGTGTCGAACCGCCGCGCTGCGGCCCGCGATCTGCTCGCGTTTCTTGCGTCCCCCGCGGCCGACGCGACAAAGCGCCGCCACGGCATGGATCCGGCAACCACCGCCGCCTGACACTCAGCGTCGCGTGCGACGCGAAGCCGCAGGCCGCGACTTGCTTCCGTTTGACGCCAGCACGTCGGGACATCGACGCGCAATTTCTTCCATCAGGAGCTTGGCGCCCGGCGACTCGACGCTGTCGGTGCGTCGCGTGATGCCGATGATGCGTCGCGTTTCAACGAGCGGAATCGGAAGCAGGCTCAACAATCCGGCGTTGAGCTCGTAGGCAAGCTGGCGCGGCGAGATGGCGGTTAACAGATCGCTGTTCAACAGCACGCCGCGCAGCACTGCGAGATCGCTCGTCTCGACGACGACGTCCGGACGCGGCATGCTGCGCTCGGCAAGCGCGAGCTCGAACAGGGTGCGGTTCGGCGTGTTCTCCCGCGGCAGAACCCAGCGCGCCAGCGCCAGGTCGGATGGCGGAAACCGCTTGCGCTTGGCCCACGGATGACCGTGCCGGCATACGATGCCGAGCTCGTCGCTGGCGAGCGGCTCGCCGTGAAGATCGCTCGCGTATTCGGCGGGACGCAATGCGCCGAGAATGAAATCGAGGTCGCCTGCGCGCAAGGCCGCGGCGAGCGCCTCGAACGAGCCCTCCATCGTCGCGACGCGCAGTCCCGGGTGACGCGAAACGACGCCGGCAATCGATTCCGGCAGCAGTCGCGTTCGGCCGAGCGGCAACGCGCCAACGGTAACGGTGCCTTCGGTGATGCCGCGCAGCGCCGCGATGTCGGCCACGGCGTTGCGAATCTCCGCCAGCGCGCGCTTCAGCCGCAGGGCCAGCGCGGCGCCCGCGGGTGTCGGCAGCATGCCGCGTGCAGTCCTTTCGAACAGTGGAATCCCGATGCCTTCTTCCATCTGGCGAACCGCCATGCTGACCGCGGGCTGCGTGATCGCGAGGCTGTCTGCAACCGACGGCATGTGGTGCTGCTCTGCCAGTGCCACGAACGCGCGCACGCGCCGCTCGTGCGTGAGCATGCCGAATATCGGAGCGTTGCGCACGCTGCCGCCGGGGGCGAGCGCTGCGAGGTCGCTTCGTGCGCGCTGCATTTCCGCTTGCACGCGGCGCACGCGGACCTGCAGCGCACGGCCATATTCGGTGAGCAGCATGCCTCGCGCACGGCGCTCGAAGAGCTGCACGCCGAGCTCGCTTTCCAGCTTGTGGATCGACCGCGAAACCGCGGATTGCGCGCGGAACAATGCAGCGCCGGCCAGATTGGCGCTGCCCTGGTCGGCGACTGCAAGGAAGACCCGCAGGTGGCGCAGCTCAGGCTGCATGGCTTGGCCGGTTTTGATGCAACACGAATGCCGGCAGTCTAGCCAACCAGGACGGCGCTGCCCGGCGTCGATAAGTGTATTCGATAGCTAGCCCAATGCATTGTCCGTAACGCGGGCCGGCGAACGGCGGGACAATGACGGGCGCGTCCACGCCGTCGCGCGGCTTGAACGCGGGGCTTGCGCGGACCCCGCCCGCGCGCCTCGAACATTCGAAGAACCTTGCAGGAACGCACGCAATGACAGACGCGAAGACATTTGGTATCGCAGGCCTTCTCGGCTGGCCGGTCGCACATTCACGCTCGCCGGTCATCCACAACCACTGGCTCGCTCAGCACGGCATTCCCGGACGCTACGTGCTGTTCCCGGTGCCGCCGGAGAAGCTCGAATCCGCAGTGCGCGGCATCGCGGCGCTGGGTCTGCGGGGCTGCAACGTCACCACGCCGCACAAGCAGGCGGTCTTTCCGTTGCTCGACCGCGTCGACGACCTCGCACGAAGGATCGGGGCAGTCAATACCGTCGTCGTCGAAAAAGACGGCACGCTTACCGGATTCAACAACGACGGCAATGGCTTCATCCAGAGCCTGCGCGACGCGGATCCAAAGTGGCGTCCCGACAGCGGTCCGATCCTCGTGCTCGGCGCGGGTGGTGCTGCGCGCGCCGTTGTTGCGAGCCTCGCCGCACAAGGCGCGCAGGAAATTCGCGTTGCGAACCGCACGCTCGACAAGGCGCAGGAAATCGCCGATGCCGTCGGCGCGGTCGTCAAGGTGCTGCCGTGGGAAGCGCGCGAGGCGGCACTCGATGGCATAGCGCTGCTCGCCAACGCGACAAGTCTTGGCATGACCGGCAAGCCGACGCTCGAGATGCCGCTCGATCGGTTGCCGAAAAGCGCGCTGGTCGGCGACCTGATCTACATACCACCCGAGACGCCGCTGCTCGCCGCGGCGCGCGTGCGCGGCAACATCACGGTAAATGGACTCGGCTTGCTGCTGAACCAGGCGCGTCCGGCGTTCAATGCGTGGTTCGGCGTCATGCCGGAGATCACCCCGGCGCTGAAGAAGGCAATCGCCGCAACGTTCTAGTGACCCGTAACGAGGGAATCGTTACCGTTGACCGGCGTCCGGTTCGCGCTCGATCCGATCGGCAAGTTCGCGCCAACCCGCATCGGCGGCAGCGTCCGCGAAAGCGCCGTCGGCGCGAAGCGCTGCAATCCAGCCTTGGAGTTCCGCCGTCGCAGTCGCCATGCGAGGCGCAATACCCGCGTCGGCGACCGTCACGGCGGCTTCGCGCATTTCCTCGGAACGGCGCCGACCGTGCTGGACGACGCGGCGCCAGAACCAGGTCATCTGACGCTCCCACTCGAGACCCGGAAACGTTTCCGCAAGCGACGCAAGCACGTGAGGCTCGACGCCATAACGACGCGCGGTAAGCAGGCTCTCGATGGCGAGCGCCTCCATCCCCTTTATGATCACGCTGCGGCACAGCTTGATCGCGGACACGAAGCCGTAGGTGGTCGAGCCCACGCTCGCATCGAAGCCGAGCTTCGCAAGCGTCGGCTGCAGCGCTTGCGCGTGCGGGCCGCCCAGCAGCATCGGTACGCGGATGCCGTGCGGTGGTACCGAGCTCATCACGGCTGCTTCGACGTAGCGGCCGCCCGCTTCCGCGACCACGGCAGCGCAGGCGGTCTTGGTGCGAGGCGACGCCGAATTCACGTCGAGCACGAATGCCTCGCGCCGGCACGTGCTCGCGATCGTATCGGCGGCCGATGCCGTCGACGCGGCGGTCACCGCCGAGATGATCAGATCGGCATTTGCGATAGCCGCAGTGGCGCTGGACGCAAGTGTCACGTCGTCGCGCGCAGCGCGCGCACCCGCCGCCGCGGCCCAGCGCGCGTCATCGATCAGTATGTCGAACGCCGTCACCGCGCCGATGCCGGCTTGCATGAGCGCGGCGCCGAAAATAGCGCCCACTTCGCCGTATCCGATCAGCGCGACTCGGATCGTATCGATCGCCGGCAGTTCGTTCTCTCGCCCGCTGGCGTTTCGCTCGTCATTCACGGCGGCGATTCTACCGCCGAATCAATCGGGCCAACTCGCGGCGGACGACGTTTGCCGTGTCGTCGATGCTGCCCGATCGCGTGTAGCGCAACGGCCGGGCATAGGAATACCGTGCTCGCGTTGCCGAATTGCTGGGTTGAATTGCCTGGCGTATGCTCCGCACGCTGCGTGCAGCGCCGACTTGAATACGTGAGGAAACGACATGCCGACCGTGATTGCGCACCACGATGTCAAGGACAAGGACCACTGGCTGGCTTCGCCAAGGCGCGAGGCGTTCTTCGGACCCCTCGGCGTCACCAATATCCGGACGTTCGTCGATCCGCGGAATCCGTCGCGCGTAGCGGTGATGATGGACGTTGCGAACCTCGACGTCGTCATGGCCGCGATGCAGACCAAGGCCGCCTCCGACGCGATGGCGTATGACGGTGTATTGGCGGACACGTTGGTGCTGCTCGTCGAGGCTTGAGCAACGCACGCACGCGTCGGCCCTTGTGTCGGCAACAATGAACCCAGGCACCCGCGGCGACTACCAGACTCGGACGATGACCCGGACCGAGATCGATTCCGCAATCGAATGGGCGGGCGCGGAAGGGTGGAATCCGGGACTTGACGATGCGGCGTGCTTTCGTGCCGCCGATCCCGGCGGATTCCTCGCTGGCCTGCTCGACGATGAGCTTGTCGCCACGATTTCCGTCGTCAAGTACGGCGATTCGTTCGGTTTCCTGGGACTCTACATCGTCAAGCCCGCCTTTCGCGGTCGCGGCTACGGGATACGACTCTGGGATGCCGGGCTTGCCTATCTGGGACAGCGCACCGTCGGGCTCGACGGTGTCATCGCGCAGCAGGACAACTACCGGAAGTCGGGCTTCGCGCTCGCGTATCGCAATATTCGATACCAGCGAATGGGTGGAACATCGTTCGCCGGGGATCGGCGCGTCGTGCCGCTGGTGTCGATCCCCTTCGACGACGTCAACGCGTACGATCGGTCGGTGTTCGTCGCCGATCGAGCGACCTTCCTCGAGTGCTGGATCAACCAGCCGCACAGCACGACGGTCGGCTTCGTGCGCAACGGCGGGCTCGCCGGCTACGGCGTCATTCGTCCCGCTCGGAGCGGCTTCAAGATCGGCCCGCTTTTCGCCGACGATCCCGAGGCGGCGGACGCGCTGTTCAATGCACTTGTCGCGCGAGTTCCGCATGATTCGACCTTCTGCCTCGACATACCGGAGTCCAATCCGGCCGCCGTTGCATTGGCGCAACGCAATCGAATGACCGTGGTGTTCGAAACCGCGCGCATGTACGCCGGGCCTGCCCCCGCCGTGCCGCTGCAGAGACTATTCGGCGTCACCACGTTCGAACTCGGCTGAGCCGATGGTGACCGCTTCCGATGCGGGATTGATTCACGCCGCGAACGCTCGCTTCGTGCGTGCTTCGCGCGGACGATCGTAGAACATTGGAGAGACCGTTGATGACGAAGCTCGATATGCTGTCGATCGCAGTCCTGACGGGTGCAAGTGCGGCTGCGCTTCCCGCGAGCGCTGCGCAAACGTCGAGTGTGGACGGTTGGTATGCGCCCGATCAGGCGACACGCGGCAAGGGAAGCTACAACGCCAATTGCGCGGTCTGCCACGGCTCCAGCCTGCAGGGCGGCGCCGGTCCGGCGCTGTCGGGCGCGTCGTTCGCGGCGAAATGGCGCGACCGGCCGCTGCGCGATCTCTACACGGTGGCACACGATCAGATGCCGCTGACCGCGCCGGGCAAGCTTCCCCCGAAGACCTCGTTCGACATCCTGGCTTACTTGCTCAGCTTCAACGGCTTTCAAGCGAGCACCAAGGCCGTATCCGCGTCTGATCTCGATCGCGCGCTCACACCGCCGCAAACCGGCAAGAATATCGCTGCGGCCGTTGCGCGCGCGCCCGCGCCCCCGAATGTCGCGGTTAGCCAGCCGACGACGCGCATCGTTTCGCAAGCCGAGCTCGACAGCGCGGACGACGATGCGACCAACTGGCTCACCTACAACAAGGGCTACAAAGGCTTCCGCTTCTCGAAGCTCGACCAGATCAACGTCAACAACGCGCCGCAACTTCGCGCCGTCTGCGTGATGCAGCTCGGCGAAGTCGGAACGTTCCAGACCGGACCGGTGATTTACGACGGCACGATGTACGTGACGACATCGCACGGCGTCTATGCACTCGACGCAGCCAGTTGCGAGCGTCGCTGGGAATATCACTATTCGCCCTGGGCACCCGAAGTGCAGGTCAACAACAAGGGCGTCGCGATTGCCGAAGGCCGCGTGATCCGGGGCACGACCGACGGCAGCTTGCTCGCACTCGATGCGGCCACCGGCAAGGTGCTGTGGTTGCGCAAGATCATGGACGTGACGAAAGGCGAGTTCGCCGTCGCCGCCCCGTTGATACGCAACGGCATCGTCTACATCGGCAAGGCGGGCGCCGATTGGGGCATCCAAGGCGAGATGATGGCGTTCAGGGCGGCCGACGGCACGAAAGTGTGGGGAACGCTACTGCTGCCTCGAAAAGGCGATCCTGCCTATGCGACGTGGAAGAATCCTGCGAGCATCGCGACCGGCGGAGGCAGCACGTGGAGCTCGTTCAGCCTCGATACGGAAGCGAAGCTGCTGCTCGTCCCCGTGGGCAATGCGGCGCCGGACTACAACGCCGACCCGCGCCCCGGCGAAAACCTCTACACGAACTCACTCGTTGCGCTCGATAGCGAAACTGGCGCCATCAAGTGGTGGCATCAGCTGCGCGGCGCCAACGACAAGGACCTCGACACCACCGTTGTGGCCGCATTGGACACGCCCGGTGGATTGCACCTCGCGGCGGCAGCCGGCAAGGACGGCGTGCTGCACGTTGTCGACCGCACGAACGGCGCGCTGCGCTTCAAGGTACCCGTCACCAACCAGAAGAATCTCGACGAGCCGCTCACCGCGGCGGGCGTTGCGTACTGCCCCGGCGGTGCGATTCTCAACAACGGCCCGGCCTACAGTCCCGCAACCAACCTGGTCTACATCAACTCGCAGGACTGGTGCAACGTCGGCTTCAAGCGCCCGGCGAAGTACATCGCCGGCATCCAGTACGGCGGGGGAACGGGTCGTCGCGATCCGCTCGACGAATCGTTCGGCTGGACCACCGCCGTAGATGCCACCAGCGGCGACATCAAGTGGCGCTATCGTTCACCGCAGGGCATTCCGATGCTGGGCGCCGTCACGCCAACGGCCGGCAACGTCGTTTTCACCGGCGACACCGCCGGCTATTTTCTCGTCTTCAATGCAACGAGCGGCGACGTGCTGTATCGCTTCAACACTGGCGGCGTACTGGGCGGCGGCGTCGCAACGTATTCGGTGAAGGGCAGGCAATTCGTCGCGGTGATGTCCGGCAATACGTCGTTCCATCCGTACAAGGCAGCGGGTGCTGCGACGGTGCTGATATTCGGCTTGTGACACGCGACAGCAGCACCTGCGTGAACCACCGGCAGAAACGGAGCGGCCTGCGAACTCGCGCAGGCCGTTGTCCACCCGCCTCCGTTTTACCGTTACTTGTAGAAGAAGTAGTCGGCCGTATAGTCCACGAACGCCTGATTGCCGGCGTCGTCCAGCGTGCTGCAGCCCGTCGTCGGTGGGAGGCCTCCCTGGGTGCTGAACCGCTGGACCTGTTTGGTCAGCGTCAGCTTGTCGCCTCCGGTGGGTCCGGCTTCGGTGCCCACCACGTCGAGCAGAAGCCAGGCAATCGCACTCTCGTCCACCGTGGCCGCTCCATTCGGATGCAGCTGGGCCCAGATGGTGCTCGTGTCCTTGTCCTGCCACGTTGCGCGAATCGCACCATCGGCCACCACCGTTGCACTCGTGTTGGGATCCTTCGGGTTGGGGTTGGGGCTGAAGTAGTGAGTAATGATCTGCTTGCCGTCGTCGTCGAACAACGTGGCTTCCGGCGTGAAGAGCACGTACTTGACGCCGGCGCCTGCTCTCGAGCAGACGTAGTTTTGCGTGCCGACGGCGTGACCCACGAGGAACGGCTTCAAGTCCGCGTCCGCCACGAGGCCGGGTGCGGGAGCCGGCGGCACTACGATCGTGCTGGGGCCGGCGTGGGCCGATTCAGACAGTGCGACCGCCAGCGCTACGACAAGCGCGGTGGCGTATCCGATGCTACGCGTGGTCTGACTGTCCGGGGAATGGCATATTTTCATGCTGATGGTCCTTTTGCGCTGCGTGCGCGGTAGTGGGCTGAGATTCAATCTCCGCGATTCGGGGATTGCGCTTGCAGCCTAGCGGGCACGTGCGTCGGCAGGACTTCAGCGCGGCGGCGTTATTGTTTCAATGATTTCGGCCGTCTTGCAGCGATTCATGCCGAGGCGGAACGTGAAAACGGTCGGGTGCGCAGGATCGCGGGCGGAAACGAAAACGGCCTGCGCTTTCACGCAGGCCGTTGGTTTGAAGTGCAGCCTCTACCCGGTAGCTCAGTCTACTGACCGGGGCACGGCTGGCACCACGGAATGACGACATCGATCGTGCACTGGTACAGCACGTTGCTCGGTTGACAGCGTTCCTGGTAATCCGCGAAGCACACGGGCACCGGTCCCTTGCTGCAGTACTGGTGTTGCGAGCCGGGAACCTGCGGACATCCCGGATCCGATTGGGGCGCGCCGCACGAGTTCCCGCTGAAGGAATTGTCCTTGGAGCACGCCACGACGATCGTGACGTCGTCCGTTGCGAACAGATTCCAGTTCGTCAGCAGCACGTCGAACGTACCGGGATTCTCGCCGAAGATCGCTCCGATCGCGCTCACCGACGGGCTGCCGGTTTGCGAGTAGCTCATGTTCCACGCATAGGGATAAGGCTTCTGACATTGGTAGCTCTTCGTCGTCGTTTCCCACCCCCCCATCGCGAACGTGGGCTGCAGCTGCGCTTGGCAATCCGGAACGCCGTCGCAGGCGGTGTCCATCAGGTTGCCGGTGTCGGTCAAACGCCCGCGGGACGTGTGCGCAGGCTTGCGCTTGGACAACTGCGCCGTCGGTGCGAGCTGGCGTGATTTCTGTATGTAGCTGCCGGCGTACGGCGTGTCGGAGCAGCCGAGCGACACGATGAAATCGCCGGGCACGTCGGACGCGTTGACGCCTTCGACCGTCACGGTGAACTGGTCGACGTCGACCATCTGCACGAAGATGTGCTCATGCTGCGCGGCGTCCCAGCCCCACAGGTTCGGATGGCTCACGGGACACGCGAAGCGCATCTCCGCCCGGCCCTTCGCGGGTACGGTTGTCGGAGGCAGCGTTGCGGAGAAGCAATTCGGAACGCCCGCACACTCGTTCGCGTCGGACGCAACGATGGTGCCGGTGCGGTAACCGTGTTCGTCCTCAGTCCCGGGCT
>Ga0207648_10006615_pt1 | contig 11513 bp, 11 predicted proteins | sample KBSMisM32_FD_184310 | JGI IMG/M metagenome (GOLD analysis project Ga0207648, IMG submission 184310) | Miscanthus rhizosphere microbial communities from Kellogg Biological Station, Michigan, USA - KBS Miscanthus M3-2 (SPAdes) (version 2) | ecosystem: Host-associated > Plants > Roots >... | reverse complement strand
AGGTGTACGGCATGGTGTCAGTCACCGACACGACCGGAAAACGGCAAGCTGGGTCGTCGTGGACGGTGCGGACGAATGAGTGGATCGCGTCCATACCAGCCGGCCGCACGCCATACGCGGCGGTGCTCTTGGAGGGACAGGTGACGGCGGCGCAGCCGTTCACGGCGGCGCTCATTCCGATCGCGAGCGACCACCGGCGCTAGCCAAGGTACGAATGCTACGCACCACGTGAACCCGTAGGATCCTGTACGAATCAAGAACTCGATGGACGAAAATATGTCCTGAAGCCTCCGATGCCGCCGCCCGCTGTTCCCGCCGGCCAACCGCCGCTGCAGATCGTGCCCCAACCGCCCCCTTCGGAGGGCGGACCCTTCGGACGAATCGTTGCCTTTTTCGCGATCGTCGCGGTAGCAGCACTCTGGCTCCAGCATCACCTCGGCTTCGAGTTCGAGAAGTTGGGCGTGATCGCGATCGCGACTGCCATCTGGGGAGTCATGGGAAAGGTCGCGGACTGGCTGGGCGAGAAGTCGGCGATGGGCCGATTCATCGACGCGTGGTTCAAGACACCGCTCCGGGCGGTCCTTCGCGCCATGACACGCCCGGCACCGCTCTACGGCACCGCGATAGTCGTGGGCGCCCTCATGGCGACGGTTTCGTCCGTGACCGTGCGGAGCAGTGCGCCGGGTGAACGCGCCGCCGTTTCGCTCGCATCGCTCGACTCGCGCGGCACGGCGCGCGCCGACACGCTGACCCGCGACAAGGCCGCCGTTCGGTTCCTGCCGATCCTAACGAGTCCGTTCGGCCGCATCTACGAGGTCGACGCGGATGGATACGTGGCATCCCAGGTCACGGTGTATCCACTCGTGAGCCGACAGGTGGTGCTCGGTCGAGATCTCGCCGCGGCACCGTCGGTGTTGTTTCGCCCATTCGGTGAGGGCGTTGTCGCCCTCGAGGACAGCGCGAACTTCCAGGTGAGCCGTCTTCGCGACGGTCGCTGGGAGCGGCTTGCTGACTACCAGGCCGGCGGGGTGGCCTCGTCGTTCCTCATCGGCGCGCGAAAGCCCATTTCCGATGCCGCCATGGTCGTATGGGCGCTCGAGGCGGCGGCGAATGGAGCGCCCGAGATGGCGAGATCGAAACTGCTCGTCACCTGGCGGGCCCCGAAATCGATCCAGATTCAGACCGAGCTTCACCCTCGCGATTGTCTGCTCGCCGAAATCCGGCTGCACGGGAACCTCAAGGAGCGCGCGGTCGTGCCGCTCTCGAACGACCCGTTGATCGACGTGCTGATGCAGCCTGTTACGACGGATTCGACCAAGGTGCCGACATGTTGAAGCCGCTGTGGAAGTGCACCTGCCTCGTCACGGTCGTTACCGCAGTCGGATGGTCGAGCGCTGCTGCGCAGAAGCGAGCGACCATGACCGTGAGCGTCGACCTCGCCGCGCCGCGCTACCGAGACCGATTCACCGACCGACGCGCCATCCAGGCGAAGGCGGCAACCCTATTCGCCGATTACCTGACGAGGAACGTCGGCTTCCTTCGCTTCGCGGCTGACGACTCGACGCGACCGTATCGCCTGGCGTTCGTACTCGACCGATTCGATCGGGGCAGCACGTCCGGCTTCGCCGAGGTTGGGTTCTGGGTGCGTCTGGAACGGCCGGATGAGAGTCCGATGGAGTCGTACTGGCTGCAATTCCGGAGTGCGGACCAGTCTCTGGTCCGTGTCGGGGGCGAAGACGAGTTTCTCAACGAGATCAAGGCGAAGCTCGCGCATCGCGATGCGGATTCCCTGCGAACCGGCGTGCTCCGGTGGGTCCCCATCAGCGAAACGGGGCTTCCCAACCTCGACCCCGTCGGCTTCGTGTTGCCGTTCCGACTGCTCGATCTGTGCATGAAACGACAGAGCACTGTCGAGCTGCTCGCCGAGTTCGGTGGGACGGTCGTCAGGGAGGTTCCGTTCGAGGCTCGCCTCGTCGGGAACTTCACTCCGAGGGGTCAGCCAACGCGAGAGGCCGCGCCGTATGTCGGTGGTGGCTTTGCACAGGTGTTGCCGCTGCCACAGCCGGACGACCTAACGCCGTCGATCGCGCGTCACGCCGTCAAGATTAAGAAGATATTCGTGACGTCATATGTGCACGATCCCACGGCGTGCGGGAACCGGGCACCGATGGCCGTTGGAGGAGGGACACCATGACGCGCTTCTGGTCCAACGGCAGCGTATGCGTAGCGCACGCGATCGTGCTCGCGCTGCCGCCTGCGGCGAGCGCCTGGGCTGTCCAGGAAACGGTGCCGCAGAGGAGTCGGGAGCAGGTGCTCCAGTCCGTCAACGGTGCCCTCGCGACGGCGGCGCGCGGCGACTTCTCGGCTGCTCGATCGAGTCTCGAGCTCTTGCTTGCAAGCTGTGGAAGTGCCGCGGAGTACCGTGAATGCCGCGTGCTCTACGCATCCGGCCTCGGCTCTCTCCTGCAGCGGGAAGCGGCGGCGGAGCCCGAGTCGCGCGACACGTTGTACACGCAGGCGGTCGGCTACTACGACCGGATTCTGCGCGAGGTACCTAACGACCCGGAAGCGTTGTACGGGAAGGCGCTGGCCTATCGCGGCCTCGGGCCGCACGAGTGGATGGAGAGCTTCTTCGTCCAGGCGCCCACGCTCGATCCGGCGCGGGGGGCACTCTATCTGACGTTCAAGGGTGACTACTTCGCCACGGCGCGACGCTGGGCGGAGGCCGGCGATGCCTATCGAGCAGCCGTCCAGCGGGATGCCGACGACGACGGTGCGAGGAGCGGCCTGATCGACGCGTTGGAGGCGCTCGGGCTGAGCAGCAAACCAGAGCTCCTGCGACTGGCCAAGGACTGGGAGCTCCGATATTCCTCGTCAGCGGCCGACGCGTACCGCGCGGTGCTCACATTGAGCTTCGACCCGGGCGGGGCCCGGGATTCGGTGGCCGATGCCGCGATGGTCGGCCTCGTTAGGCTGCAATCGCGAAACCGGCTGGCGGTGGGGGCCGTGCCGGAACGCGTGAGCACCACGTGGACGCCCGTCCGCGAGATCCGAGGCTTTCTCACGACCGCGTCGACGCAAACGGCTCCGTGGTGGAGGCAAAGCCGCGAACGCACCGACGTGCTCGCCCAGGCGGCGCTCGCCGGCGGGCGCGCGGCGTCTGGGGCACCGAACTACGAGCTCGCCGAGAGACTCTGGCGCGAAGGCGTTGGCTTCGCGCCGCGGCTGTCCGCGATTTCACTCGACCTGCAGCGCCAGCTGGCGTTGCTCTATTCGACTCAGAAGCCGCTCGATCCCGATGGCAAGAAGTTCGACGCGCTCGAGCAGGACATCTTCAGCGACAAGATGGGCGCGCTCGCCGTCGGAGATCTCGAGGCGGCGCAGCGCTATCATACCACGCTTGGCCTGATCTATCTCGAGCGCGGCGTGTGGAGAGGCCAACAGTCAGCGCGCGGTGCCGAACAGCAGTTCACCTGGGCGCTCGACAAGGCCGATGAACGGCTTCAGCGCGAACGGTTCTATCAGCCGCTTCCGGAGATTCGGATGCTGCTGGCGCAGCACTTCGACTCCATCGGCAGCAAATCGCTGGCCGCTCGGCGTTACAGCGAAGCGGCGCTAGGATTTCTCGATCTCGACGACCTGGAAGACGCCGATAGTGCCGTGCGACGCGCTGCCGCTGTCGGTGGCCAGACGGCAGACCTGGCACGCGCGCTCGGAGTGAGATCCGCGCTCGCTCGTGGCGACGCCGGAGCGTGTGGCGCGCAGAGTCTGTCGTCGCTGATCGGTGGCGCCAGGGCGTTTACCCTCCGGCAGCGCTTCAAGGTGCTCGCGGATTGCTCCAAGCTCGACGCGAAGCGCGCCCGCGCGTACGCCGCCCAGGCGTTCACCCTCGTCGACAGTGCTCACGTTGCGCTCGTCGGTGGTGCCGACGTGACACGCTTCGAGCGCGTTATGGCCGCGCTGCTTGGCCCGTTCGGAATGACGTTCCAGCCCGAGCACCTCGATCCATTCGCGTCGCCTAACGCCGGACAGGCGATTCTCGTCTCGCTACCGGGTGAAACCGTACCCTTTGCGTACACGGCGCAAACCGACGACGTGGTTGGAGCGAGGATCGTCGCGGCGCTCGGAGACGTTCGTTCGTTTCCGATGGCAGTCGCTGCCGGCGTCGTGTCCATCGTTCCGCCGGCCAAACCGTCGCCGGAGGTGCTTGCGCGGATCCAGCAAGTTTCTGGTGTCAAGGCCGTCAAGTACGGCGCGGCCGGGAGTCAGTGAGTCTCCGCCGCTGCCACGGGGCGCCTAACGAGCCGTCCCGGCAACGACCTGTTTGACCAGATCTCCCTGCTTCAGCTGCGCCCCGGGCTCGAGCCCGTTGGTGATCAGCACCTGCTCCAGCGGCAGCACTGACGGAAACTGCGAGTAGAACTGCTCCACCGTCATTGCCCGGGGAAGCTGCACGACTTTCACCTGCGGCGCCCGGATGTTCAGGATCGCCGGATCGGTGGTCTCCTTCGCGCTCGCGATCACCTTCCGGTGGATGGCGTCCACCGCCTGCAGGTTCCCCTGACTGGCGACCGTCAACACCTGAAACATGCGACCCTTCACCGTGAGGAAGGTGGTTTCGCCTTCCACGACGCCCTGCTGTGCCTGGGCAGCGAAGACCGCGCTCACCGACGGCCCGCCCGCGGTCGCTATTTGAACCTCTTTCACGTTCGAGAAGCCTTGATTGCTGAAGAAGGCGCGCGCGGCCTCTGTCGGATTCGCACCCTTCGCCGCCTGCACCTGCACGAGCGCCTTGCCGTCTGGCTCACGGGCGGCAACCACCTGCGGTTGGTTTGCGGTCTGCCAGCCGTCGGGAAAGGTGATCTGAAGCGCCAGGTCCGGCTGGTAGAACGTCGATCCTCGGAAGAATCCGTCTCGCGGATCCTCGCCGTAGGACAGGCCGTCGATGGCGCGCAGGAACTGTTCGCGATTCCGCCGCAGCGAATCGAGATTCACGTTCTTCGCTTTGAGCTCCTTCGAGCGCGCCTCGGCACGCTGCGCACGATCGCCGGGGTCGGGGTGCGTCGACATCCACTCGGGTGGGCGGCCTTCCTTGTCGCCACCGCTCGTCTTCTGGAGCATCTGGAACATCTTCACCGCCTCACGCGGATCCCAGCCAATCGTCATCATGTAGCGGTAGCCGAGCTTGTCCGCTTGCGTCTCGTCATCCCGACCGTACTTCAGCATCAGAACGCCGAGACCTTGTTCCGCGAGTCCGGCGAACTGTGCCGCCGTTGGTGAGATGACGCTCGCGACGCCCAAGCCCATCGATGCAAGCTGCTGCTTGCTGATCTGGCTCGCGGAATGGCGCGCGGTCACGTGGCCGATCTCGTGTCCGAGAACCGACGCCAGCTCCGCTTCGCTGTTCATGTTCGTGATGATGCCACGCGTGATGAAGATCGGCCCGCCGGGAAGCGCGAATGCGTTGACGACGGGGTCGTCCAGCACGGTGAAGCTCCACGGCAATTCCGGCCGCTCCGAGGCCTTGGCCATCTCCATGCCGACCCGCTTGACCATGTCCTGCACCGGCTGGCTTTGGAGCATCGGCATCGACGCGGCCACCTTCTGCGCTTCCTCCTGGCCCATGGCGACCTCGTCGTCCTTCGAGACGAGCGAGAACTGGCGCTTGCCCGTTGCGGGGTTGACGGCGCACGCGGCCAGAGCGGCCGCGGCGAGTGTGGCGGTGCAGAGGGTGAGACGCATAACGCTCCTTTCGACCAACCCTGGGGCGAGGCTGTCAGTCCGAGGACGCCTACACTCTAGGAAACTCGAGGTCGAGACAGGGATGCACCTTTGGGGCTATGCGAGAACGCGTTCACGCGGTCGTCGGGCCACAAGCAGCGAGACTGCCAGCGCGATCGAGAGCCACAGCAGGTCGCTCACACGAGCACTCGGCCGTGGCGGAAGCGCACCGTACACGCGTGCGAGCCATCGCTGCGTCCACGGCTCGATCGCAATACCGGCTGCGCTGCGGAATGCGCTATCGGGTGCTGATGCCGAGCGCCAGAAGCGGGCGAATCGTTCAGCACCGACGGAGCGCACCGCATCGGCCAACAGCTCATCCTCGGCGTCTCCGAGGAAGGCCGGCGCGGTCGAGTTCGGCGGCGCGGTGGCATCGAGCACCCATTCGAGTCGATCACCCGGCTGAGGCTCGCCGACCGCGTGAGGCGGCTCGAGTCGCAGCGCGCCTCGGCACGCACCGGCGTCGCCCGTTAGGCATCGCGCAGCCGCCTCGCGCAGCGCATACACGGACGACGCGTCAGTCACGGGCGCGCGAGCAACGGACCAGTCGCTGCGCCGCGCAAAGCGGTAACTCGACCTGACAAGCCAATCCTGAATACCGTTGCCTGGCAGGCCGAACGCACCGTAGAAACCGCAGATGCCGACCAGCGACTGACTTCGCAAGGCGTCGACATGCGACTCTGACACACCGCGAAGTCTCACGAGCACCACGCACTCCTTCCCGCCAGTCGCACCCGGAAGTGCGTACGCGACGTCCACGGGCCCCCGCGGTTCGAGCCACCGACGGGTTGTGGCTGCGCCGTCCACTCGTGGAATCGGCGTCGAATCGACATACACGAACACCTCGGCGTGCTGGGCCGAGACCGGCGTCGCGAGGACGGACCACTGTTCCCGCACGATGCTGCGAGCCTTGTCAGCGACGGCGGGAGGAACGTTGCGATCGACCCGGACGAGAGCGGTGTCCGCGTCCGATCTGGCCGCGCTCCACCGATCGAGTGCCTGGGCCGCGCGATAGCTTCGAACGGCCGCGTGCGCCTCGCCGGCCACCTGCGTGAGACTGGCGAGTTCGAGGGCCAACGGGGCAGGCGCGGCCGATGTCCACGTCTCAGGCACGGTCGGAGGAAAAGGCAACAGCAGCGCAGCGATCGCCGCGCAGCCCATGGCTACGCCGGCGCTCCAGCGCCAGACAATCACGCCCATGATGTCCTCCGGATGACGGCCAACCCGAGAATCAGTGCACTCCAGCCTAACGATGCGGCGACCAGGGTGGCATCGATCGACATCCGGTGGGGGCGCGATCCCTCGAGCCGATCGAGCCATCGACGGACCGTGCGGTCGAGCGGTTCGTTGGCAGCGGCGGCCAGGCGATCCCGGACGGTGCCCGGGGTCGCAACGAGGCGGTCGAACGCGCCGACACCGCCGGCCTCCAGCACTTCGCGCAGGAATCCGAAGCGCACCGACGCCGAGAGGGGAAGTGGAACGCGCGCGTTCGGCAGTGCCCGTGCGGCGATTGCACACGCGGCGTCCTCACGATCGCGAGGGCATCGGATCCAGGCGGCGACGGCTGCGGAGTCCTCTCGCGCGGGCGCTGCGAAGCGCACGAGCGCGCGGTAGTCATCCACGGAGTACCATCGGTCGAGACGCGACCCGGCCGCAGAGTCGACGCCGAGCGCATCCAGACACGCGGATATGTCCCTCGCGCGACAGCGGCGCACCACGGCGGACTCGGTCGTCGCGTACTCGACATACGCGTCGGCTGCTTCTACAGCGCTGGCCGGGCGAAGTGGTGCACGACCGACCATGATCCACGCCGCGAGTGCGGAGTCTACCCCTTGCACCGCGCGCTGCTCGACGATCGCAGCAAGACCATTCGCGATCGCGGAGGCGGATGCGGGAGCCCGCACCTGACGCTCACCAATCATCGACCAGCGCGTCGTGGTATCCGCGTCGATCGCGATGACTGGGAGCATGCCGACGATCGAACGCGTCGAGTCCCGCCTGATCACTGCGACGTGGGCGGACGCACGAGATGCGACCAATGTCCCGCCACGTCGGTCGATCATCTCGACCACGGAGCTCACGGCGTTTCGGACGCGTGGCGCCAGCGTCGCATCGGTCCGAACGTGAATCGGGCCCTCCCGAATATCGACATTCGGGATCGGGCGCACGAGCATGCGTCGGATCGAATCGACGGAGCGACTCCGCGTCATCACCGCCGAATCGAGCGCTCGAATCCGCCGCAGCAGCGAGTCGGCGTCTCGCGACGCCGCCTGGGCACTCACCGCATGGGCTGGAGCAAACGCCACTCCTATCGCAAGGAGCGTGAGAAGGCGATTAGACATCGATCAGTGTCCACCGGCCGAAGAACACGCCGAATGGCCCCGGGTTCGAGATGAGAAACTCGGCCGCGCGTACTATCGTGCTGCGCGCACCGGGAACGGCTTCAGTGGCGAAGCCAAGCGACCCGACACCAATCGCCAGGGCGAACAGCACGACCTTCGCGCGGCGGCCCGCCGAATAACGCAGGGCAAAGATGCACGCGTGTGCGAGCCAGGCCGCGAGCAGCGCTCGGCCCGCGAGGGAGCCGGCGTAGCTGTGAAGACTTGCCGGAAGCGCCACCTGACCCGCCGCGAGCACGGATCCAACCCATACGCCCATCGCCGGAACGGAGAGGAGAGCCAGCGCCGCGGCGGCGCGCATGCCGAGTGCCTGCGTTCTCGTTAGGGGGAGCGACAGTGCGTACATGTGGCCGACCCGTTCATCGACGCCGTAGCCCTGCCACGCGACGGTCATTCCGGCGCAGACGGAGATCACGGCAATGGCGATCCCCACGACTCCGCCGATGCGTACGAGCTCGCGGGCTGACGACAGGCCGAGATGCGGGAGCGCGACCCAGAGAATGATCAGCGGCGCCGTGAAGGCCACGAACGTATAGAACGCGAGGAAGTCACGATTCCACTTCCATTGGACGTAGAGCGTTTGACCGAACATCAGGCAGCCCTCCCGCCGGCATCGCGCGCGGCGCGCAAGGTTTCGACGAAGCTCTCCTCGAGATCGAGATCGACGACTTCACGCAGTGACGCGTCGCCCGAGGCGAACCACGACATCATGTCGTCGCGCCAGTCGCGAACGACCCATTCTTCTTCACGGCCGGGACCCGCGCGTCGAGCGAGAATGCCGAACGGAGCCGGCGTCGCTTGTGGGGGCGCGCCGGCGATCCTGAGGCGCTTGATTCCGCTCCGGAACGCATGCATCGGCATCTCCGCGACCAGCCGACCGCCGTCCATCACGCCGATCCAGTCGCAGATGCGCTCCTGCTCGTGCACGAGGTGGCTCGACACGAGGACCGTGGCACCGTACGCTGAGACATAGTCGAGCAGCGCCGCCAGCACGTCTCGGCGAACGACGGGATCGAGACCATCCGTGGGCTCGTCGAGCACGAGCAGCTCGGGGCGCACCGCGAGCGCGAGCAGCATCATCAGCTTACCGGCCTCGCCTTTCGACAGCCGTCCAACCCGCTGCTCATCGCGGAGGTCGAACGTGCGACGAAGGCGCTCCGCCTCGGTCGCACTCCAGGTCGGGTAGAACGACGCGTGATGGCGCATCGTCTCCGCGACGGTGAGCATGGGATAGAGGTGGAGTCGCTCCGGCACGTAGCCGATGCGGGCCAGCGCGTGGTGCGCACCTCGCGGAACGTCGTGGCCGAGGACGGTGATGGTCCCGTCGCCGGGCGGAAGCATGCCGAGGAGCAGCCGGAGCGTCGTCGTCTTCCCCGAGCCGTTGGGGCCGAGGAATCCGTAGACGGACCCGTTAGGCACGCGCATGCGCAGGTCGCGAATGGCGAAGTGCCGGCCGGCGCGATACGACAAGTCGTCGATGGAGATGGCGTGAGTCATGATCGGATACCCAGTTCGGCGTCGATTGCCTTGCGGAGATCGAGCGGACAGATGGCGAGGCGTGCGGCCTGTTCGAGCAGCTCGCGCACGAGGCGGCGCGCCTCCTGCTCGCGCGTGTGGCCGCGCGCTTCGGGTGAGAGGGTGGCGATGAAGGTGCCGGATCCCTGGCGCATATCGACCACGCCATCGCGCTCGAGCTCGCGATACGCCTGGACGACCGTCGCCGGGTTCACGCGCAGGGTACCGGCGAGCGCGCGCACCGAGGGCAGGGGATCGCCCGTCGCGAGCTCGCCTGACGCGACCGCGATGCGGACGCGAGCGGCGATCTGCGCGTAGATGGGAGTGGGACTGCGGGGGTCGATGTGGTTGAACATCCCGGAAGTGTGTCGTTGTTGTAGTACACTACGACTGACGGTCCGCGATGTCACAACGCCGACCCTCGTTAGGGCCGGCGTTGTGTTAGGCACCTGCTGCGGTGTGCGTCAGCTCATCGGCGCGGTGTGTCGCGCGTCACGTCGTCAGCTCGCGGTGCCTGCTGGCTCCGGCGAGACCGTCTCGCCGTGCTTGGCGCCGAGGGCACGGAGGACGCCTACCATCGTGGAGGTGTGCCCCATAATGAACCGCGACACGAACCGGAAGACCGGGTTGTAGACCTCACCGTTTTCGGTGATCGTTAGGCGCGTCCCCGGTCCGTCCGGTGTGAGCTCGTACGTCCAGCGTCCGCCGTACGGAAGGTTCTGATCCGCGATCCGCGTGACCAGCCGCCGCGGCGGAATCGATTCGACGACCCGGTAGGTCACGGCGTCGTGCTTCCCGAGCTCGCGCCAGCCGCGCTGCCCGTTCTCGTCAGGCAGCAGCTCCACCTGTGACAGGCCCGGCCGCCACCGGGGGAATGCGGCCACGTCGGTGAGCGACGTCCAGATGGAGTCGGGTGGCGCGGCAAATCGTGCGGATACCGAGGCCACGTGGGACTTCGGCAGCATGTAGCCGATGACGCAAACGATGAGGACGAGCGCGACGAGCAGACCGGCAATTCCGAGGACCCAGCGCATATCGAGCCCGTGAGGTAGAAGGTTCGAGACCGTCAGCGACGCTGGCGAGGCAGTGGTTGGTCGCTTCGCCGCTCCTTCGTCTGCTCGCGCGCGGCCGCGCCGAGGAGCTCGAGGCCGCGCAGGGCGTCGCGGCGGTCGGCAGGGGAGAGGCGCGACAGCATTGCCCGGACGAGGCGTGGCTCGAGGACTTTCTGGGCAGCGCGGAGGCGCTCGCCGGCGGCGGTGAGCCGCACGTGCCGTACTCGAGCGTCGGACTCGGCGCGGTCTCGCACCACGTAGCCTTGGCGCACGAGCCGGTCGACGGCGATGGACATGGTGGACACGGTCACGCCCATGTGGGAGGCCAGCTGCGACAGCGGTGTGGGTTCCACTGCATCGAGGTGGCTCAGAATGCTCGCCTGCCGTGCGCTGACCCGCGTACCCGATTCCGGGTCGTGTACGTGGCGCGTATGGCAGGCGAAGTAGATCTGGGAGTAGAGGTCGATGAAGTTGTCGCTGGAGCGGACAGCCATGTGCGACGAGGATGGCGTAAATACTTTGCTTTGTCAATGCAAAGTATATACGGGCGGCGGGCGCTTGTTCCCCCCCTGCCGGGCAGTTAACCTACGGCTACCTCGCGGGCGTAATTCAGTTGGTAGAATGCCAGCTTCCCAAGCTGGACGTCGTGGGTTCGAGTCCCATCGCCCGCTCTTCGAAGTCTTGAAGTTCCAATCGGTTGCAGTCGCCGGGGCCCGCATGGGTCGCGGCGATTTCGTTACGGGACCCATTGCGGGACCCATTCGAG
>Ga0207648_10006613_pt1 | contig 11514 bp, 10 predicted proteins | sample KBSMisM32_FD_184310 | JGI IMG/M metagenome (GOLD analysis project Ga0207648, IMG submission 184310) | Miscanthus rhizosphere microbial communities from Kellogg Biological Station, Michigan, USA - KBS Miscanthus M3-2 (SPAdes) (version 2) | ecosystem: Host-associated > Plants > Roots >... | reverse complement strand
CCGAGCGGGTGCCGCTTATCGGATTCTCAGGCAGTCCGTTCACGCTCGCCTGCTATATGGTCGAAGGCGGCGGCAGCGACGACTGGCGCATCCTCAAGACGATGCTGCATGCCCGTCCCGACCTGCTCCACCGGATCCTGGAGATCAACGCCCGCGCGGTGAGCGACTATCTGAATGCCCAGGTCGACGCGGGTGCCCAGGCAGTCATGATCTTCGACACCTGGGGCGGCACGCTCGCGCACGAAGACTACGAATCGTTTTCGCTCGCCTATTCACGCCGGGTCCTGGATGCGGTGAAGCGCGTGCCCCGGATACTCTTTACCAAGGGTGGAAATCCGTGGCTCGGCGCGATGATGGCGAGCGGAGCGGAGGCAATCGGCCTCGATTGGACAAGCGATCCGCGAGAGGCGCGGCGGATCGCCGCCGGCCGCCTTGCGCTTCAGGGCAACCTCGATCCGGTCGCACTCTTCGCACCGCCGGCGCAGGTGCGTGCCGCCGCACGGCGGGTGGTCGAGTCCTTCGGGGCCGCGCCCGGCCACGTCTTCAATCTCGGCCACGGCATCCTGCCTGGAACGCCGATCGATTCGGTTGCAGCGCTGGTAGACGAAGTACGCACTTACAGCCGCTCCATGCGGACGCAGGGTCGCGCTTCCGCTTGACTTATGCACATTTCCTTTCGCCAGCGGGCATTTTCCCGGCAGCGTGGTTTGAAACGGCTTGCACACGCCTAAGTTACTGACCGATCAGCTAAAAAGCCGCCGCTGGCCCCGCCATGAGCAGAGAATGAGCCGCCTCGCAGGCCATGTTACGTGGGCGTGATGCGCTTACCCACAGCTTTATCCACAGCTAAGTCCTTATCCCACCGTAACATTTTTTGCGCGCGGGTGGCCGTTGGGGTACCGCTCGCGAGGCTCTTCGAATACGCGTTGCCCGACGGCCTATCGGTGCAGGTCGGCGATCGCGTCGTCGTCCCGCTCGGCGCACGGCAGCAGATCGGTGTCGTGCTCGAAACCCAGGCCGAGAGCGCGCTGCCGGCCGAACGCATGAAGCCGATCGCAGCGGTGCGCGACGATGCGCCGCGCCTCTCGGCCGAGTGGCTGGAGCTGATGCGCTTTCTGTCGAGCTACTACCAGCGTCCGCTCGGCGAGACGATCGTATCTGCGCTTCCGCCGCGGCTACGTTCGGTCAAACCGCTGCCGCGCAAGGCGCTCGTACCGCCGAAAGAGGCGCTGCCCGCGCGATTCGTGCCTACGCATGAGCTGCGCGCCGAACAGAGAGACGCGATGCAGCGCATCGCCAGGTCCTCCGGCCAATTCGAGGCCTTTCTGCTCCACGGCGTCACCGGCAGCGGGAAAACCGAGGTCTACCTGCATCTCATCGCCGGCGTGATCGAGCGCGGCGGCCAGGCCCTGGTGCTCGTGCCCGAGATCAGCCTCACGCCGCAACTCGAAGAACGTTTCCGCCACGCCTTTCCGGAGGCAACCCTCGCGGTGATGCACAGCGGCCTCGAAGACATCGCGCGCACCACTGCATGGCTTCAGGCCGCGCGCGGCGAAGCGGCGATCGTGCTCGGCACGCGGCTCGCCCTCCTCGCGCCGCTGCCGAAGCTCGGGCTCGTCGTTGTCGACGAGGAGCACGACCCGTCATTCAAGCAGCAGGAGGGCCTGCGCTACTCGGCGCGCGACGCAGCCGTCTACCTTGCGCGGCTCGCCGGGTGCCCGGTGGTCCTCGGGACCGCCACGCCTTCGCTCGAGACCTGGCACAACTGGCGTTCCGGGAGGTACCAGCGCCTCGAGCTTTCGGAGCGCGCGTCGCCGGGGGCACGCCTGCCGGCCATCCGCGTGCTCGACATGAAATCCGAGAGCATCGACTCCGGCTTCACCGCGGCGCTGCTCTCGGCGATCGGAAAGCGGCGCGAGCTGGGCGAGCAGAGCCTCGTCTTCATCAACCGCCGGGGCTACGCGCCGGTGCTCGCCTGCGAGGCCTGTGGATGGACCGCCGCCTGCACACGATGCACGGCGCGCATGGTGCTGCACTCGGCCGACCGGTGCCTGCGCTGCCATCACTGCGGCGCGCAGGCCGCGGTGCCGGCCGCCTGTCCGACCTGCGGCAACGTGGATCTCAAGCCGCTGGGACGAGGCACGCAACGGATCGAGGAAGCGCTGCAGGCGCGCTTTCCGAGCGCCCGCGTCGTGCGCATCGACCGGGACAGTGCGCGGCGGCGCGGCGAGCTCACGCGGACGCTCGAAGCGCTGCGGCGCGGCGAGGGCGACATCCTTGTCGGCACCCAGCTTCTTGCGAAGGGCCACGACTTCCCCAATCTGACGCTCGTCGGGGTGCTGAACGCCGATACCGCGCTCGTCTCGACCGACTACCGGGCTGCAGAGCGCCTGTTCGCCGTTCTTGCTCAGGTGGCCGGACGGGCGGGGCGGCGCGAGCGTCCTGGGGAGGTGCTGGTGCAGACGCGCTATCCCGGTCATCCGCTCTTCGCCGCGCTCGCCCGGCACGACTTCGCGAGCTTCGCCGAATCCCAGCTCGAAGAGCGCCGCAGCGCCGGCTTCCCGCCGTTCGTGTTCGAGGCGGCGCTGCGCGCCGAGGCGACGAAGCTCGACACCGCGATGCGCTTCCTGCGCAACGCCGCCGCTTCGGCCAACGCGCCGGATGGCGTGCACGTCTACGACCCGGTGCCCAACATCCTGACCCGGCGCGCGGGGCTGGAGCGCGCCCAGCTCATCGTCCAGTCGCGCTCCCGGCCCGCGCTTCAGGCCTATCTGAGCGCGATCAGCGCACGGCTTTTCGAGCAAGCGCCGCGCGAGGTGCGCTGGCACCTCGACGTCGACCCGATCGAGTTCGACTGAGAAATCAGGACTGAGAATCGGGGTCTGACCCCAATTTTCCGAAATCGGGGTCAGACCCCGATTTAGAATTGCTGCCCCCCATGGCGACCGACCCCAAAACCGCGATCGAGGAAGCGCTTCGCCGGGCGCTTCGGGAGCAAGCACCCGACTTGGCTGACACGCCAATCATCCTCGAGCGACCCAAGCAAGCCGAGCACGGCGACTTCTCCTCGAATCTCGCCCTTCAGCTTGCGAAACCGCTGAAGAAAAAGCCGCGCGACCTTGCGGTGACGCTTCAAGCCTCGGTATCCGCGTCGCTTGGCGGTCTGCTCGAAAAGGCTGAAGTCGCGGGACCGGGATTCATCAACTTCAAGCTCAAGGCGGGCACGAAGACGGCCGTGATCCGCCGCATCTTCGAGCAAGGTGCGGGGTTCGGCCGCACGAGCGAGGGGCACGGCGAGAAGGTGCAGGTGGAGTTCGTTTCGGCAAATCCGACGGGACCGCTGCACGTCGGACACGGGCGTCAGGCGGCGCTCGGCGACGCGATCGCGGCGCTGCTCGAGTCGCAGGGGTACGCCGTCACCCGCGAGTTCTACTACAACGACAGCGGCGCGCAGATCGAGAAGCTCGCCCTGTCGGTGCAGGCGCGCGCTCGCGGCATGCGTCCCGGCGCGCCTGGCTGGCCCGAGGAGGGGTATGCCGGGGAGTACATCGAGGAGATCGCGCGCGACTATGTTTCCTCCAAGAAAAACCCTTCTGATCTGGAAGCGGTACGACAGTTCGCGGTCGCGTCGCTGCGCGCCGAACAGGACGTCGACCTGAAGGCCTTCGGCGTCAGCTTCGACGTTTACTACCTCGAGTCGAGCCTGTACGCGGAAGGCAAGGTCGACCAGGTGGTGAAAACATGGACCGCGCACGGCAAGACCTACGAAAAGGACGGCGCGCTCTGGCTGCGCACGACCGAGTACGGCGACGACAAGGACCGGGTGGTCCGGAAATCGGACGGCACCTACACGTATTTCGTGCCGGACGTCGCCTACCACGTGACCAAGTGGCAGCGCGGCTTCCGCAAGGTGACCAACGTGCAGGGTACCGACCACCACAGCACCGTCACGCGCGTACGGGTCGGTCTGCAGGCGCTCGACCTCGGAATCCCGTCCGGGTATCCCGACTACGTGCTGCACAGCCTCGTCAAGGTGATGCGCGGCGGCGCGGAAGTGAAGCTCTCGAAGCGCGCCGGGTCGTACGTGACGGTCCGCGACCTCATCGACTGGGTGGGGCGCGACGCGGTGCGCTTCTTTCTCGTGTCGCGCAAGGCCGACTCCGAGTTCGTATTCGACGTCGATCTCGCCCTCGAGAAGAGCGAGGAAAACCCGGTGTATTACGTGCAATATGCCCACGCCCGGGTGTGCAGCGTCTTCGCGCAAGCCGGCGGCGGCCCGAAGGATGCCGCCGGCGCGAACCTGGACCTGCTGCGCGGCGAGCGCGAGATGGGGCTGGCGGCGCGGCTGGCGGAGTATCCCGAAGTTCTCGCCGCGGCGACGCGCGAGCTCGCTCCGCACGCCGTGGCTTTTTACCTGCGCGATCTCGCAGGGGAATTCCACAGCTACTATAATGCCGAGCGTATCCTCGTCGAAGACGAGGCGCTGCGCGCTGCGCGGCTTGCGCTTTGCGCCGCGGTGCGCCAGACGCTCGCCAACGGCCTGTCGCTCATCGGAGTCAGCGCGCCGGAGAAGATGTGAGCATGGCTATCCGAAAACCGAGAAAAATTACCGCTACGCGCAAGCAGTCGTCGGGCGGGTTCATGCTGGGGATGTTCGTCGGGCTGATCGCCGGCCTGGCGGTGTCGCTCGTCATCGCCTTCTATCTCAACAAGACCCCGGTGCCCTTCCTCACCGCGAAGGCCAGACAGGCCGAGAAGGACACCGCCGCCGGCAAGGCGCCGGCGATTTCCGGCCTGCCGCAGGGCGCGGTGGCCGCCGCGCCGGCCGAGAAGCCCAGGTTCGACTTCTACAAGATCCTGCCCGGGCAGGAGGAGCCCGTCTCCGAAAGGGAGCTGCGCGAGCGGATGAAGTCGGGCCGCGGTCAACAGGATGGCCCGAAGGACGTTTATTTCATCCAGGCGGGCTCGTTCCAGAACCCGGCGGACGCCGACAACCAGAAGGCCCGGCTTGCGATCCTCGGCTTCGAGTCGAGCGTCGAGCCGGCCAACCTTCCCGACAAGGGAACCTGGTACCGCGTGCGCCTGGGGCCGTACAACAAGCTCGACGAGATCAACAAAATCCGCCAGGCGCTGGCGCAGGCCAACATCGACGCCAGCCTGGTGAAGATCAAGGAGCAGCCGTAGGCATGAGAAGCGTAGCCGCAATAGTCCTCGCAGCCTTCCTGGCGCTGCCGCTCGGCGCCGGGGCCCAGCAAGTCCAATACGGCGAGCTCAATCCGCCCCAGCCGGTCGAGAACAAGGGCAAGATCGAGGTGATCGAGTTCTTCTGGTACGGCTGCCCGCACTGCTACAGCCTCGAGCCCTACATCGAGACCTGGCTGAAGAAGCTGCCGCCGGACGTCGAGTTCCGCCGCGTGCCGGCGGTGTTCAACTCGCGCTGGGGCCACGACGCGGCCATTTTCTACACGCTCGAGGCGATGGGGCTGGTGGACAAGCTTCACCGGCCGCTCTTCGACGCCATCCACAAGTCGGGCCTGCGCACCGACAACGAGGCCGCGTTCAGCGAGTGGCTGCAGAAGAACGGCGTCGATCCGAAGAAATTCATGGACACCATGAAGTCCTTCGGGGTGCAGAGCAAGCTGCGCCGCGCAACGCAGCAGACCGTCGCCTACAAGATCGACGGCACGCCGGCCATGGCGGTGAACGGCCGCTACACCGTGAGCGCCGAGCAGGGCGGGACGCAGCAGGGCATGCTTCAGGCGGTCGACGGCCTCGTCGCCCTCGCGCGCAAGCAGAAATAGCCGATGCGGGTCGTCATCACCGGCGCCTCCTCGGGCATCGGTGAGGCGCTTGCCCGGCACTACGCGTCGCGGGACTCGGTCCTCGGCCTGATTTCGCGCCGCGAGACGGGCGCCGGGCTGCCGGGCACCGTCGTGTCCTATCCGCTGGACGTGACCAATATTTTGGGCCTTGAGGAGGCAGCGAGGGATTTCGTGGCGCGCCACGGCGCGCCCGACCTCGTGATCGCCAACGCCGGCGTGGGCGTGGGCACCCACTCGGACGTGATCGCCGACATCGAAAAGCTGCGCCGGGTACTCGATATCAACGTGACGGGTCTCGCCGCGAGCCTCGCCGCGTTCGCCCCGGCGATGCGCAAGGCCGGCCGCGGTACGCTGGCCGGGATTGCGAGCGTGGCGGGGTTCCGCGGGCTCGCCGGGAACGGCGCCTACTGCGCCTCGAAAGCGGCGGCTATCACCTGGCTGGAAAGCCTGCGCACCGAGCTCTACGGCAGCGGCGTTTCGGTGGTCTGCGTCTGTCCCGGCTACATCGATACCCCGATGACGCGCGTGAACCGCTACCGGATGCCATTTCTCCTTCCCCCCGACGAAGCGGCGCGCCGCATCGCCCGCGCCATCGCGGCGCGCCGGCGTTTGGCGGTGATCCCGTGGCAGATGGCGGCGGTCTCGGTCCTCCTGAGGGCGATGCCCGGGTGGCTATACGACCGCCTGGCCGCGCGGGCGCCGCGAAAACCGCGCGACGTCCGGATCTGAACCTTATTTTTTCGTGATGCGCAGCGAAGCGTAGCTGCCCGGGGCATCTTCCAGGGCATTGGCCGGGATGCGTGCGGGCACTTTGGGCTCGCCGGCGTTCTGCTGCTCCATCCAGGCCTGCCAGTCCTCCCACCACGAGCCGGGAATCTGCTTCGCGCCGGCAAACCATTCCTCCGCGGTGTCCGGCAGGCCATCGTTCACCCAGTAGTGGTACTTCTTCGCCGCCGGCGGGTTGACGATGCCGGCGATGTGCCCCGAGCCGCCAAGAACAAAGCGAACTGCCCGCCGCTCCGCACTACCGAGATACTTCGCGCCCTTGTACGTCGTCTTCCAGGGAGCGATGTGGTCCTCCACGGTGGAGATGAAGTAGGCGGGCGTGCGTATCGTGCCGAGATCGATCGGCACGCCGTCGAGCTCGATGCCGCCGGGCTCGGCGAGCAGGTTCTTGATGTACATGTTGCGCAGGTAGAAGCTGTGCATGCGCGCCGGCATGCGCGTCGAGTCGGCGTTCCAGTACAAGAGATCGAACGGGAACGGATCCTTGCCGAGGAGGTAGTTGTTGACCACGAACGACCACACCAGGTCGTTCGCGCGCAGCAGGTTGAAGGTTCCGGCCATCTCGGAACCCTCGAGGTAGCCGCGCTCGTTCATTTTCTTCTCGAGGTTCGCCACCTGCTGCTCGTCGATGAACACCCCGAGCTCGCCCGGCTCGGAGAAGTCGAGCAGGCTCACGAAAAACGTGGCGCTCGCTACGCGGTTTTGCTGTGTATTACTCAGGTATCCCAGCGTAGCCCCGAGGAGGGTGCCACCCAGGCAGTAGCCGATGGCGTTGACCTGGCGCTCACCGGTCGCTTTCTCGATAGCATCGAATGCAGCGAGCGCGCCCTCGCGCATGTAGTCGTCGAAGCCCTTTTGCGCGAGGCGCGCGTCGGGATTCACCCACGAGAGCACGAACACTGTGTGCCCCTGCGCCACGGCCCAGCGGATGAACGAGTTCTTCTCGCGCAGGTCGAGGATGTAGTACTTGTTGATCCACGGCGGAATGATCACGAGCGGACGCTTGTGCACTTCCTGCGTCGTGGGCTGATACTGGATGAGCTGCATCAGCGGGGTCTGGTGGACCACCTTTCCCGGCGTGGTGGCGACGTTGCGGCCGAGCTGGAAGGCGCTCTCGTCGGTCATCGACACGCGCAGCTGCCCGCCGCCCTTTTCGAGGTCGGCGAGCAGGTTGTTCATGCCCCGGACCAGGTTCTGGCCGCCGGTGCGAAGCGTCTCGCGCAGGACCTGCGGGTTGGTCATGAGGAAGTTGGAAGGCGCCAACGCATCGACGTATTGCCGGGTGAAGAATGCGACCTTCTTCTCGGACTCCGGCGGCAGGCCCTCCACCTTGGAGACAGTCTGCTGGATGTTCCGGGCGGCGATGAGATAGGACTGCTTGATGTGGTCGAAGACGAAGTTCGAAGACCACTCCTCGTCCTTGAAGCGCGCATCGCCCGCCGCCGGCTCCGCGACCGGCGGCGCCTGCAGGCCCAGCATCTTCAGCCAGGTCGACTGCCACAGCCGCATGTAGTCGGACCACATGCTCATCGAGGAGTTGGCGAGGATCGCGGGGTCCGCCGCCATCCTCGCGTAGAGATCCATGAACGCACGGGCAATGCCCATCTCGTCGCGCACCGCCGACGAGAGGCTCGCGGCCTGCTTCTGCGCGAAGTCCGCGAGGAGCCGCGACGAGCGCTGGGCGACGCTGCCGCAGATTGTTGTAAGTTCGGGAGGATTCTGGGTCATGCGCTAGCGTAGCGCATGACGCCGTCCGGGCCGATACCTCGCCGGGCACGCCCGGCGTAGTACAAGTAGTGCAGATGGGCGATCGCCTCGCCCATCGCAAAGAACGTCTGGTGGGTATCCAGCGGACGCCGGAACAGCACCGTGAGCAGATCGCCAGCGCTCTTTGGCTCGTCCTTGAGGGCGTTCTTCAGCTCGGCAAAGCGCGCCTCGTGGTGCTCCTCGAGCTGGCGCACCCGCAAGTGCGCGCCACGAAACGGCTTGCCATGGGACGGCAGTACCAGGACATCGGGCGGCAGGCTGCGATAGCGGTCGATCGACTCGAGGAAAAGGCGCAACGGATCGCCCTCCGGGTCGATCGACCACACGCTTACGTTGGTCGAGATGGTGGAGAGGAGCATGTCGCCCGCGATCACCACGTTCAATTCTTCACAGTAGAGGGACAGGTGCTCCGGCGCATGGCCGTGGCCGATGATCGCCTCCCAGTGGTGGCCCCCGATGCGCACCGTATCGCCCTCGATGATGCGGCGGTAGGCGAACGGGAACTCGGGCACCAGAGCGGAGTAGCGGTTGTTCCCGCGGATGCCGGCCATTGCCGCGCTCTTGTCCGCGGGCAGACCGTTCTTCTTGAACACCGAAAGCACCGCGTCGCTGGTATAGCCCGCGCCGGAGGAGCGCACCGCGTGCGCGGTCAGGTATTCGCCCTGCGTGGTCCACATCTCCACGCCGAAGCGCTTGCAGATCCAGTCCGCGTTGCCGGCGTGGTCGGGATGATAGTGCGTGAGAATCACGCGCTTCACCGGATGGAATTTCGCGAACAGCTTCTCCCAAAGCGCCCGCGTCTCGGCGTTGCCGATGCCGGTGTCGACAACCGTCCAGCCATCCTCGTCCTCCACCACCCACAAATTGATGTGGTCGAGCTGGAACGGCAGCGGCATGCTGAGCCAGTGGATGCCGGGCGCCACGGGAATGGTTTCGCCCGGCGGCGGCGTCTCCGGCCAGGGATACTCTAGAGAGACCATCGGGATAGAATCAGGCGAAACCCTAACATGGAAACTGAGACGGAAACCGATCGGGGCGAGTTCTCCATCAGCGACCTGGCGCGCGAGTTCGACGTCACGCCTCGCGCGATCCGTTTCTACGAGGACCAGGGCCTGCTCGCGCCGCGACGCGACGGTCAGCGGCGCATCTATACCCCGCGCGACCGCACCCGGCTGAAGCTCACGCTGCGCGGCAAGCGCCTCGGCCTTTCGCTTTCCGAGATCCGCGAGCTCATCGACATGTACGAGCCGGGGCGCGACGAGCGGCCTCAGCTCGAGCGCTTCCTCGCGGTGCTCGAAACGCACAAGGCGAGCCTGGTGCGGCAGCGGGCCGATCTCGAGGCGCAGCTTTCCGAGCTCCAAGCCTTTGAAAGACGGGTCAGAAAGCAGCTCAAACGAGGTTGACGTTTACGTAAACGTCAAGTAGGCTTCCCGGCCATGAATGCGCCCGCCGACCCCGCCTTCGTACAGCGCTGCCGCGAGAGCTTCGGCCGCCAGAAGGCCATGGAGCTGATCGGCGCCCGGCTCACGGTGGTGGAGCCGGGCTACGTCGAGATCGAGCTTCCCTGGCGCGCCGAGCTGACCCAGCAGAAGGGCTACGTGCACGGCGGCATCTTGGGGATGATCGCCGACACGGCCTGCGGCTACTGCGCGTTTTCGCTCATGCCGGCCGACTGCTCGCTCGTCACCGTGGAATACAAGATGAACATCCTGAACCCGGGACGCGGCGGGCTCGTGGCGAAGGCGCAGGTGGTGAAGCCGGGGCGCACGCTCACCGTTGCGCGCGCGGAGGTGTACGCTGACGACGGTAAGCACGTCGCCACCATGCTGCAGACCTTGATGATGCTCCCGGACACCTCCGACACACCATGAATCTGCTGCGTTTCGATCACGGCGAGACCATCGCCATGCTGCGCGAGAGCGTGCGCGCGTTCGCCGCCGGCGAAATCGCGCCGCGCGCGGCGCAGATCGACCGCGACAACCAGTTCCCGGCGGACCTGTGGCGCAAGCTCGGCGCCCTCGGCCTGCTCGGCATCACCGTCGAGGAGGAGCTCGGCGGCACCGCAATGGGATATCTCGCGCATATCGTCGCGATGGAGGAGATCTCGCGCGCCTCGGCGTCGGTGGGACTTTCCTACGGCGCGCACTCGAACCTGTGCGTGAACCAGATCCGGCGCAACGGCTCTGCGGCGCAGAGGCGGAAATACCTGCCGAAGCTCGTCTCCGGCGAGCACGTCGGCGCGCTCGCGATGTCGGAGCCCGGCGCCGGGTCCGACGTGGTCGGAATGCGGCTCAAAGCCGAACGACGAGGCGATCGCTACCTTCTCAACGGCAACAAGATGTGGATCACCAACGGCCCCGATGCGGACGTGCTGGTGATCTACGCCAAGAGCAGCGACCAGGGCATCACCGCCTTCCTCGTCGAGAAGGGAACTAAGGGCTTTTCCACCGCCCAGAAGCTCGACAAGCTCGGCATGCGCGGGTCGAACACCTGCGAGCTCGTGTTCCGAGACTGTGAAATATCAAAAGATCAAGTCCTGGGGGAGGAAGGCAAGGGTGTGAAGGTGCTGATGTCGGGCCTCGACTACGAGCGTGCGGTGCTCGCCGGAGGACCGCTCGGCATCATGGCCGCGTGCCTCGACGTGGTGGTCCCGTACGTGCACGAGCGCAAGCAGTTCGGCCAGCCGATCGGAGAGTTTCAGCTCATGCAGGGCAAGCTCGCCGACATGTACACCACGTTTTCCGCGTGCCGCGCTTACGTGTACGCGGTCGGCCAGGCCCTCGACCGCGACGAAACCACGCGAAAGGACGCCGCCGGCGCCATCCTCTACGCGGCCGAGAAGGCGACCTGGATGGCGGGCGAAGCGATCCAAGCGCTCGGCGGCATGGGCTACATCAACGAGACGCCGGTCGGCCGGCTGTGGCGCGACGCCAAGCTCTACGAGATTGGCGCTGGCACCTCCGAAATCCGCCGCTGGCTGATCGGCCGCGAGCTCTTCGCCGAGTCGCAATGACGATGAGCGAGCTCCTCGAGACCTATCTCGACGAGGCCACCTGGAATCTCTTCGCCGCAGCCGGCGTCACGACCGCCTTCCTGAAAGAGAACCGGCGCGGCATGGCGGCCGTGCAGCAGAACATCA
>Ga0207648_10006612_pt1 | contig 11515 bp, 9 predicted proteins | sample KBSMisM32_FD_184310 | JGI IMG/M metagenome (GOLD analysis project Ga0207648, IMG submission 184310) | Miscanthus rhizosphere microbial communities from Kellogg Biological Station, Michigan, USA - KBS Miscanthus M3-2 (SPAdes) (version 2) | ecosystem: Host-associated > Plants > Roots > Rhizosphere... | reverse complement strand
CGTGTAGTCGCCCTTGAGCGACATGTAGGGGATGTTGTCGAAGTCCGCCGCGGTCAATCCGCTGTTCGGCAGCGAGCACGACCCTTCGAGCGTCACGAGGCCCTTGAGCAGATGCAGATGACCGCGCTCTTTGAGGATCCGCGTCATGTGATGGCCCATGATTCCAGCTTGGGAGTGCGTGACCACCAACGCACCGCCCAGCTGCTCGACGAGCGTCGCGAGATTCTGCGGCGTCCATGTATTGGCGGGCGAGAGCTCTTTCGGATCGCAGCTCTCGCACGTCGAGCCCGGTAGCGTCACTTCTCCGTTCGGCACGAGCTGTTTGTAGTACTCGTCCACCGCTTCAAGTGGAAAGAGCGGCGCCACGTGCTGGAATTTGTCCGGATGCGGATCCGGATCCCCCGGATCGCCGTGCGGAATCAGGCGTCCCGTGCGGATTGTTGCGTTGGCTGGCACGAGATGGCCGAACCAGTTCGTCCACGCGCCGTCGTCCGTGATCCGGGGGACACCCGGCCCTTTGCCTTCATTGAAGACTGATTCGTCGAAGCCGGAACGCCCGCGTCCTGACTGATCGACGACGTAACTTGGGACGCCTTTGCGGACGAAGTAGGGATACCAGCCTTCGCGGCCGTCAGGCGTTGACTCGAGAGCCGCGGCCGTGTGCGACGAACCGTGGACCATGATCACCGGCCAGCCGCCGTACTTTCGCGCGGGGATCTGGAACTGCACGTACATCTGCCCGATCGTGATCTGATGCGGCGCCTCAGGCGGAGGCGTCGGAGCGGCGGGCAGCGGCGGCACGCTGGCGTGGTCGGTGATCTTCTTCACGCCACCAACGAAGAAGCTCCCCTGGTCTTCAATCGTCAGCGGCGCTGTCAGAAATTTCTTCGGCCTGGTTTGTCCTGACAGCGTGACCGCGGTGATCACGAGGAGCATGGCGGTGAACAGATGTTTGCGTTTCATGACAGCCTCTCAGTTCGGCCGGATTATAGGCGTATAATCCGCGCGCGCGTTGACAGGAGGACTCCGCAATGCGACCACATCTCGTCGTCTTCATCGCAGCGTTAGTCGCAGTTTTCGCGGCGGCTCTTCCACGTGCCCAGATGGCGCCCTGGAACAACGCAGGGTTGTCGGGGCCCCCTTCAGGACCTTCAGGGCCGGCTCCACGGCGCGATCTCTCCGGCACGTGGGACGCCGGGTTCGCCGGCGTTCAGCCGACGGGGCATATCGCCGCTCCTTTCACCCCGCTCGGCCAGAAGATGGCCAGCGCGAACAAGCCCGGCAATGGAACGCGAATCGTGCAGGTCACCGACGACAACGATCCGTTGTCGACGATGGGCGATCCGACAGGGTTTCCACGGATCATCCTGTACGAGCTGCGGCCGTTCCAGATTGTGCAGACGTCGAACCAGGTCCTGATCCTCTACATGTTCGAGAAGCGGTGGCGTGTCATCTGGACCGACGGCAGGGCGCTCCCCACCAATCCTGACCCACGGTGGTACGGCTATTCGGTGGGTCGCTGGGTGGACGACTCAACGCTGGTCGTCAATACAGTGGGAACAGACGATCGAACGTGGCTCGACAACGCGGGCAATCCGCACAGCAACGGCCTCCGCGTGGAAGAGCGTTATCGCCGCGTCAACCAGCGGACGATGGAGCTGACGGTGACGCTCACCGATCCGCTCGTGTATACGAAACCGTGGGTGCCGGTGGACAAGATGCAAATCAACCTGATGCCGAACGGCAGCGATCTGATGGAGATGATTCCGTCCGCATCCGAAGCGGCCGCCTACAGGCGCGTCATCGCGAGTCGGGCGAAAACCACGAAATAACTGGAGAGTGCCATGCGAAAGATCGTCATCGCGGCGCTGGGTATTCTGCTGACATCGGTTCCCCTCGCCGCACACCATGGCGCGGCGGCCCTCGATACCGGCAAGGAAGTCACGTTGAAGGGCACGGTCACGGAATGGATCTGGAGTAATCCGCACTGCTTTCTGCAGTTCGACGCGAAGGACGCCACCGGAACGGTGCGGAACTGGGCTGTCGAAACGCAGAATCCGACAGCCATGACGCAGCGCGGGTTCTCACGGACGTTGTTCAAAGCCGGCGACGAAGTGACGGTGATCATCGAGCCCGTCAAGAACGGTCAGCCGATCGGCCGGCTCCTCACTGTCGTCCTGGCCAACGGGCAGAAACTGATCGCCGCCCCGCCGACCACGCTGGAGAATGCTCCCTTGAGGCCTCAGTAGATGGGCCCGCGTTACGACCGCCGTTTGTATCGAAGCTTCACGACAGTTTCCTGATCGACGACCAGTGGCTTGACGAACTGGTGTGACGTACCCGCGCGCGGCACGTCAACCCGGATCGGCAGCACGCCGGCCGTGCGCCGCTGGAGGTTGATCACGTTCTGTGACGGCAGTGCCGGTGCCGCCGCGGGCGGCGGCACCGCTCGCGCCATCGAGGGTGAATCGGCGGAAACGGTGACCGTTTCCTGGACCGACCCAAGCTGCATTTCAAACTCCACCCGCCTGGGTCGTTGATCGAAGAGAAAAGAAGTCGTCGCCGGTTGAAACCCTGCGAGCGCAGCGCTGGCGATGACTTCACCCGAGGCGACATTGGAGATCGAATACGTCCCATCGCTGCCAGTCACCGCCGTTTTCGGCCCCATGGCTGTCTGAAAATCGATTGTCACACCCGGCAGCAGAGCACCGGTTGCATCGGTTGCACGCCCTCGAATCTGGCCCGGCAGGCCGTCGTTGGTGAATGAGATGCGAACGGGGCCGCGGAACGTGGCGCCACCACGTCCCGCGCCGACATGAGCGCGCGGCGCGTTTCCGAAGGGCGTTGCTCCTCCGAGTGTCGCCACATCGATGACATTCCCGCCGATCGCACGTAAGGAGTACCGCTCCGGCGCGAAGACTTCCCATTCGACGATGCTGACAGGGATGTCCATCCTGGGGAGGGTCATCTCCAGCTCGCCGTTGCGAGCGAACGGGGCGCCTGCGTGGAGATAGACGAAAGAAACCTGATAGCTGCCGTTGGGGCGGAAGCCGGGACGCAGAAGCGGAACACGTATCCCGTCCGCACCGAGGACAGGCTTGGCTGTTTCCCCCTCGACGTCAACGGAGATCATCGAGGCGCCGGCAGGCAGCGTCACCTTCAGGAACGGCTGCGCGCGATTGTGCAGCTCGAGCACGACTTCCGTGAGCGCCCGTCCCTCGCTGGTCACGAGGGTCGTCGCCACCGCGCGATCGGCAATGGCTGCGAGTACGCCGGCATCGGCGAATCGCTTGACATCCAATGCCAGCCCGGGAGCAGCGGCGCTGCGCTGATAGCGAAATGCCGCCAGCACCGGCAGGCGGGCGAGAGACTGCAGCGTGCTATTGAGCTCCCGGACATCGATCCGATGCATACCGTCACGCTCGGACGCCGTCAGCTCCATCGTGCCGACACCTTCGACCGCGACTTCGCCAACTTCCCGCTGAACGTTGCGGACCGTCACCAACCCGGTGTCGAGCGAGAACGAGCCGCCATCGTGCGGTCGCTCGAGGCTGACGAGCAGCTGATGGCTGCGCAAGGCGGCATCGCCAAGCGTCAGCACAACCCCATCCTCGCGCGGCTCGCTGTCAATCAGCGAGCTTCCCGAGATGCCTGTGAGCTCGTATCCCGCGGGAAGTCGCACGACGACGGTGCGGAGCTCACCCTGGACGACGGTGAGATTGATGAGCGCGACCATTCGCGCGTCCGCATCGCCGAGCGTGATCAGCGTCATCACGTCCGCCAGTGTTCGTACCTCGCGTGTGGCCGCCACGGGAGCGCTGTCTCGCATGGACCACGACACCTCCGTGGCCGAGCCCGGATCGAGCGTGACGTCCACGACCGTGCGGCCGTTGGCGACCGAGCGCGCGGTCACGAGCCCGGCCGAGAGATGGACGTCCGCCTGCTCGCCCGGCAGGTCGATCGTGGCGCGCGCGCTTCCGGCTTGTGGCACCGGGAGCACGAACGACGCTCGTCCCGGTCCGAAGATCAACGGGCTGCCCCACTCGAGCGTCAGCGAGAACGGTCCTGGTCCGGGGATCAGTGCCGAATGCGCATTGCCTTCGGCGACGAGCGGCAGCGGTCTTCCTCCCGCGTTAGCGTCAATCAGCGTCGCTCCCGATAGCAGCGCCACCCGATTGATGCCGGCACGCAGCACGTCGCCGTTCACGTCGAAGACGCCGCGCGCTGTGTCGCGATCGACCGTCACGCGGAGAGTGGCGCTGGCAAGTACTGCCGCGACAGGCGGAACCGCGGGGCCCTGCGGGGGGCGATTGGCCAGATCGATGAGCCTGTTGTACTCGGCCAGCGAGAGGGTGACCGATCTCGCCGGGTCAACCGGACGCGGCGGCTGCTGCGCCCGGACAGGTGCAGCCAAGGTCAGCAAAAGCGCCGTCAGACGAATCGTTGTCGGGGTTGTCATATGACACGGCCCTCTACTTCGTTCGCTTGAATCCAAGCTCCAAGGACGGCGCTTGTGCCTCCGCCGTCAGCTCCGACGCGACGAACAACGACGGACCAAAGATCGGAAAGGCCACGTGCACGGGGAGAGCACCTGCGACAGTGCGGCCGCCGGTTTCCGCTCTGAATCGATCGACGAGTGCCTGCAGGCCTGATGCGCCGCGCTCGTCCGCTGCCTTGCCGGTCGCGATCGGCCGAGACGAGGGATTGCGCAGCGCCTCTGCAAACGGACCGGGATCATCCTCGAGGCGAAACGCGCCGGGCTGGAGGTTCACGCGGAAACGCGGGGAATAGTGCAGCTCGAGCCCCGTGCGGGAGACAGGGAGATCGATCGCTGCCAACTCGAGTCGCGCGCGTCCCTTGTCTTGCCAGCTCTCGATCGCCTGCAGGTACACCAGCTGAACGACGAAGGTGGGCGCGTCTTCTCCGGCGCGCCCCTTTTCCAGCGGGAGCAGCACCGCATCCCGCTCGGCGACACCGGGCCGGATCGGGCGTCCAGCCACATCGGCGCTCCAGAGCGTCGAGCCCGCCGGCATGACCACTTTCAGAAAGCTGCGCTGGTTGTTGCGCACCGCGTATCGCGCTTCGACGAGCAGACGTCCGTCTTCCGAGGCCAGGACGCGGTAGCGTGCCTCTTCGACGTTTGCGACGAGGACCGCCTGCGGTGTGTAGCGAATCACGGTGACGGTCAACAGGCGCGCGTCGGAACCCATTAAAGGCCTGAGACGAAATCCGATCATCGAAGGCGACTCGCGGCCCGCCACGAATTCGCCGAGCTCGGTCGGATCGGCCGGCTCCAGCCCCTGCGATTGTCGACCGGTGATCTCACCCGCACCCACGACGTCGACGGCGATCCCGCCGGTTTCGCGCTCAGCCGATGGCATCCGCACGAGCGGCACGTCCACGGTGCCGTCGCGCGGCAGGCGAGCCTCGCCGTGGATGACGACCTCCGTTTCGCTGGCAATTGGATCAAGGAGCCGCACGCGCAGTGTGCTCGCGTTCACGTCCCACTCGCCGACCGTCGCGCCGTTGACCTGGTTCACGACGAGACCCGGTGGCAGCAAGAGCGCGATCTCCCGCATGAGGCCCTGCAGCACCTCGACACGAACGGCGGCTGTCACCTGAGACACGTCCTCACCGAGTCCGACGAGTGTCGTGACGCGCGCGCGTGTCCGAAGGGCCTGTTCGGCACGCCGGTCGTCGATCTTGCGTTTCCAAGAGAGTGTCAGCGGCTGATTGGGGCGGCCCAATGTGGTCCATCGACTCTCGAGCGGCGTTTCCGTGTGCTCGCCGACAAACCCGCCCACGACCGACAGGTCGACGCCGCTTCTCGACAGCGCAAGGACGGCCCTCGATATTGGAGCCGGTGAGGGGGGAAGCGCGATCGACTCCGTACCCGCGGACGAAGTGAGCGGGACCACGATGTCGAGCGAGAGCACCACACGGCCTGCGCGGGACAGCAGCACGTAAGGCGGCGGGCCTTCGACGAGCGAGACCGGCTGGCCGTCGAGCCGTGCGTCACGCACCATCAGGCCCGCAGGAATTTGGACGCGCGTCCAGCCGTCGCTGAGCACATCGATGGTGAGCACGGCGCGGCCGGCCACCGACTCGTTTTCAACGCGAAGGTCGTAGTCGACTCGCGTCAGCGTCGCGTCGACGGGCGGGTTCGCGGGCTGCGGCGGCTGCGGGTTCGCTCGCTCGCGCAGCGCGCGATACTCGTCGACCGGCAGGACGACCCAGCCTTCCGGGGGGATCGGGACTTGCGCGCTGCTGCGGACCGGGCTGCACAGCGCGCACACGATCATTGCGAGGACGACAGGGCGTCTTCGATCCATAGGGGACCTCGTTAGTCGCAGTGCCGTGCGTCACCAGCGACGTCGGTACCGATGGTTAAGACGTGCGTGACATGCGTTCTGTCGGGGAGTAGTGCAAGCGGCTCACCGGAAACGGTGTCGCTGAAAAGTCAGCGCCAGCGGTGCGTGTCGCGGTGCGGCTGCGCGTCGACGATCCACGCCGTTGGAATCCGGTTCAACAAGGTGGAATTACGTTCCTGCACGTGCCGCGTCTGCCCTTCGCCCGGGGGGCATTCAGAAACGTCCTCGTGCTCGCTCTTTCTGGGGCAGCACTTCGAGACACGTAGTCCACCAGCCGGAGCGGATTGTCTCGATGAACTCACTGGGCAGCCGCTCGGTGTGCATGTCCGCCGCGAGCGCCTCATGGTCGTAGTGGATCGGAATGAATTCCACATTCACGGTGCCACCGATCGTCAGCAGCGCGTACCACACTCGCGGCGTTCCGTCGTTCTCCGGCCGACCGACGGCGCCGACGTTGACGACGTGACGCCCGCCGCCGAGATCGCGATGCCACTTGATGCCGGTGTGCGTGACGCACAGCACGTCCGCATCAGCGTCGTCGAGCAGATACCGGAGGAACCCGTCCGGGCTGGTGGACTCCCACAGAAACTCATTGATCTTGCGCGGCGACCCATGGCACAGGAGCAGCCGCGTGCCGTTCACCTCAAGCCGCCGCGACATCGGCAACGTGCCGAGCCACGCTTTGTGTACGGGTGACGTGTTGCGGAAGGTGTAGTCGTAGCTCAGACGCGCGAAGTAGTTGTCACGCGGATCGATATAGCCGCACTGGCAATCGGCGAGGCCGGTGGCCAGCGAATTGTCATAGTTTCCCTGCAGGCACAGCACGCCCGCCTGTTGCAGCAACGGAAACACCCGGTCCGGATACGGTCCGAAGGCGCCGAGATCACCGAGACAGAAAGTGGCGTCTATCCGTCGCCGCGCGATGTCCGAGAGCGCCGCGTCGAGCGCGCGCCAGTTGCTGTAGATACCGCCTATCAGCGCGAACCGCGTCACCGCGCCTCCGGCGCAGCCGCGATGTCGAGGCCTTCGATTTGCGGGCTGACATTGCCGCAGATTGCCCCGTACCGCCAGCACGTGACGCAGGTCTGGTGCCGCAGCTCGTACGAGCTCGCTGCGTCTTCGAGCGTCGTGCCGAGCCGCGCATCCGGCTGGTCGACGAGCAAGGGGCACACCCAGACACCGCGGTCCGTGACCAGACGCGAATTCGAGCACATCAGCAGATCGCGGTCGAAGCCTGCGAGCATGGTGGCCGTCACGCACTCGTCTCGCTGCAAGCCGGCGACGCGAGCCAACTCACGTCCGAGCGGCAACGCCGGCAGGACCTTGAGGCGCGCGCGATCGCAGCCTGCATCCGTCAGTGCGCGCGCGAACCCGGCGAGCACCCCGAGCTCGTCAGCGTCGTCCCACGTTCGAACGACGGTGATGAGCGGCAGGAGGTTGCGCCGCGCAAGCCTGACCGCGCCGGCGAGCGCCGATTGGAACACACCGCGCCCGCGGATCGCGTCGTTCATCTCCTCGGTGTATCCGTCGAGACTGACTCGCACCTCCAGCGAGTACCGCGCTTCGGTGGCGAGCGCTGCCAGCGTATCGGCAATCCGATCGCTGATGAGCATGCCGTTGGTCAGCACCGTCGTCGGCGCGACGGTCAACGCGCGCGCGACCATTTCCATCAGCTGTGCATGCAGGAACGGCTCGCCGCCTGTGAAATAGATCTCGCGCACGCCGCGTGCCGCCGCTGCCGCGATCGCCCCGTCCACTTCGTCCAACGTCATGAGACCGAAAGACGACTCGCGCGGGCCGCTGCGGTTGAAACAATGACGGCACTCGATGTTGCAGCGGGTCCCGCTGACCTGAATCCAGAGGTTGTCGAGGTGACGCAACTCGACGGCTGCGGCACTCGTCACCGTGTCCACGTGAAATACCGTACCTTCTATGTCAATGAAACGCACACTCTGGTGGCGCGTGCTGGCGCCTCTCGTTGTGGGAGGCACGTTCGTCGTCCTCACCGCACTCGAACGGCGTCGTCCGTTGCGGCGTGTCCGCGAAGCGAAATGGCGCCACGTGTCGCGCAATATCGTATTCGCGGGTGCTGCCGCGGCGACGGTCAATCTACTCGAACGGCCCCTCGTCGAGCCCTTGGCAACGATGGTCCAGCGGCGTCGCTACGGACTGCTCTATGTGTGTCGCCTGCCACCGCCGCTGCATCTGATTTTGGCGGTCGTCTTCCTCGACTACACCCTATATGTGTGGCACGTGCTCACGCACCGCGTTCGCTGGTTGTGGCGGTTCCATCTGGTCCATCATGTCGATCGCGATCTCGACGCGTCGACCGCACTCCGCTTCCATGCCGGCGAGCTCACGCTCTCGATTCCATGGCGCGCGATGCAGATTGCGGCAATCGGAGTTCCGCCCTACGCGCTCCATGTCTGGCAGAACCTCGTCCTCCTGTCGATTCTGTTTCATCACTCCAACGTCGAACTACCGATTGCCGTAGAGCGGCTCGTGGCTCGCTTCGTCGTGACGCCGCGTCTTCACGGCATTCACCATTCCAGCGTTTCCGAGGAAACGAATTCGAACTGGTCCAGTGGTTTGACCGTGTGGGATTACCTTCATGGCACGTTGCGGCTCGACGTCCCGCAGCAGACCATTACGATTGGCGTCGCCACATACCCGACGCCAGCAGATGTGACGCTGGCAAACAGCTTCGCGCTGCCGTTCATGCCGCAGCGGCCGGCACCGTAAGACTGAACGCCTCAGGAATCACACAAGACGGAGGCGACTTCCGCGTGCGCCGTCACCCAGGCGCGCGTTCGTGCCGCGCCGTGGGGATCGCGCAGCACGCGCCGAAGGTCGTCGACGGTGTCGACATCGTGCCACGGGGACACGAACGACACGGTCAGATCGCACGCCTCCGCAATGCGTGTTGTGGTCGTCAGCACGTCGGCCGTACTCCATGCAATCGATGTGAACAACGCTGGACAGAGGCGGCGCAATCCGATCAGGTAATACCCGCCGTCGCTCGCGGGTCCAATCACCAGAGCATCCGGTCGGTCGCGCGCACATTGGAACGCCTGTGCGACGTGCGACGCGGGCAGCGACGGGAGATCTGACCCGATCATCACGACAGTTGAGTACCCGTCCGCGAACACGCGTTCGAATGCGTTGCGCATCCTGTCGCCGAGGGTGTCGCCGCGTTGCGGAAACAAACGTGTTCCGTCGTCGACGAGTCCACGCATTTCGGCGATCGCATCGGCGGGCTCGAACGCGATGTACACATCCGCGTCGGCGACGCCGCGGACGGCGTCGAGCGTGTCCTGCAGCAGCGCTCGTCTCAGCTCGACATGGTCACCGCCGAGATCGCGGGCCAGTCGAGACTTGCCGCGCGTGTCGGAGGGGACGCGCGCCATGACGACGAGCGCCTCGCGTGTGGAGCTCCTCGGTGCATGCGAATACCAATGTGCCAGCCGCTCCGGCGCCATTCCGGCGAAGAAGAGCGCCTGGAGTACCACGTTCTTCGCGCTCCGCCGCCACCAACCGTCGCGCTCCCATCGCCGCGCCGACGTCAGCACCGGGTGCGGAGAGTGATACAGCCTGCCAGCCTGACGAAGCCGACGCACGAACTCGACGTCTTCCATCAATGGCCACTCGCGGTAGCCGCCCATCGCGGCGAACACGTCGCGGCGAACGAATAACGCCTGATCCCCATATGCGAGATCCAGCCATCGGACACGCTGATCCACGGCGCGCTCGATCAGCCTGGCCTGCCATGCGGAGGAATCGAGTCGGAAGCGAAAGCTGCCGCCAACCACGTCCGGGTCGGCACCAGCTCGGCGAACTTCGTCGGACCACTGGAGCGGCAACCGGGTGTCCGCATGCAGGAACACGATCCACCGGCCCGTCGCAGCCGACGCTCCGACGTTCATCTGGCATCCCCGACCCGGGGCCGACGTCAGTAGCCGGACGTCCGGGCGATCACAAATCGCCGTCAGCCGATCGTCCCGGCCGCCGCCGTTGACGATGATGACGTCAACCCGTAAGTCGATAGGGATGGTCGTCAACAGCCGCTGCAGCGGCTCGGCGTCGTTGAGCACCGGAATCACGATGGACAGCTCGTGAGACGGCATGAACCGATTGTCCTCCCAGCGCTATACTCGTTACCTTGCAACCTCGTGCGGAAAGGTGGGCCTCATGCGCGATGTACTTCGTGCCGTAGCAGTCGTAGCGACGATCATCGTCTTCGCGCCGCCCGTTCATGCTGCCGGTGTGGACCAGAAGGGTTTCACCCCGGTTGCCCCACAGTACATCGCGGCGTTGGCCGAGCCGACGGCGAAGTCCGGGAACAATGCACAAACGTGGGGACTGTGGCGTGTCGATCCAGGTCCTCGAGGCGTGCCGCTGACTCGCTACCAACGTCTCATCGAGGTCGGTGGCGTCGCTCCGTCCAACTGGAGATTCGACAGCAGAGACTGGTGGCTGGAGGAGCACGGCCTCATCATGGAGAAGCCGACGTTCCCGCTTGCGCCAGGGAGATATCTCGTCACCGGCGACCGCGAAGTGACGTCGGTGTTGACCGTCCATCGGCCGGACAAGGACGGCAATCAACGTTGGGAGCTTGCTGACGGGGCAACACTCTATGACGTGACGCATCTGGCCTGTCGCTCGGCGCGCTACACACCGGCGACGAGCCCGAATGCGTGCTCGCCGGCGAAGGCTCCCAAAGACGCATTTCGAGTGGCACCAGGACGTCCGATGCCGCCTGTCGAGGGCTGCAACAAACAGGATTATGCGGTGCTGATCGTCATTGGCGTGGCTGCCGACAACGCCAACTCGACGAAGTGAGCGATCTCGTCGGCTACTTCGACATGAGGTGGCTGGGATACAATTTGGCTCCTCTAGAAGCCGGAAAGAGTGAACTGCACCTTTGCGATTCGATCGGAGCCGACTTCGGCGGAATCGTCGCGTATGTGATCAGCTCGACCGGCATCGTCGAGGATCGGCCAAGGTCGAAAGCGCTCAGCGCGGCAGGAAGCTGCGACGCCATCGGAACACTGCGGACGTACCCGTGTGAGCGATGCTCGCTTGCTGCGCCTCCCGGAGCGCCCGAGGGCCAGTCCCGCAAGCCCTCGGATTGCCAACGCTGGATC
>Ga0207648_10006609_pt1 | contig 11515 bp, 14 predicted proteins | sample KBSMisM32_FD_184310 | JGI IMG/M metagenome (GOLD analysis project Ga0207648, IMG submission 184310) | Miscanthus rhizosphere microbial communities from Kellogg Biological Station, Michigan, USA - KBS Miscanthus M3-2 (SPAdes) (version 2) | ecosystem: Host-associated > Plants > Roots >... | reverse complement strand
CAGAAATCGCTTGGCTTTTGGGGTATTCTGAAGTGGCAAATTTTACACACGCGTTTAACCGATGGACCGGGACAAGTCCGCGAACTGAACGGGCCAACGCGCGGCGATCAATCAAATCTAACGCAAGCAAATCGGGCGTAACGCGCCACTAGTGGCAAAAAAGTCGCGTGCTCTGCGCGACGACAGCGCCTCTTGGTGTTCTCGTCGCCTACGGATTGCCTGTGAATGAAGTAACGTGCCGTGCTCACCGTTGCCTGCGCTGCCGTATCAGTCATTTGGGCTTGCTTGTGTTCCGCTGGACGTAAAGCGACGTGACAGCATTGCCGAGCAACTCCAAAAGTTCACGAGCCTTGTCCGTGAACTGCTTGTCGGTCAGTTCGCCGGCGGCATGTTCGGCCTTGAGCACTTTGTGGATGACGTGCAGGGGGGCAATCGTGTCGCCCATCTGCCCGCCACCCATCAGCGCGTTTGATCTGGCGGCTGCGAAAGCCCTGTCCAATTCGGTTGCTATGTCGCGGGTTTTCATTTGCCGCGCTTTCGCCGCGCCGCTACTGATTTGCGATGTAGGCCATCAGCGACTGTGCGGCCATGAAGGCGGCAAAGACGGCGAGCGCCAAAAACACGATGTGCATAGGTCCTACTGCCTCAACGATGCGAGAGCCGCACAGTCAAAGCCGCTGGACGGGCTTAGTCTTGCGATTTCATGCCAAAGACTTGCGCGCTGCGGTCATGGGCAGGCACGCCCGATCACGATCACGTCAGCGGTTCCGACCTTGCGGGCTGGTCGTCGTCCCGACCTTGTTGCCACGCGCATCGTATAGCGTCGTCGTGCCCTGACTGTCGGTTGACGTGCGCCCGGTCACGCGACCGCTCGCATCGTAAATCACAATCGAGCCTTGGCTGTCGGTGGTCACGCGCCCTGTGACCTTGCCATCCGGCCCGTAGATCGTCTGCTGCTGCGAATGTGCATCGCTCACGGCGAGCAATGTCAGCAACAGAATGATGCGCTTCAGCATACGGCTTGCTCCTAAAGCAGTGTCGTTTTGGGCTGCTTCGCTTTCAACTCCCACAGACGATGGTCTCCTCGTTCGTTTGCCAGTCCGGGAGACTTGCCTGTAAGCCCTACTCGTTTAATGCCTGTTCCGGCGGGAGCGATTGCCCGCGTGAGGCCCCACGGTCGCTCGTGGCTACACTTGGCAAAGTAATTTCAAAAGTACAGCCATTTGAACTCGTCTTGGTGAGCCGCAAATCACCGCCGTGATCCGCGATGATCTTCCGAGAGATGGAAAGTCCCAATCCCATCCCGGAAGATTTCGTCGTAAAAAATGGATCAAATACCTGAGTTCCGTTTTCGGGAGTTATTCCGGGTCCGGTGTCTTGTACAGTAAGCGAGACGACTGAGTTTGCATCTTGGGTCGTTACCAGCCGAAGCGTCTTTGCGGCTGAGCGACCTTCGGCCATTGCATCAATAGCGTTCTTGACCAGGTTCAAGATTACTTGCTGTAGCTGGATGCGGTCGGCCATTATTTGCGGAAGGTCGTCTTGAAATTCGGTGGAAACGGATACTCCGTAAACATGCACCTCGTTTTCAACCATCTTCAACACCTGCCGAACAATGCTATTCATTTCAATGATCGTCTTGTGCTGAGCGGCTGGTTTAAACAGTCCACGAACGCTTTCAACTATTTCGTTCGCTCGATCGCTGTCATTTTTCGTGTCCGATAGGCAGGCATGCACTTCCCCAAGGTCGGGTGGCGTTCTTTCGAGCAAACGCAAGGCCGTCGTGGAGTTTAGCGATATTGCACTTAGTGGCTGGCTAATCTCATGCGCGATTGCGGCTGTCGCTGCGTCCAGGCTCATTAGCCGATTGTCACGCTCGCGCCGCTGCAAGATCATCGCGCTGGCAAGTCGCGCATATAGCATCGTCGTTTCCCAGAGCAATACAACCAGAACCGTGCAGCTGGCGATCAGTGCGTAGCTGCGCGCCGTGTACCAGCCGACAGAGTAACGGACGATGGTATAGAAGATTGACAATCCAAGATCAGGTAATGACACAAAAAGCGTCACGATGAGCCATACATCGAGGATGGTCCGCCTACGGACGAATAGCAGCACGAGTGCCGCAGCGTTGAGTAACCACATTGCGCCGACCAAACGGTGAGTAAAGGAAGTCTGTCGTGTTTGATCGACGAACAGAGCTGGCAAATATTCTGAACCTGCGGTGCCGAGCCAAGTCAGCCCAGCGGTCACCGCGAGTACGCAAGCGATGGTGATAGTGATAGCTCGGCGCGGTTCGACCTTTACGAGCCGGCCGGCGCTTTCATTCACGTCCTTCAACAGAACATAGGCAATAACAGCAAGAGGGAATGTAATGTGCCAAAAAGAAAAGAGCCACGCTGCACCACTCGGTTTTCCGCTGATAAGACCAGTCGCGCTATAGGCACCCGGAAAGTCAAGCGTTTGCAAGAACGCGAACACGCCGCTGAATATATAGCCGCTTGCGAGAGCGAGAAGAGCGCGCTGAGGTTGGATTGTATATTGAGCAAATAGAAAAACCGCCGTGATGAGGTCGGCAAAGAAAATTATGGTCTGAACAACCGGAATAAATGCGTCAATACGCGCAGTCTGCATATGCGCGAACGGGATAACCAGGGCGAACACACCAGCTAAGAAAATAACAACGCCGAGCGCAATCCTGCGATGTTGCGCGCTGGCCGGTATGCTCGCGATCAGGTGAGGAACCTCCTGAGGTAATTCCCTTTGCATTTCCCTCATTTGGACACCGACGCTTAGCCGAAAATTGTTGTGGCCGAGCGTACAGCATCGTCGGGATCAGACCAATGACTTGACCCGTGGATGGAGTAATGTCCGTTATTGGCGCAATCGGACATTTCAGTTGGACCCATTGCGTATCACTGATGGCGTCAGATACCGTTGCGTGGGGGCGACGCAGATTTCTGTCCGGTGTTTATTGACGGGGGAATGGCGGTGCCCGACTTTACGATATTTGTCATCGATGATGATCAAGGCATATTGGACGCCTTAGTCAGGTTTCTGCGTACAGCTGGCTACGAAACGAAGGCCTACTCCTCGCCACAGACTTTTCTCGATGACTACGATCCGTCGATGCCCGGTTGCGTTGTGCTCGACCTGTCAATGCCCGGCATGGATGGGCTGGCCGTTCAGCGCGAGTTTGTTACGCGGGGGATCGAGCGGCCTATTATCTTTCTCACTGGGAGAGGAACAGTTCCCGCGAGCGTAGAGGCAATGAAAGCCGGTGCAGTAGACTTCCTGCCCAAGCCGGTCGAGGACGCCGAACTGCTGAATGCGATCAAGGTCGCCGAGGAACGCGACCGGGTCAGGCTGCAAAGAGCCGCAGAACGGAAGGCCGCCAGCAAACTAATTGACAAGCTTTCGCCGCGCGAAAAAGAGGTCATGGAGTTGGTCGTTCAGGGCCATTTGAACAAGAATATCGCTGCCCTAATCGGCACCACCATACAGACCGTCAAGGCCCACCGCGGGCGCATGATGAAGAAAATGGGCGTAAGGAGTGTTGCCGAATTGGTGCGGCTGACGAGCAAAGTAAGTGCCGAGCCGCGATAGTCAGAAGCGCCGTCCTACTAAACTAGGTCCAATTGGCAACCGACCGGGCCGTCCTGTTGTTCCGAAATGTCTCGGCGGCGATGACAGCAACTAAGCTGAAGGATGTCCGCTATGGGGGGAAAGCGGACATGACGGTTAGCGCGAGTCTGCTTTCGCGGTCGCTATTGGGAGTAAAGCGGACACGACGTATTGCGGCGCACTTGTCCGCTTATGACCCAAAGCGGACATTGTGCCGACCCACCCTCGTGCGGTTCTCAACCAGAACGCAGCACGGCACGGCGGTTCGCCTTCTGCGCCGGGCGCGCGTTCATCGCATAGAGTTTGGCGAAGCCGTCGATGCCCGCGTCCGCGACCTGTATGGGGTCGGTAAGCAGCAGCCACTCGACGGTTTCGGAGCAGGGTGGTGTCGTCAGGGAGCCAGGATAGCGATAGTAGGCGAGCCGCGCGGGCAAGAGTCCGTTCGGGTTGATAGCCGGGTCGGCCTTGACGGTCTCACCTTCATGCGTTGGCATGGTTGCGATGATCTTGCTGAATACCGAGTTGAGCTTTCCCGCCACCATCAGCGCACCGAGCACGGCGAGCGCGCCCGAAGCATGAGCATGGACAAAATGCACTTCCATCGGAAAGCTCTTGCCGCGGATGAGGTGCTCGCTCGGACGATGGAAGTGAAACTGCACTAGCGCGTAAGGATCGCCGCCGAAACTGAGCGTGCTGCCCTCGGCGGCATTTACTTGGATCGTGTGACCGTTGTTGACAATGCTGTCGGCGGTCTTGCCCCAGGCGATCCTGAGCGGCGGCAGTTGCGCCTTGATTGACCCGACAATGTCGATTGGCGATTGCTGGCTACCAACCGAGCAGACTTTGCTCGCGGCGTCGAGATCGCCCCACTTGTCGGGGCCAGTGGAGCCTTCGTAGGTCCAATGCGCCCCTTCGGCGGCAAAGGCAGTGGATGCACAGAGCGGACACAGGACGAGCCCGGTCAAGGCTTTCAACGCGTGACGACGGTTCATACAACCCTCCTCCCTTTGACGCTGCGTAAGAGCACCTGTGTCAGCTAATGGCACTTAAAGGACATTACGGTCAGGCCTGCGACTGTCCGCTTTTAGGGTAAAGCAGACATGGCTTGCACTGCATAGTTTTGTTCGAGTGGTTGCAAGCAGCGCAATTATCGACGCCGCACAGACCGCACCCTGAAAGGCACGCTAGGGGACAAAGGTCCACGCGCAGACCAAAAGCACAAATGCCGCCGCGAAAAAAGCGGCAGTTGACCCGCTTCGAAGTCAGAATGGTGGTCATTTCGTACTGTCATGGGCAGTCCTCCCACCCGGCATGGGTCCATTCTACCCGTTTGTTAAGACGCCGCTGTATTGTCCCTAGGGGCAATGTCAAACAATTGTCTTGCGCAGGAAGCGGAAGGCCGTAGCGGTCGCTTAATCGATCAAGGATGTCGGACTGGATTTCGGAAAGACCGCCGAGAGGCGATCTTTCTGTTTGCGCAAATCACCTCGCTCCTGACCCAAAGCGGACATTGTGCGAACCCTTCCAGAGTGCATGTCAGTCTCGGTACGATGTGATGTACGGGCCTGATTGTGCGAGGTACCCCCACTATGTTTGATATTTCCAGTCATCCGCTTGCCGTGACCTTTATCATTGGTCTGGCCGCGATTTTGGTCGTCTCTGAGTTTGGTTGGCAGCTTGGCATACGCAACAACACGGGCTCAGTTGGTAGCAATTTTTCCACGTTGGAGAGCGCGATCCTCGGCCTACTGGCGCTGATGCTCGCCTTTACCTTCTCAATGGCACTGACGCGCTTTGAAGCTCGCCGTGATGCTGTACTGAATGAGGCGAACGCGATCGGCACGACAGCGCTTCGAGCGCGGCTTTTGCCCGACCCACAGCGATCCGAGACATTGAAATTATTGCGGGAATACGTGCAGATCCGGCTAGATATCGTCCGCAGCGGCACCTCGTTGGTCGAGCTGACGCGGGCGGTCGAACGCTCGAATGCCCTTCAGGAGGCGCTATGGCAACAGGCGAAAGCAATGGCCGCCAAAGACAAGGGGGCCGTTCCCACGGGACTCTTCATACAGTCACTGAATGAGATGATCGACGATCAAGGAAAAAGATTGTCTGCACTGCGCAACCGAATTCCCAATGCTGTGCTCCTTACGCTGTTTGCCATCGCATCCGTCGCCGGCGCATTCGCGGGCTATGCAAGCGGGATCGATGCAGAACGTACGCGCATACCCGTTTATGTCATGGGAACACTCGTCTCCGCCGTCATCTATCTGATCATGGATCTTGATCGGCCGAGCGCCGGGTTCATAACGAACAGTCAGCAGCCAATGATCGATTTGGCATCTAGCATCGCAAGTTTTTCGGATTAACGGCGCGCTCGAAGTGACTTTCCCGGTCGCCATCAGGGGCAAAGCGGACATCGCTTTTTGCGATGCACATGTCCGCTTTTGGGGATAAAGCGGACATCCATTCAGCGAAAGGCGGACATCATTAAATATCCACTTATGACCGGACGCGGACAGTGCCGAGGCGACCGGCTGGAACGAACGTGGCCAATGCTGCTCGAGTGGCGTTCCCGAAGGCACCGAATGGCATGATCAGGATCGCGCCTTGTGAATCATTGGTGACCGTCACGGTCCAACGACGCCAGTCAAACGGGTGGCTAGCCAAACGAGAGATCGTCATCACCAGATTCGCAAGCCGCTTGGCTCTCGTGTGCGCGGCAGCAATGTCGGGGAGATCGTGCCCGATGTCATCTGGGAAACACTCGTCGCAGTTTGACAAGTGAAAATAAAACCTCGACATGACCGTTCTCCTTCGGTCTCCCACCGTTACTGAACGGTGCATTACCGATGCCCGCCGGCCGTGGTAGTGCGCTGGCACCTGCGCTTAACGTTGACGGGCTCAATTTGATTCAATCTCAAGAGGCTAAGGCACTCGGTCTCAGCGTGCCAACATCGCTGCTCGCCCGCCCGACGAAGTGATCGAATGTATGTCTGCTATGGCATTTCAATCTCGGCTGCGAAGCTCGCGAAGGTCTGTCCGCTAATGACCCAAAGCGGACATTGTTGCCCCTAAGGCCAATTGCCAGACAATCGGCTTTGGCAGCACCCTCCAAAGAAAAATTATTATGGAGGATCGTCATATGATCAGAATAATCAGCGTTGCCTTTGTTCTGGCTTTCGCGTCGTCATCGACACAGGCGATGCCGCTCGCGGCTATCCAACAACCGGACAGCATGGTCACGGAAGTCGTCGCCGGGTGCGGAGTGGGCATGACACGAGTTAACGGTGTCTGCGTGTCCAGACACCACAAACGTCAAGCTCGCAGATGTGCTCGATGGAATGGAGCTACTTGCGCGAAATACTTATGAACCGACTCCGTCCCGCGGTTTCGGGACTGATTGGCAAAAGCGCGAGGCCGCCTCAGTTGGTGGCCTCTTTCATTTTAAACGAAACGCGCGATGTCCGCTTTTCTACTTTTCACTCATGGTGCCCGCGTAATATTTTGTCCGCTATTGAGCCGCCATAGCTTCGATTTTCTGAAGGGCTTCCGCACAATTCTTTGAAAGCGTTGACTTGTTCGCTATCAGACATGCAGCGACCCGACCTTCGCCGGGCGGCGTCTTTCCACAAACGCCTGTTATCTCAGTCTTACAGGCATTTATTGCGTCTCTCAGATTGTCTTCCGAAGTTTGGAGCCTCGCTGCGGCCTCTCCCAGTTCGTATGCACACTTCGCGCCTATCTTGTCCTCATGGGCTTGCATGCAGTAGAGCAGGCGCCCCTCTCCCGGTGTGACGGCACTGCAATATTTGTTGGTTTCATCAGCGCAGGCATTCTGTAGTTTTGCAATTTGGGCTGCCAATCGTTCCTGGATCGCTTTCGCGATATCGGTCTGCGCGGATGCGGAGCCGAGCGACAAGAGGACCAGCAAGGGCAAAAGTCCGAGCGTGGCCAGTAAATGCATTTTGTTTTTCATTGATCGTCCTCTGATGACTAGCTCCGAACATTGCCGAGCGGCTTCGCCGAAGTTGTCGCAGGGTTGCGATGGAGGATGAGGGATCATCTGCGACGCGCCACCCGTGTATTGCTCATATGCTCATTGCACAAACTGGAGCGTGAGACCGGAGACTCCAAGAGACAGGTTGATCCCAACCGACCCTTCCACTGAAAGGGGCTGCAATGCGATCGACCGGCCAGTTCCGCCGAATAGAAGGTTAGCGCCTACGCCCACTCCCACGCCGATGGCACCGCTTGCGCCAGCATAAGTGCCGGCAAGTCCGCCACGCATCGGACCCGTTGTGGGCGCGAACACGCTCCACGCCATCGCGCCGCCCGCCGTGATGCCGATGTCGAGACCAATTGAGTTAATAACGCCTACATAGGTTTCGGGGGGATAAGGACCAGTAGGAGCGAAACGACATGACACCCGCTGCCGGGATCCAATAATCAGGCCAATCGAAGGCGACATCGTGCAGCTGAGCCTGCCGACGTTGGTCCCCTGCGGCGTCTGGGCAACTGCCGGCGAAATATAAGCCGTAGTGAGCGCAAACAGCACCAGCGCAATATGATGTTTGAACATGACTGGCTTTCCCACCCTCTGGAATTATGCGGTGGCAAGAATTCGGTTATTGGAAATACCACCATTTTCGAACATCAGCGACATGACATAGATCAATAGTGCGACGCTTTTATTGGGAGGCGCGGATGTCCGCTCTTGGAGGTAATGCGGACATGCCGCCGACATCACAGAAATGTCCGCTAGTGACCCAAAGCGGGCTTGTGACTTCGCTCTCGCCCTCTTCCGCCTTAGTTGATAACTCCGGGCTTCATTACTGTTCAATGCCCGAACTATGAGGGGACGGTGCAGGCCGGATGTATGCCGCGCCGTTCCTGTTACCCAAGTCCAACTCGTTGATTTAGGTCAATCCAATTTCGCAGAGTGGAGCTATTGTTTTGATGGGGCTCCTTGGGACGGGCAACTTACCTAGGAGATCGCCAATGTTGAAAATAGTAGCGGCCGGAGTAACTGCACTCTTCGTCACTGCATCCCCGATTGCCTACGCGCAAACCCCTTCTGCTGCGACACCCGAACGATTAAATCTAGCGGACCGGAATACACTGACGGACATGCGGATTGATCTGGTGAAGGCCGCGCTGCAGCTGACACCTGATCAACAAAAATACTGGCCGGCTATAGAAAGCGCCATTCGTGCCAGGGCGGAGGATCGGAAAGCCCGTCTTGCAAAAATCGCTGAAACAGTGGGTAAACGCGTCGACGAAAGTCCTGTCGAAATCATGCGCAATCGTGACCCCATTGCCTTTTTGCAACGACGCGCCGAAGCATTGGCTCAACGATCAGCCGATTTGGATAAACTCGCCGAGGCGTGGCAGCCACTCTACAAAACTCTTAGTCCCGAGCAGAGGCAGCGCATGGCGGCCCTCGCGATCTTTGTACTCAACGATATGAGCGATGTCGTAGAACAGCGTCGTGCGCGGTCTGAGGACGAAGACTGGAGCGCGACTGTCCGGTAGTTTTGGCTAACTCCCCGATCTTGCGGACCGAGCAAAGTTTCTAGCTCGGTCCGCGTGGTGTTGCATGAAGGGGCGGCGTAGGCCGGATGTACGCCGCGCCGTCCCAACAAACCCAATCTCCGCTATTGGAGCAAAGCAGACATCACAATTCCGATTGCGGGGTCTAAACAAAGTTTCGCTCCAGAAAGCAATTCAGCTCATTTGTTACAACTGCAGCTACATCAGGACCGCAAAAATGCGCCCGGACTTGCGAGTGCAATGAAACATTCAAACGAACTATCGTCCGACGCCATGTCTACTTTGGGCACAAAGTGGAAATTCCAATCGAAGCTCCGCATGTCCGCTTTTAGGGGTAAAGCGGACATGTCCCCTAATGACCCAAAGCGAACAGTATTGGACCTCGGTCCAATCGCCTGAGCATCTTGCGCGGGTACAATTTCTCGAACTGCCGGTAATAGAGCCTCATGAACCCGAAGCTAATTATTGCCCTCTTGGTGATCACCGCCGTGCCGCTCGGCTTTTTCAGCCTGCGCACACACCAAGTGACCAAGGCAGATGCACAAAAGGTCGTCGAAATTATCAGTGGAGATAAGGCCAAGACCCAATCCTATTGCGATATGACCAAGCTCGATGAGCAGATCAAGCAGGCTAAAGAGAAAAAGGACAGTAAAACTGTCAATGAGTTGTCCCAGAAATTGGATTTATTGGAAGAAAGACTGGGTCCCGAATATGTCGCACTGATGGACGGGCTTGAGGACATCGATCCGAAATCTGACGTCGCTCAGCAGATAGAGTCGATACTAGATGACCTATACGACAACTTGTGTGGAGGGTAGTGGCGGGCTCGCACCTCACGAAGTAGTTGCTTCGCCACTGTGACAGCCGAGCCGAGCCGCGGCCAAACCAAGGAGGCGTCCTATGAATTTTGTAGAAGCGATCAGTTCATGCTTCCGCAACTATGCCAATTTCTCAGGTCGAGCAGTTCGTTCGGAGTTTTGGTATTGGTATATTTTCGTAGCCATTGTTTTGATTGTGTTTGGTGCAATCAATGGATCACTTTATCCGGGACCGCTAGCGATGGGCCCCTTTAGCTACGTCACCATGGCGATCGTGTTGGCTTTGATTCTGCCCAGCTTGGCCGTCTCGGTCAGACGATTGCATGATATCGATCGCACAGGTTGGTGGGTCTTGATCGCGGTTACAGCCATCGGCACGCTTGTCCTGATCTACTGGGCATGCATGCCAGGCACATCGGCTCGTAACCGCTTTGGATAGATCGGGTCCTCTGTGGCATCGAAGTGCGACAAAGTGGATGTGTCAGCAACGAACAATTCAAGGAGGTAAGGCCAGGCAATGAGACGGTGTTTCGTGTCGTGAAGGAATTAGCGAGGATATGAAAAGGTAGTGCAGACAAGGTCGTTGCGGTGATCGGGGAATCCGTTTGGGTCGTCGTACTTTAAAGTGCGTGCTAACGATTGGGATGCGATCCCCGCAGGGGTACTCGTCTCGTTGACGTACATCAACGGACTGTCGCGTTTATCGTCCACAATACGGCCGTTGGTCTGGGCGCTGACCGGGTGGGACAGACGGCCCGCGGGACCGCGCGACAACTACCATGAAGTTGTCGAGATATTGGTTGCGGCGGGCGCGAACGTGACACCGGATCTGCTGGCGTGGGACAGATTGAAGGCGGATCCAAAAATGCTGTCAGCGCTACAGGAGACCCATATAGAGTGAGTCGCCCGGGGCATCAGGAAGGTCAACAACCTTCTTCGTCACGGGACCGTCAAAAGGCCACCAAGGCTGGTGATCGTCATGCTCAAAGACCTGCGTTACGCCGTCCGCATGCTTCTTCACGCCCGGGCGTGGACGGCGGTCGTCGTGGTCTCGCTCGCCCTCGGGATCGGCGCCAACACGGCGCTCTTCAGCGCCGTCAATAGCCTGCTCTTCCGGAAGCTCCCTGTGAAGGATCCGGACGGCCTGGTCCGGTTTGGCTGGGCGGGCCGCAACGACATGGTGACGAACCAGAGCGGCTACGGCTACCGGGCGAACGATGCCGCTGGACGGGAGGTTCGCGCGAGTTTCTCCTATCCGATGTTTCAGCAGTTCATCGCGAGCAACCAGACGATGGACGCGCTGTTCGCGTGCGCGCCGTTTGGCCGCGTGAACGTGGTTGTGAACGGCCAGGCGGACCTCGCGGCGTCGTTCATCACCACCGGCAACTTCTATCGCGTGCTTGGGGTCACCGCGATCGTCGGTCGCACGATCGTGCCGGAGGACGACCAGCCGTCGGCGCCGGCGGTGGCGATGATCAGCTACAAGTACTGGCGCTCGCGGTTCGCCGGCGACCCGAACGTCG
>Ga0207648_10006607_pt1 | contig 11516 bp, 11 predicted proteins | sample KBSMisM32_FD_184310 | JGI IMG/M metagenome (GOLD analysis project Ga0207648, IMG submission 184310) | Miscanthus rhizosphere microbial communities from Kellogg Biological Station, Michigan, USA - KBS Miscanthus M3-2 (SPAdes) (version 2) | ecosystem: Host-associated > Plants > Roots >... | reverse complement strand
AACGATGTCTGTTGGCTCATTCCTATGCTACACTTTGCCAGCGAATATGTTCCGAATTAATGTGTGGTTTTTCAGAGGTTCCTTAGTGGTTAAAAACCTCCGTGGTTGTTCCCGGCCTCATCGCGTCCTCACCGCGCCTGCAACCGGTGCGCGAGCTGCGCGGCATACAGGTCACCCGGCAGAATATCCGCCGATGGATCAATCTCCCGCCACAAGCCCTTCGGATCGATCGACTCGGGCCGGCCGAAATCCACGCCGATGAAGTTCGCCGACCGGGGCGCGAAATCCTTGGCCGGTTCCGGCAGCGGACCGGCCGCGCGCAGATTCCAAAACGTCGTGCGTGCGCCCGCGTGTTTGCCGAGACCGTCGCCGCCGCCGCTGCTCCAGGGCCGCGTGCCCTGGCCGAGATCGAGATCGGTGAATAACGTCTCGTAGGGCGCGCGTCGGCGCTGGTCGAAACAGAGATCGACCCCCTTGCCGCCGGCGACGACCACGCCCGCCGCCTCGCTCACCGAGATGTCGTGCATGAAGCGCATGCGAAAATCGAACCGCGTGAACAGGTGGTCCCCGATGCCGCCCAGATAAATACCGTGGAGTCCTTGGTTGCCCTGCGGGTCGGCCGGACGATGCGACTCGAACACCGCATCCGACACCGTGTTGAACGCCCCGCCCACCAACGGCCCGTTGTCCGGGTTCACACATTTCACGCGTCGCGCCCAGCAGTTGGCCACCTCGACGAAGACGAGCGGATTAAATCCCTGCTCGGTGACGCGCCCGCCGTAAGGCGTGACGGGGAATTCAAACGTGAGATCCTCCACCCCTGAATCCTGCACCGTGGGGCGGAAGGTTCGCATCACCGGACGCCACTCCGGGCGCACGTCGAAGCGCAGCCGGCGTTCCAGATCCAGCCGGTTGCCCTCGACCTTGATGATGCGCGTGACGAAGACGCCGCGCGTCGTCCCGTTCAACTTGGACACATCCCCTGCGTCATCGGAATAGAGATGCTTCGCCAGCGAGTTGTCCGGCGTGTCCGTCATGAAGATCTCGACGAACTGGCCGGCCGCGAACTGCGAGCCTTTGCCCACGATGATCGATTGATCGCCTCGCGCGGCCGGGGCGGTGATGAGCGTGACCGATACCGCGCCCAGCTTGCCCTCCAGTCGCACAAACCCGACGGGCCCGGCGACGTTCGCCATGGATCGGGCCGAAGTCGCCGCACCCGCGTTCGGAGCGGGCGCCTCCAGCGGTTTGGGGAAATACAGGGTCGTCTGCTCCGTCCCGGAGCCGCGCAGCACCACGCCGGCCTTGGCGATTTTCAAGACGCCGCTGATGATGTAGCGCCCGGGCGGCACGATGACCGCGCCCGACTCGGTCGCCGCCAGCGCCGCCTGGAACGCCGCGGTATCGTCCACGTTGTCATCCCCCCGCGCGCCATACGCGACCACGTTGGTCGTCGCCGGATAGTCCGGAATCACCCGCTCGCCGCAATGATACCCGGCAAACGAAAAATCCGGCAGACGCCCCGCCGGCAGCCACACTTCGCCCTCATGTCCCCACAGTTTGGAATAAGCCACCGTCGGACTCTCGACGTCCGCCTCCGGCTTCGGTGCCGTCGTGCAGCCGGGCAGGAAACACAGCGCGCCGGAAACCGCCGCCCCGACGATGATTATCTTATTCGAGAATGCAGACATGCCCACTCACTCACACGCAAACCCCCGGCATGGCAAGCCGCCCCGTCGTGCCTCGCCATAAGCTCGGAGAGGATGGCCGCAAAGAAGCGCAAAAATTCCAAAAGCGTATGAACCGTGCGAGGCGCCTATAGGCGCGCGGGAGAGCCCCTCCTGCAGGAACTGCAATTTTTGCGTCTTTTTGTGGCCAACCACTCCGAGTATCCGTCCCGCCCCCCGCCTCGGCCCGTCCTCCCCGAGTTTTTTCGTGTCTTCCGTCTGTTTCGTGGTTCGCTCCCACCTCATGTCTTCCGCTCCCGAGAAACTCACCCCGATGATGCAGCAATACTTCGAGGTGAAACGCAGCCTGCCGCGCGACACCATCCTGCTGTTCCGGCTCGGCGATTTCTACGAGATGTTTCATGACGACGCCGCCGTCGCCTCCAAACTCTGCGGACTCACCCTCACCAAGCGCGGCGAGACCCCCATGGCGGGCATTCCCCACCATGCCTCGGACAACTACATCACCAAGCTCCTCGCCGCCGGCAAAAAGATCGCCATCTGCGACCAGGCCGAACCTGCCAAGGCCGGCAAACTCGTCCGCCGCGCCGTCACCCGCATCCTCTCCCCCGGCACCACCCTCGCCGCCAACCAGCTCGACGCCCAGCGCAACCACTACCTCTGCGCCCTCACCCTCGACAAAGCCGGCCTCCACGCCGCCTGGCTCGACCTCTCCACCGGCGAATTCCGCGTCGCCACCGACGCCCGCCCCGAAAACCTCCTCCCCGTCCTCACCGCCCTCGACCCCGCCGAGCTGATCCTCATCGAAGGCGACCTCGAGCGCTGGAAAACCGCCCCGCACGACCAGACCGCCGTCCACGCGCTCCACGCCTTTTGCGAGCCGCGCCTCTGCACCGACCTCCCCGGCTACCACTTCGAAACCGCCGAAGGCCTCCGCACCGTCACGACCACCCTCGGCGTCCTCAACCTGCAAGGCTTCGGCCTCGCCCACGACCACCCCGCCCTCGGCCCCGCCGGCGCGCTCGTCCACTACGCCACCGAAAATCTCTGCGCCAAACCGGAAAACCTCCGCTCCCTCCAGGAATACCGCAGCGCCCGCACGCTCCTCCTCGACCCCGCCACCCTCCGCAACCTGGAGATCTTCCAATCCTCCCGCGGCACCCGCGACGGCTCGCTCCTCTCCGCCATCAACCGCACCGGCACCGCCGCCGGCGCCCGCCTCCTGGAACGCTGGCTCGCCGCCCCCACGCTCGACCTCGCCGAGATCCAACGCCGCTCCGCCCTCGTCGGCGAACTGTTGGCCGACCCGCTCCACCTCGGCGAACTCCGCGAATGGCTCGACAACGTCCGCGACATCCCGCGCATCCTCGGACGCCTCCAAAACCGCCTCCGCAACCCCCGCGAACTCGGCGGCATCCGCGACACCCTCGCCCAACTCCCCATGATCCGAACGACCCTGGCCTCGTTCGATTCTGGCTCTAGACTCTCAGCTCTAAGCTCTCAGCTAGAGGAGCTGCCTTCCTTGCTGCAGCTCCTGACGTCGGCTCTCGCCGACGCCCTTCCGAACGACCTCGCCGACGGCAACTACATCCGCGCCGGCCACTGCCCCGAGCTCGACCGCCTCCGCTCGCTCACGACCGACAACAAGACCTGGCTCTCCGACCTCGAACGCGGCGAACAGGAGCGCACCGGCATCCGCAGCCTGAAGATCAAATTCACGAACAATTTCGGCTACTACATCGAGATCACCAAGGCCAACCTCCACCTTGTCCCCGCCGACTACATCCGCCGCCAAACCACCGTGAACGGCGAGCGCTACGTCACCGAAGACCTCCGCACGAAAGAAAAAGAAATCTTCCACGCCGAGGAAAACGCCCTCGCCCGCGAACAAGCCCTCTTCGCCGCCCTCGTCGCCGCCGTCCTCGACGAATCCATCGCCCTCACCCGCACCGCGGAAACGCTCGCCGAACTCGACGTCCTCGCCGGCTGGTCCGTCCTCGCCCGCGAGTGGGACTATTGCCAACCCGTCCTCGACGAAGGCGACACCCTCGAAATCATCGAAGGCCGCCACCCCGTCGTGGAGCAGATGCTCAAAGACCCGGCCGTCGCCGCCGGACGCGGCACCACGAGCTTCGTCCCCAACGACACCCTCCTCTCCTCGACCGACGCCCAACTCGCGCTCATCACCGGCCCCAACATGGCCGGTAAATCGACCTACATCCGCCAAGTCGCGCTCATCACCCTCCTCGCCCAAGTCGGCTGCTGGACCCCCGCCAAGACCTGCCGCGTTGGCCTCGTGGACCGCATCTTCTCCCGCGTCGGCGCCAGCGACGACCTCGCCCGCGGCAACTCGACCTTCATGGTCGAGATGAACGAAACCGCCAACATCCTCAACAACGCCACCGACCGCTCCCTCATCATCCTGGACGAGATCGGACGCGGCACCTCGACCTACGACGGCCTCTCCATCGCCTGGGCGGTGGTCGAACACCTCCACCGCGACGCCGAACGCGGTCCGCGCACTCTCTTCGCGACGCACTACCAGGAACTGACCCAACTCGAAAAACACCTGAGCCGCCTGCGCAATTTCTCGGTGGCGGTGAAAGAATGGAACGACGAAATCGTCTTCGTCCGCCGAGTGATCCCCGGCGCCGCCGACCGCAGCTACGGCATCCAAGTCGCCCGCCTCGCGGGTCTCCCCATCACCGTCATCGACCGCGCAAAGGTAATTCTTCAAAAACTCGAATCCGACGACACCAGCGTCGAACTTCCGAGCGCAGCGACGCCCAAAGCCCGCCCCAAAAAGAAAATCACCGTCACTCCCGAGGATAACGCCCAGCTCAACCTGTTGTAATGGAGGGCGGCCCACCGTGTCCGCCATTCTGGCTTCTAAATCCGCTGCCTCTCTCTCGAAACCAACGTTGCCCTAGCCGTTTGCACCGCCCAAAAAAGCCTCGCGAGATCTATGAGCCCGACGATTTTCCAATATCGTAACTTTCGCTTCTTTTTCTTCTCCCGCGAAGAGCCGCGTATTCACGTCCATGTTTACACGCCGGGTGGCGAAGCTAAGTTCTGGCTCACACCCAAGATCGCGCTGGCCGTCAATCTCGGCCTGAAGCCTGCTGAACTCAAAACCGCCGAAAAGCAGATCATCCAACATGAAAACGAAATCAAAGCCGCTTGGGAAAAACACTTTGGTTGAGGTCACCCACATCTCGCCCCACGGCCTGTGGCTGCTCATCGGCGAGCGCGAATACCTGTTGCCCTTCGCCGACTATCCTTGGTTTGCCGACGCCAAGGTGAGCGATCTTCACCACGTCGAACTTCTGCATGGTCATCACCTCCGCTGGCCCGCCCTCGACGTCGATCTCGATCTGGCCGCCCTCGACGACCCTGCCGGTTACCCGCTGGTTTACACCCGATAATCCGCGACGCCGAGTGGAATGACGAAATCGTCTTCGTCCGCCGCGTGATGCCCGGCGCCTCGCCGCGTTCTCCCTTCCGTCTACTCGCTACCCGCTATTGTTTCCGCTGTCGCCCAAAGGGCACCCGCCATCGGGCACCCACTCCGCTAACGCTTCGGGGCCACACGCTGCGCATGTGACCATCTCCGCCTCTCGGCTGCGTCGCTACTTCTCGCACAAAATCACCGTCGCCGAGAGCGACGATACCCAGCTCAGCCTCCTGTAGTCATGTAGGCCCGACCGCTGGTCGGGCTCCGTCTGTTTAACCGCTAATATCCGCTGAAATCCGCTAATCCGAACCTCTGACTTTAACGCCGCTTAGCGAATCTTAGCGGTTAAAAACTCCGTGGTATTCTCAGGATCAGTTAAGCGCATCGAGTCCCGGCCCATGTCCTGCTGACAGATTGCCAAACGCTCTCCGTCCGCACAACTTGCCCCTATGAACACCGCGCTCGCCAGCGAGATCAGCCGGCTCACTCCGGCGGAAAAACTCCAACTCGTGGAAGAACTCTGGGACGATCTGGCCGCCAGCGAAGACCACCTGCCGATTCCCGCATGGCACGAGAAGCTGCTCGCCGAAGACCAGACCCGCTATCAAGCCAACCCCACCGAGGGTTCCTCGTGGGCTGAGGTCAAGGCCCGCATCCTCGGCAAGTCGTGAACCACCGCTTGATCATCGCCCCGCTCGCGGAGGCCGATATCAAAACCAGCTTTTGCTGGTATGAAGAGCGCTCGCCCGGGTTAGGCCGCGATTTCATAAACCGGGTCGAGGCCAAGTTCGCCGTGATCGCCCAGTCCCCCCAACTCTTCCGCAAACGCTTCGGCCCCTACCGCCTCGGAGCCACCGAACGCTTTCCCTACTCGATCTACTTCATTTGGGATGAAGCTGCGGGAATCGTCACCGTGCGCCGCGTGCTCCACTTCAAACAAGACCGGAACGCCGGCCTGTGACGCTTTTCCACCTCAGCCACGCCCCGGACTCAAAACCAACAAAACACGGTCAGTCCCCTTCGGATCTTCCGTCACTCACGGCCACTTATCCAATCCCCTCAAAAAAGGGGGCGACCTACGCTTGGAGCCTCGACGACCTCGTCGGGGCCAATCGCCGACCGACAAAACCCAGCCGGCCCCCTTCAGCTCGTGGTCGGCGGTTTGTCCGCACCGGAAGGTTCCTCCTGGGTGTCCGTCGCGATGTAGCCGTAACGATGCAGTCGGGGGCAGAGTAGCGGGGTGAGATGGCGAGCGCATTTCTGAGGAGGAATCCCGAGGAATACCCGTGGGTATTTCGAGTGGATGACGCACTCTGAAAGGTGCCGTCAGATTACCGTGATACGACCTCCCGGCTGAATCGTTACGGCTTAGAAAAAGAAGGCCTCGGTGTGAGGAAAGATCGGCCCGCCGCGAGGCTGTGTTTTTGAAATAATCCGGCCCATCGCTGAAGCTCTGCGAGGAAGTGAGAAAAGGCACTGGGCCGGCGTTGCCCTCAGTGGCACGGCCCGCTGGGCCGCCTCCACATCGGCCGCCTTGGCCGAGCACCTTTTCTCGCTCCCGCTGGGCCGGCTTATTTCAGAAACACAACCTTGGTCCGATGCAGGGAATGCCGAGCACGGTGAATTCGACGGTGAGAACGTCACCCGCCTTGCCCGAGGGATAGTCGCTCGGCGCCTTGTGCACGCCGGTCACTTTGCTGTCGGGAAAGGTCGCCGCGTAAAACCGCGCGGCCGCTTCGGCGTCCTTGTCGAACCAGAGGCAGATCGTATTTTTGGGGATGGGTTTGTTCATCGGACTACAACGATCGAGACAGGCGATCTCGGACAGGGTTTACACCACGGACTCTCACTGAGGCGATGGCCGCCGGCGGCGCCGAGGCCAAGCGCGCCTTCGAAGCGATGATGGAGATGGGCAAAATCGACATCGCGAAAATCAACGCCGCCCGCCGCGGCTGATTCGAATCATGGGCCACAGAGCCAATTCGGTTGACCACGGATTACACGGATCTACACGGATAAATCCAAACTCCGGCATCCGTGCCCATCTGTGAAATCCGTGGTTCAAAACCGGCTCGATGCCTTGCTCCGTGCCCTCTGTGTCGGCGCTCTGTGTCCTCTGTGACCATCTCCGTAATCAGTGATAATCCGTGCCCATCCGTGGTTAAAAATCTGAGGTGGGTGACAACGCGCCGATGGGTGAATTCTCCCGACTTGCCCGCCGTCCCATTCCGTCTTCATTTTACCGCATGAGCACGACGGAAATTCTAGCCCAACTCCCCCGTCTGACACCGGAAGAACGCGATCTCGTCCGTAGCCGCTTGGACGACATCGACTCAGCCGCGCCGCTCACGCCCGCTGAAAAGCAGCTCATCGATCAACGCGTGGCCGCCTATCGCCAGAACCCCGACGCCGGCGTATCATGGACGGTGGCCGAGGCCGAAATCCGTAAACAGATCGGATTGTGATCGGGCACGTCACCCTCACTCCCGACGCCCGGGCCGACATCGCCGAAGCCGCCGCCTGGTATCGTGAGCGAAGCATTTTGGCCGCGGAACGATTCCTCTTAGCCTTGGGCGTTGTGTTTTCCCGGATAGAACAACAACCCACCGCCCAAGTCGTCGTGGACACTGTGACCGGAGCCAGAAGGGCCCTGTTGGCCAAGTTCCCCCATCGGGTGCTTTATCTCATCGACGGCAAGCGCATCGTTGTCTTCGCCGTCATCTCTCACCGCCGTGATGATCCCGCTTGGCGCGACCGACTGGACTAAGACCAGCCTCCGAGCACCGCCCCCCCAGCTCAGGCTACTAGTCCCAGCCAGTTCATCTAACATCAGCGATGCCTGCCGAAACCATTTGCGTGGATGCTAACTTAACCAACCATACAAATGAAACTATGTTCGTGGTAGTGTCCTTGCGCCTGACATGCTATCCTGCCCCTTTCGTAGTCAGTCGCACACCCCGACACCCCAAGTCATCCTGTCCCTTTACCCATGCCCCTTAAACCACCCATGAAAATCGCCCCGGTCGTTTTAGCCGTCACGCTCCTCCTATCCCCGTTCACGATTGTCCAAGCATCCATCAAAACGGTGAAGCCCTCGCCCACGGGTGCCGAATTCAAGACGGACGACGGGCTCCTGCAGATTGAGTTCGTGACCGACCGCATCGCCCGCGTTCGCGCCACGGAGAACCCGGAGTTCTCCAAGACGCCCAGCCTCATGCGCGTTCCGGTGAACGAGAAACCCGGCAAAATCGTCGTCCAAAACACCTCCGGTTCCCCGTATGTCGAACTCAGTTCCGCCAAGCTCGTCGTCCGCGTGGACCGGGCGACCGGCGCGGTTTCCTACTTCGATTCGAACGGCAAACTGCTCGTCGCCGAGGACACCGCGCAGCCGCGCTGGCTGGAGCGGACCGAGGTCATCAAAGCCGTCGCCGATCCCGCGTCCATGAGGACCGTGCAGACCGTCGACGGCGAACGCCAGGTCGCCGGCCGCTACAACCGGAAAAAAGACCGCGACGCGTGGAAGGGCGGGGTCAAGTTCCGCTTTGCCGACGACGAGGCGCTTTACGGACTCGGTTTCGACGAAACCACCGACCTCAATCTGCGCGGCAAGACCAAGCGGCTCTACCAGCACAACCTGCGCATCCTGATCCCGTCGCTGGTCTCCACGCATGGCTACGGCCTGCTCTTCGACGCCTATTCCGCGATGACCTTCAATGACGGCGCGCAGGGCGGCTCCCTGGATTTCGACGTGATCGACGACCTCGACTATTACTTCATCAACGGCGGCGGCATGGACGGAGCGGTCGCGGGCTATCGCCAGCTCACCGGCGCGGCGACGATGCTGCCCCGCTGGGCCCTCGGCTACGTGCAGTCGAAGGAACGCTACCGGTCGCAGGAGGAGCTCGTCGCAACGACGAAGGAGTTCCGCCAACGCAAGATCCCGCTCGATGTCATCGTGCAGGACTGGAACTACTGGATCCACGGCCAGTGGGGCGGCGACCCCGATCCGAAAGCCTACCCCGACATCTCAGCCATGACCAAGGCGATCCACGACCAGAACGCCCGCGTGATGATCTCGATCTGGCCGAACCCCAGCCCGCAATCGACGGCCGGCAAGGCTCTCGCCGAGGGCGGCTACACGCTCGCCGGCACGGCCTTTTTCAACGCCTTCGATCCGAAGTCCCGCGAGGTTTACTGGAACTCCATCTGGAAAATCCTGGGCCGTCACGGCATCGACTCGTGGTGGTGCGACTCGACCGAGCCTGAAATGGCCGACTGGGGAGGCCAGACCCGCACGGAGGACGCGGATGCCAAAAACATCGCGGCCCTCGCCAAGATCATCGATCCGCAGCTCCTCAACGCCTTCGCGCTCGAAGACTCGACCGGCATCTATGAAAACTCGCGCAAGTCGTCCCCCGACCGTCGCGTTCTGAACCTCACCCGCTCCGGCTACGCCGGCGGCCAGCGCACCGGCTCGGTGCTTTGGACCGGCGACATCGCGGCCAGCTGGGAGACCCTGATCCAACAAGTGGTCTCGGTGCAGAGCATCAGCGCCGCCGGCTACCCCTATATCACCACGGACACCGGCGCCTTCTTCGTGGGCAAGGGCGGACAGTGGTTCAAGAACGGTCGCTTCAACGGCGGCGTGAGGGACCTCGGCTACCGCGAACTCTACACCCGCTGGCTGCAGTTCAGCGCCCTCCTCCCCATGTTCCGCAGCCACGGCACCGACACCCCGCGCGAGCCCTGGCGCTTCGGCGAGCCCGGCACGCCGTTCTATGACGCCATCATCGACACCATCGACCTCCGCTACCGCCTGCTGCCGCACCTTTACTCGCTTACCGGACGCGTCTCCCGGCTCAACGTCTCTTGGATTCGTCCCGTCGCCTTCGCCTTCCCCACGGATGCCAAGACCCACGACCTGAAGACCCAGTTCATGGTCGGCGACGAGCTCATGATCGCGCCCGTGCTCGCGCCCATGCTCTACGGCCCCGAATCGAAGCCCGTGACCGACGCCGCCAAAACCGTGGATGTCTACCTGCCCGAAAACTCCTCGTGGATCGACTTCTGGAGCGGTCGGCCGCAGTCCGGCGGACAGACCGTCAAGGCCGAGGCCCCGCTGTCGCGCACTCCTCTCTTCGTGAAAGCCGGCTCGATCCTGCCGCTCGGCCCCCGCGTGCAATATTCCGGCGAGAAACCCGACGCTCCCATCGAGCTGCGCGTTTACCCGGGAGCCGACGGCTCGTATCAGTTCTACGAGGACGCCGGCGAGGGCTGGGACTACGAGAAGGGCGGATTCTCGGTGATTCCGATCACTTGGAACGACAAGAGCCGCACGCTCACGATCGAGAACATCCGCGGCAGTTTCCCCGGGATGAACACGAACCGCGTATTCAAGGTTGTTGTGGTGACTCCCGATCAGGCCACCGGCCTCGAACCGGCGACCAAGACCACCGAGCTGCGCTACAACGGGAGCAAGTCTTCGCTCCGCCTTTGAACGACCTGGCGCGTGCGGCGGAAGTGACCCTCCCGCCGCACGCGCCGCCCCCGGTTCCGTCCGCCATGCCTCTAGAATCCTACACCATGACCAGACACCCCCTTGCCTCGTTCCGAAACTCAACGGCCTTTGCCCTGTTAATTGCGTCAACCACATCGCTTTTCGCCGGCTATGAATTGCCGCCGCCAAAGCCCATTCCGGCAATCCCCGCGCCCCTGCCGGCCGACAGCGTGCCCATGGGCGATTCCAGAACAACGCCGGAGGTGAAGCTGGATCTGCCCATCGAGCCCGGCCCGTATCAGCCGACCTGGGAATCCATCGAGAAAAACTACCCCGGCACACCTGACTGGCTGCGCGAGGCCAAATTCGGCATCTGGATCCACTTCGGCCCGCAGGCCGCCGGCCTGAGCGGCGACTGGTATGCGCGCAGGCTCTACGTTCCGGGCACCCCCTACAACAATCACCTCAAGAACTTCGGCCATCCCTCCGAGATCGGTTACAAGGATGTCCTCCGCAAATGGAATCCCGACAAGCTCGACCCCGCCAAACTCGTCGCGATTTACAAGGACGCCGGCGCGCGATACCTGATCATCCAGGGCGTGCACCACGACAATTTTGACCTCTGGAACTCCCGTTACCAGCCGTGGAACTCCACGCGCATGGGGCCCAAGCGCGACTTGCTCGGCGAGTGGTCGAAAGCGGCCAAAGCCGCGGGCATCCGCTACGGAGTTTCCTTCCACCACGAATACTCCTGGTGGTGGTGGCAGACCGCCTTCGGCAGCGACAAGGACGGCCCCAAAGCCGGCGTCCCCTATGACGGCAACCTGACCCTCGCCGACGGCAAGGGCAAGTGGTGGGAGGGTCTCGACCCGCGCAT
>Ga0207648_10006606_pt1 | contig 11516 bp, 10 predicted proteins | sample KBSMisM32_FD_184310 | JGI IMG/M metagenome (GOLD analysis project Ga0207648, IMG submission 184310) | Miscanthus rhizosphere microbial communities from Kellogg Biological Station, Michigan, USA - KBS Miscanthus M3-2 (SPAdes) (version 2) | ecosystem: Host-associated > Plants > Roots >... | reverse complement strand
GGAGGGGGCGCGCCAGCCGACGATCTGGACGGTGCCGGCACCGGAGATCGACGCGTGGACCGCGCGCCTCGAGTTGGCCCGCCGCTACCTCCACTTCTTCGGGCCGACGACGGCCGCGGCGTTCTCGCAGTGGGCCGGCATCAAGCCACCTCGAGCCGGCGCCGCCTTCGACGCCCTGGCCGAATCCCTGACGCCGGTGCACACACCGATCGGCGAGGCCTGGATCCTGTCCAGCGACGAGGCGGCGTTCCGCGCCGCGAAGCGCTCCGGCGGCCCGGCTCGCCTGCTGCCGAGCGGCGACACGTACTTCCTCCTCCAGGGAGCCGACCGCGCACTGTTGGTGCCCGATCCCGATCTTCGCAACCGCCTGTGGACCTCGCGTGTGTGGCCCGGCGCGGTGCTGATCGGCGGTGAGATCGCCGGCACGTGGAGACGCGCCGACTCGAAGGTCACCATCGAGTCGTGGCGCAAGCTGTCACCGAAGGAAGTGGCCGCGGTCGATGCTGAGGCGCGGACTCTGCCGCTGCCGGGCTTGCGTACGCCGATCAGCGTCGAGTGGATCGTCTGACACCGGAGTCAGCGGGTCGTGGTGCGCGTGCTCCGGGCGAGCACGGCGGCGGTCGCCGTCAGGAACAACACCGAGAATCCGGCGAGCACGAGGCAGTAGGTCGCGGTCGACGCCGTACCGGCACTTCCGTACGACTCGAGCAGCGGAGGCCCGAGCGGTGAGCCGCCATGGGCGAAGATGGCTCGAGCGCCGAGGTCGTGGCCGATCGCCTCGAACGCCCAGCGCGACGGGATGATCGTGCTCAGCACGACTCCCACGCCGGCCATGAGATGCACGGGCAGGATCGCGCCCGAGAACAACACCGCCGGGAAGCACAACATCGGAAGCGCGAGCGTCGCTTGGGCGACGTTCTTGACGGACGCCGAAGCGAGCAGGCCGAGGCCGAGCGCGGCGATCGCGCACAGCAGCAGACTCGCCGTCATCGATGCATACGTCGACAGCGGACGATCCGGCAGACGATCGAGCAGTCGTAGCACGCCGAGCATCGCCACGATCACGGTGAAGAGGAACGGCACGAGCACCGTGACCTTCGACGCGACGTACGCACCGAGGTGCAGGCCGACAAGACGTTCGCGATGCACGACCGACCGCTCGCTGACGATCTGCAGCAGCGCGTAGGTGAGACCGAAGAAGAACGCCGCGAACACGATCCAGAAGCCGATCATCACCATCGCACTCGGACTCGGGTGAGCCACGTCGAACGTGCCCGGGCGAAACAGGACGGCGAACATGCTGACGACGAGCACGGGCGAGGCGAGCAGGATCGCCAGCGTCAAGGGATTGCGAACGAACGTCTCGGCGGAGCGTCGGGTCAGCACGGACCACTGGGTGAGCGCGCCGGCGACCGGACGGCGCTGCACGTCGCGCGCGGCGACCGCAGGCATCGACCTCACCGCCGCTCCGGAAGCCACCGGCAGGGCGTCGGCACCTTCGGCGAGTCGACGGAAGAGGTCGGCGATCGAGTCCACCGCGAAGTGTTCGAGGGCCGCCTCGACCGGTCCAACGAAGGCGACATGTCCACCCCGCGCCATGAACACGACGCGATCGCACGCCGCCAGGTCGTCGACGGAGTGGGTGGTGAAGACGACCGTCGCCGAGTGGTCGGCCAACTTGCGCAGATGGGCGATGAGGTCGGCGCTCGTCGACGGGTCGAGCCCCGACGTCGGTTCGTCGAGGAAGAACACCCTCGGATCGGTGAGCAGTTCGACGGCGATGTTGGCACGCTTGCGCTGCCCGCCGCTCAACGCACCGACTCGTACGCCGGCCTGCCCGGCAAGGCCGACCGTCGCCATCGCGTCGACAACAGCCCGCGCAGTTTCTGCCGCCGGTGTCGACGACGGCAGTCGCAGACGCGCCGCGTAGTGCAGCGTGTGCTGCAGCGGCAGGTCGGCGTGAATGGTGTCGTCCTGCGGCACGAAGCCGATCACGCCTCGGAACGTGCGCAGGTTGGCGTGCACGTCGAGGCCGTCGAAGCGCACGGACCCCTCCGTCGCCGGCGCGACGCCTGCCATCGTCTCCAACAGCGTGGTCTTGCCGGCACCGCTCGGCCCCACGATGGCGACCAGTTCGCCAGGCGCGATCGAGAACGTCACGTCGCCGAGCAGAGTCGTGACTTGCCCGCGGCGCTCCTTGACCCGCCGCGACACGCGGTCGACCTCCACGGCGAATCCGTCGTGGTGGACCTCATCGGTCCATGGATCCGGTCCTGTGCCAGGCCTGTTGTGCAGATCGATGACCATCTCATTGCCTCCTAAATAGCACGATCGGTCGTACTTTCTTGAACAGTACGACCGATCGTGCTATCTTGTCAACATGTCATCCGACCGAAAGCAACGCACCGACGGCGTCCGCACGCGCGAGGCGATCGTGCGCGAAGCGGTGTCGTTGGCGACGGTGGACGGCCTGGAGGGCCTGTCGATCGGCAACCTCGCCCATGCCCTCGACATGAGCAAGAGCGGCATCTACGCCCACTTCGGCTCGAAGCAGGACCTCCAACTGGCAACCGTGGACGAGGCCGCGCGCATCTTCCACAGCGAGGTCATCGAACCGGCTCTGGCCGCCCCCGCCGGACTCGACCAGGTCGTCGCGGTGTGCGACGCCTTCTTCGACCACCTCGGCCGCCGTACGTTTCCGGGTGGTTGCTTCTTCGCCGGGGCCGTCTTGGAGATGGGCACGAGACCCGGACCCGTCAAAGAGCAGATCGCGGAGTTCCAGACCGGCTTCACCGCCGTGATCCGTCAGTTCGTCGTCACCGCGATCGACCGGCACCAGTTGCCCGACGACGTGGATCCCGACGCGCTCGCCTTCGAACTCAACGGCATCATCCTCGCCACCAACGCCCACTTCGTGATCCACCAGGATCCGGCGGTCCTCGAGATGGCCAAGCAGGTCGTCCGTCGCCGCGTGGGAGTCACGACGACGACGTCGAGCGGCTGAGCTTCAGGCGCGGTGGGTGCGCTTGCGCGGATCGCCGGATCGGCTTTCCTTCTTGTAGGCGGCAACCTGCTTCGCCTTCTTGCGGTCGAAGGACCGAAAGATCGCCAGCACGATGATGGCCCCGATGATCGACCCGATCAGACCGCTGGGCCTGAGATGCAATCCATCACCGGCGATCAGGCTGGCCAGCAGCCCGCCGACGAACGATCCGAGGAGGCCGGCGATGAGTGTTCGCCCGTCGAACTTGGTCCCCATACCGAGGATCACCTGGCCGACCCAGCCGATCAGCATCCCGATACCGATCAGAGCGAGTATGAGCACCTATGGACCTCCTGACCCAGCGCGCCTGCCGCGCGGGCAAAACCCTAGGCGATCGGGTCGGGGTTCATCGCTTCCATGCGATCTAGATTCGATGCGCAGGTGGTGATCGGATGACGGCAGTGCAACGAACTGGGTTGGTCGCGGTCGCGCTCCTGTTGACCCCGATCGTGGTGAGCGCCCCACCGACATTCGCCGCGGATGCCGGCACGGTCCCGGCCGGTTCGGTGTTGCGGATCGCTGTGCCCGAGGCGATCGGCGGCAAGACCGTCGTCGGTCAGTTGACGGTCGATCGGGTCAAGACCGCGGGGTTCGTGACGGCCTACGGCTGCGACGACGGCATCCCGACCAACATCGACGGGACGATCAGCCGCTCCGATCTCAACTTCGACGGACGCGTATCGGCAGTCGCCTCCAACCGTCTGTTGGTGCAGGCCGACGACAACGGCAACATCTGTTTCTTCACCCAACAGGCGGCGGCGATCGTCGTCGACGTCAACGCAGTGACGTTCGATACCGGGATCAACTCCTTCGCCAACCGCCGAACCGACACCCGCGACTCGGCGACTCCGCGTCTCGCGGCCGGTGACGTATTGCGCGTGTCGGTGCCCGAGGCGGTCGGCGGCAAGACCGTGGTCGGACAGTTGACAGTCGATCAGGTGTCGACCGCCGGGTTCGTCACCGCATACGGGTGCGCGGACGGGCTGCCGGTTGACGGCGACGGAACGGTCAGCCGCTCCGACCTCAACTACGACGGGCGAGTGGCGGCGGTGGCTTCCAACAGGCTGATCGTCAGGGCCGACAGCAACGGCGATGTGTGCTTCCTCACTTCACAGCCCGCAGCGCTGGTCGTCGACCTCAACGGTGTGTCCGATGTCGGCATCGCCTCGTTCGCGAACGTCCGCATCGATACCCGGGCGTCGAACCATCCACGTCTCGCGGCCGGCGAAGTCCTGCGCGTCTCGGTTGCCGACGCGGTCGGCAACAAGACCGTGGTCGGCCAGTTGACCGTGGACCGGGTGAGCGGTGCCGGCTTCGTGACCGCGTTCGGCTGCGACGACGGCATCCCGACCGATGCCAGCGTGGGAATCACCCGCAGTGACCTCAACCTCGACGGACGCGTCTCGCCGGTCGCTTCCAACCGGCTGATCGTCGAAGCCGACAGTGACGGCGACATCTGCTTCTACACACAGCAACCGGCGGCGATCATCGTCGACATCAATGCCATCTCCGCCGTCGGCATCAGCTCGTTCCCGAACCAGCGGACCGACACACGCGCCGGAGGACTTCCGGTCGGCTCGATCTTCATACCGGGCATACCGGTGCCGGAGTGGCCACCGTTCACACCGGCTGCAGCGCTCGACGGAGTTGCCGCGCTCACCGGATTGCCGGCCGACGCGACGGTCACGAGCCGCCCCGTGCTAGCGGTGAAGATCGACAACTACGGGCCGGCGCGACCGCAGTGGGCGCTCGATCAGGCCGACGCGGTCATCGAGGAGAACGTCGAGGGGATCTCCCGCTTCATTGCGCTCTTCCACAGCCAACTCCCCGACCTCGTCGGGCCGGTTCGGTCGGCGCGAACCGAGGACTTCGATCTGCTGTCGGCACTCAATCGCCCGGTCTTCGCCTACTCGGGCGCCAATCCCGGCGTCAACGAGTGGATCGCTGCTGCGGCAGGTTCGGGCGTGCTGGTCGACTTCACCGCGCAGGGTCACGGTTGCTACGCGCGAACGCCCGACCGGCCGGGCCCGCACAACCTGCTGCTCGACCCGGCATGTGCAATTGTCAACGCTGCCGATGCCGGCCCGGCGCGACCGATGTGGACCACGGCGTCGTCGTGGACTGCACCGAACCACGCCGGCGTGTTCGCTGACACGACGTTCGGGTTGGACATGGATGGCGTTCACGTCGACTGGACGTGGGACAGCGGGTCCAGCGTCTACTTGCGATCGCAGGATGGCGAACCGCACATGACGGTGTCGGGCGCGCAGATCTCGGCTCGGAACGTGGTCGAGCTGGCGACCGCCTACATCCCGTCGCCGGTTGATGCCCGATCACCTCACGCCGTCACGGTCGGCACAGGCACGGGAGTCGTGCATCGAGATGGCACCTCTGTGCCTGTCGTGTGGTCGCGCCCGACCGCCTACGACCCGTATACGTTCGTCGATCCATCGAACGGTCAGTCCGTCCCGCTCGACACCGGCACCACGTTCATCGAACTCGAACGCGCCCAATGAGCGCGCCGATCGAAGAGCGCCGTCAGCTCTTTTGGGTTGTCGAATCGTCCTGTTTGGTCGTGGTCTCAGGAGCGACCGCAGCTTCGGGAGTCACCGCAGCATCCGCGGTGCCCGCAGGGGCGGCGGCGGGCGGCTCGTCTTCTCCGCCTTGCTGCATCGCGGACTTGAACTCGCGCTGGGCCTTGCCCAGGTTCTTGGCGAGTTTCGGAAGCTGTGCACCACCGAACAACACGAGCACGACCACAAGAATCAGGATGAGTTCGGGAGGTCCGATATCCATGGCGCGATGTTACCGACGAATCGTCCACGGATGATTCGCGCCCGTCGCAATACCCAGCCGTCGATCGTCCGGATCCTGTCGCCGCTGCGCGACTTCCTGGCGACGGAGGCGTTCGGCGCCGTCCTGCTGGGCATCGCCGCGGTTGTGGCGCTGGTGTGGGCGAACTCGCCGGCCGCGGGGTCGTACGAGTCGCTGTGGAACGCCCACCTCTCGGTGACGCTCGCCGGCCACACGTTGGACCTCGATCTGCGCCACTGGGTCAACGACGGACTCATGACGGTGTTCTTCCTGGTCGTGGGGCTGGAGATCAAACGCGAGCTCTCCGACGGGCACCTCTCGTCGCGAAAGGCGGCGCTACTGCCCGTGACCGCCGCGATCGGCGGAATGCTGGTTCCGGCCCTGCTCTACTTGGCGATCGCCGGCGGTTCGGCACCGCGAGGCTGGGCGATCCCCATCGCTACCGATATCGCACTCGCGGTCGGTGTCGTCGCTCTCGCCGGACCACGGATTCCCGGATCGGCGCGGGCGTTCCTGCTCGGCCTGGCGATCGTCGACGACATCGGCGCGATCGTGGTGATCGCGTTCGTGTACTCGACGGGCGTGGCGATCGGATGGCTGGCCGCAGGGATGGCGGCGCTCGTCGTGGTCGCCCTTCTCAAACGGTTCGGTGTCACGTGGACGTGGGTCTACGTCGTGGTCGGCTGCGTCGCCTGGTTCGGTTTCTACAAAGGTGGGGTGCACCCGACGATCGCCGGGGTCGCCATGGGCCTGCTCGCGCCGTCCACGCCGCGACTGTCGAGCGAGATGATCGACGTCGAATCACTCACCGATCTGTCCGACGTGCTTGCCGCCCGGGAGACGAGCGACCTCGCCAAGGGATCGGTGTCGGTGGTCGAGTGGTTGCAGCACGTCCTGCACCCATGGACGAGCTACGTGATCGTGCCGATCTTCGCGCTCGCCAACATCGGCATCGAGATCTCCGCCGACGGTCTGCGAGCTGCAGCCAAATCGGCGATCACGTGGGGCGTGTTCGTCGGCCTCGTCATCGGCAAGCCGCTCGGTGTCGTCGTCACCAGTCGAACGACGATACGCACCGGTCTCGGCGCGACGCCGGCGGGCTCGACGCCGCGCCACCTGATCGGCATCGGCGCTGCCGCGGGCATCGGTTTCACGGTCGCCATCTTCGTCACCGAGTTGGCCTTCACCGATCCGAGCAGCCAGAACAACGCCAAGTTGGCGATCCTCGCCGCGTCGGTGGTCGCCGCTGCGGTCGCGGCGATCATCCTCATGACCGGCGGACGTAACGTGCGGGCATGACCAACAACGCAAGCCCGGCGCAACAGATGATCGGCGACTTCGCCCCGAAGCTCGTCGATCTCACGGACGACGTGCTGTTCGGCGACGTGTGGGAGCGACCGGGGCTCTCCAAGCGCGATCGCAGCCTCGTCACCGTCGCCTCTCTGGTGTCGCTCAACCGTCTCGAACAACTGCCCGGCCATCTCCGCCGCGCTGTCGACAACGGCGTGACCGTCGACGAGCTGATCGAGGAGATCACCCACCTCGCGTTCTACTCCGGATGGCCGACGGCGATGAGCGCCATCGTGATCGCCAAGGGTCTGTTCGAGACCGCGGACTCATGACCTCGGCGGCCTCGAAGCCTCCGACACGCGAGGAGCTCGAGGCGGCGTTCTGTTGGGAAGCCGACGACACCATTCCGCGACGGCCGGAGATGTCGGCGTTCCGCCGTAAGGCTCGCTATCACCAGGCCCAGTGGCGCGAAGCACACGCCCTCCCGATCGGGACACAGCCGATCCTGCCGAAGCCGAAGGGCCCACCGGCGCGCGAGGTCGGCAGCCGGCTTCCGCTCGAGTACGCCCGATCGACAGGAGCCAACTTCCTCGCGCCCGCGGCGCTCGCCGCCGCCCGCGCCCGAACGTCGTACGTCGAGGCGCACCAGACGTTCGACCACCAGCGCCTGTGGGCCGATCTCCTGTCGTCGATGGCCCTGGCGTTCAACATCTTCGGTGATCTCGCCGCCGACCTCGCGCTTGCCGACCGAGCAGTGCATGGCTGGTTTCCCGACGCGCCGGGTCGGGTCGTCGACGTCCGCTTCGCCCACTCGCCAGGTCGGCTCGACCCCGACTACCTCAACAACTGGCGTTCGTTCGCGACCGCGTTCATCATCGAACGCGACGACGGAACTCGCGGTGTCGTTGCGGTCGACGTCGAGTACCACGAACGCAACAAGAGCGAGGTTCCCCGCCCCGAGAACGTCGATCGGTACACCGAGGTCGCCCGACGGTCCGGTGCGTTCGCGTCGGGTGCCATCGACCGCCTCGCAAGGCCGAGCGACCTCTGTGTCGTGTGGCTCGAACACCTGTTGATGTTCTCGATGTTGCAGCACGGCATCGGCGAATGGACGTGGGGTCGATACCTCGTGGTGTATCCGTCCACGAACTGTGACCTCGCCGACTCTCGCGCTCGCTATCGCGACACCCTCGCCGACGACACGACGTTCGCAACGATGACCCTCGAGGCCCTCCTCGACTCGGCGACCCTCCCCAAGCCCACCGTCAAGGTCCTGCGCGAGCGCTACCTGTTCGACTGAACGCGATGCGGTGGGTTCAGGCTTCGGCGGTGAGCGAGTCGCGGAGCTTGAAGCGTTGGATCTTGCCGGTCGCCGTCTTCGGAAGTTCGTCGACGACGAAGATCCGTCGCGGACGCTTGTAGGTCGCCATGTGCTCGCGGCAATGAGCTTCGATGGCGTCGAGGTCAATGGTGACGCCGGCGCGAGGGACGACAAATGCGACGGTCTCCTCCAGGCCGTGGGCGTTGCGGCTGCCGACCACCGCTGCCTCGAGCACCGAGGAATGGGTGATCAGCGTGGCCTCGACCTCGGCCGGTGAGACCCAGATGCCGCCGGCCTTGATCATGTCGTTGTTGCGACCGAGGAAGGTCCAGCTATCGCCCTCCGATCGCACGTACACGTCGCCCGTGCGCAACCAGCCGCCTTCACGGAATGCCGCAGCCGTCGCCTCCGGTCGCTGCCAGTAGCCCGCCGCGGTGGAGGGGCCGCGCACGTGCAGGTAGCCGGGTGTGTCGGAGTCGGTGATCTCCTTGTCGTCGTCACCGAGCAACTTCACCTCGTACCCGGGAACGGCCCAGCCGGACGACCCGGGAGCCTGGGCGTCGAGTCGGTTGGAGATGAAGATGTGCAGGGCCTCGGTCGAACCGATGCCGTCGAGGACGGGATGCCCGAAACGCTCGGAGAATCGCCGTTGAAGATCGGCCGGCAATGACTCACCGGCAGTGACCGTCGCGCGCACCGACGAGAACGCGTCGGTCTCGACCGGTGTGTCGAGCACGGCCGCGACGAACCCGGGAGCAGCGAAGAACAGCGTCGGCCGTTCGGCGGCGACGAGCGCGCACATGCCGGGCGGTGTCGGGCGTTGCGGCTCGAGGATCGTGGTGGCACCGGCGCCGAACGGAAACGTCAGCGAATTGCCGAGGCCGTAGGCGAAGAACAACTTGGCGACGGACAAGAATCGATCCTGCGCGCCGACCTTCAACACCTCCTTGGCGTACGCCTCGTACGTGGCCTGCATGTTGCGGTGCAGGTGCATGACGCCCTTCGGCAGGCCTGTCGTGCCTGACGAGTACAACCAGAACGCGGGCGAATCGGCAGAAGTGTCGGCGACTGCCGCCTCCTGCGCGTCGTCGAACTCCGACCACGCGGTGCATCCATCGGGCGTCGATGCATCCCCTTCCTCGTCGAGATGCACGACGCGTCGAAGGCCGGCCACAGTGTCGGTGCACGCATCGGCATGGGCGAGGTGATCCGTCGACAGCACGAGAGCCGCTGCCCCGGCGTCGGCAGCGATCGCGGCGACATCGGCCGGCCGCAGCATCGTCGAGACCGGAACCGGCACGACACCGGAACGCATCGCACCCAGCAACCAGGCGATCATCTCCGGCGAGTCGTTGGTGACCAGCACGACGCGCTCGTCGCGGTCGACGCCGAGGGCTGCGAGCGCATGTTGCACCCGCCACGTCAGCGCCTGCATCTCCCCGTACGTGACATCACGGCCCCGGTAGCGAACGGCCACCTGGTCGGCGCGACCCTCGTCGATGTTGCGGTCCAGCAGCCACGAAGCAGCGTTGTAGGTCCCCATGTCTCCGCTCACACCTGTACGTAGTCGAAGTCGATCGGTTTGGCGTGGACACCAGTTGCCGGCGGCGCCACCCAGCCGGCCATCTTGCCGCGCTCGTACACACCGACCATCAACGACTCGACGAACCGGCGGTCGGAGTCGGACGGCAGCCACGAATCGACACCGTCGGCCCACTGACGCTCGTCGATCAATCTGCCGTCCGGAGTGACTCGTCGCTGCGCGAACGTGCCGACGTTGCGGTTGAAACCGACGTGCGGCAACGACAGTGACATCCCGACGTCGGCCAGTGCGCGGTTCCAACGATCGACGCCCTTTTGACAGTCGTCGACGTAGTCCTCGCGCAGCGTCTCGTTCAACGCCGCGAGTTGAGTGACCTCGCGCGCCGTGATCGCGTCGTCGGTTGCCAACGGCACGAGCCGTGTCGCCGAATGCAACTGGTGGTCGTCGTCGCGGCGCTCCTCCTGGAACCGCCCCTTCAGACCGGCGCCGAAGTAGTTGGCGCCGTTCGTCGACGTCTCGGCACCGAACAGGTCGAGCGACACCGAGAAGTGGAAGTTGAGGTACCGCTGCAACGTCGCCACGTCGATGCCGCCGTGCTCGCGAATGTCGTCGGTGTCGTGCTGCTTCATCAGCTCGACCGTGCGGTCGACGACACGACCGATACCCGACGCACCGACGAACATGTGGTGCGCCTCTTCCTTGAGCATGAAGTCGCACGTGCGACTCAGCGGATCGAACGCCGATTCGCGCAACGACGCCAGTTGGTACTTGCCGTCACGATCGGTGAAGTAGGTGAAGAAGAAGAACGACAGCCAGTCGGGCGTCGGTTCGTTGAACGCCCCGAGTATCCGCGGCCGGTCGGGGTCACCGGAGTGGCGCTCGAGCATCTCGTCGGCCTCGTCCCGGCCGTCCTTGCCGAAGTAGCGGTGCAGCAGGTACACCATCGCCCACAGGTGGCGGCCTTCCTCGACGTTGATCTGGAACAGGTTGCGCAGGTCGTACAGCGACGGCGCGGTCATGCACAGCGCCCGTTGCTGCTCGACCGAGGCCGGTTCGGTGTCGCCCTGCACGACGAGCAGCCGGCGCAACTCGGCTCGATACGGGCCGGGAACCTCCTGCCAGACCTCCTCGCCCTTGTGGTCGCCGAAGGCGATGCGACGATCGGGTGTCGGCTCGGCCAGGAAGACGCCCCACCGGTAGTCGGGCATGGTCACGTGACCGAAGTTGGCCCAGCCCTCTTGACCCACCGAGATCGCCGTGCGCAGGTACACCGGCTTGTCCTGGAACGCGACCGGACCCATCTCGCGCCACCAGTCGAGGAACCGCGGCTGCCACGATTCCAAGGCACGCAGCAGCCGCCTGTCGTCCGCGAGACCGACGTTGTTGGGGATCGTCGCGTCGACATCGACCAGACTCGTCATCTCACACTCTTTCCCGATCGAAAACAGGACGCGTGCCGGTGCCGAACCGCGCCAGCGCGCCTTCGGAGCCGACCGCGTTCGGCC
>Ga0207648_10006604_pt1 | contig 11518 bp, 14 predicted proteins | sample KBSMisM32_FD_184310 | JGI IMG/M metagenome (GOLD analysis project Ga0207648, IMG submission 184310) | Miscanthus rhizosphere microbial communities from Kellogg Biological Station, Michigan, USA - KBS Miscanthus M3-2 (SPAdes) (version 2) | ecosystem: Host-associated > Plants > Roots >... | reverse complement strand
CCGGCCGGCCTTGACGGCGTGACCGATCAGCTCCTGGTGCCCGCGATGCACACCGTCGAAGACGCCGATCGTAACGACGCATCGACCCCAGTCCGTCGGGATGTCGTCCTGTCCCCGCCAGCGCTGCACAGCCGCAAGCCTACGGCGCGGAGTGTCGCCCGGCTTCGCTAGCGCCCCAGATGAGGTGACGATTGCCTAAACTTTCTAGGTGTGAGTCCAGAAGGCGACCCCCGCGACCTATCCACGGTTGCCCAGGACTACCTCAAAGTCATCTGGACCGCGCAGGAGTGGTCGCTGGAGAAGGTCAGCACCAAGATGCTCGCCGAGCGAATCGGCGTGTCGGCCAGCACCGCATCGGAGTCGATCCGCAAGCTCGCCGACCAAGGGCTGGTTGATCACGAGAAGTACGGCGCGGTGACGCTGACCGAGGCCGGCCGCCGCGCCGCGCTGGCGATGGTGCGCAGGCACCGGCTGATGGAGACGTTCCTCGTTCGCGAGCTGGGCTACAGCTGGGACGAGGTGCACGACGAGGCCGAGGTGCTCGAGCACGCGGTGTCCGACCGCATGCTCGACCGTATCGACGCCAAGCTTGGTCATCCCACCCGCGACCCGCACGGCGATCCGATACCGGCCGCCGACGGACAGGTGCCGACCCCCGATGCGAGGCAGCTGTCGGCATGTCAGAACGGCGACGCGGGCACGGTGGCCCGCATCTCCGACTCCGACCCGGAGATGCTGCGGTATTTCGACAGCGTGGGTATCAGCCTCGATTCGCGGCTGCGGGTGCTGGCCCGCCGCGACTTCGCCGGGATGATCTCGGTCGCAGTCGAGGGACCCGAGGGCGCTAAAAATACTGCCACCACTGTCGACCTGGGAAGCCCTGCCGCAGAAGCGATTTGGGTTGTCGGCTGATCAAAACCACAGGCTCCGTTCGGGAGGTCACCCGCGGTCCTCGTGCCGGTGGGCGGCAGTCAGGAAATTGCGGCCTTGCCAGGTGTAGACGTCGCGGGTGTTTCGGTTTGGTCTGGAAGGTGCCCGGCTAACGCCTGGCCGGCCTATGAAACTGCGGGTGATCCTTCGCTGATGCGACCGCGCGCTAGGGATGCGATGCCGGCAAGCAGCGCCAGGATCACCGAAACCCCGAAGACGACCGTCAGCCCTTGATGGAACGGGCCCGAGATGAGATCGGGGAAGAACTCTCGGCCGGTGATCGTGGCGGTGTTTTCGGGCGGCAGGTGCGTCAGCACACCGCTCGGCGCAAGCAGGTGTTCGAGTGGATTGACGCCCAACACCGCGGCGAACAAGGTCGACACCGGAGGCAACACCGCGACCTGCGAAGCGACGGCGTGCGGCACACCCTGACCCTGTAGTCCACTCGTCAGCGCGGTGGGCAGGCTGTGGGCGAGGCCGACAACCATCAGCGAGAAGAACACGCCGATCGACAGCGCCGTGCCGCTGTTTTGGAATGTCGCACGCATGCCGGACACCACACCGCGCTCACCGGGCAGCACGCTGCCCATGATCGCAGAGGTGTTCGGAGCGGCGAACATACCGCTGCCAATTCCGTTGAGCGCGATCAAGAGTGCGAACGCCCAGTACGCGAAATTGATCGGCAGTAATAGCAGACCGACGAAGCTCAGCCCGAACAGCAGCATGCCGACCGACGCGATGCCGCGCGCACCGAACCGGTCCGACAGTGCGCCCGCCGCCGGGCCAGCGACAAGGAACCCCGCCGTCAACGGCAGCATGAAGACGCCCGCCCACAACGGTGTGTCGGCATAGTCGTAGCCGTGCAGTGGCAGCCAGATGCCCTGTAGCCAGATGATCAGCATGAACTGCAGGCCGCCCTGTGCAAGGGCCGCCGCCAGCGTCGCCGTGTTGCCCGCGCTGAACGCCCGGATCCTGAACAGGCTCAGTCGGATCATCGGTTCGGCAACCCGAGATTCGATGACGACGAACGCGATCAGCAGAGCGATCCCGGCCACCAGCGTTGCCAGGACGAACGGGCTCTGCCAGCCGGTCGGGTGGCCGCCGCGCGGTTGGATGCCGCTGGTGATCGCGATGAGGACCGAGGACAGCCCGACAGCGAATGTGATGTTGCCCCACCAGTCGATGCGGCCGCGGTGCCGTTCGCCGTTGTCGTGCAGGCGCCGGTACGCCCATATGGTGCCGAACACACCGACAGGCACGTTCACCCAGAACACCGCCCGCCAGTCCCATGCGGCCAGCAGTCCCCCGGCCACCAGGCCGATGAACTGTCCGGCCAGCGCAGCGACCTGGTTGAAGCCGAGCGCGAAGCCACGCCGGTCGGGCGGGAACGCGTCGGTGAGGATCGCGGCCGAATTCGCCGTGAGCATCGATCCCCCGACGGCCTGCAGCAGGCGCCAGCCGATGAGCCACTGAGCGGCCGCCGCACCGGCAAAGGGATCGAACGACAACAGTATCGACGCAACCGTGAAGACGGTGAACCCGAAGTTGTAGACGCGAACGCGGCCATACATGTCGCCGATGCGGCCGAGCGTGACCACCAGCACCGACTGCACCAGGCGGTAACCCATGATCATCCACAGCAGGTAGGTGATATTGGCAGGCGCAAGCGGGTCCAGATGAATGCCCCGGAATATCGCAGGCAGCGAGATGATGACGATCGATCCGTCGAGTGCGGACATGAAAACCGCCGCGGTGGTGTTGGTCAGCGCAACCCACCGGTAGTTGTCGCGCGTCGCCGCCTCCAGCTGGTCCGTAGCCATCTACAGGTGGTAAGCCAGTCGTTCGATCAGGGGTGCGGCGATCGCGAGCTGTGCGAGCTCGGGTTCGGTGAAATCCGCGAGGCCTTGCGCGAGCTGTTCCACGCGGGCGTTGCGTCGCCGATTGAGTTCGTGCCCGCCGGCGGCGCTGATGGACAACAGGATTCGCCTACCGTCAGTGGGATCGGGCTGGCGCTTGACGAAACCCCGCGCTTCGAGCTCACTGAGCGTGGCGCCCATCGACTGGGGGCTGATCTGTTCCTGACGCGCGAGATCCGCCGCGGTCGCAGGACCGCCGCGGTCGAGGCGGCCAAGGGCCGCCGTCTCGGGGAATGTGAGTGCACCTGTGACGGGCACCTGCCGCAACCGGCGACGCAGCAGCCCCACGCACAACAGCAGCGCCCTCGCCACGTCTTCGGTCTGTTGGTCGACGGGCATACTTATCAGCCTAGACTGATCAGTGACAGTTGATCAAACAGGATCAAGCGTCGCGGGACGCAGCACCACCACGGGCTTCGTACCAGTTGCGCCGTCTGTGAGCAGGGCGACGACCCGTCCGTCAGGCGCCGTCGCGGCGTAGACCCCCTCGATCCCAGCCGGTTTCAGCGGCCTGCCGTGCCCGGTGTCCTCCGCCTCCGTGGGAGACAGATCGCGGCGCGGAAACGATTGCAGGCACGCCTCGTCCAGCGAATAGCTCAAGCGAGGCTGCTCTGCGAGGTCATCGAGCGTGCGGGCCTGATCCAGCCCGAACCGGCCGACCCGGGTGCGCCGGAGCGCGGTGAGATGGCCACCGACGCCGAGGGTCGCGCCGATGTCGCGGGCCAGCGCCCGGATGTAGGTGCCACTCGAACAGTCCACCTCCACGTCCACGTCGACGAGCCCGTCATGGTGCCGGATCGCCAGCACGTCGAACCTGTCGATCCGGACATTGCGGGGCGCCAGTTCGACGGGCTGGCCCTCGCGTGCCAGCTTGTAGGCTCGCTGGCCGCCCACCTTGACCGCGCTGACCGCCGACGGAATCTGAGCGATCTCGCCGCGCAGCGCGGCGACGGCCTCAGCGATCCGAGCATCAGTGACTTCGTGAGCCGAAACAGACCGCAGCACTTCACCTTCAGCGTCTTCGGTCGACGTGGTCTGACCCAGCCGCATGGTCGCCGCATACGACTTGTCGGTCGACGTCAGCAGACCGAGGATCTTGGTGGCCCGTTCGATGCCGACGACGAGCACGCCGGTGGCCATCGGGTCGAGGGTGCCCGCGTGCCCCACCTTGCGGGTGCCGAAGATGCGCCGGCAGCGGCCCACGACGTCATGGCTGGTGACGCCGGCGGGTTTGTCGACCACGACAAGGCCGGCATCTGTCATAAGACGATCGCCGTCAGGGCCAGACCGTCGCGAACCGACCAACGTCCCGCCAGTGTCTGCAGCGGTGGGCCCGACTCTGCGGCCGGATCGATGAGGATGCGTGATTCGAACACGCCCGCTGTGCCGCCGCCGTCGACGCCGAACGTGATGTGTGCATCTTCGAAGCCGAGCCAGCGGTGTGTCAGCGGAAACCACGCCTTGTACGTCGCCTCCTTGGCGCAGAACAGGATTCGGTCCCAGTGCAAGCCGTCGGGCATCGCCTTCAATTCGGCTCGTTCCTTCGGCAGGCTGATGGCGTCAAGCACACCCTTTGGCAGCACATCGTGCGGTTCGGCGTCGATGCCGACCGTGCGGACCACACCGTGCCTGCCGACGGCCGCGCCGCGAAAGCCGGTGCAGTGGGTGAGACTGCCGACGACGCCGTCGGGCCAGCAGGGTTCGCCCTTGTCCCCCTTGAGGATCGGCACCGGCGGCACGCCCAGTTCACCCAGGGCCTGCCGCGCACAGTACCGCACGGTGATGAATTCGTTGCGCCGCTTGGCCACCGATTTGGCGATCAAAGGTTCTTCCTCGGGCAGCGGTGCCAATCCGGGTGGATCGTCATACATCTCGGCGGCCGCCAATTCATGCGCGTGACTGGGCAGAACGTCGGAGAGCAGCGACGCGCTGATCGTCATGGCTGTCTGGCCCTGATGCGCTCTTGCACCTTCTCGGCGTGGTCCCGCATCTCATCGGTGATCTGGAAGTGACCGCCGAACTCGTTGAGGTAGCCCGGCGCGTATTTCGGGTCCGGCAATATCTGCCGAAGCCAGCGATATGGCTTGCGGCGCCGCCATTCCCGTGGATAGCCCACCGACACCTCTTCGAACCGCACGCCGTCATACCAGGTGGTGCGCGGGATGTGCAGGTGGCCGTAGACCGAGCAGACCGCGTTGTAGCGGGTATGCCAGTCGGCGGTCGCCGTGGTGCCGCACCACAGCGAGAACTCCGGGTAGAACATCGCATCGCAGGGTTCGCGCACCATCGGGAAGTGGTTCACCAACACGGTCGGCGTCATCCAGTCGAGGTCCTCGAGCCGCTTGCGGGTGTGCGACACCCGGTCGCGACACCATGCGTCGCGAGTGGCGTACGGCTCTGCGGACAACAGGAACTCGTCGGTGCCCACCACGTTGCGCTCACGGGCGATGGCCAGTCCCTCTGCCTTGGTCGCCGCGCCCTGCGGAAGAAAGGTGTAGTCGTAAAGCAGGAACATCGGCACGATGGTCGCCGGGCCGCCTTCCTCGTTCCACACCGGAAAGGGGTGCTCGGGGGTGACGATGCCCATCTCGTCGCACATGTTGACCAGGTAGTCGTAGCGGGCCTTGCCGAAGATCTGCATCGGATCGTTGTTGGTGGTCCACAGCTCGTGGTTGCCAGGCACCCAGATGACCTTGGCGAACCGCTTGCGAAGCAGGTCGAGCGACCAGTGGATCTCGTCGGTGCGCTCAGCGACGTCCCCGGCGACGATGAGCCAGTCATCGGGTGAGGACGGATGCAGCGACTCCGTGATCGGCTTGTTGCCGGTGTGACCGGTGTGCAGGTCGCTGATCGCCCACAGCGTGGGTCGGCGGCCGTCTCGTGTCACAACCGATCAGCCTACTTGCGGTGGTGTCGACGCCCGCACTGGCAACTAGAACATGTTCTTGTTTCCCGTCCGGGTGGCAGTGGCAGACCGCTACACTCCCGGGAGGGTCGGACGAGCGTTCGGCGGCTGAGCCGCCAAAACAGGCAGGGGTGAAATGGTCGCCAAACTGCGCGTCCTGTCGGCGCTGTGCGCGCTAGTCGCCGCGGTGATCGTGGTCTGGCAGACCGCCCCGACCGGCCCCGCCGCCGGCGCCAGTGTCGAGCTGCGGTCGACGGCCGCTCCCCTGTCCGACGTGTCGACGACGATCAAATGGCCGGTGATCGAGACCGTCGACCCGCGGCCGTTCGACCCGTGCGAGGACATTCCGCTCGACGTCATCCAGCGGATCGGCCTGGCATATACCCCGCCGTCGCACGAGGACGGCCTGCGTTGCCACTACGACGCGGGCAACTATCAGATGGCGGTGGAAGCCTTCGTCTGGCGCACCTACGAGGCGACGCTGCCGCCCGATGCCCTCGAGATGGACATCAACGGGCACCGCGCGGCCCAGTACTGGATCATGAAGCCGACTGACTGGAACGACCGCTGGTGGATCACCTGCGGGATCGCGTACCAGACCAGCTACGGCGTCATCCAGCAGACGCTGTTCTACTCGCCGATCTACGCCGCCGACGACGTCGACTGCCTGCAGACCAATCTGCAGCGCGGCCGTGAGCTCAGCAACTACTACAAGTACTAGCCGTTACGGGCACCACGGCGGAATCGGGCAGAAGTCGAGGCCCGGTGGCGGCGCGGGCGGAGGCGGCGGTGGTGTTTCACCTTCAAAAATGTTCTGAGCGACGTTGCCCTGCCCGAAATAGACGTACCAGTAGGTGTGACAGACATCCGAGTCCCAAACCACGGGGTTCGTGCGGAGATTGCCGGTCTGCACCGGGGGATCTCCCGGGCACCAGTGACATGGACCCGAAGGGTTGTCCTCCGGACAGCCCGGCCAGCTACGTAGCGGCACAGGGTGATCGGGAAGAGCGGTGGCGGTAGCGGGCAACACCCCAACGACGCTGCCCGAAAGCAGCACCGTCGTTGCGAGGCCCACGATTAGGCGGTTCATGGTGGCTCCTCATCGGTGCTGGGTGGCACCCCCGACCACGGCCGCCGATCTGAGCAAACTGTGTGGTGATGATCATCACCCTCGCGCAAACCTCTGGCGGTCGTTTCGCCAGATTCGGACCAGCGGCTGATCTTGTCTCGCCGCTCGAGCATTCCGTAGGGCGCTCGCCGTCCCATCGATAGCGCGGTCGGTGATGTCGTGGGTGGACAGCAGCGTCTCGGTCCTCCGCCTGCGTAGCCTTTGTTAGGTGACCGCAGTATCAACCGGAGCTCCGTCGTCACCGCTTCGCTCGAGGATCAAGAACTATGCAGGCCGCGCCGTCAGCAGCTTCCTGAAGCTGCCGCCGCACACCACCGACCACCGGGTGAATCAAGGCCTGCGCACACCTATGCGCGACGGCGTCGAATTGATCGCCGACCACTACGAGCCGCACACGTCAAATCCGGCGGGCACGATCCTGGTCCGCGGTCCCTATGGCCGGGGGTGGCCGTTTTCGGTGCTGTTCGCCGATGTCTACGCATCGCGGGGTTACCACGTTGTTGTGCAAAGTGTTCGCGGCACGTTCGGTTCCGGTGGCGAGTTCAGCCCGATGGTCCACGAAATCGCCGACGGCGCCGACACGGCCGCCTGGCTGCGCGACCAGGCTTGGTTTACCGGCTCATTCGCCACTGTCGGAATTTCCTACCTTGGCTTCACCCAGTGGGCCCTGCTGACCGATCCACCGCCGGAGATGAAGGCCGCGGTCATCACCGTCGGCCCGCACGATCTCAGCGCGCCGCGCTGGGGTACCGGTTCGTTCGGGCTCAACGATTTCCTCGGCTGGTCCGACATGATCGCCCACCAGGAAGATCCGGGTCGCATCCGCGCCATCGTGCGCCAGGTTCAGGCGCGACGGGCGGTGGCCCGAGCGACAAGCGTGCTGCCCGTCGGCGAGGCGGGACGGGCACTGCTCGGCACCGGCGCGCCGTGGTACGAGTCCTGGCTCGAGCATCCCGAGCACGACGACCCGCACTGGGCTCCTCTGCAGCTGCATCAGGCGCTGGAGCGCACACAGATTCCGGTGCTGCTGATCGGCGGATGGCAGGATCTGTTTCTCGAGCAGACGCTGGCGCAGTACCAACGTCTGCGTGAGCGTGAGGTGCCGGTCGCCGTCACGATCGGACCGTGGACCCACGCGCAGATGATGACCAAGGCGGCGCCGACGGTCGTCCGGGAATCGTTGGACTGGTTGGACGCTCATTTGGCGGGGTCCCGCAGGGTGAAACGCAAACCGGTGCGGATTCACATTGACGCGCACGGATGGCAGGACCTGAACAACTGGCCGCCCGCGATGCCGGAGCACGTGTTGTATCTACGGCCGGCGGGCCATCTCGGCGCCACCGCGCCAGATCAGGACGCGCCCGCATTGACGTTCACCTACTACCCCGCCGATCCGACGCCCACGGTCGGCGGCCGGCTGTTGTCACCGGACGCCGGCTACCGCAACGACACCCAGCTCGCCCGGCGCGCCGATGTGCTGACCTTCACCGGCGCCCCGCTGCCCGCGGACCTCTACGCCGTCGGAACCCCACTCCTTGCGCTCTCGCACTCGTGTGACAACACCTACAACGACCTGTTCGTCCGGATCAGCGAGGTGGATGCGCGGGGCCGCTCCCGCAACGTCAGCGACGGATATCTCTGTGCGACACCGGATTCACGTAACGTTCGCATCGAACTCGACGCGATCGCCCACCGCTTCCCCGCCGGTTCGCGCATCCGGGTGCTGATCGCAGGCGGGTCGCACCCGCGGTTCGCTCGCAATCTCGGCACCGGCGAGCCACTGATCAACGGGCGGCGGCTGGCGGCGGCCACGCACACCGTGCACCTCGGCGATGGCGGCACCTCGAGGCTCGTGCTGCCCGCGGGACCGCGGCCGCCGTCAACCGACTGAGCTGCGCACGCGCTCGGCGATCTCCTGCAGCGCGGCGTCGTCGTGCACCGGGTCCGCCCAGGCCGGTGCGACCGGCAACGGAACCCAGCTCTTGCAGCCCGCATGCTCGGGTGTGCGGGCCAGTCGAACAGGCTCGACTAGCGGGCTCGCTTGTACGACGAGCACGGTGAGCCGGTGCCTGGGCCGGAAATCGAGCCGGTCGGCCCGAACCGATTCGGCTGTCCAGATGTGCATGGACGCGATCTTGTCAAGAGCCTCGGGCAGGTTGACCTCAACGGCGGCAACGACTTTGGCGCCCGCGCGGATAACCAGGGCGTCCTCGGTGCTGTCGGCTACCGCCGGGTCGAGCAGGTCACGGTGTTCGGGCCGCACCCGCTCGGCGTGACTGTGTGCGACGGTCGGAAACAGCAGGAAGCGTGAAGCCGTTACAGCGAAGCGCTTTTCGTGGACGCCGCCCTTACGCAGCAGCACGGTCTGCCTGCCGTCGAGCAACGCGCGCACCGCCGCGCTCCACTCCTTGAGCGCCGGCTGCGTCATTGTCGTCGTCATGCAGGTTTTGATGTCGCCGGCTTCGCGGCTCCGGCCTTCAGCCGCGCTACCACCTCCGGCCTCCGCAGCGGTGGCACGGTCTTCGGCGGTTGCCGTCGTGGCGCCAGGCCGGACAGCAGCCGGGTGGTGACTGCGGTGACTTCGGCGACCGCGGTCTCGAAGGCCTCGCTGTTGGCCCCCGACGGCCGGGTCATGCCGCTGACCTTACGGACGTACTGGCGCGCGGCAGCCTCGATCTCGTCGGCGGTAGCCGCCGGTTCCAGGCCGCGCAGCTCCGTGATGTTTCGGCACATACCGCCACGATAGGTTGCACTCATGGCTGACGACATCCTGCTCATCGACACGCAAGACCGGGTGCGCACGCTGACGCTGAACCGGCCACAGTCCCGCAACGCGTTATCGGCCGACCTCCGCAGGCGTTTCTTCGGCGCGCTGCGCGATGCGGAGGCCGATGACGACGTCGACGTCGTCATCGTCACCGGCACCGACCCGGTGTTCTGCGCGGGCCTGGACCTCAAGGAGCTGGGCGATTCGTCGCAGCTGCCGGATATCTCGCCGCAGTGGCCGCCGATGACCAAACCCGTGATCGGCGCCATCAACGGCGCGGCCGTGACGGGCGGGCTCGAACTCGCGCTGTACTGCGACATCCTGATCGCCTCCGAGCAGGCCCGCTTCGCCGACACCCACGCCCGGGTGGGGCTGCTTCCCACCTGGGGGCTGTCGGTGCGGCCTGCCGCAGAAGGCCGGCATCGGCATAGCCCGCCGGATGAGCCTGACGGGTGACTATTTGTCGGCCACCGACGCGCTGCGTGCCGGGCTGGTCACCGAGGTGGTGCCACACGACGAGCTGTTGCCGACGGCGCGGCGGGTCGCGGCATCGATCGTCGGCAACAACCAGCACGCGGTGCGCGCGCTGCTGACGTCCTACCACCGCATCGATGGCGCCCAGACCGACGCCGGACTGTGGATCGAGGCGATGTCGGCGAAGAAGTGGATGAACTCGGCAACGGGCGAGGACATCGCCGCCAACCGCGACGCGGTGCTGCAGCGGGGCCGCGCACAGGTGCGCTGAACTTTTCTAGGCTGACCTCATGAACAAGGCTCACGAGGCGTGCGGCAGCGACGAATGGCGGCAGGCGATACGCGAGGTCATCCTGCCCTGGGCGTTGGGCGAGACCGATCTCGGTGACAACGTGCTCGAGGTCGGACCCGGATACGGCGCGACGACCGACGTGCTGAGCCAGTCGGTGCCGCGGCTCACCTCGGTCGAGATCGACGACGAGCTGGCGGCCGCGCTGGTGGACCGCTTCGCGGACGTAGCGTCGGTGCAGATCGTGCACGGCGACGCAACGTCGCTTCCCTACCCCGACCAGTGCTTCTCCGGCGCGGCTTGCTTCACGATGCTGCATCACGTGCCGACCGCCGAACTGCAGGACCGTCTGTTCGCGGAGGTGGCGCGGGTGCTGCGTCCCGGCGCCGCACTTGTGGCCAGCGATAGCCTGGCCAGCGACGAGCTGGCGGCCCACCACGAGGGCGACACCTATAACCCCGTCGATCCTTCGTCATTGCCGTCCAGGCTGGCCGCGGTCGGTTTCGAGGGTGTTGAGGTGCGCACCAATCCGTTTGGTTGGGCGGTCGTGGCGCGGACGGCGACAAATCGGTTGTGAAAAAAGTGGGCGAGGAGCGCGTGGTCGACGCTCCTAGGAGTAACCGCCGCCCAACCAGGGCAGCGCTCACCTCAGGACACACCATGACGACCACCTACGACACCGAGCCGAACACGCACACGATTGCGGCCCAGACCGTCGCCACTACATGGGCGTCCAGCCCATTTGGTCAGTCCGAAGACGAAGTCGGGTACGGCTTCGCCGTTCCGACCGAACCCATCAACCAACCGGATGGGGTTGAGACGCGGTCGCTCGTCAAGCACGCCGTCATCGCCACAGCGCTGGCATCCGGCATCTGCGCGGGCGCCGCGATCGGGTTGATGCTCGGCGGCCCCTTCACAACTCAGCCCGTAGTCATGGTCCCCGGGTTGGACACATCGCCTCACCACGCCGAGGTCGTCAGTCCCAGCAGCCTGGGGCCGACACCGAAAGCTGCTGTGCCCGTGCAGGAAACGGCACCCGTGGCTGTCGCGCCAACGAGCACCGTCGCGCCGCCAAACTGCGAATCAGCCGAGCACCGCCGCTGTGGCC
>Ga0207648_10006602_pt1 | contig 11518 bp, 12 predicted proteins | sample KBSMisM32_FD_184310 | JGI IMG/M metagenome (GOLD analysis project Ga0207648, IMG submission 184310) | Miscanthus rhizosphere microbial communities from Kellogg Biological Station, Michigan, USA - KBS Miscanthus M3-2 (SPAdes) (version 2) | ecosystem: Host-associated > Plants > Roots >... | reverse complement strand
TCAGATCAACCGCCCGCCACCCACCTCCCCACCCAGCCAGCGAGCACGAGAGTCGGTGTGGACGGGCCGGTAGCGACCCGTCAGCGACGGACGGACCGGACCCTCGAGCCACCGACGCCCGACTACTCACCACTCGACCACCGTCCGCGTGCAGAATGCGAGCATGCCGCATCCCCAGCTCCCGCCCGGTTTCCGATTCGGCACGAGCACGGCGTCCTACCAGATCGAGGGCGGGGTGGACGTCGGCGGACGCGGCGCCAGCATCTGGGACACGTTCTGCGGGGAACCTGGCCGGATCCGGGACGGCAGCTCGGGTGCCGTGGCCTGCGACCACGTGCACCGGTACGCCGAGGACGTGGCGTTGATGCGCCGGCTCGGCACGCAGGGATACCGATTCTCCATCGCCTGGCCCCGGATCCAGCCCGACGGCACCGGGCCGGCCAACCAGGACGGGCTCGGGTTCTACGACCGTCTCGTCGACGAGCTGCTCGCGGCCGGCGTCGAGCCGATGGCGACGCTCTTCCACTGGGACCTGCCGCAGGCACTCGAGGACGCGGGAGGCTGGACGTCGCGCGCGACAGCGGAACGGTTCGGGGAGTACGCCGCGCTCGTGGCCGGCCGCCTCGGGGACCGGGTGGCGCAGTGGATCCCGGTCAACGAGCCCAACGTGGTCACGATGATCGGCTACGGGCTCGGCCTGCACGCGCCAGGACGCACTCTGATGTTCGACGCCTTGCCCGTGGCTCACCACCTCCTGCTCGGGCACGGGCTCGCCGTGCGGGCGCTGCGCGCCGCCGGTGCTCAGGTGGTCGGCACCGCCACGAACCACACACCGGTGTGGCCGGCGACCGACAGCGCCGACGACCGCGCGGCGGCGGACCTGTACGACGTGCTGTGGAACCGGCTCTTCGCCGACCCGATGCTGCTCGGGCACTACCCCGAGGGCTTCGCCGAGCTGATGCCCGGGCCGGTCGAGGAGGACCTGCGGCTGATAGCGGCGCCGCTGGACTTCTACGGCTTCAACTACTACAACCCGACGTCGATCCGGGCACCGCGCGAGGGCGCCGAGAACGGCGGCCTGATCGGCGACGTCGAGGTGCCGCCGGGACTCGGCTTCGAGTTCGTCCCGATGCCGGGCTACCCCACCACCGACTTCGGCTGGCCGACCGTCCCCGAGGGGCTCTACGAGCAGATTCGCCTGCTGGACGAGAGATATCCGGACGCGCCGCCGCTGTACGTCACCGAGTCGGGATGCTCGTTCGGCGTCGGCCCGGATGAGGACGGAGTGGTCGACGACCAGCCGCGGATCGACTACCTCGACGCGCACCTGCGGGCCGTCGAGGCGGCCGTTCGCGACGGCTCCGACGTACGCGGCTACTACGCCTGGTCGCTGATGGACAACTTCGAGTGGGCCGAGGGCTACACGCAGCGCTTCGGTCTGGTCTGGATCGACTACGAGACGCAGGAGCGCATCCCGAAGCGGTCGTTCGACTGGTACGCCGCCGTGATCGCGGCCAACCTTCGGCGATGACCACGACCGCGACGCGCTCTGCGCTGGCGGAACCGCTGGAGCCGGTCGGCCGGGCGTGGGTGGTCTGGCTCTCGCTCGCCAGCATCGCGGTGTGGGCAGGGTTCTTCGGTCCGATCCAGGTGCTGCTCGCACAACAGGCGGAGTCGGTCGACGCCGCACACAAGGAGACCGTGCTCGCGCTCGTCACCGGACTGGGCGCCGCGGTGTCGACGGTCCTGAACCCGGTGTGGGGGGCCTTCTCCGACCGCACCGTGCTACGGATCGGGCGCAGGCTGCCGTGGGTGCTGGGCGGCCTCGTCGTCGGCGTGCTCGCGATGGTGGTGCTCTCGCAGGCCACGACCGTGCTGGCCATGTGCGTCGGCTGGTGCCTCGCCCAGGGTGCGCTCAACGCGATGCTGGCGGCGATCACGGCCACCGTGCCTGACCAGGTGCCGGTGTTCCAGCGTGGCGCCGTCGGGGGATGGCTCGCGATCGCACAGACCCTTGGCGTCGTCCTCGGCTCTGGCATCGCAATGGCGACCGGCAGCATCGCCGCGGGCTACCTGACCACCGCCGGGCTGCTGGTCGTGCTCTCGCTGCCGTACTGCCTCGACTCCCGTGACATCGCGCTGTCCCCAGCTGACCGCCCGCCGTTCGAGGCGCTGCGGTTCGCGCGCTCGTTCTGGGTGAGCCCGCGAGAGCACCCGGACTTCGCGTGGGCCTGGATCACGCGGTTCCTGATGAACCTCGCCAACGCGCTCCTGCTCCTTTACCTGCTGTACTACCTGCGGGACGCGGTCGGCCTGAGCCGGAAGGCCGCCGAGGCCGGGGTGTTCCGGCTGACCCTGCTGTACGCCGTGCTCACCGTCGTCACCGCGATCATCGGCGGGATCTGGTCCGACCGTCTGGCCCGGCGCAAGGTCTTCGTCACGGCGTCCGGCTACGTGATCGCGGCGGCGCTGCTCCTGCTGGCGTTCGTGCACAGCTATCCGGGCGCCTACGTCGGCGCAGCGGTCCTCGGGGTCGGCTTCGGGATCTACACCGCCGTCGACTTCGCGCTGATCACCCAGGTGCTCCCGATCGACGCGGACCGCGCGAAGGACCTCGGCGTGATCAACATCGCCAACGCGCTCCCGCAGGTGCTCGCTCCTGGAGTCGCCGCCCTCGTGCTCGGTCTCGGCGCCGGCTACCCGACCCTGTACGTCCTCGCCGCCCTCGCGGCCGTGCTGGGCAGCTTCCTGGTGCGTCGGATCGTGGGCGTCCCTTGATGGCGACCTACAGGTACATCCCGCTCGGCCCGGTGTGCCCTTCGTCCTCAGGGCCGGCCTGGGCACCCGGGCCCATCCCCGGCACCTGATGGAGCGCGCCCGCGGGAAGCGCGCGGCGCATCTGCTCGAGCTGGGCGCGGGCGGCCATCTGCTGGGCGTAGATCGCGGTCTGGATGCCGTGGAAGAGCCCCTCCAGCCAGCCGACCAGCTGGGCCTGGGCGATGCGCAGCTCGGACTCGGTCGGCGTCCCGGAGTCGAAGGGTTGCACCAGCCGCCCCAGCTCGTCGTCCAGCTCGGGGGCAAGGCCGTCCTTGAGCTCGTCGAGCGAGGTGTGGAGCACGCCGGCGAGGCGCTTGCGGCCGGCCTCGTCGAGGGGGGCGGCCTTCACCTCCTCGAGGAGCTGCCGGATCATGCTGCCGATCCGCATCACCTTGGCGGGCTGCTCGACCAGGTCGGTCAGCCCGCGTGCGTCGTCGGCCCCGTCGTCGGCCCCGTCGTCGGTGCCGTCGGTTGCCTCCTCGGGCACGGCGTGGCCGTCGGGGCCCACGATCACGTAGCCGGGACGGGGACCCTCGGTCTGCTCGGGTGTCTCCTCGCTCATGACGTCCACCCTACGCAGGGGCCCGCCGGATCAGGTGGTCAGCAGGATCTTGCCGATGTGGCTGCTGTCATCCATTGCCTGGTGCGCCCGCGCGACCTCGGCCAGCGGCACCCGTTCGTGGACGACGGCCTTCACCTTGCCCTCGGCCACCAGCGGCCACACGTGTTCGACCAGCGCAGCGCAGATCGCGGACTTCTCCTCGCTGGGGCGCGCCCGCAACGTCGTGGCCACGAGTGCGGCGCGCTTGCGGTGCAGCACGCTCAGGTCGATCTCGGCCTTGGTGCCGCCCTGCATCCCGATCACCACCAGGCGCCCCTCGGTCTTGAGCGCCTCCAGGTTGCGCATCAGGTACGACGCGCCCATGTTGTCGAGGATCACGTCCGCTCCCCCGGCCTCCCGGAGCACGGCCACGAAGTCGTCCTCGCGGTAGTTCACGGTGATGTCGGCCCCGAGTGACCGGCAGGTCGCGAGCTTGTCCTCCGAACCGGCCGTCGCCGCAACGGTGGCCCCCAGAGCGTGTGCGAGCTGGATCGCCATCGTGCCGATCCCGCCCGCCCCGCCGTGCACCAGAAACGTCTCACCCGGCCGCAGGCTCGCGATCATGAACACGTTGGACCACACCGTCGCCGCGACCTCGGGCAGCGCCGACGCCGTGACCAGGTCGACGCCCGCCGGCACCGGCATCACCTGGCCCGCCGGCACGGCCACCTTGTCGGCGTACCCACCCGACGCGAGCAGAGCACACACCTCGTCGCCCACGGACCACGCGTCGACGCCGCGCCCGACCGCACTGATCGTGCCGGAACACTCCATGCCGAGCACGTCCGACGCGCCCGGCGGGGGCGGGTAGAAGCCCTGCCGCTGCAACGTGTCGGCCTTGTTGACCGCGGAGGCCGCGATGTCGATCACCACCTCGCCGGGTCCGGCGGAGGGGTCGGGCAGGTCGGCGACGACGAGGGCGTCCGGCCCTCCTGGCTCGGGAACGATGACGGCTCGCATGCCCCCACCCTAGGGAGGACTACTCCGGGACCTCGTCCAGCTCCTCTATCTCGACCTCCACCTCGTCCACGACGTCGGGCGCGTCCGCGGGCTTGTCCCAGCGGGCGGCGAGTGCGGTCGCCAGGCCGGCGAGCCGCTCGGTCTCGGCCGGGTTGCCGTCCGCGGCCGCGGCGGCGTACCCGAGCAGGAAGGTCGTGATCGGCGCGGCTGGTCGTTCCACGTTGTGTGCGGCGTCGCGCGCCAGGTCGAGGACCAGCGCTTCGTCGACGTCCACCTCGACGTCGAGCACGTCGCACAGCTCGTCTATCCAGTCGTGGAGGTTCACGCCTCCAACTTGGCGAGCCGTGGCACTGGGCGCAAGAGGTCAGGCGCGAGATTCGGGATCACGCACCGAAATCGCCGCCCTCGCGGACGGCGCGCACGTCGGCCCAGGTGTCCACGTCCGCCGCCTCCTCACCCACGGCCGTCACCTCCGCCAGGCTCAGCGGAGCGAGCAGCCGGTGCATCGGCAGCCCGTGCTCCTCTTCGTACGGCGGCGCGGCGGCAAGCAGCGCCGCCACCCGGTACGACGCGCACAGGTACTGCGCCCGGCCACCGTGATCCACCAGCACGGCACCGTCCACGTCGTCCTCGACCGCGGCTTCCAGGCGGTCCACCGTGTCCCCGGTGACCCGGGGCATGTCCCCGGCCAGCACGATGACCCGGACCGGTGCGTGCGCGAAGGCGCGGAGGCCGGCCAGCAGCGCTGCCGCGGGTCCCCCGCCGGGCGGGTCCTCGCGGGTGAAGGTCACCGGCCGCGAGGTCCGTACCTCGTCGCCCACCACGACCACGTCCGCCACGTGGTGCAGCGCCGCCAGCACGCGCTCGAGCAGGGTCCGGCCGCCGACCTCGATCGAGCCCTTGTCGACGCCACCCATCCGGGCCGCCCCGCCGCCGGCAAGGACGACGGCACCCACAGCCTCGGTACCCACCAAGGGGCTCACCCTGCCCGCCACGCGGCGACCCTATGCCTCCGCTCATGCGGCACCGGTGGCAAGGTGGACCCATGGCCGACGATGTGCGCCTGCGGGTGTCCGTGGTGCAGACCGAGTCCTCGCTCGACCCGGCCGTGAACCGCGCGCGGCTCGGCGAGGCCGCCGAGCTCGCGCCGGCCTCCGACCTGGTCGTCTTCCCCGAGGCCTTCGCCCGCGACTTCGGCAAGCCCGGCTCCGACCTGGCGGACTTCGCCGAGCCGCTCGACGGCCCCTTCGTCACGCGGCTGCGCGAGGTGTCCGACCAGCACGACGTGGCGGTGCTGGCCGGCATGTTCGAGCGGTCCGGCGACGGCGGCCTGCCCTTCAACACCCTGGTCCTCGCCGATCGCGGTGAGCTCACGACGTACCGCAAGATCCACCTCTACGACTCGTTCGGCTACCGCGAGTCCGACACCTTGGGCGCCGGTGTCACAGAGCCGGTCGTGGCCGACGTGCGCGGCGTGCCGGTCGGGCTGATGACCTGCTACGACCTGCGGTTCCCCGAGCTCGGCCGGGCGCTCGTGGATGCGGGCGCCCAGGTGCTCGCCGTCCCCGCAGCCTGGGTCGCCGGCGAGCGCAAGGCAAAGCACTGGACGACGCTCCTGCGGGCACGGGCGATCGAGAACCTCGTGTACGTCGTCGGCGCCGCCCAGTGCGGACCCCGCTACACGGGACACTCGCTCGTGGTCTCGCCGACCGGCGACGAGATCGTGGAGGCCGACAACAGCGAGACCGTGCTGCACGTGTCGCTCGACCTGGCCGAGGTCGCGACGGCACGGGAGGCCAACCCGTCGCTGGCCAACCGGCGGCTCTGACCCGGTTTCGTCGCGATCTCGGCCGGACCCGCGCGCCCCGCGCTGACAAAGCCGTTGCCGTGGCGACGCCGCGTCACGACACTCGGGAGATGACGACGCTCGAGGAGCTCTGGCCGCTGTTCGGCCTCCGGGTGCGCTGCGGCCCGATCGAGATGCGACCCGTGCAAGACACCGACCTTCCCGAGGTGCTGGCGGTCGTCCAGGCGGGCATTCACGAGCCGGAGCGGATGCCGTTCTACTTCCCGTGGACCGACGCCACCGGCGACGAGCTGGTCCGCAACACGCTCCAGCACTACTGGCGCTCCCGGGCCGAGGTGTCGCCCGAGAAGTGGTCGATCGAGCTCGGGGTGTGGCGGGACGGCGGCTTCCGGGGGATCCAGGCCGTGTCCACCCGGGACTTCGCGGTCACCCGCACCGGTGAGACCGGCTCTTGGCTGGGGATGCCCTTCCAGGGCCGGGGCACCGGCACCCTGATGCGACAGGCGATCTGCGTGCTGTGCTTCGACCACCTCGGCTTCACCGAGGTCACCTCGGGCGCGTTCCTGGACAACCCGGAGTCGCGTGCGGTCAGTCGCAAGGTCGGCTACGTGGAGAACGGCCGGGTGCGGCTCAAGCGGCGCGACACCCGTGCGGTCAACCAGCAGCTGTTGCTGACGCCGGAGGCACTGGTGCGGCCGCCGCACCCGGTCGAGGTCGACGGGGTGGCCGGCGTACGCCGCCTCCTCGGGATCGACGAGCAGGCAGCCTAGACTCGGCACCGCGCTCGCGCAGCTGGCAGGCGCACGGAGGGGTGCCGGAGTGGCCGATCGGAACCGCCTTGAAAGCGGTCGCTGGCAGTGATGTCAGCCGCGGGTTCGAATCCCGCCCCCTCTGCCGCTTCCGCGCTTTCGGGCTTGGGTTACTCGGAGCCGCCGAACTCCAGGGCGACGGAGTCGTAGACGAGGTCGCTGAGTCGCTGCCGGTGCCGCTCCAGATCATGGACGAGCCGGAGCAGGCGGTTGCGGAGCCCTTCGCGGTCGTGGCCCTCGAGCACGAGCGGCCCGAGCTTGGCCAGCTGGGCGAGCAGGGCGTTGCGCTCGCGCAGGAGAGCGCCCTCGCGCGCCGCGAGCCACGCCTCGGCGGCTGGGCCCGCCTCGTCGGTGAGGGCCTCCTTGACCACCGACATCCGCTGGCGCACGAGCCAGCCCCAGCCCTGCTGCTGCATGGGCAGTCCGAGCGCCTTGCGGAGACCTACGATCGACTCTTCGAGTGTGGCCACAGGGACCACCTCCAACCTGGTCGCGGGTTGGCGGGGGAATCCGAGTGTGACGCAAGTCACCGGGTCGAGCAAGATGTGGAGGGCAGCTTCCTCTCCGAATTGCCCGTCCGCTGGGCGCGAGGGTTCAATGTGGCGTGCCCACCGACCCCTCCGCCGTCGACTACGGCGTCGCGCCCCAGGTTCGGGCGCGCGTGTTGGGGGTCTTCCTGGTCCTCCTGGGCGTGCTGGTCTGCGCGACCACGGTCGTGGTCGCGCTGTTCGAGCTCCCGCTGGAGGTGATGTCGGTGCTCGTCGTCCTGGTCGTGGTCGCCGTCTTCGGTGCCGGGTACCTGCTCACGCGGCGTACCTATGTCGTCCGCGCCGACGCCGATGGCTACCGGGTCCGGCTGGTACGCGGGGCCGGTGTGAAGGCCGCGCATTGGCAGGACGTGGAGGACGTGGTGGCGACCCACGTAGCCGGCGCCCGCTGCGTCCAGCTGCGGCTCCGCAACGGGGGAACGACCACGATTCCGGTCGACGTGCTCGCGATCGACGGCGATGATTTCGTACATGATCTGCAAAATCGTCTAGACCGGGGCCACGGCTATCGCCGGGCCGGATGATGCCGCATGGCCGATCGGGTCGCCTCGATTTCGCCGACCGCCGGACGCATGGGTACCCTGATCCCCGCGCCGACCAGGCGTGGAGGTGTCGCCTAGTCCGGTCTATGGCGCCCGCCTGCTAAGCGGGTTGAGGGCAAACCCCTCTCGCGGGTTCAAATCCCGCCACCTCCGCCACGTGGTTCCGGCAGTTTTGGAGTACGTTTCGGACATGTCCGATAAGACGTGATTCAAGGCCGCCGACCTCGTGTGTTGCACATTTCTGCAGTGCAGGTCTATGAACCCCGATTCACCTGCCCGTAGTCATGTGCACCAGCGAGACTTGTCCGCATCACCAGAAACTCGGGGGAAACGAAGGAGTACCACCATGCGAAACGCGCGAATCTTGGCCCGGATGGTCGCGTCCACGCTTGCTGCTGCCGTGATGGTCGCCGGCATGGCGACCGCCGCTAGCGCGACACCTGACACCGGTGCGAAAGCCAACGTCGGCGGGAAGCACGCAGCCTTCTCGATGGACACCGGCTGGTAGGAACCCAGAGCTCGAGACGAGGACGCTTCAGTCAACCCCCCCGACGGTCGTCCCTCAGCCATCCCCCAGGTCGTCTCGAAGACAGCGGGCGGTGTGTCGATCAGGTCGCACACCGTCCGCTTCGTGTCGCGCACGCACGTCAGTCGCCGTCCTGCGCAGCAGTGTCTTGGCCGTCGTGGCCCATCGCGTAACCCAGCTGGAAGCGCGTCTGCACGCCGTACTCCGCCTTGAGTGAGGCGATGTAGCCGGCGTACGTCCGCGTGCTGACGCCGACCCGCTTGGCGCTGGCCGGGTCGCTGTGGCCCTCGATCAGCATCCGCACGGTCATGTTGCGCACATCCTCGGCGACGTCGCGCACGGTGCTCTCGGCTCGGTCGTCGAACGCTCGTGCGCGCTCCCAGTAGCGCTCGAAGACGTCGGCCAGGTAGGCGACCAGGGACGGCTCGTGGATCGCGATCGCCACCACGTCGTTCCCCTCGGCGCCCGGGACGATCGCCATCAGCCGATCGATGACGATCATCCGGTTGAAGAACTCCTCCAAGGTCCGCACCTGGGCACCGTGTTGGCTCACCGTGGCGACGTACTCCTTGATCGCGAGGCTGCGCCGGGCGGAGTGCTGGTAGAGCGTGCGCATTGCGATCCCGCGCTGGACCGCACGGATGTCGCGCTCGGACGCGTTCTCGAGTGAGCCGGGATATCGACCCAGGGTGGGCTGGGCGGTCAGGATCTCGTGCTGGGCGTCGTCGACGCTGGCGACGAGGAATCGGCGGATGTTGTCGATCCCGCGGATCTCGGTGACCGGATGCCGTGTGCCGAGCGACCGACGGTAGGCCTGTCCGAGCCCACCGAAGGCGTCGGCCCACCGGCTCGACTCCTCGAGCAGGTGCGCGGCCTCCTGGCCCATCGGCGCGACGATCCGGGCCTGCACGGTGGTGGGGTCGACGGGCAGGTAGGCCTTGAGGTCCCGGTCGAGGATCAGGAGCCCGAGGTCGACCAGGAGCTCGAACGCCGCCCGCTGCTGCGAACCCCGGGCGACGATGCGCGGATCGTCCTCCGCGATGCGCCCTTCGTCGACCACCGTGTCGTACAGGGTCGAGGCATCGGTCTCCAACAGCTGGCGCTGGACAGAACCGAACTCGGTGGCCACACGGACTCCTCTCCGCAACAAGATCGAAGATTAGCCGTCCAGCGCCCCGACAGGGGGCCCCGCCCCGGGGGATCAGACGCCCAGGCGCGCCTTGAGGCCGTCCAGCTCGGTCCAGAGGACGGCGGGAAGCTGGTCCCCGAACTTCTCGAACCACTCGGTGATCTGCGGGATCTCGGCCTTCCACTCCTCCACGTCGACGGCGAGCGCCTGCTCGACCGCCTCCGGTGTCATCTCGAGGCCGTCGATGTCCAGGGACCCGGGCGCCGGCACATGGCCGATCGGGGTCTCTACTGCCGCGGCCTGGCCGTCGATGCGCTCGATCACCCACTTGAGCACCCGGCTGTTCTCGCCGAAGCCCGGCCACAGGAAGTTGCCCTCGTCGTCGCGGCGGAACCAGTTGACGTAGAAGATCTTCGGCAGCTTCGCGGCGTCGTTGTCCTTGCCGACGGTGACCCAGTGGTTGAAGTAGTCACCGGCGTTGTAGCCGATGAACGGCAGCATCGCCATCGGGTCGCGTCGCACCACGCCGACCTGTCCGACGGCGGCAGCGGTCGTCTCGGAGGAGAGAGTGGCGCCCATGAAGGTGCCGTGCACCCAGTCGCGGGCCTCGGTGACCAGCGGGATCGTGGTCTTGCGGCGGCCGCCGAAGAGGATCGCGTCGATCGGCACGCCGCGCGGGTCGTCGTACTCCGGCGCCAGGATCGGGCACTGCTTGATCGGCGTGCAGTAGCGGCTGTTGGGGTGGCTCGACGGCTCGTCGCTGTCCGGAGTCCACGGCTCGCCCTTCCACGAGGTCGCGTGGTCGGGGGTGTTCTCGAGGCCCTCCCACCACACGTCACCGTCGTCGGTCAGGGCAACGTTGGTGAACACCGAGTTGCCGATGTTGATGGTTCTCATCGCATTGGGGTTGGTGTGCTCGTTCGTGCCGGGCGCGACACCGAAGAAGCCGTACTCCGGGTTGACCGCCCGGAGTCGCCCGTCGTCGCCGATCCGCATCCAGGCGATGTCGTCACCGATCGACTCGACCTTCCAACCGGGGATCGTGGGCGCCAGCATCGCCAGGTTGGTCTTGCCGCAGGCACTTGGGAACGCGGCAGCGACGTACTTGGTGACGTTCTGGGGGCTGGTCAGCTTGAGGATCAGCATGTGCTCGGCGAGCCAGCCCTCGTCACGCGCAATCACACTCGCGATCCGCAGGGCATAGCACTTCTTGCCGAGCAGGGCGTTTCCGCCGTAGCCCGAGCCGTAGGACCAGATCATCCGCTCCTCGGGGAACTGGACGATGTACTTGGTCTCGCTGCACGGCCAGGCGACGTCCGGCTGGCCCTCTGGGAGCGGCATCCCGACGGAGTGGAGGGCGGGCACCCACTTCACCTTCTCGCCCGCAGCGTCGAGCTCTTCCACCCGGCGCAGCACGTTGCTGCCCATGCGGGCCATCACGCGCATCGAGGCGACGACGTACGCGGAGTCGGTGATCTCCACGCCGAACATCGGCTGCTCGGCCTCGAGGTGTCCCATCACGAACGGGATCACGTACATGGTGCGGCCCCGCATGCTGCCGTCGTAGAGCTCGCGCATGATGGCCTTCATCTCGGACGGGTCCATCCAGTTGTTGGTGGGACCCGCGTCCTTCTCGTCGACCGAGCAGATGTAGGTGCGGTCCTCGACGCGCGCCACGTCGGTCGGGTCCGTCGCCGCGTAGAACGAGTTCGGCTTGATCTGCGGGTTGAGCTGGGTGAACGTCCCGCTCTTGACGAGCGCGTCGGTGAGCTCGGTCCA
>Ga0207648_10006601_pt1 | contig 11519 bp, 9 predicted proteins | sample KBSMisM32_FD_184310 | JGI IMG/M metagenome (GOLD analysis project Ga0207648, IMG submission 184310) | Miscanthus rhizosphere microbial communities from Kellogg Biological Station, Michigan, USA - KBS Miscanthus M3-2 (SPAdes) (version 2) | ecosystem: Host-associated > Plants > Roots > Rhizosphere... | reverse complement strand
GGCATCTCGGCGCGCTGCTGCCGGCGTTGCGTGCCGCAGCCATTCCCTACGCGGCGGTCGACCTCGACATGCTCGGCGACCGCTCCGCGGTGCGCGACGTCGTCGCGCTGACCCATGCGATCGCGCAGCCGGCCGATCGGCTCGCGTGGCTCGCGGTGTTGCGCGCGCCGTGGTGCGGGCTCGCGCTCGCGGATCTCCATGCGCTCGTCCTCGCCGCCGATGCGAACGCAGGACGGACGATCGAGGCGGTCGTGCACGCGCCGCCGGCGACCTTGTCGGCGGATGGCGCCGCGCGCCTCGCCCGTTGCGCCGCGACGATCGACGGCGCGCGACGCGGGCGCGGCGCCACACCGCTGGCCGAGCGCGTGCACGCGGCGTGGCTCGCGCTCGGGGGGCCGGCGACGCTCGCCGAGCCGCTCGACCTGCGCGCGGTCGACGACGTGCTCGCGCTCGTCGCCGCGCACGAGCGCGCGGGCGATCTCCCGGATTGGAGTGCGTTCGCCGCGCGCGTCGCCGAGCAGCGCCTGTCGCCACCGCCGGGCGAGGCGGCGCGCGTGCAGGTGATGACGATGCACAAGGCGAAGGGCCTCGAGTTCGACACGGTGATCCTGCCCGGCCTCGCGCGCGGCCGCACGCGCAACGACACGCCGCTGATGCGCTGGCGCACGCGGCGGCACGGCCTGCTCGTCGGCCTCGCGAAGCCGAAGGGCGGCGAGCACGACGGCGTGTACGCGTACCTGCGTGCGCTCGCCGCGGGCGAGGAAGAGGCGGAGCTCGGGCGGCTCGCGTACGTCGCGTGCACGCGCGCGAAACGCCGCCTCGCGCTCGTCGCGGTCCTCGAGCCCGACGAGGACGGGGCCGCGTGGAAGCCGCCCGGGCGCGCATCGATCCTCGGCCTGTTGCGCCCGCCGCCCGACACATTGCCCGCCGTGGGCGAACGTGCGGGCACGCCCGAGACTCCGACGACGGCGCCCGCGCTCGCGCGCCTTCCCCTGTCGTGGCGTCCGCCACCGTCGCGAACGCCGCTGGTGCGGCCCCTCGCGACGCGCGCGGTCGACGCGTCGCCGCCGTTCGACTGGGCGCGCGAGCGCGCACGACGGCTCGGCGTCGTCGTGCACCTGTTGCTGGCGCAGGTCGCCTCGGAAGGTCTCGAGCGCTGGGACGACGCGCGCCTGATCGCGCAGGCGCCGCGCATCGAGGCGGCCCTGGTGGGCGAGGGCGCGCTGCCCGCGGAGGCGGGCGCCGAGGCGACCGACGTGCGCGCGACGCTTGCGGCGGTGCTGCGCGATCCGCGCGGCCGGTGGCTGTTCGAGCCGTCGCACGACGATGCGCGCAGCGAATGGGCATTGACCGGCGTCGATGCCGGCGACACGGTGCACGTCGTGCTCGACCGCACGTTCGTCGCCGAAGGCGTGCGCTGGATCGTCGACTTCAAGACCGGCACGCACCAGGGCGCCGACGCGACCGGGTTCCTCGATGCCGAAGTCGAGCGCTACCGGGCCCAGCTCGAGCGATACAAGCGAATCGTCGCGGCGCTCGATCCGGCGCGCCCGATCCGCCTCGCGCTCTACCATCCGCGCGTGGCCGGCGGATGGCGCGAAGTGCCGTAGCGTTTTCCGCTATAATTCAACGCTTTGGCATGACGTTTCCACGACGTTTCGCATGCAACTCCTCCGCGGCCTGCCCGCGGTCGCCGACGGCCCTGTCGCGCTGACCGTCGGGAACTTCGACGGTGTCCATCGCGGCCACCAGGCGATGCTCGCGCGTCTCGCGGAGGCGGCGGAGGACCTGTCGCTTACGCCCGCGGTGCTGACGTTCGACCCGCACCCGCGCGAGTTCTTCGCGAAGGACAACGCGCCGGCACGCCTGTCGACGCTGCGCGGCAAGATCGAGGCGTTCCGCCATTTCGGCGTCGGCCGCACGATCGTCGCTCGCTTCGACCGCTCGCTCGCGTCGCTCGACGCCGAGACGTTCGTCGACGACGTCCTGGTGCGGCGCCTCGGCGCGCGCTGGGTGCTCGTCGGCGAGGACTTCCGCTTCGGCCGCGGCCGCGCGGGCGATCTCGCACTGTTGCGCAAGCGCGCGCGAACGTTCAGCGTCGAGGCGATGGCTACGGTCGAGGCCGACGGCGAGCGCGCGAGCTCGAGCGCGGTCCGCGACGCGCTGGAGAAGGGCGACCTCGCACGGGCCGCACGCCTGCTCGGCCGCCCGTTCACGATGGCCGGGCACGTCGCGCACGGCGCGAAGCTCGGCCGCACGCTTGGTTTCCCGACGGTCAACCTGCCGCTGCGACGCCGTCCGCCGCTCGCCGGCATCTTCGCGGTGCGCGTGCACGGGCTCGGTGCGCCGCGGCGCGGCGTCGCGAGCCTCGGGGTGCGGCCGACGGTCACCGCGCGCGGTCGGCCGATGCTCGAAGTGTTCGTGTTCGACTTCGACGAGTCGGTGTACGGTCGGCGCATCGTCGTCGAATTCCTGCACAAGCTGCGCGACGAGGCGCAGTACCCGGACCTCGACGCGCTCACGCGCCAGATCCGCGCCGACGCGGACGCCGCGCGCGCCTACTTCGAGACGACGCACTGATGCCCGACGAGACCAAGCCCGACTGGAAGGCCACGCTCAACCTGCCGGACACGCCGTTCCCGATGCGCGGCGACCTGGCGAAGCGCGAGCCCGGCTGGGTGCGCGAGTGGCAGGAGCGCAACGTCTACGGCGCGATCCGCAAGGCCTCCGCGGGGCGCCCGCGCTTCATCCTGCACGACGGACCGCCGTACGCGAACGCGGCGATCCACATCGGGCATGCCGTCAACAAGATCCTGAAGGACGTCATCGTCAAGAGCCGCACGCTCGCGGGTTTCGACGCGCCGTACGTGCCGGGCTGGGACTGCCACGGCATGCCGATCGAGGTGCAGATCGAGAAGACGCACGGCAAGCACCTGCCGGTCGAGGAGACGCTGCGCCTTTGCCGCGCGTATGCGACCGAGCAGATCGCGATCCAGAAGAAGGATTTCCAGCGGCTCGGCGTGCTCGGCGACTGGGATCACCCGTACACGACGATGGCGTACCCGAACGAGGCCGAGGAGATCCGCACGCTCGGCAAGCTGCTCGAGAAGGGGTACCTGTACCGCGGCCTGAAGCCGGTCAACTGGTGCTTCGACTGCGGCAGCGCGCTCGCCGAAGCCGAGGTCGAGTACGAGGACCGGCAGGACATCGCGATCGACGTCGCGTTTCCGCTCGACGCGGCGGAGCGCCCGAAGCTCGCGAAGGCGTTCGGTCTCGCGCACGCGCCGGAAGGACCGATCGCCGCGGCGATCTGGACGACCACGCCGTGGACGATTCCCGCCAACCAGGCGCTCAACCTGCATCCGGCGCTCACGTACGCGCTCGTCGCGACGGAGAACGGGCACTTCGTCGTCGCCGAGGACCTGGTCGCGGCATGCCTTGCGCGCTGGAAGATCCCCGGCAGCGCGATCGCGACCGCGAAGGGCGCGGCGCTCGAGCTGATCCGCTTCCGCCACCCGTTCTACGACCGCGCGTCGCCGATCTATCTCGGCGAGTACGTGACGCTCGAGCAGGGCACCGGCATCGTGCACAGCTCGCCCGCGTACGGCATCGACGACTTCGTGTCGTGCCGCCGCTACGGCATGAAGGACGAGGAGATCGAGAACCCGGTGCAGGGCGACGGCAAGTATTCCGACCGGCTGCCGTACTTCGGGGGACTCAAGATCTGGGACGCGAACCCCCGCATCGTCGACAAGCTCAAGGAAGTCGGCGCGCTGCTCCACGCCGAGAAGTTCAAGCACAGCTACATGCACTGCTGGCGCCACAAGACGCCGATCATCTATCGGGCGACGACGCAGTGGTTCGCCGGCATGGACGAGGTCCCGGGCTACCGCGGCGCCAAGCCGCAGCGCACGCTGCGCGAGCTCGCGCTCGAGGGCATCGACCGTACGCGCTTCTACCCGTCGTGGGGCAAGGCGCGGCTGCAGGGAATGATCGCGCACCGTCCGGACTGGACGCTCTCGCGCCAGCGGCAATGGGGCGTGCCGTTGCCGTTCTTCGTCGACCGCGAGACCGACGAGCTTCATCCGGATTCGCCCGCGCTGCTCGAGCTCGCCGCGAGGATGGTGCAGGAGCGCGGCATCGCAGCGTGGTTCGAGGCGTCGCACGAGGACTTCGGCGTCGACGAGAAGCGCTACCGCAAGCTCACCGACACGCTCGACGTGTGGTTCGACTCGGGCTCGACGCACCAGACGGTGATGGGCGGTCCGGACGGCCGCGCGAAGCACCGCGGCTCGCACCCCGATGCCCACGGCTTCCCGGCCGACCTCTACCTCGAGGGCTCCGACCAGCACCGCGGATGGTTCCATTCGTCGTTGCTGATCTCGTGCATGCTGAACGGCGTGCCGCCGTACAAGGCGCTGCTCACGCACGGCTTCGCGGTCGACGGCGAAGGCAAGAAGATGTCGAAGTCGAAGGGCAACGTCGTGGCGCCGCAGAAGGTGTCCGACACGCTGGGCGCCGACATCCTGCGCCTGTGGGTCGCCGCCACCGATTACTCGACCGACCTCACGATCTCCGACGAGATCCTGAAGCGCAACGTCGAGAGCTACCGCCGCATCCGCAACACGCTCCGCTTCCTGATCGCGAATACGTCGGATTTCACGGCGAAGGACGCGCCGCGGCCCGACGAGCTGTTCGAGATCGATCGCCATGCGCTTGCGCGCCTCGCAAAGCTGGTCGAGGACGTCGCAGGCGACTACGACCGCTACGAGTTCCACCTGGTCGTCCAGAAGGTCACGAGCTATTGCTCGGAGGACCTCGGCGGCTTCTACCTCGACGCTCTCAAGGACCGGCTCTACACGACGGCGCCGTCGAGCCGTGCGCGCCGTTCCGCGCAGGCGGCGCTGGCGGCGATCCGCGACGCGCTCCTGCTCCTGCTCGCCCCCGTGCTGTCGTTCACGAGCGAGGAGGCGTGGCGGGTCGTGCATCCCGACGACACGACGTTGTTCACGCACACCTGGCGCGAGGCGACGCCCTCGGTCGCGGGCGGCGAAGCATTGATCCAGAAATGGGACGCCATCCTGTCGGTGCGCGCCGCGGTGCTGAAGGAAATCGAGGCGGTGCGCCAGTCCGGCCGCATCGGCAGCTCGCTGCAGGCGGAGGTGACGATCTCGGCGCCCGAGCCCGCGTACGGCGCGCTCGCGTCGCTCGGCGACGACCTGCGCTTCGTCACTATCACTTCGGTCGCGCGCGTCGAGCGCGGCGACGAGCTCGCGATCGCGGTCAACCCGTCGGGCGGCGAGAAGTGCGAGCGCTGCTGGCACTGGCGCAGCGACGTCGGGGCCGATCCGAAGCACCCGACGCTGTGCGGGCGCTGCGTCGCCAACCTGTTCGGTTCCGGCGAACCCCGGACACACGCCTAGGTCCAAGCGCGATGACCGCCACGCCTCCCGTCAACCCGATGCGCTGGATCGCGCTCGCGCTCGCCGTGGTCGTGCTCGACCAGGTGACCAAGGCCGCGATCCAGGCAACCTTCCGTCCGGGGGACGAGCTCGCGCTGCTTCCGTTCCTGTCACTGGTGCTCACGTTCAACACGGGCGCAGCGTTCAGCTTCCTGGCCGGCGAGGACGGCTGGCAGCGCTGGTTCTTTGCGGCCGTCGCGGTCGCGGCCGTGGCGTTCATCACCTGGCTGATCCGGAAAGGGGGAAGCCGCATGTACCTGTGGGGGCTCGCGTTGATCCTAGGCGGAGCGATCGGCAATCTGATCGACCGGCTGTGGCTCGGCCACGTGACCGACTTCGTGCTCGTGCACTGGCGCGGCTGGACGTTCCCGGCGTTCAACGTCGCCGACAGCGGCATCACGATCGGCGCGGGCCTGTTGATCCTCGACAGTTTCAGGCAGCGTCATGCCGACGCGCCTGCCGCGCCATGAGCGCCGCCGGGCCGTCCCAAGGCGCTCGCCCCCTCCCCGGGGAGGGGGCCGGCGACGCCGCGTCAGCGGCTAGCCTAGGGGAGGTTGCGTCATGAGCGAGCCGATGGACGTCCTTCTCGCCAACCCGCGCGGCTTCTGCGCCGGCGTCGACCGCGCGATCGCGATCGTCGAGCACGCGCTCGCGCAGTACGGCGCGCCGATCTACGTGCGTCACGAGGTCGTGCACAACCGCACGGTCGTCGACGACCTCAAGCACAAGGGCGCGGTCTTCGTCGACGAGCTCGACGAGGTGCCGCGCGGCGCGACGGTCGTGTTCTCGGCGCACGGCGTGAGCAAGGCGGTGCGCGCCGAGGCGGACGCGCGGGGCCTGACCGTGTTCGACGCGACCTGCCCGCTGGTCACCAAGGTGCATGTCGAGATCGCGAAGATGCACGAGCACGGGCGCGACATCGTGATGATCGGCCACCGCGGCCACCCCGAGGTCCAGGGCACGATGGGCCAGCTCGATGGCGGCGTCTACCTGGTCGAGTCGGTCGCCGACGTCGAGGGCCTGGTCGTGCACGATCCGGATCGCCTCGCCTACGTCACCCAGACCACGTTGTCGGTCGACGATGCCGCCGCCGTCGTGGAGGCGCTGAAGCGGCGCTTCCCGTCGATCATCGGCCCGAAGAAGGACGACATCTGCTACGCGACGCAGAACCGCCAGGATGCGGTGAAGGTGCTCGCGCCCGCGGTCGACGTCGTCATCGTGGTCGGCAGCCCGAACAGCTCGAACTCGAATCGCCTGCGCGAAGTCGCCGCGAATCGCGGCGTGCCGTCGTACATGATCGACACGGCGGCCGAGCTCGAAGCCGCATGGGTCGAGGGCAAGCGGCGCGTCGGCGTGACGGCCGGCGCGTCCGCGCCCGAGGTGCTGGTGCGCGAAGTGATCGAGCGGCTGCGCGCGCTGGGCGCGCGTGCGGTCACCGAGCTCGACGGCACGGTCGAGCGCATCGTCTTTCCGTTGCCGTCGGGACTGCGCGGCACGCATGCGGTGAAGCCGCCGGAAGTCGGGCCGCGCGGCTAGCTAGACGCTGCGCTCGCCGCGGAACCACGCGAGCGCGCACGCGAACGTCGCGACGGCCAGCAGCGCGACGACGGTCGCGACGATCGCGCCACGGCCGGATTCGCTCCACGCACGCACGATGCCCTCGGCCGCATAGAACGGCAGCAGGAGCACGAGCCACTGGCGCGATTTGCGCGCGCCGCGCATCGTCCCGGGTAGCAGCAGCGCGAGCGGCAGCGCCTTGAGCGCGAGCCACCCGCCGCCCGGTCGCGCCGGCACGAGGAGCGTCTCCCAGAGGATCTCGAGCGCGACGAGGGCGACCAGACCCGAGACGGTCGCGCGACCGGCGTTCACCCGACGGGAACGAACTCGTGGATCTCGTAGCCGGGGCCCTGGTCGACGAGCTTGGTCAGCACCGCGATCCCGATGTGCGCGCCGCGGTGCAACGACACCGCCTGCTCGAGCTGGAAATGGCCCGCGGGCACGACGATTTGCGGCGGCGTGCCCGGCGCCTCGGCGTCCTCCGGAAGCACGATGACCGGCACCAGCGCCGGGTTCGTGCCGCCTTCGGCCGCCGCGGCCGCCGCTTCGGCGCGGTCGGCGAGGAGCTCGCACCCGAATTCCAGTGCGGTCCCCTTGAGCGTGTTGCGGAACCAGCGCACGACCGCGAGCTGCAGCGTCAGGCGACCTTCGACGCGCAGCGACACGAGCTCGCCGATGCGCAGCGATGCAGGCGTCGTGTCGGTCTGGCGCAGCGCGTAGCCGGCCGGCGTGTGGTTGATCACCTGGCAGTGGGTCATCGGCGGCAGGCCGCCCGGCAGCATCGGCGGCGAGACGCCCGCGGGCCGGCCCTTGCTGTACTGCCACGCGCCGCCGAACCCGACGCACATGACGACGCGCGCGCGCGACGGCAGGCGGTTGAACTGGCGCGCCGGCGGGATCGCCCACTGGCGCAGCAGGCGCTGCAGGAGCGCGATGTACGCCTGGCGCGACTCCGCGTCGCGCCCGACGCCGTCGGGGACCGAGCCGCCGCCCTCGAGCGCGCGCAGCTCTTCCTGGAGCTGGAAGGCGAGGTCGAACGTGAGCAGGTAGAGGCGCGTGCCGTCCATCGCGCCGCCCTTGTTCGCCGAGAACGGCGGGAAGTCGTGGCCGGCCGGCACGATCGCGACCGATTTCGCGAGCCGGTGCACGGGCGCGACGTCGGTGAGCTTCGCCCAGTGCGTGTGCGTCTGCAGGTAGGTCAGCACCGTGCCGAGCTGGCCGGGGTGGAAGCCGTACGGGTTCGACAGGGCGAGCAGCAGCGCCTGCACGTAGATGCGATCCGGCGTCGCCTCGGTCGTGTCCCCCGGGATCGCGTTGAGATGCAGATGGCGGTCGCGGGCGTACGCATAGACCGCGTGCGCGTCGAGCCACGTGTTGGGCGGCACCGGCGAGTAGCTCTGGTACGACGACGCGAGGACGCGCGCGAAGCATTGCAGGCAGCGGTGGATCAGCGCGCTCGCGAGGCGCGATCCGCCGAGCGAGATGCGCTTGCCGGCCTCCCGCGCGAGCAGGTGCTTGTACGCGGTCGACAGTTCCTGCGCGAGCGTCAACGAGGCCTTGGCGGCCTCGAGCGGCGGTCCGGTCAGCGGGTGCGGCGCCGAGAGCACCGTGCGCTCGAGGCGCGGCCACAGCTGCGTCGCCGCATTCCAGTACGCCTCGGCGAGCTCCATGCGCCGCGAGTCGCTCATGTCGACCCGGTTGGTGGCGGCGAGCGCGTCGCCCATCAGCTGCGCGGCCGCGACCGGCTCGCGACGGCCGATCTCTGCCAGCCAGGCCGTGACCTTCGCAAGCCGCGTCTCGGGCGGATGCGCCGGCTTGGCGTCCAGCTTGGGCAGGGTGAGCGAGAGGGCGGCCATGGGCGCGTCGATTGTACGGGACGACCCTATGCCCCCGTCATGACTGTCCCGCCGGCCTCAAGCCAGGTCCGGGGGAAGCACCGGGACGAAGGCGGGGGTGCTCCCGGCCAGGAACGCTTCGAGCTCCTCCCGACGCGCCATCGCGTCGGCGTAGCCGAGCGCGATCAGCGCCCGGATGAAGCCCGGCTGGAAGAGCAGGTACGACGTCAGGTTGGCGCCTGTGCCGCGCGTGCTGCCGAAGCCGCGCAGGAGCGTTCGGATGCCGAGCGGCAACTGCGGCGCGAAGCGCAGCGCGGTTTCGCCGACGTCCTTCGACGGCGCGAGCACGAACGCGTCGACGTGCCCCAGCTTCAGCCCGCGCCGGGCGATCTCGTCGGCCGTGCATGCGCTCGAGATGCGATTGATCTGGTGCAGCCGCTCGAGATCGGCGCCCAGGTTGTCGAGGAAGATCGTCGACAGCGCGTGTCCCGCGGTCTGCGCGAACGACGGATAGCCCGGATGCGCATCGGGGGGCGCGCGCTGGCCCGCGAACTGGCCGACCGCGATCACCACGATGCGACGCGCGCCCAGGTGCAGCGCCGGCGAAAGCGGCGTCAGCATCCGCACCGAGCCGTCCATGTACCAGTCGCCTTCGAGGCTCACGGCCGGGAAGACGAACGGGATCGCGGTCGACGCGAGCAGGTGATCGTGGCCGAGCGACGTGCGACGCCCTTCGCGTCGCATGCGGCGCCACGGCGCGATCTCGGGCCGCCCGGCGAAGAATGTGATCGCGAAACCGGTCGTGTAGCTCGTCGCGTTCACGGACAGCGCGTGCAGCGTCCCGTCGCGCAGGCGGTCGTCGAGGCGCGAGAAATCGACGGCGTCGTGCAGCAGGCGGCCGAGCGGCGAGTTGTCGAGCATCGCCGCAGCTTTGTCCGGACCGGGACGCCCGCCCAGGACATCGGCGAGCCAGCGCATGCCGTGGCGCGACAGCGTCGCGAGATCGGCGTGGTAGACGTCGCGGACCTGCACGCGGAGCCACCAGCGCATGAGTCGCGCGACGCCGCGCCGGAAATCGTCGGCGTGCACCGCGAGCGTGGCCGCGTTGATCGCGCCGGCCGAGGTGCCGCACAGGATCGGGAACGGAAGCGGGGTGCCGCGCTTGCAGAGCTTCGCGAGCGCCCTCAGCGCCCCGACCTGGTACGCGGCCCGGGCGCCGCCGCCGGGCAGGATCAGCGCCGTTCCGTCGCTTTCCTTCATGCGGAACGCGTTCAGCGCGCGCGGCGCTTCGGAGCCGCGACAGGCTCGGGCATCGGCTCGCGCAACGTGCGATCGAGGATCATGAGCATCGCCGCCGTGGCGCCCCAGATGTAGCGCTCGCCGAACGGGATCGCCCAGAAGTCGCGGCGCACGAGCCCTTGCATCCGGAAGTGGCGCTGCTGGTTCGCGGGATCGAGCAGGAACGCGAGCGGCACCTCGAAGACGTCGGCGACCTCCACCGGGTCGGGCGCGACCTCGAACGGCGGCGCGACCCAGCCCACCACGGGCGTGACGCGGTAGCCGGTCGTCGTGTCGTAGTTGGCAAGCGAGCCGAGCAGGCGCACGCGCGCTCGGTCGAGCCCGATCTCCTCGGTGGCCTCGCGCAATGCGGCGTCGCCGGCATCCGCGTCGCCCGGCTCGACGCGACCGCCGGGAAACGAGATCTGGCCCGGATGGTCCGGCAGCCCTTCGCTGCGCTGGGTCAGGAGCACGGTCAGCCCGTCAACGCGATCGACGATCGGCACGAGCACAGCGGCCGGCGTCGCCCGCCCTTCGCGGCCGGGCATGCGGAAGCCGTCGCTCATGCCGGTCGCGTGGAACGGCGGCGGCCGCTTGAGCTGCGCCTCGATCCACGCGCGCTGGGCGTCGCGCGGCAGGCCGAACAACGGGATCGACATCGGGCCAAGGATACCGCGCCCGCCCGGCGCCGCTCGCGGCCGAAGGGCCGCCCCGAGGCCGCGATGCCCCATGGGGGGAGGCGCGCGCAAGCGCGCATCGGGGGGGATCGCACCCGTCTCTCTATAATCGCGGCATGGCGACCCGCGGCGTGATCCTGCTGGCGCACGGCGCGCGCGATCCGACCTGGGCCGAGCCGTTCGAGGCGATCCGGCGGCGACTCGAGACGCTCGCCCCCGGCGTGCCGGTGTCGCTCGCCTTCCTCGAGCTGATGACGCCCGATCTCGACGGCGCGGCACGCGCGTTGATCGCGCGCGGTTGCCGCGCGATCACCGTGGTGCCCGCGTTCCTCGGCGTCGGCGGTCACGTGCGGCGCGACGTGCCGGCGCTGGTCGACGCGCTGCGCCGCGAGCACGCGGACCTCGACGTGACGCTCGCGAGCGCGCTCGGCGAGGACGCCGCGGTCCAGGACGCGATGGCCAAGGCGGCGCTGGCCGCCGTGCTCGGGCGCTGATGCGCGTCGCGGTCCTCGGCGCCGGAGTCGTCGGCCTCGCGACGGCGTGGTGGCTCGCGCGCGACGGCCACGACGTGACCGTCGTCGACCGCAACGACGGCGTCGCGCTCGAGACGAGCTTCGCCAACGGCGCGCAGCTGTCGTACAGCTACGTCGCGCCGCTCGCGGGGCCCGGCGTGCTGCCCAAGATTCCGCCGTGGCTGATGCGCCGCGACT
>Ga0207648_10006600_pt1 | contig 11519 bp, 13 predicted proteins | sample KBSMisM32_FD_184310 | JGI IMG/M metagenome (GOLD analysis project Ga0207648, IMG submission 184310) | Miscanthus rhizosphere microbial communities from Kellogg Biological Station, Michigan, USA - KBS Miscanthus M3-2 (SPAdes) (version 2) | ecosystem: Host-associated > Plants > Roots >... | reverse complement strand
AGACCGACTCGTCGATCGCCGCCCGGCCGCCGCGGTAGTGGACCATGTTCGGCGAGGGGATGGTCAGCTTCGGCACCTGGTCGCCGTTCGTCACTCCCAACAGGTACTCGAAGGCGTCCCCGAAGATCGTGTGCCCGAGCCGGACCCGGTCGTGGACGCTCAGTGCCGCGGTCTCGAAGTCGAGGTCACCGCCCTTGTTGTGGAAGTGCACCGCCAGCTTCTGGTCGGTCGGGTCGACGCCCTCCAGCTGGTAGATGAAATCCATGTGCCACGACGTGCGACGGAACTCCCCGTCGGTCGCGGTGCGCACACCCGCATCGCGCTGGAGGGCCACCGCGTCCCGGATCGCCGTGTCCTCGACCACCCGCAACCCTGCGTCGTCGAGATCACCGGCCCGGTGCCGGGCCCGCGCCTCGAGCAGCGCCGGCGGTCGCAGAAGGCTTCCTACGTGGTCGGCACGAAACGGCGGGAGCGTGCGCGCTGACATGTCTCGCAGCGTACCCGCGCACACGCCGTCCCATAGTCCCCTGTTCCGCTCAGCGAGAGATCAGGCTAAACGCCCCGGCCACGCCCTCAGGGAGCGAGGGCGTCGCAGAGCACCTGGTCGCCCAGCAGCTCCTCGCTGTGGTTGCGGCCCCCGGCGAAGAAGACGACGTTGCCGTCGGCATCGAACACGATGCGGCCGGTATCCTGGACGACCACCCCGGTGCCCGGACGGTTGGCCACCTCCTGGTTGCCGGTGACAGTCACGGTGCCGGTCCGCAGGTCGAACGTCTCGATGAAGTGCCCATGCTCATGGACGGTCAGCCCGGTCACCGAGTTGGTGTCGTTGGAGTGGTGTACGACGTTGAGCACCATCCGAACCGGGACGCCCCCGGCCCCGAAGAACGTCGTGCCCTTGACGTCGAAGAAGTCCGTGAAGTGGTCCTCGAACCCGCCGCAGTCGATGACGCCGGGGTCCTGTTCGGTGAACGCGAACCTCTCAGGTGCCTACGCCAAAGCAGCTCCAGCGCCGGCGAGCACGCCTACCGGGGCAAGGACGAAGGCGAGGACAAGTGGCCGGAGTGATCGCATCGGGTGTGTCTCCTCTCGTCATCCCGAGAGACCTCTCCCGAGAGTAGGAAGCCGAGGTCAGCCCGGCAACCCGTGTGGGCGACGTTGCAGCGAAGCAGGGGGCACTGTGGGCTGGTTCGCCCAGATACGCCGGATGAGCAGGCGAATGTCCGATTTCGGCCTAGAGCTGGATGCCCCGGGTCAGGGCTCCGTCGACCACCAAGTTGGTGCCGCTGATCCGCCGGGCCTTGGGGCTGGCCAGGAAGACCACTGGCCCGGCGATCTCTTCCGGCGTGCCCATGTGTCCGGTCGGGTTGAGTCCGACCGCGGTCTCGAACAGATCGGGGTTTGCGCTTTCGATGTTGGCCCAGACCCCTCCCTCGAAGTAGGTGTTGCCAGGCGAGACGGTGTTCGCGCGGATGCCCTTCTCGGCCAGCTGGAGCGCGAGCCCGTTGATGTACCCGACGATGGCGGTCTTGGCCGTGCCGTAGGGACCAGAGGCGAAGTCCGACTCGCGTCCAGAGACGCTGGAGATGGCGATGATGCAGGGAACCTGGCTGCGCTCGAGGTGTGGCATCGCCGCGCGAACGAGGCGCACCGTGTGCATGAGGTCGACGTTGAGGCTGGCCTGCCAGTTCTCCTCGGTGTCGGGGATGGCGAGCGCGCTGACGTTGGCGACCACCACGTCGAGTCCGCCGAACCCGTCGGCGGACTCCTCTACCCAGGTGGTTAGCGCGTCGGCGTCGCCCACGTCGACGGTACTGCCCTGAACGTGGCCGCGGTCCTGCAGCGCCTGCTGGGTTGCTGCGACCTCGTCTGCGTTACGTGCGCAGAACCCGACGGTCGCACCTTCGTCGAGGAAGGCCTCGACAATGGCTCGGCCGATGCCACGGCTGCCGCCGGTGACGAGGACGCGGGTGCCGTTGAGCTGCAGATCCATGGGACTGGCCTTCCGGGGTCGGGTGAGAAGCGGTGAGGTCGTCAGGCCGTGCCGAGCGACCGAGCACGGCCGACCAGGTCGGCGTGGATCCCCTCGAACGCGTCGACGCGAGGGAGAAGAGCCTTGGGCGCTTTGACGACGACGCTGTAGTTCGCATCGACGACGTTGGCGACGGGTACTTTCGCGATCTGAGAGCAGAGCTGGTAGGCATCCATCCGGTGGAGGCCGTAGAGGCCGGCGATCCAGTGCACGAGCTCGGCGTTCGCGATGCGCCAGGAGTCCTCCATCGGCCGGCTCGAGCCCACGGTCATCCAGTGGGTGTCATCCTCGATCCGGGGCCAGCCGGGGGCGTTGCCCTTGACCAGCTCCACGATGAGGGTGGTGGTCATCGCGCCCTCGACCGCCGTACCGCAGGCCTCGCCCTCGCCTTGGCGGTAGTGACCGTCGCCGACGGAGAACATCGCACCCTCGACGTTGACTCCGAGGAAGACCGTCGATCCAGCGCGCATCTCGGGAGTGTCCATGTTGCCCCCGAACCGGTCGGGCACCAGCGAGGAGCGCACCTCCCCTCCGGCGGGGGCGACGCCGACGGTGCCGAGCATCGGCTCGACCGGCAGCTCGATGCGATGGTCGCTGTGCCGCGCCGCGAAGGCCACTGTGTTGCGGTCGCGGTCGAGCTCGTAGATCCAGGTGGAGTCGGGAAGCGGGTCCTGAAGCGTGACGACGCGGTCGGTGCTGGTCATGCCGCCGAAGAACGGGATCGCGGCCGATGCTCCCCAGTCCCGAGCCGGCACAAACGAGACGAGGTGCAGCACAAGAGTGTCGCCAGGCTCGGCGCCCTCGACGTAGAACGGACCCGTCTGCGGGTTGACGAACCTCAAGTCGACCTCGGCGCTCGACAGGTCGTCGACGCTGCGCAGAGCCCCGCCGAACGCGTCGTCGGACCAGAGCCTCAGCGCCGTGCCCGGCTTGATGCGCATCGCTGGGGAAGCGCCTCCGAACGTGTAGACGTACTGCTCGCGAGTCGGCGTGTACTCGATGACGTCCATTCGATGGAAACTACCTCAGGCCCCACGGCTGCGACACGGGTCGCGCACGAGATGGCGTCGGGACATGCTTTCGGGTTGCCATGGACATAGACACGCGTCAATATTTACATATGTCGAAGTCCCTGCTGGAGCTCACGCCCGTCCAGACCGTCGCCTGCTGCTCGCCCCTGACCAAGGAGCCGTTGAGCCGGGCGAGTGCGGAGGGGGCGGCCACGCTGCTCAGGGCGCTCGCCGATCCGGTGCGGCTGCGGTTGCTCTCCCTGGTGGCCTCGCACGCGGATGGCGAGGCCTGCGTCTGCGACCTCAACGACGCCTTCGACCTGTCCCAGCCCACGATCAGCCACCACCTCAAGGTGCTGCATGAGGCCGGCCTGCTGGAGCGCACCAAGCGAGGCGTCTGGGTCTTCTACCGGGTCGAGGCCCCTGCGCTGGCAAACGTCGCGGCGCTGCTCGGCGGCGTTGCCGCGTGAGCCGCAGACGGCTCGCGCGCCTCGCCACGGCCGAGCTGGTGGGCACGTCGTTCCTCGTCGCCGCGGTGGTCGGGTCGGGCATCGCAGCCACGCGGCTCTCCCCGGACCAGCCCGGCCTGCAGCTCCTCGAGAACAGCGTCGTCACCGGTGCCGTCCTGGTCGCACTGATCCTCGCCCTGCAGCCGGTCTCGGCCTCGTTCAACCCCGTCGTCACGCTCGTCGAGCGGGTCCGCCGGCGGATCGACTCCCGCGAGGCCGGCCTCGCCATCACGGCGCAGCTCGCCGGAGGAGTGCTCGGCGCGGTGCTCGCGAACCTGATGTACGGCGACGCCGCCATGTCCTGGTCGACGCACGAGCGCTCGGGTGGCGGACTCTGGCTAGGCGAGGCCGTGGCCACGATCGGCCTGGTCGTCGTCGTGTTCGGCAGCCTGCGGCAGCAGCAGCTCCAGACCGTGGCGTTCGCCGTGGGCGGCTACATCGCCGCGGCGTACTGGTTCACCAGCTCGACCAGCTTCGCCAACCCGGCGGTGACGGTTGCCCGGATGTTCTCCGACACCTTCGCCGGCATCGCGCCGTCTTCGGTGCCGGCTTTCGTTGTGGTGCAGCTGCTCGCGGGCGGGCTCGCGGCACTGCTCGTGGGCTTCCTCTACCCGGTGAAGGAGTCCACATGACCAGTCCGATCGTGCTCTTCGTGTGCGTGCACAACGCAGGACGTTCGCAGATGGCTGCGGGGTTCCTTCAGCACCTGGGTGAGGGCCGGATCGAGGTGCTGTCGGCCGGCTCGGAGCCGACCGACCGCGTCAACCCGGTCGCCGTCGCCGCGATGGCCGAGGTCGGCATCGACATCGCCGCGGCGACGCCGAAGGTGCTGACGGCCGACGCCGTCCGCGTCTCGGACGTCGTGGTCACGATGGGCTGCGGCGACGCCTGCCCGTTCTTCCCCGGCACCCGCTACGAGGACTGGGAGCTCGACGACCCGGCGGGGCAGGAGATCGAAGCGGTGCGGCCGATCCGGGACGAGATCAGGCGCCGCGTGGAGAAGCTGGTCGCCGAGCTGGTGCCCTAGTCGCCCCAGCCCATCGGGAACACCTCGAACGGCGCCCCGAACGTGACACCGAGGCGCTGGCCGGTCGCGCGGCCCATGCCCTCGAGGAACTCGCGCTCGTCCCAGTTCTCCCAGCCCAGACCCTGGATGTACGCCGCATGCGCCTTGAGCGAATCGACACCCGCGTCGAACGTCTCGGTGGTGTCGACGCCGTGGCCGGACTGCGGGGAGCCGAACGCCCAGACCTGCTTGACGCCTCCCCACGGCTCGAGCCCGTCGGTGAGCTGGTCGTTGAAGACCCAGCGGTTGCCGGCGTCGCGCACCGCATCGACGACCGCGCGACCGGTGGCGATGTGGTCGGCCTGGTTGAGGTTCTGGCCTCCCCACGTGTCGCGGAAGTTTCCGGTGACCACGATGTCGGGCCGGTGCCGGCGTACGGAGGCGCAGATCGCACGGCGCAGCGGGACGCCGTACTCGAGCACGCCGTCGGGCTGCTCCAGGAAGTCGACGTTGTCGACGCCGACGATCCGGGCGGACTCGATCTCCTCGGCCTCGCGGACCCGGCGGCACTCGTCGGGCTCCATGCCGTCGATGCCCGCCTCGCCGCTGGTCACCATGCAGTAGCCGACCCACTTGCCCTGTCCGGTCCAGCGCGCGACCGCGGCCGCGGCGCCGAACTCCATGTCGTCGGGGTGGGCGACGACGCAGAGCATGCGCTCCCAGTCCTCGCGGAGCGGCTCGAGCGGTGCGGGTGCGGGAGTCTCGGACATGCCAGCAGCCTAGTGTCCTAGGGGGTCCCGATCGTGCGTGGATCGAAGCCGAACGGCAGCTCCAGGCGGTTGGCCCGCATCAAAGCGTCGTCGGTGAGCACGTCGTACGTCGCGCCGTCGGCGACCACGGAGCCGTCGTGGAGGATGAGCGAGCGCGGACAGAGCTCCAGCGCGTAGGGCAGGTCGTGGGTCACCATCAGGACGGTCACGTCGAGGGAGCGCACGATGTCTGCGAGCTCGCGTCGGGACGCGGGATCGAGGTTCGATGACGGCTCGTCGAGCACCAGGATCTCGGGCTCCATGGCCAGCACCGTGGCCACCGCGACCCGACGCCGCTGGCCGAACGACAGGTGGTGTGGCGGCCGGTCGGCGTAGTCGGCCATGCCGACCAGGTCGAGGGCGTGCATCACCCGGCGGTCGAGCTCCGCGCCCGCGAGCCCGAGGTTCACCGGCCCGAACCCGACGTCGGCGCGCACCGTGCCCATGAACAGCTGGTCGTCGGGATCCTGGAAGACGATGCCGACCCGGCGCCGGATCTCGCGCAGGTGCTCGCCGGACACCGGGAGGCCGCTGACCGTGACCTCCCCGCGGCCGGGCGTGAGGATGCCGTTGAGGTGCAGCACGAGCGTGGTCTTGCCGGCGCCGTTGGGCCCCAGGAGCGCTACCCGCTCACCCTGCTCGACCCGGAGATCGACGCCGTACAACGCCTGGTGGCCGTCGGGGTAGGCGAACGCGAGCCCCCGGACGTCGAGAACGGGGACGCTCATCGGTGACCTTGCCGCGGCATGCGTCCGTCGTACCCGCGGGACAGCATCGCCAGGTGGACGCGTTCGCCACGCTCGTAGGAGCGGATGAACAGAGCGCCGGCGGAGCGCGCCACGACCGGCCAGTGGGTGGGGTTGCGGGCACTGAAACCTCGCGACGTGCGGGCCACCTTCATGCGTTGCATCTCGTCGGTGACGACGTCGAGGTAGCGGATCATGAACGCCATGATCTCCACCAGCTGCGCCGGAAGTCGCAGCCGTTCCAGCCCCGCGAGAAGGTCATGGGGCTCGGTCGTCGCGGCCAGCGTCAGGCTCGCCAACACACCCAGCGTGCCCTTCGCCAGCAGTCCCCAGGCCGCGAGCAGGCCGTGCTCGCTGACCGTCAGGCCGAGCACCTCGATCTGCGGGCCTTGGGCGACGAACGGGAGCAGCAGGGCGAACAGCAGGAACGGGACCTCGATCACCAGACGCTTGAGCAGGTACGTCGGCGGCACCCGGGACAGCGCGACGACCGCACCCAGGACCACCAGGTAGACGCCGAACGCGGCGAACCACTCCTTCGGCGTGGCCACCACCACGACCATGAAGCCCAGCAGCCCCAGCACCTTCAGGTGTGCCGGCCACCGGTGGACCGGCGAATGGCCGTGGTAGTGCAGCCGGTGGCCGTGCGCCGCGCCCATGGTCAGCTCACGTGCTGGTCGTCGGACCGGTCGCGGACGCTTCGTGTGACGTCCTCGGAGGTCCGTCGACGGCGCACGGCCAGGACGAGGCCGCCCGCCAGGGTGAGGACGACGAGAACGCCGACCACACCGGCCAACCCCCGGGACAGCCGGTCGTTGCCGATGCCCTTCGTGTGGTAGCCGGCAAGCGGGTTGTCGGAGTTCGCGTGGTCCTCCTGCGCCGAGGAGAGTCCCTTGTCCTCGGCCACGCGGCTGAGCCCGTCCGGACTGCTGGCGGCGTAGTAGCTGACCAGTCCGGCGAGGACCAGCGCCGCGACGAGGATGCCGATGCGAACCGCTCGGGTTGTGGGCCGGCGTGCGCCCTTCATGGGGTCGCTCCCTCATGGTCGGGGGTCCGGACCACCAGCTCGCGCCGTTCGAGAACCCGACGGGCGCCGTACACGAGGTCGGGGCGCACGGCGACGATGCTCCCGACCGCCAGGGTGGTGATGATCGCCTCGCCGACGCCCACCACGGTGTGCACGCCCACCATGGCGAACGCGAGGCTGTCCAGCGGGACCTCGGCGGTGCCGCCGATCGCGTAGAGCACGACGAACGCGAGGGCCGCGACCGGGACCGACACGAGCGCGGCGATCCCAGCGGACGGCGCGACCATGCCGAGCCGCTTGGGCAGCACCTTCTGCAGGAGCAGGAAGACGGCCCATCCTGTGACCACGGTGACCAGGCCCATCAGGTCGATGTTCGTGCCGAGCGCCGTGATTCCGCCGTCGGCGAAGAGGAGCGCCTGCACCAGGAAGACCACACTCATGCAAAGCAGACCCGTGTAGGGCCCGACGAGGATCGCGGCAAGGGCGCCTCCGAGCAGGTGTCCGCTGGTGCCCGCCGCCACCGGGAAGTTGAGCATCTGGGTCGCGAAGACGAAGGCGGCCACCAGCCCTGTCAGCGGTGCCGTGCGGTCGTCGAGCTCGCGGCGTGCCCCGCGAAGCGCCACCCCGACGGCCATCGCGGCGACGACTCCGGTGCCGATCGACGTCGGGGCGTCCAGGAAACCGTCGGGCACGTGCATGGGCGCTCCCTTCGCGGATGAGAGTCCTGCTGCTCACCATACGTTGTTGCGGATCGTTTGCAATATGTCGGTGGTCGTGGCCATTCCCCCGGAAACCGTTGGCCGTGCACGCCGCCAGGCACCACCATCTGGGCATGCGTTTCCCACTTCCGCCCGACGAGCCGTCGACCACGGATCGCTGGTCCAGCCCGGAGTTCGAGGCAGAGCTGCGCACCTGGGTTGAGGCGGCGGTCGGTCCGGTGCGCCTGGAGCAGTACAAGATGCGCGGCTGGGCGACGGTGCTCAAGGCGTACGCCGGCGAGGGGCTGTTCTGGGCGAAGCAGAACTGCTCGCTCAACCTGTTCGAGGCGTCGCTCGTGGACGAGATCGGGCAGCTAGAGCCTGACCGCGTGGTGCCGCTCCGCGCGGTCGACCGAGTGCGCGGCTTGCTGCTGATGCCCGACCAGGGTGAGGTGTACGGCTCCGGGCACATGGATCTCGGTTCCTGGTGCGAGATCGTTCTGCAGTGGGCCCAGCTGCAGCGCGCGCTCCTGCCGCACACCGACCGGCTCACGGCAGCCGGTGTCCACACCATGTGCCCGGAGGACTTCGAGGAGCTCGTGGTCGAGCGGGCCGACGCGCTCAATGCGTTGCCCTTGGGAGATCCGCGTCGGTTGGCCGACGAAGCGGTGCCTGTGATCCGGGCTGGCCTGCCCGAGCTCCGGCGCTCGGTCGAGGTGGTCGGCGCGCTCGGCCTGCCGAAGGCGCTGAACCACAACGACCTGCACGGCGGCAACGTGTTCGCCGAGCCGGGTGAGGTGATGCGGTTCTTCGACCTCGGAGACGCGATGCTCACCGACCCCCTGGGGGTGCTGCTGATCCCACTCGGCATCCTGGCCGACGAGCTCGACTGCGCTCCCGACGACGCACGGCTGGGACAGGTCGCCGAGGCCCTGGTCGAGGTCTGGAGCGACGTGGCGCCGGCCCGCGAGCTCCGGGCGGCGCTCCCTCACGCATTGCGGCTGGCCCGGCTGGCGCGGCACGAGTCCTGGCTGCGGGCCACGCCGCCGATGTCACCTGCCGAGCGGGCCGACTGGGGGATGGCGGCGAGCGCCTGGCTTGCCCGGGTGCCCGACCCGCCGCTGCTCACACCCGCAGCGAGCTGAGGATTTCCTCCCACCCGGTCAACAGGGTCCCCAGGTGCGTGGTGTCGCGCAGGCGCAAGGTGGCGTTGGGAAGCCGCGCGGCCAGCTCGGCTCCGTTGGCCGGTGGTGCGTTGGTGTCGCGCTCGCCGTACCAGAGGGTCGTGGGGCAGGCGACGTCCTCGAGTCGGAACGCCCACGGCCGGAACGTCACGGCCGCATCGCGCAGGAACCCGTCATGCTGCGCCAATGCCTCGCGCACCAGTGCCGCGACGTCGGTATCGGTGAGGAGTGACAGCGACGCGGCGTCCTGCGCGCACAGCATCGTGCGCCAGCGCGATGCGAGGGCGAAGTCGTCGGGGTCGTCCGGGGCCACGGACGCGACGAACGACGCGAACTCGGGCCTGGCGCTCTCGATCGCCTCGGCCACCGTCCCGCCCGTCGACCGACGCAGCGACTCCTCCTCGCTCGGCGCCGCCACCACGGCGGCAGCACTCACCCGGTGGCCGTGGCGTGCAGCGCAGGCGAGGGCGTAGGGACCGCCGGTTGACATGCCCAGTACCGCAAACCCGTCGATGCCGAGCTGGTCGGCGACCGCCACCGCGTCGTCCGCGACCGAGGCCTGGCCCGATTCGTGCACGTCGGAGACGCCGTACCCCGGCCGGTTCACTGCCACTAGCCGCACCCCAGATCGTGCGGCGGCGTCGTGCCCCGTCATCGCGGCGCGGCGGGTGTCGGGGCAGCCGTGGAAGAACACCACCGGCGTGCCCACCGGATCGCCGCCAACCCAGAGCTGGACCCGTCGGCCGTCGGCAAGCCGGAGCTCGTCGGTGTCCGTCATCACACGAGCCTAGGCCCTTCTGGTAGGGCCCGTTTCGCCTGCTGGCACTAGTCTTGGCCGGTGTCCGACGACGATCTGCAGCAGACGATCACCTTCGACGAGCTCGGTCTCTCCGACCGGGTGACGAAGGTGTTGCGCGACGTCGGCTACGAGTCCCCGTCGCCGATTCAGGCGCAGACCATCCCGCTGCTCCTCGAGGGCAACCACGTGGTCGGTCTCGCGCAGACCGGCACCGGCAAGACGGCCGCCTTCGCGCTGCCGATCCTGTCCCGGATCGACACCTCGGCAAAGACACCGCAGGCACTGGTGCTGGCCCCGACCCGCGAGCTCGCGCTGCAGGTGGCCGAGGCGTTCGAGCGCTACGCCACGTACGTGAAGGGCTTGCACGTGCTGCCGGTCTACGGCGGGCAGGGCTACGGCGTCCAGCTCTCCGCGCTCCGTCGGGGTGTCCACGTCGTGGTCGGTACGCCGGGCCGCGTCATGGACCATCTGGAGAAGGGCACGCTCGACCTCTCGGACGTGCAGTACGTCGTGCTCGACGAGGCCGACGAGATGCTCAACATGGGCTTCGCCGAGGACGTCGAGACGATCCTCAAGACCACGCCGGAGCACAAGCAGGTCGCGCTGTTCTCGGCGACGATGCCGGCCCAGATCCGGCGGATCGCGACCCGCTACGCCCCCGGTGCCGCCGAGATCACCGTCAAGAACAAGACCCGCACCGCGGCCAACGTCGCGCAGCGCTACCTGTACGTCTCCCACCAGCAGAAGCTGGACGCGCTCACCCGGGTGCTCGAGGTCGAGAACTTCGACGGGATGATCGTCTTCGTCCGCACCAAGCAGGCCACCGAGGACCTCGCGGAGCGGCTGCGGGCACGGGGGTTCTCCGCGGTCGCGATCAACGGCGACGTCGTACAGAACCAGCGTGAGCGGACGATCGAGGCGCTGCGCAACGGCAAGCTCGACATCCTGGTCGCCACCGACGTGGCCGCCCGCGGACTCGACGTGGAGCGGATCAGCCACGTCATCAACTACGACATCCCGACCGATGCCGAGGGCTACGTTCACCGGATCGGCCGCACCGGACGCGCCGGACGCAGCGGCGACGCGATCTCGTTCGTCACGCCCCGCGAGAAGTACCTGCTCCGCTCAATCGAGAAGGCCACCCGGCAGCCGATCACGGAGATGCCGAAGCCGAGCGTCGACGACGTCAACGCCAACCGGGTCGCCAAGTTCACCGAGGCGATCACGAAGGCGCTGGGGGACACCCAGATGCCGCTGTTCCGCGGACTCGTGGAGTCCTACGAGCAGGAGCACGACGTGCCCGCCTCCGACATCGCAGCCGCGATCGCCGTCCTCGCCCAGGACGGCGTGCCGCTCTTCATCGAGGCCGACCCCGAGCCCGTACGACGCGAGGCGCGCGAGCGCAGGGAGCCTGGCTCCGGCCTGACCATGTACCGGATCGCGGTCGGCAAGCGGCACCGCGTCGAGCCGCGCATGATCGTGGGCGCCCTCGCCAACGAAGGCGGCCTGCGCCGCGGCGACTTCGGCCGGATCGACATCAAGCCGGGCTTCTCCCTGGTCGAGCTGCCCGCGGACATGTCCCAGCAGACCCTCTCCGCGCTGTCGACCACGCGCATCTCCGGCGTCCTGATCGATCTCAAGCCGGACGACGGTCGCCCGTCCCGCAGCCACTCCTCGGGTCCCCCGCGCAAGCACGGCT
>Ga0207648_10006598_pt1 | contig 11522 bp, 8 predicted proteins | sample KBSMisM32_FD_184310 | JGI IMG/M metagenome (GOLD analysis project Ga0207648, IMG submission 184310) | Miscanthus rhizosphere microbial communities from Kellogg Biological Station, Michigan, USA - KBS Miscanthus M3-2 (SPAdes) (version 2) | ecosystem: Host-associated > Plants > Roots > Rhizosphere... | reverse complement strand
GCGTCCGCTTCACTTCGAAGCGATCGGCAAAGTGCGAGAACAGCTCGGACTTGCCCATGCGTCGGGCCTCTGCCATTGCGTCCCCCCAATCGATGCGCGCTACCGTCTACCCCGTTGCAGTGAAGCGCGCGTCGCACTGCCGCGGAAAACCTAACAAAATCGGCCCCAATGCTATCGTGCACCCGATCACGTGTCAACGAACCGAGCGCGGGAATCCGTGGAATTCGCGCCAAAATGCTAAAATTTCCAGCACATGTCAAGCACGGCCACGCTTGAAACCTTTCCGAGTCCGCGCCCGGATCGAGAGTTCGAGATCGCGATCAGCTGCCCCGAGTTCACGTCGGTGTGCCCCAAGACGGGCTTGCCCGACTTCGGCGAAATCCGCATCACCTACACGCCGGCCGATCGCTGCATCGAGCTGAAGTCGTTGAAGTACTACATGATCGGCTTCCGCGACAAAGGCATCTTCTACGAGGCGGTCACCAATCAGATCCTCGACGACCTGGTGGCGGCGTGCGGGCCGCGCCGCATGACCGTCGTCGGCGACTTCACGGTACGCGGCGGAATCAAGACGGTCGTCACCGCGACGTACTCGCGTACGTAGGGGCCGCCTTCAGGCGGCCCGTGAACGGTCCACCCAAAGGTGGACCCTACGTACGGCCCCGACGAAGAGCGAACCGAGTAATCGCCTGCGCGACGCCGGCTTCGTCCTGCCCGCCGGTTTCATGAAATCCACGCGTTTTCAGCGGTTCCACCGCGTTTGCCATCACCACCGGCGTGCCGGCGAACTCGAGCATCTCGAGATCGTTGAAGTTGTCGCCGATGGCCATCACCTGCTCGCGCGCCAGCCCCAGCGAGCGGGCGCAGCTCTCGAGCGCGTGACCCTTGGTGGCGACGGGGCTGGTGACGTCGACGAGCGAGAAGTCGCGATGCACGTACTCGGTCAGCGACACGTTCACGTCGTGCGCCTGCGCGCGGATCTCGTCGGCGAGCACGCGCATGTCCGCGTAGCCGCCGTTGAACATCACCTGAATGGGGTCCTCGGTGAGCGCGTCTTCGAGCGGCACGCTGCGCGCGATGTACGACTTGTTGCGCGCCCAGTAGCCCTTGCGTCCAGGGTGCGACCAGTCCATCGTCTCGAACACGATCTGCCCGTGCACGTCGCGGTCGAAGACGAGCGCGGTGGCGGCGCGATGGCCGGCGTTGGCGTCGAGCACGGTCCGCGCGACATTTTTGTCGAGCAGCCGGCGGGCCCGCGTAGACCCGTCCATGCCCCGCTCGACGGCGCCGTTGCTGACGATGAGCGTCAGGTTCGCAGGGAGCCCGTCGGCCACCGGGCGGGCGAAGGGATAACTCCTTCCGGTGACCAGCGCCACGTGCACGCCGGCCTCGACCGCGGCGTGAATGGCGTCGCGGTTGGCCTGCGGAAAACGCCCCCCCGAATCGAGCAATGTGCCGTCGACGTCGATGCCGATAAGCTTGATCATCAGGCTTCTTTCACTGCGCTACGATAGGAAGTTACAGGAAATCCCAGGATGACATTGGAGCGGATCTCGGGCGTCAACGCCGGCTACGTCCTCGAGCTGTACGAAAAATACCGGCAGGACCCGCAGTCGGTGGATGCCGCGACGCGCGCGGTCTTCGAGTCGTGGGTGCCGGCCGATGCCGTCCGTCAGGACGGGGCGCCCCCGGCGGCAACCGGCGCCACCGGCGACATGCGCGCCATCGTGGGCGCGGTCAATCTGGCGGAGTCGATCCGCCGTTTCGGCCATCTGGCGGCACAGCTCGATCCGCTCGGCTCGGCCCAGATCGGCGATTCGACGCTCAACCCGAAAACGCACGGCATCACCGACGACGATCTGAAGCGGCTGCCGGCGTCGCTCGTCGGCGGTCCGCCCGCCGACCACTCGTCGAACGCCTACGAAGCAATCGAGAAGCTGCGCCGCGTCTACTGCTCCACGACCGGCTTCGACATCGCGCACCTGTTCGTGCCCGCCGAGCGTGGATGGATGCGGGAAGCCGCGGAGTCGGGCCGCTACCTCCCGGCACTCGATCCCGTGAGCGCCGAAGCGCTTCTCGACCGCCTGACGCAGGTGGAAGTGTTCGAACGCTTCCTGCAGCGCACCTTCACCGGGAAGACGCGGTTCTCGATCGAAGGGCTCGACATGCTGCTGCCGATCCTCGACGAGATCATGGCGGGAGCGGCGGGCACCGGCACGCGCCACATGATGCTGGGCATGGCCCACCGCGGGCGGCTGAACGTGCTCGCGCACATCCTGCAGAAGCCGTACGCGCAGATCCTCGCCGAGTTCAAGGATCCGATCGCGGTGCAGATGCTGCGGATGGATCTCGGCTTCATGGGCGACGTGAAGTACCACGCCGGCGGCACCACCGAATCGCCGGCCGGCGGCCACATGTGGGTGTCGATGGCGCCCAATCCGAGCCACCTCGAGGCGGTGAACCCCGTCGTGGCGGGCATGGCCCGCGCCGCGGGCACGCTGGCCGACCGCGCGGGCGCGCCGATCTTCGACGGCGCGATGACCTTGCCGGTGCTGATCCACGGCGACTCGGCGTTCCCGGGTCAGGGCATCGTGGCCGAGACGCTCAACCTGTCGCGGCTCGACGGCTACCACACCGACGGCACGATTCACATCATCGCCAACAACCAGCTCGGATTCACCGCCACGCCGGGCGAGTCCTTCAGCACCAGCTACGCCAGCGGCCTGGCCCGCGGCTTCAAGATTCCGATCATCCACGTCAACGCCGACGATCCAGCCGCCTGCCTCGAGGCGGCGCGGATGGCGTGGGAGTACCGAGCGGCGTTCCACAAGGACTTCCTCATCGACCTCGTGGGCTACCGCCGTCACGGCCACAACGAAGGCGACGAGCCGGCGTTCACCCAGCCGGTGATGTACAAGCGAATCAACGCGCACCCCAGCGTGCGCGAGCTCTTCTCCGCGTCGCTGGCCAAGCACGGGACGGTGTCGCAGGAGGTGGCGGACGGCCTGGTGAAGAAGCACTTCACGGTGCTCGAGCAGACGTTTGCCGCGCTCAAGCCCGAAGAAGATTTCGTGGCGCCGATTCCGACGCCGGCGGCCCCGGGCCTGGCGGCCAAGACGCAGACCGGCGTCCCGATCGAGCTGCTGCGCGACCTCAACGAATCGCTGCTGTCGACGCCGGCCGGCTTCCACGTCCACAAGAAGCTCGAGCGCATCCGCGAGCGGAAGCGCGCGATGCTCACCAGTCCCGGCGAACGCACGGTGGACTGGGGCGGCGCCGAGGAGCTGGCCTTTGCCAGCATCCTGGCCGAGGGCACGCCGATCCGGCTGACGGGCGAAGACGTCCAGCGCGGCACGTTCAGCCATCGCCACGCGGTGCTGCACGACGCCGAAACGGGCGTGGAGCACGTGCCGCTGCAGCAGCTGCCGCAGGCGCGCGGCTCGTTCGAGATCCACAACAGCCCGCTCACCGAGGCGGCCACCATCGGCTTCGAGTTCGGCTACAACATGCAGGAGCCGCAGCACCTGGTGATCTGGGAAGCGCAGTACGGCGACTTCATCAACGGCGCGCAGATCATCCTCGACCAGTTCGTCACCTCGGGGCGGTCGAAGTGGGGGTTGAAGCCGTCGCTGGTGTTCCTGCTGCCGCACGGCTACGAAGGGCAGGGGCCCGAGCACTCGAGCGCGCGCCCCGAGCGCTTCCTGCAAGCGGCCGCCGACATCAACCTGCGGCTGGTCAACTGCACCACCGCCGCGCAGTACTTCCACGTGCTGCGCCGGCAGGCGGCGCTGCTCGAGAGCGATCCGCTGCCGCTCGTCGTCCTGACGCCGAAGAGCCTGCTGCGCCATCCCGCGGTGAGCTCGACGCCGCAGGAGCTCACCGAAGGCCACTTCCATTCGGTGCTCGACGATGCCGACGCACTCCCCCGCGCCAAGAGCGTGCGGCGCCTCGTGCTGTGCAGCGGCAAGGTCTACGTCGACCTGATCGGCCACGAACGGCGCGCGAGCGCCAAGGACGTGGCCATCTGCCGGACGGAGCAGCTCTATCCGTTCCCGAACGTCGCCCTGCGCGAGGTGCTCGATCGCTACCCCTCGCTCACCGAGGTGGCGTGGGTGCAGGAAGAGCCCTCGAACATGGGGGCGTGGGAGTTCATGTGGCCGCGGCTCGAGGAGCTGATCGGCGACCGCTGCGGCCTGCGCTACATCGGCCGCGCCCGCAATTCGAGCCCGTCGGAGGGATCCTCGGCGTGGCACCAGGTCAACCAGAAGATGCTCATCGAGCTCGCCTTCGATCTCAAGACCGACATGCTGTCGCCGTCGGTGGTGTGGTCCAAGCCAATGCGCAGCCTCGCCACGGCAACCGCCAAGAAGTAGGGTCATGTCCAACATCGTCGTTCCAGAGCTCGGTGAATCGGTGGTCGAGGCGCGCATCGCCAAGTGGCTGAAGAAGCCCGGCGACCGCGTGGAAGTTGGCGAGGCCGTCGTCGAGCTCGAAACGGAGAAGATCGACCTCGAGGTGAGCGCGGAGAAGAGCGGCGTCATCGCCAGCATCGCGCGCCAGGAGGGCGACGACGTCAAGATCGGCGAGCTGCTCGCCGTGGTGGATGAAAGCGGCGCGGCCGCGGCGGCGCCTGCGTCACCGGCCGAGCCGAAGCCCGCGGCCAAGGCTGCGGCGGCCCCGGTGACCAACGGCGCGCCCAACGGCGCGGCCGGCGACGATCTCCGCGCCACGCCCACTGCCCGCCGCGTGGCGAAAGACCACGACGTGAAGCTCGAGAGCGTGCAGGGCTCGGGCAGCGCCGGCCGCGTGATGAAGCAGGACGTGCAGGCCGCGATCGCGCCGCCGGCGGCCAAGCCCGCGTCCAAGCCCGCGCCGGCACCGTCGCCAGCGCCCGCCGCCAAGCCCTCCGCGCCAGCGCCCGCCGGCAACTTGTCCGCCGTAGCCTTGGCGAAGGCGGACCGTGGCGAGACGCGCGTGCGCATGACCAAGCGCCGCGAGACGATCGCGCGGCGGCTGGTCGAAGCGCAGCACAACGCGGCCATGCTCACCACCTTCAACGAGGTGGACATGACGGCGGTGATGGGGCTGCGCGAGCGGCAGAAGGAATCGTTCAAGAAGCGCTACGGGATGAACCTCGGCATCGCCTCGTTCTTCGTCAAGGCGAGCATTGCGGCGCTCAAGGCGTTTCCGCAGCTCAACGCCGAGATCCAGGGCAACGAGATCGTCTACAAGCCGTACCACGACATCGGCATGGCCGTAGGCGCCGAAGGCGGGCTGGTGGTGCCGGTGCTGCGCGACGCCGACAAGATGGCGTTCGCCGAAATCGAGAAGGCGATCCGCGCCTACGCGCAGAAGGCGTCCGATGGCACGCTGACGCTCGAGGACCTGGCGGGCGGCACCTTCACGATCACGAACGGCGGCGTGTTCGGCTCGCTGCTCAGCACTCCCATCCTGAACCCGCCGCAGGTCGCCATCCTCGGCCTGCACAAGATCCAGGAGCGCGCCGTGCCCGTGAACGGGCAGGTCGTGATCCGCCCGATGATGTACGTGGCGTTGTCCTACGACCACCGCATCGTGGACGGCCGCGAAGCCGTGCAGTTCCTGGTGAAAATCAAGGAATTCATCGAAGATCCCGGCCACCTGCTGCTCGAAAGCTAGAGGGCGCCCGCGGGCACTAAAATAGGGGTAAGCATGCGCACCTCGATCCCCGCCGCCGTCGCCCTTGCCCTTGCCGCCGCGTTCTGGTCCGGTCCCGCCACGGCGCAGGTGAGCGAGCTGACGCCGCCGGCCGACCTCACGGCCCCGCCGGCTGACGCCACCAAGAGCTCGACCGGCTTGATCTCGAAAGTCGTGACCCCGGGAAAGAGCACCGAGAAACCCGCGGCCACCGACATCGTCACCGTGAACTACACCGGTTGGGCCGCCAGCGACGGCCGGATGTTCGACAGCACCGCCGCCAGGGGCAACCCCTCCACCTTTCCGCTGAACCGCGTGATGGCCGGCTGGAGAGAGTGTGTCCAGCTGATGGTCATCGGCGAGAAGCGCCGCTGCTGGGTGCCGCAGGAGCTCGCCTACAAGGGGCAGGCCGGCAAGCCGCTCGGCACGGTGGTGTTCGACATCGAGCTCGTCGAGACGCGACCGTCACCGACGATTCCGCCGCCGGACGTCGCGGAGATTCCGAAGGACGCCAGTCGAACCCCGTCGGGGCTCGCCTACAAGGTGCTCCGCAAGGGCACCGGGTTCCGTCATCCCGATGGTCTTCGCGAAGTGATGGTCCACTACACGGGCTGGACCACCGACGGCAAGATGTTCGACAGTTCGATACCGCGCGGCGCCGCGGTACCGATGCGGCTCGACGAGGTGATCAAAGGCTGGACCGAAGGCGTGCAGCTGATGGTCGAAGGCGAACGCACGCGGTTCTGGATCCCGCAGGACCTTGCGTACAAGGGTCAGTCCGGGTCGCCCCGCGGCATGCTGGTGTTCGACATCGAACTGGTCAAGATCAACTGAGCCTGGCCGCCTCATGGCTCACGGCTCAGGGCTCAAGCGAGCTGGCACCTTTTCCATCCTGACGCTCGCGTTACTGCTAGCGGCGAGGCCAGCCAGCGCCGACGCGACGCTGTTTGCGGGCTCGATCGCGGCGGGCGGCGCCCGGCCCATCATCGGCGGATCGATCGGCTTGTTCTGGCGCGAGACCAACTCTCTCATCGGATTCGAACTGACAGCGGGCTCGCTGCGAATGTCGGAGGCGGCATCAAAATGGCGCTGTCGGGCCCGCTCAAACTGCGACTGGACTACCGGCTCTTCGTGTTGAGCGACGACCACGACCAGTCGCTGTACCGGCTCCCCTACAAACATCCCCAACGCGTCACGATCGGACTCGCGCTGGCCTTCTGAGCCTGGAGGGCTTCGGGCTTCAGGTTTCGACGTGAGGTCCGAAGCTCATCCAACTGCGGCATGTTAGTGTTCGGGCGCCCGGCACTGGGCGTAACCGCATGGGCTACTTCGCCCCGCCATCAAACGAAACATGGCGTCTGGTCGACGCGGCAAATACCGCGGATGCCCTGACCATCGACTGGCTGCCGCCCGACGCGCTCGCTACCACGTGGGGAGTCGCGGTCAGGTCGGTCATCAGCAAGCGAACACGCACTGGCGCCCCGGACGTCACCGACGCGATGGCGACGGCGCTGATTCCCCTGCTCGACGACGGCGAGATCGTGATCGACGCCAAAGTGGAGGTCGCGGGCAATTGGATCTTCGCCTGCCGTACGCTCGGCAACCACGCGTACCCGGACTGCACGGTGGTGATGCGCCTGCGCCTCGACGACGAGCTGCTGGTTGGCATCGCGTGCCGCACGCGTCCCCCGTGCTCCGCGGAAGACACGCGCGACCTCGTCACCTGGCTGGGCACCGCCATCGAGGAGCGGTTCGAGGATCCGGTTCCGGAGATCGTCGATCCGTCGAGAAGCGCCGAGCACCGCCCCACCGTGGATCCCGCGCTGCGCGAGCTCGATGAGGCGCAGGAACACGACGATCACGAACGCGCCGCCCGGGTCCTCGCCACACTCAAACCCTTTCTCGTCCACGCTCCGCTGTCGCGCTTTGCCTTGAACCTGCACCTGGCCGAGGGCTGGGTGGAGAAACGGCGCGCGTTCGACGGCGACGACGACGCGGCCACGCGTGCCATCGACGCACTCCGCGACGTGATGGGCTCCATCGACTACTACCGGCATCGCGATCTCCTCCGCCTGGCGGAGCTCTGGCTGGGGCAGGCATACTCGCGCCGCGATCAGCCGGACGATCTTCGGCGGGCGATTCTGGCCTACGAGCAAGTCCTGGCGCTCGATGACGAACCCGGATTGCCGCGCAGCGCCGACGTCCATTTCCAGGCGGGCGTGCTGCACCGCGGGATGGCGGAGCGGCTGCACGACACGCCGGCGGCCGCCGCCGAGGAAGTGCGTCTGGCGATGGCGCACTTCGACCGGACGGACCAGATTTGTGAAGCCGCCGGCGCGATGAAGGGTCGCATCGAAACTGCGGTGGCCAGGGCGGACACCTTCCGCCTCGCCGGCGGCGACGCCGAACGCGATCACGCCGCGGAGCACTACGGCCAGGCCTTCAGGTGGCTCACCGAGCCGGGCGGCCAGACCGCGGTCGGCACCGATCGGTGGGAGCAGCTCCTCCGACATGTGTTTCTCTGCATGCGCGCGCTGGATGCGCTGCAGTTCGCTGGCGCTCGCGTCGACGAGTCCGACGACACGCGCGCGCTGGGCATCTTCCTGAGGCCGCTGAGCCTCACGCGGAAGCTCGTGGTCGGCGGGCTCAGCCTGGAGGTGGCGCTCGGTCGAGCGCTGGGGCCCGAGGTGTCGCTCTTCTACATGGGCGGTGGACTGCACCCCGGAGCGGCCAACATGGGTTCGGCGGTGTCGGGCCGCGCCGACTGGCGGATTCCGGTGCAGGCGGAGCTTCGCGAGCGCGAACTCATCGTGCTCGTGCCCGGCAACACGCCGGGCATGCAGTGGGAGCTGCGCTTCCTTCACGACGAGGGTCTACTGGGTCACACGCTGCTGATGATGCTCCCGGCGGCGCTCCACCCGGAAGCGCCGGCGCTGTGGCAGGGCAGCGCCGCGGCGGCGCTGGAGTTCGGGCTCACGCTGCCGCCGTACTCGGACGGAGGCGCCTTTCTTCGCATGAGCCGCGACGGAGGCGTCAGCAGCCGCCTGCCCTTCGAGGCGATCTCGCAGCCCGGTGGACTTCGCGGCGCCGTCGCCGACCTCCTGCGCACACCCGAGGAGATCCTGGCCAAGAAGAAGGGCTGGCGCGAGAAGGTCGAGGCGGGCGAGGCCGCCGGGCACGTCAGGCGGATTCGCGTGGACTGACGCTTGTGATCAAAGGCGGTCCCTGACGTTACGTAAGCATGCCGGCGCCTTGACAGTCGTAGTGGCGAGGCGTAACGTCGCTGCGTTCAGAGAAGATAATTTCGCACAGCAAAAAAGACTGCACGATCATCACTGACTTGTCCTGTCGCCGCCCTCCAGGCGCGGCGGCGAACGCGCCGGAGGGAAACGATGCGGATAGTTCTGCAACGGTACCCAGCAATCCTGCTTCTGGCCTTGGGACTCGCGAGCATGCCGTCTGTCAGCACGGCACAGGTGCTCGGCACCGTGACGGGTACGGTGAAAGACGCGTCGGGCGCGGTCCTGCCCGGCGTCACAGTTGAAGCGTCGAGCCCGGCGCTCATTGAAAAGGTGCGGACGGCCGTCACCGACGGCGCCGGTCAGTATCGGATCATCAACCTGCCGCCCGGCGCCTACGTCATCACGTTCACGCTGACGGGATTCAGTACCGTCAGGCGCGAAGGTGTGGAGCTGTCGATCAACGTGACCTCCACCATCGATGCAGATCTGCGTGTCGGCGCAGTGCAAGAGACCATTACGGTGACGGGTGGGGCACCGGTCGTCGATCTTCAGTCGACCGCACAAACCACCGTGGCCGACGAGCGGACATTCAAGGAATTGCCGACCGGCGGCTCGTGGGTCAACGTGGCTCAGCTCGTCCCCGCCATCAATTCAGCGTTCTTCGGCAACCGGGACGTCGGAGGGACCCAGGGCGATCAGACCGGCACACAGGTGTCGGTCCACGGCGGCATCCCCGGCGACGGTGTGTCGATGATCGACGGCATGCGCATCGGCAACATGTATCTCAGCTCGAACCTGACGAACATGAGCCTCTCGGCGCTCATCTACGACGAGGTCAACCTCTCCTTCTCGGGACAGATGCCGGAATCGGGGACCAACGGCGTGATCATGAACGCGATTCCGAAGTCGGGCGGCAACCAGTTTCATGGCTCGCTGCTGGCCAACGGATCCGCGCCGTCTCTCCAGGGCAGCAACGTGAACGATCGGCTGCGAGCCCGGGGCGCGTCCGACACCGACTCGCTGAAGAAGCTCTACGACATCAATGGCGCCATCGGCGGACCCATCAAGCGCGACAAGCTCTGGTTCTACTTCACGTCGCGGTACTTCACGAACGAGTACTACATGGCCGGACAGTACTTCCCCGTCGATCCGGCGGCCTTCATCCGCACGCCCGATCTCACGCGGCAGGCGTTCGCCGGCACGTGGACGGTGGACAACAACATCCGACTGACCTGGGCGCCCACGGTGAAGCAGAAGATCTCCGGCTGGTACGCCTACCAGCGCAAGGACGATCCGCACTGGCTGCAGCAGCTTCTCTTCCAGTCGCCGGAAGCGGCGCAGCTCGTCCGGTGGCCGACGCAGTTGAGCACCATCACGTGGAACTACACCGCCACGAACAAGGTGCTCATCGAAGCGGGGATGGCGCCCGGCGCCAGCCCCGACACGATCGTCCAGCGCCCCGAGGACATCGCGGGCGTCCCGATCTTCGAGCTCGGCGGCCCGAACGTCCCCTTCAACTTCGCGCATCGCGCTTCATGGTTCAACGACTCGGACGACCGCCTGCCGTCGCAGACCTACAAGGGCTCGATCAGCTACGTGACCGGCAGCCACAGCTTCAAGGCCGGCACGCAGTTGCAGCGTGGACATTTCGAATCGAGAAACACCAACCACGCGCAGGGTGACTACTACATCATCTCGCTCGACGGGTCGCCTCTGCTCGCGACGATTACCTCCCCGCTGGCCGGGTGGGTGGACCGGCTGAACTACAACCTCGGGCTCTACGCGCAGGACTCGTGGACCACGAAGCGGTTGACGCTGAGCGGCGGCGTGAGGCTGGACATTCAGAACGAGTCGGTCGACGCCTACCATTACGGGGCAGGCCCGTGGCTGCCGAACCGCAGTGTGAGCGCTCCGGAAATCAAGAACGTCCCCAACTGGAAGGACGTGAACCCGCGGCTCAATGTCGCCTACGATCTGTTCGGCAACGGAAAGACGGCCATCAAGGGCAGCCTGAGCCGCGGTGTCCTGCAGGATTCGATTGGCGTTGCCCGCGCCAACGATCCGGCGGCCAATGCCCTGGTGACGTCGACCAGCCGCTTGTGGTTCGACAACAACGGCAACCAGAAGCCTGATTGCGACCTGTCCAATCCGGCGCCGCAGAACTTCTTCGGGCCCGGTTTCGATCCGACACGGGACTTGTGCGGCCCCTGGGACAACGCCAATTTCGGCAATCCCGCCCTCGCCACAACCTGGGATTCCAAGATTCTCAACGGGTGGGGCGTGCGGCCGTACAACTGGGAGTACTCGATCGGCGTCCAGCAGGAAGTGGTCCCGCGGGTCTCCGTCAGCGCGGCCTTCTTCCACCGCGCGCTGGGGAACTTCTGGGTGACCGACAACGAGCTCGTGAGCGCCTCCGACTACACGTTCTACAGCGCCACGGTGCCCACGGACCCGCGCCTCCCCAACTCGGGGCAGGTGATCACCGGTATCCCCGATCTGAACCCTGACAAGCTCGGTCTGAGCCGTAACGTCGTGAAGGACGATTCGCAGTTCGGCGACCACATCGAGCACTTCGACGGCTTCGACGTGACGGCGAACGGCCGG
>Ga0207648_10006596_pt1 | contig 11523 bp, 6 predicted proteins | sample KBSMisM32_FD_184310 | JGI IMG/M metagenome (GOLD analysis project Ga0207648, IMG submission 184310) | Miscanthus rhizosphere microbial communities from Kellogg Biological Station, Michigan, USA - KBS Miscanthus M3-2 (SPAdes) (version 2) | ecosystem: Host-associated > Plants > Roots > Rhizosphere... | reverse complement strand
ATAGTTGGAAACGGTGATGACACACAAAATAACCGGCTGATGATTAAATTCTATTTTACCATATTTACCCTGATAGCAATTGCGGGCGCTATTTTATTTATACGGAGTTATCATCACCCGCCTGCAATAAAAGAGGCAGCAATTGAAGTCGATTCTGCCGCGGGAATAGATAACATTATGACCGGGTTTATGGAAAAGTATAGTGTTCCCGGTTTATCGTTAGCCATATCAAAAGACGGAGAACTCGTATATGCCAAAGGTTATGGCTATGCAGATCGGTCAACCAATGAAAAAGTGACGCCGAACAGTTTGTTCCGTATTGCAAGCATTTCGAAACCTTTTACGTCGGTTGCCATCTTTCAATTAATCGAAGAAAAAAAATTATCTCTCCGTTCAAAAGTATTTGGGGATAGTGGCGTATTGGGAAATACATATGGTAAACGGCCTTATGCAAAAGATATAACCAACATAACTATCGAAGAACTCTTACAGCATACAGCCGGCGGATGGAGTAATGACATGAACGATCCGATGTTCACAAATCCTTCTATGAGTGCAGCGGAACTTATTACATGGACAATAGACAAGATGCCGTTGCGCAGTGAACCGGGAACAAATTATGCTTACTCGAACTTCGGTTATTGTGTATTGGGAAGAGTAATTGAAAAAATATCCGGTTTGCATTATGATGATTATGTAAAAAAATTTATTCTCAAAAAAGCAGGTATTTCCGATATGGAAATAGGTGGTAATACATTGGCCGATCGAAAACCAAATGAAGTAATTTATTATAGCCAGGGAGGAGAAGATCCCTATGTCTTCAACGTAAAGAGAATGGACTCCCATGGCGGGTGGATCGCTTCGGCGACAGACCTGGTAAAGTTTACTTTATCTGTTGACAGCTTTACCACCAAACCGGATATCTTATCCGGATCATCCATCTCATTGATGACGACACCTTCTTCAGTAAATAAAAATTATGCATGCGGCTGGCAGGTAAACGATAAACATAACTGGTGGCATGGCGGTAGTTTACCGGGAACAACAACAGAAATGGTGCGTGCACATAATGGATACTGCTGGGCAATTTTAACCAATACGCGTACATGGCAGCAAGGCTTTGTTCAGGATATGGATCAATTGGTGTGGCAGGTATTGAAAGACTCAACCATTCAATGGCGGAGCATAGAAAAGCAATAACGGGAACTTAATAAAAGAATTGTCAACGGTAGTAAAGATGTCCGTTACAAGTTCGCAATCATCTATCCGTCAATCAAACCATCTTAAAAAGTAAGTCATGATAAAGAATTATTTCCCCACATCGCACTACATGAAAACTGCGTGGAGAACGCTTTTCAAGAACCGCTTTTATTCGGTTATAAATATCAGCGGTCTCACGGCCGGTCTCACAGTCGGTATACTCATTTTACTATGGGTACAGGACGAATTCAGCTTTGATATGTTTCATAAAAAAGAAAAAAACATTTATAAGCTGGAAAACATGGTGGGCACCGGCAACAGCCGCCAGCTATGGACCGTAACCGCTTCACCTATCGGTGTACTGGCAAAAAAAGAAATTCCGGGTGTAGAAGATGCGGTGCGTATATGTTATAATGGTTATTATGGCTTATTTAAATACGGCGATAAAGTATTCAGTGAAGACGATAAATTTTTTACTGATCCTTCATTTTTTACCGTTTTTGATTTTCCGCTGATAAAAGGAAATAAAAACAATCCCTTTCCTGATGATAATTCCGTGGTGATTACTGAATCAATAGCAAAAAAATATTTTCCGCAGGATGCTGCGCACAATAACGAAGATCCGGTGGGCAAGATAATTACCGCCGATAATAAATTGAATTTTAAAGTAACCGGTGTCTTAAAAGATTTTCCGAAAAACTCAAGCTTCAGGGCGCAAATGCTTTTCCCGATGAGCCTGCTGGCAAAAAACCGCTATGGCGGCAGTAAAGATGGAAAGAATCTTGAAAATGATTTTTACCAGTTTAACTACAGCACCTTTCTGCAGCTGAAGCCTGGTTTCAACTTTGCCGGTTTTGCTGATAAATTGAGACAGATACATCTGCGCATTAAATCTGATGATACAGATATTGGCTATTTGTTATTGCCGCTGCGGAAAATGCATCTTTATCGTTCAGACGGAAGTGATGGCGGATTGTCGACCGTACGCATGTTTATTATCATTGCCATTCTTATATTGGTTATTGCCTGCATTAATTATGTCAATTTGTCCACTGCCCGGTCTATGTTGCGGGCAAAAGAAGTAAGTCTTCGCAAAATTGCAGGCGCGGGAAAACTGCAGTTATTTTTGCAATTCATTGTTGAAACTGCGTTGGTCTTTTTGATCGCAACCTTATTTGCTTTGATACTTGTATATGCATTGGTCCCGTTGTTCAACCGCGTATCCGGCAAGGAAATAGCCTTCAGCTTCACTGATTATCATATCTGGAAAGTGATTGCATTTACGATACTCGGCACGTTGATCGTATCCAGTATTTATCCTGCATTATTGCTTTCCTCCTTTGAGCCGTTGAAGGCATTAAAAGGAAAAATTGTTGCACGTATCAGTGATGCCTTGTTCCGCAAAGTATTGGTTGTTGTGCAGTTCACATTTTCCATCGTGTTGATTGCCGGCACTATCGTTATAGGTAATCAATTGTCATATATCCGTTCAAAACAATTGGGTTACGATAGAGATCATGTGCTTTCGTGCAGTATGATTGATATGCGCAAACATTTTGATGCTGTAAAAAGCGAGTTGATGAAAGAGCCCGGTGTCAGCAATGTGACATGGGGAAGCGCAAACATAATACAGGCGGGCGAACGTACCGGTGGTAATTCATGGGATGGTAAGGAAGAAGGCGAAACAATGATGATAAGCCCGATGGCGATCGGTAAGGATTTTATTCCGTTCTTTAAAATGCAGATGAAAGAAGGCAATGGATTTACCGGGGCTGTCGCCGACTCTGTGCATTTTATTCTGAACGAAACAGCCGTAAAGACAGCGAGAATCAAAAACCCGATCGGGAAAAGATTTAAACTTTGGGAAACAGAAGGCACTATTATCGGGGTGGTCAAAGATTTTCATTTTGCATCCATGCGGGAAAAAATTGAACCGGCGGTATTTTATTATCGACCGGACAGCTATGGGCGGCTCTATGTAAAAACAAACGGCAGGGATGCACCGAAAGCAATTGCAGCATTGGAAAAAGTATGGAAAAAATATAACGCTGATTTTCCATTTAACTATACGTTCCTGGATGAGGCTTTTAATAATTTATATAAATCCGATCAACGGCAGGGATTATTGTTCAACATATTTGCAGCAATAGCCATTTTTATTTCCTGCCTTGGCTTATTTGGACTTGCTGCGTATACTGCACAGGTACGTACCCGTGAGATTGGTGTTCGAAAAGTGTTGGGAGCAAGCGTAGCAGGTATCATCCGTTTGCTTGCTGTTGATTTTATCAGGCTGGTTTTCATTGCTATTGTAATTGCCGTGCCGGTAGCCTGGTATGTGATGAATAAATGGCTGCAGGATTTTGCGTACAAAGTAAATATCGGTTGGACAGTATTTTTTATCGCGGGTGTTAGTGCCGTATTGATTGCGATACTTACCATCAGCTTTCAATCAATAAAGGCGGCATTGGCGAATCCTGTAAAGAGTTTGCGCACTGAATAAATAGGGATGAGCGTCTGAAAAGAACATTAACCCTTTCCATTATAGTAAAAATTGTTTGTTATGCTGAAAAATTATATTAAGACGGCCTGGCGCAATTTGATGAAAAACAAAATTTTTTCTTTCATCAATATATTTGGTTTAACAACGGGTCTTACCTGTTTCCTGTTGATAGCGCTTTATGTTTTTGATGAGCTAAGCTTTGACCGCTTTCATAAAAACGCGGATAACATTTACCGCGTTATAGAGGACAGGGTATCGCCGGAAGGTAAACACACAAAAATAGCGGGTGCCGGTTACCAGGTTTCTGAAAAATCGAAATCGGTTGTGCCCGGTATAAAAGATGTGGTGCGGCTAACCGTGTTTGGCAGAACCAACGTAAAGGCAACAGAGACCAGCAATGTCTTTTATGCAGAATACCGGATCGGAAGTATTGGTTTTCTTACCACATTTGATTTCCCGCTGCTGCAGGGCAATCGAAACACTGCATTGCGCGACCCGTTTTCGGTGATACTCACCGAAGAAATGGCAACAAAATTATTTGGCACAACGAATGTAATGGGTAAATCGGTTAAAACAGACCGTGATGACAAACCCTATAAAATAACCGCCGTATTAAAAAACTTCCCTGCCAACTCTCACCTCTCATTCGATTTACTTTTTTCCGAATCCACCATATCCGGTAAAAATTTTGTCGACTTCGTCAATACTGATTGGACCTCGCGCTACTTTACCACTTATCTTCAGCTGGATGGAAAAGTAAGCCCGCATATCATTGAAAAAAAGATACAGGACCTTATAAACACGAACCGGGCCGGGGATGATAAAACAAAAATCACTCTTTCGCTGCAACCATTAACAAGGATTCACTTTTACTCTGCAGGTATCGAGGGCAGTGATAAAAGTAGTATCACTTATATCTATGTTTTTTCGCTGGTTGCGCTATTCATACTGATCATTGCATGTATAAATTACATGAATCTTGCTACGGCCCGGTTTACAAACAGGGCCAAAGAAATTGCGGTTCGTAAAGTAGCCGGCGCATCCAGGAAAAACCTGGTGAATCAATTTCTTGCCGAAGCATTCCTGATAACAACAATCGCCTTGACTATCGCCTTGATTGCTGTTAAACTCATCTTGCCGTACTTCAATTCTTTTACAGGAAAACAACTGGCGCTTGGTACGGAAGCCGACTACCGGGTATGGACAGGTGTTTTATTGATCCTGGTGCTATCCGGGATACTGGCAGGAATTTATCCTGCATTGTTTCAATCCCGGTTCAAACCCCTGGCATTGCTGAAAAACAAGATCAACCCGGGTAAAGGAACTTTATCCTTACGCAAATCATTGGTCATTTTCCAGTTCTCCTTATCCATTATCATGATCATTGCCACGACGATTGTGTATATGCAGGTAAAATATCTCGACACAAAAGATATGGGCTTTAACAAAGAGCAGTTGTTGGTCATAGATATAAACAGCGGCAAAGTTCGTCGTGATGCGGAAACGATAAAAAATGAATTTAAAAAGTTGCCGCAGGTGAGCCAGGTATGTGTCACCACACGCGTACCGGGAGAATGGAAAAATATACCGAAGGTAAAAGTGAAGAATGAACATATCACCAATGCAACCGGCGATGAAATGTTTTTTATAGGTGCGGATGACCAGTTTTTATCCACTTATAAGATTGAGCTTTTAAGCGGTCGTAATTTTTCTTCCGGGTCGCTCGCAGATTCATCTTCCGTATTAATTACTGAGACCGCTGCGAAACAACTGGGAATAAAAGAAGCAGCAGGGCAACGCATCGACGTTCCATTCTTTGATTTTTCAGGCGATGTATCCGCGCCTGACAGGCCATACACGGTGACTGTTGCCGGCATTGTCAAGGACTTCAATTTTCAATCATTGCGTGAGCCGTTGAAACCAATGATAATCGGGTTTCAGAAAAACCCGGTACAGGCTATTGATTACTTTACAGCAAAAGTTTCAATACAGGATGCGAACACCACATTAAAACAGATGGATGCCACTCTTCACAGCATAGACCCGGACCATTTATTCGAATATCATTTTCTCGACCAGCAATGGGATCTTTTTTATCGTGAAGACAGGGTGAGACAAACCATCTTTTTTATAATAGCAATACTTGCTATTGTAATCGCCTGCCTCGGTTTGTTTGGCCTTGCCACCTATTCAGCAGAGCAGCGTGTCAAGGAAATCGGCATACGCAAGGTGTTAGGAGCAAGCGTACAGAGCATCGTGGTCATTCTTTCCAAAGAATTTTTGAAACTTGTTATCATCGCATCGGTTATTGCCTTTCCCGTTGCATGGTTTGCCATGCATAAATGGTTGCAGGATTTTGCGTACAGGGTAAACATCAGCTGGTGGGTGTTCCTGCTTGCAGCCGTAGTGGCCGTATTAATCGCTTTGTTGACGGTAGGCTTCCGGGCAATCAAAGCGGCGTTGGCAAACCCGGTGAAGTCGTTGAGAACGGAATAAGTCACGCTACTTATTATTCGTTATCAATCACTGATAAATAAATTTTATGTTCGGAAATCATTTACCTGCAGGACATTTTGCGAAAACCGCCTTCCGGAATATTTTAAAGAATAAAACTTCTTCGGCGATCAATACCTTTGGGCAATGACAAAATGGTTGCAGGATTTCAGTTATAAAACAACCAACAGCTGGATCATTTTTCCTGCTACAGGTTTAATAACTTTATTGCCGGCCGTGCTGACGGTAAGTGTGCATGCGGTAAGAGCGGCGATGGCGAACCCGGTGAAATCACTCCCTACTGAATAAAGTACGGATGATAGAAAGTATGAAAGAATCGCAAAAAATGGCGTATCATTCAGACTTCCTGACTTCGACAAAAAGATATTGAAACATTAAACTACCTGCTATGTTCAAAAATCATCTTAAAACCGCGCTGAGAAATTTATTGAAGAATAAAACCTATAGCTTTCTCAATATTTTCGGATTGGCTGTCGGCATTACCTGCGCCGCGCTGATTTTTTTGTGGGTAGAAGATGAAGTGAATTATAACCAGCATAATGAAAAGTATCATCAACTCTACCAGGTGATAGAAAATCAAACGTACAACACAAAAACGTATACATTTGGTGCAACACCGGGCCCGCTGGCACCGGGGATGAAAACAGAGTTTCCTGAAGTAAAAAATGCGTTTCGTCTTACATGGGATAACTACACGTTGTTCAGTCTAGGTGAAAAATCCATTTACGAGCGTGGCTTTTATGCAGACCCATCCATCTTTGATATGTTCACCATCCAGTTTCTGCAGGGCAAAAAAGAAACCGCATTTGACCAGCTTCACTCATTGGTGATCTCAGAAAAAATGGCAAAGAAATTTTATGGCGATCAGCAGGATGTCATCGGCAAAACGCTGAAAGTAGATAACAGTGAAGCGTATGTTATTTCCGGTGTCATAAAGGATATTCCCGAAAATTCATCCATTCGCTTTGACTGGGTAGCTCCATTTAAAATATACTTTGATAAAAACACATGGCTCACCGAATGGGGCAACAACGGGATACAGACGTTTGTAGAATTGGACAAACAGGCAAGGATAGACGCCGTAAATAAAAAATTAAATGGCTATATAAAATCAAAAGACACGAGTGCCACTGCAAGACCTTTCCTGTTTGCAATGAACGACTGGAGGCTGCGCAGCAAATTTGAAGAAGGTGTACAAACAGGTGGACGTATTCAATATATCCGTATGTTCAGCATTATAGCCTGGATCATTTTAATCATTGCCTGTATTAATTTCATGAATCTTGCAACAGCACGATCTGAGAAACGAGCAAGAGAAGTAGGCGTAAGGAAAGTATTAGGGGCAGGAAAAAAATCGTTGATCAGCCAGTTCCTGGGCGAAGCGCTGTTCATGTCGTTTATTTCCCTGCTGCTGGCAATTGCATTTATATATATCATCCTGCCTTCTTTTAATACACTCACCGAAAAACACCTGTCTGTCGGCATTGACAATCCTTATCATCTTGCTATACTGATCGGCATGGGTTTACTATGTGGATTGCTTGCAGGTAGTTATCCTTCTTTGTATCTATCATCATTTAACCCAACATGGGTGTTAAAAGGGTTAAAAATAAAAGGAAGTACTCCGACATTCATCCGTAAAGGGCTGGTTATTCTGCAGTTTACCATTTCAATAGTACTCATTATAAGTACAATCATCATTTACCAGCAAATACAGCATATAAAAAACCGCGAAATAGGTTATGATAAAAACAACCTTATGCAGACAGGTTTACGGGGTAGTATGCAGACAAATTTTGCCGCAATAAAAAACGAGTTGCTGTCAAGCGGCTATGTAAAGAATGCAGCCATGAGTGAACTGAATATGCTGTATATGGGCAGCAGCACATCGAGTTATCGGTGGAAAGGAAAAGATCCTTCGAGTAAAGTGTTGATCACGCAGGACTTTATATCTCCTGAATATATTTCAACCACCGGTGTAAAAATTATACAGGGACGGGATTTTTATCCTTCCGGCGATACACTATCCGTCATCGTGAACGAAACATTCGCCAATATAATCGGCAAAAACCCGGTTGGCCAATATCTCTCCAACGACACATCGGCTACGGGAAGTATTAATTACACCATTGTGGGCGTTGTCAGGGATTTTTTATTCGACGATATGTATGGAAAAGCGGATCCGCTTGTGTTCCGTACCAAAGACAACAACTATGGTTATATGTACATCAAGCTAAATCCTGCCCGCAATAAAGAACAGGCGGTTAAACATGTAGAATCTGTCATTAAGAAAAACAACCCCGGTTATCCCTTTGATTACATATTCACGGATGATGAGTTTAACGGTCAGTTTAAAAGCGAAATGCTCATAGGTAAACTGTCAAGAGTATTCGCGATCCTGGCCATTATCATTTCATGTCTCGGGTTATTCGGGTTGTCGGCCTATACAGCAGAACGAAGAACGAAAGAGATCGGCATTCGCAAAGTGTTGGGTGCATCGGTTCAAAGCATTACCGCATTATTATCGAAAGACTTTTTACAATTAGTAGGTATTGCATCAGTGATCGCTTTTCCATTATCCTGGTGGGGCATGCACAACTGGCTGCAAAACTATTCCTATCGTGTAGGCATAAGCTGGTGGGTGTTTATCGTTGCCGGCCTTGCCGCGATTCTCATTGCATTATTAACGATCAGTTTCCAGGCAATAAAGGCGGCGGTGGCGAACCCGGTGAAGTCGTTGAGAACGGAATAGTTTGGTGAATGCCGTGTAATCTGAAAAGGGTTGACTGAAATCAGGACCATTCCGTCCCGGGGAGTGGTAAGAAAAAGTACAAATCAAAAGCAACCGGTGCGGGTTGCCCAATAATGAACAGGTGGTAAAAGTGTGCGACGCAAGAAAAGCTATATAGCATTCCTATAGCCGGGAACACTAAATTCAAAACTCCAAACAATAAACTGTTCCTTCTTATCTTCGCCTTTTGCCAAAAACTATATTTCATGTCCACAGTTTGGAAAGATTACCAGGAAAAAAATAAGGAACGTTTTTTAAATGAAATGCTTGATTTACTCCGTATCCCGTCTATCAGCGCAAGAAGTGAACATAAGGCGGATATGGAAAAATGTGCAGCAGCAGTAAAACAACGTTTACTCGAAGCCGGTGCCGGCAAGGCGGAAGTGTTTCAAACCGATGGTCACCCCATTGTGTATGCGGAAAAAATAATTGATGCGTCAAAACCCACTGTACTGGTGTATGGCCACTATGATGTGCAACCGGCAGATCCATTGGAGTTATGGAACAGCGGACCGTTTGAGCCCGTGATCAGGGATGGAAAAATTTTTGCACGGGGTAGTTGTGATGATAAAGGCCAGTTTTATATGCATGTAAAGGCGCTGGAGATCATGAATAAAACCAATACGCTTAGCACCAATATAAAATTCGTGATTGAGGGTGAAGAAGAAGTTGGCTCCGTAAATCTTGCAGCGTTTGTAAAAAAGAATAAGGAGATGCTCAAAGCAGATGTTGTTTTGATCAGCGATACGGCGATGATCAGCCTCGAATCTCCGTCAATGGATATCGGCGTTCGTGGATTAAGTTATATCGAGGTGGAAGTAACAGGCCCTAACCGCGACCTGCATAGCGGTGTATATGGTGGTGCCGTTGCAAACCCGATCACCATACTGGCAAAGATGATTGCTTCATTGCATGATGAAAACAATCATATCACGATTCCCGGTTTTTACGATGATGTGGTGGTAGCAACAGATAAAGAACGAAAATTAATGGCCGAAGCGCCATTTGATGAAAAAGAATATAAAGATGATTTGGGTGTAAAAGAGTTGTGGGGTGAAAAAGGATACACCACTAATGAAAGAACCGGCATTCGCCCGACTTTAGAGTTAAATGGTATCTGGGGTGGCTATACCGGCGAAGGCGCAAAAACAGTATTGCCCTCTAAAGCGTTTGCAAAAATTTCTGCAAGATTGGTGCCCAACCAGGATAGTAAAAAGATCACCGACCTGTTAATAAATCATCTCCATAAAATTGCACCGCCTTACATTACGTTGAAAGCAATATTGCATCATGGCGGAGAAGCGTACATGACGCCGATTGACAGCAAAGGATACAAGGCAGCATCAAAAGCAATAGAAACTACGTTTGGAAAGAAACCAATACCGGTTCGCGGTGGTGGCAGTATTCCTATCTGTGCTTTATTCGAAAAAGAACTGGGTATAAAAATTGTTTTTCTTGGTTTCGGATTGGATAGCGATAACCTGCATAGCCCGAATGAAAAATTCAACCTGGAGAATTATTATAAAGGGATCGAGACGATACCTTATTTTCATAAGTATTTTTCGGAAACATAATTTTTTCCTGCAGTTCCAACAACTACAGGTGCGGGAAGCTGTAAAGAGTTCTCTTATAATTTTTGCACTTTACATGAAATCGATATCAAAACCTCACGACAATCAAGTGAGGTTTTTTTAATTTTGAAGAATGCCTGAAAAAGAAAAACTCCGTCTCGATAAATATCTCTGGGCCATCCGGCTTTTCAAAACAAGAACATTGGCTGCCGCTGCATGCGATACCGGCAAAGTAAAATTCAACGGTGCACCGGCAAAGGCTTCGAAGCATGTAAACGTGAATGATGAGTATGAAGTAAAAACAGAAGCAAAAAGATGGCGGATCAAAGTAGCAGAATTATTGCACAACCGGGTTGCTTATGCAGAAGCGATCAAATATTATATAGATATCACACCTGCCGAAGAAATTGAAAGACTACAGTACCAGGCAGCGAGTTTTCATACAGGCAAACGACCGAGTAAAATAGGCAGGCCTACAAAAAAAGAAAGAAGAGATCTTGACGATTTCTATGGACAATAAGAACTGCCCCACGCTTTACCTACGCATACCATAGCAGGAACATATTTTAGTTTAATTTCAATAAAATTAGAACTATGAATACTGAATCCACGGGCGGTAATCAGCATGGTAAAAAAACGTTTACGAGTGACCTGTCAGGTAAAAGTTTTCCGCTGAATGAAAAAGTAAAAGGGAAATATGTGCGGGACAGTATCATGAAAATAATTTGCAAAGAACATCCTCAATTTTCCATTGATCAATCTCTCTCCCTTACCGAACTGAATCATTTCCGCCAGCAATATATTGAAGAAGTGCTGAAAGATGAAGCGGGCCGTCTTTCCACCATGGATAAGAATGTACTTGACAAGATCAGAAATAACCAGGTGATATCGGCTGACATGGATGAAAGCGATGCGACACTGAACTGGAAAGAAAAACTGGCGGATAA
>Ga0207648_10006592_pt1 | contig 11525 bp, 11 predicted proteins | sample KBSMisM32_FD_184310 | JGI IMG/M metagenome (GOLD analysis project Ga0207648, IMG submission 184310) | Miscanthus rhizosphere microbial communities from Kellogg Biological Station, Michigan, USA - KBS Miscanthus M3-2 (SPAdes) (version 2) | ecosystem: Host-associated > Plants > Roots >... | reverse complement strand
ATACGGCACGTGGGTGATCTTCGTTCCGGCCGAGACGTTGAGCTGCTCGGCCGCGATATGCATCGTGGTGCCGGCGCCGGCCGAGCCGTAGCTCATCTTGCTGTCGGTCTTTGCCTTGGCGATCAGCTCGCCCATCGTCTTGAACGGCGCATCGGCCTTGACGATGAACAGCGTCGGCGCAGCGCCGATGCGGGCGACCGGCGCGAAGGTCTTGAGCTGGTCGTAGCCGGGTTGCGGCTTCAGGGCGTTGGTGATCACGAACGCGCCGACGCTGGCAAACAGGATGGTGCGGCCGTCAGGCGCCGAGCGCGCGACCTGCTCGACCGCGAGCAGGCCGCCGGCGCCGCCGCGGTTCTCCACCACGACATCCGACTGCAGCCGCGGGCCGATCTCCGCTGCGACGATGCGCGCGAGCGCGTCGACCGGGCCGCCGGCCGCGAACGGAACCACCATCTTGATGGGGTCAGCGGCATGCGCCGGAATGGCGAAAAGTGCGGCGGCAAGCGCACCGAACAGGCGTGTCATGATCCCTCCCGATTTTATCGTCGTTGCACCATGGTGCCATTGAAGCGGCGGCCGAGGAAAGGGCTCACCAGCGCTCCGACTTCGCGAGGCCCTTCAGCACCTCGTCGAGCCGCGCCCGCGTGGCGCGCGTCGTGTCGGGCGGCAGCGCGTCCGGCGCGAAGAAGCCGTGATCGACGATCTCGCGCGCATGGCGCGGCCCGCCGTCCTGCGCGAAGTCGCGCACCACGAACACCAAGATATGATCGCGCCGCGAGACGCGCACGTTGAAGAAGACGCCGTGCAGCGCCGGCGCGCCGTGCGCCGTGATGCCGCCCTCCTCGAGCAGTTCGCGTCCGAGCGCCTCCAGCACCGTCTCGCCGGTTTCGACCCCGCCGCCGGGCAGATGCCAGCCCGCCACGTAGCTGTGCTTGACCAGAAAGACGCGGCCCGCGGGATCGATCACCACCGCGCGGACGCCGAGCGTGAGCCCGCGGGCGAAGCGCCAGTAGAAGTGCAGCACGCGGCGCAGCGCGGGCTCCAGCGCGCGGCGAAATGGGTCAAAGTTCATCGGTTAAGTCTTTGTTAATGCTAGCGGTGTGCATGCGCCGCATGCCTGACCCGGGAACTTCGCCCTTCTCATTCAAGCCTGCAGAGCCTATTTGTGCGGTGCACAATTCCTCTGTTCCGGTGACCGCCATGCTGACCTTGTTCGTCTACTTCGCCCGGCGCAAGCGCGCCTTTGTCTGGAGCCCCGCCGTCGACCTGAGCGACCCCTATGTGGCGGCCGCGCTTGTCCCGACGATGAATAGCTGAACTTAGCGGCCGGGGGCGACCTCCTCCCCGCCTCTGCCGCCAACTGGCGCGCCCAAGCCAAGGCCTGTGGCGCGCCGTTTATTTTTACTCTCATCGAATCCTGATTACAGAAGGGGCGATGTTCTCGCTCGCCCATCTGTCGGACCCGCATATCGGCCCGATCGCGACGCCGCGGCTGCGTGAGCTGTTGAACAAGCGCGGGCTCGGCCTGATCAACTGGTACCGTAAGCGGCACCGCCATCATCACGCCGACGTTCTCAACGCGGTCGTGAAGGACATGCAGGCGCAATCGCCGGACCACATCGCGGTGACCGGCGATCTGGTCAACATTTCGCTCGATACGGAATTCGCCGGCGCGGCGCGCTGGCTCATGAGCGTGGGCACGCCGGAGCACGTGACGCTCGTGCCGGGCAATCACGACGCCTACATCCGCCGCGCGTCAGGCTGGGCCGCGCAGCACTGGGGCGAGTTCATGCGCGGCGACGACGGCGCGGACTTTCCCTTCGTGCGCCGGCGCGGGCCGCTCGCTATCGTCGGCCTCACCACCTCGCTGCCGACCGGGCCGTTCATGGCGACCGGCCATCTCGGCGGCGAACAGCTTGCACGGCTCGCCGAGATCCTGATCGCGCTGGCGCGCGAGCGCCTGTTCCGCGTCGTGCTGATCCATCATCCGCCGATGCCGAACAGGCGCCACTACATGAAGCGGCTGATCGATGGGCCGATGTTCCGCGCGCTCATCGCCGAGCACGGCGCCGAGCTGGTTCTGCACGGGCACAATCACGAACAGCAGTTGATGTGGCTCGATGGACCGAAGGGGCGCATTCCGGCGGTCGGCGTGCCGTCGGCGTCGGCGATCGTGTCCGACCATGACGAGCCGGCGGCCTACAATCTGTATGCGATCGACGGCGGTCCGGGCGCGTGGTCGTGCGAGATGCTTTCGCGCGGCTTGCGCGCAGGTAGCGAGGGCGTCACCGAACTGATGCGGCAGAGACTGATCGGATGAGCGAGCTTCCGACGAGTGCGCAGAAGGTGCAGGACGCGGCCGCGGAACTCGGGCTCGAGATCGCGGTGCGCGAGATGACCGCGCCGACTCGCACGGCGGAGGAAGCAGCCGCCGCGTGCGGCGTCACGGTCGGGCAGATCGTCAAGTCGCTGGTGTTTTCCGGCGCGGACAGCGGCAAGCCGTATCTGCTGCTGGTCTCGGGGGCGAACCGCGTCAACGAGAAAGGCGTCGCGGCGCATCTCGGCGAGAGACTGAAGCGCCCCATGCAGGCGCCGTGCGCACACTCAGCGGTTACGCGATCGGCGGCATCCCGCCGTTCGGCCACGCGACGCCGCTTGCGACCTACATGGACTGCGATCTCTTGCAGTACGACGTGATCTGGGCCGCGGCGGGAACGCCGAAAGCGGTGTTTCGCGCGGAGCCGGGGACGTTAAGGGATGCAACGCAGGCGATCGTAATCGACGTGAAGTGAGCGCTCTTCTTTCCCCTCGCTCCACCGTTGCGCCAGCGGCGTATCCTTGCCAGTCTCGGCATCCAACGCATAACCAGGAGGCGGATCATGGGTGCATTGCGGCTTGCGACGGCGTGCCTGGCGTCCGCGGCGATCGGCTTGTTCGCCGGCATGACAGGGGCGCGCGCGGACAATGACGTGCTCGGCACGCACTATGACGGCGTCACCAACGACCTTCTCACCGCGGGCCTCGGCAAGACCGGGCTCGGCAGCCCGGTCGCCCCCGGCTTCGTCGATCCGCTCCATCCGACGGCCGAGGAACTTCGCCGGCTCGCGATCTACAATAACTACCGCGCGCTCATCGACCCGACGCCGGGCGGCGGCTACGGCACGCTCTACGGCCCGAACGTGGCGGCGGACGGAACCGCGACGGCGGGCGAGGGGCGCATCGCCGGGGACGAGTACATCGAGAAAGCCGGCGGGCGCAGGAACGTCACCATGATGGTGCAGATCCCGGACACGTTCGACCCGGGGAATGCCTGCATCATTACGGCGCCGTCTTCCGGCTCGCGCGGCGTCTACGGCGCGATCGCGACCGCCGGCGAGTGGGGTCTCAAGCGTGGTTGCGCCGTCGCCTACACCGACAAGGGCACCGGCACCGGCGCGCACAACCTGCAGACCAATACCGTAAACCAGATGCGCGGCGAGCGCGCCGATGCGGCCGCAGCCGGCGACGGTTCGAATTTCACGGCGGCGCTCAGCGCCGGCCAGCGCGCAGACTTCAACGCGGCAACGCCGAACCGCTTCGCCTTCAAGCACGCGCACTCTCAGCAGAACCCGGAAAAGGACTGGGGCAAGAACGTGCTGCGCTCGATCCGGTTCGCATTCGACATGCTCGATCGCAAGTTCCAGCCGCAAGGCTTGAAGTTCAGCAAGCGCAACACGATCGTGATCGCGTCCAGCGTCTCCAATGGCGGCGGCGCTTCGGTGCTCGCCGTCGAACAGGATGACGATGGCCTGATCGACGGCCTCGCGGTCGGAGAACCGAACGTCAATCCGAAGTTCCAGTCGAATTTTTCGATCAAGCAGGGCGCCGGACCGGCGTTCTTCGCGCACAGCAAGCCGCTGATGGACTACACCACGCTGGTCAACGTATTTCAGGGCTGCGCGAGCGTCGGGTTCACCTTCGCCGACGCGCTCAATTTAGCGCCGAGCCCGGCGAGCTGCGCCGACCTCAAGACGAAGGGTCTCCTCACTGCGGCCACGCTCGCCGCTCAGGCGGCCGAGGCGCAGGCGATCATCAACGCCTACGGCATCCTGCCGGAACAGAACGTGGTTCAACCCGGGTATTGGTTCGCCAACGTCTCGCAATCGATCTCGGTCACCTATGCGAACACCTATGGCCGCTTCAGCGTGCTCGATAACCTGTGCAGCTACAGCTTCGGCGCGACGGTTCCGGCAGCGCCGCCCGGGCCGCTTCCCGTCGGAACTCCGATCCCCCTCGCAGCGGCGAGCGAAGCGCTGATCTTCGGCACCAGCAACGGCATCCCGCCGACGAGCGGCATCAACTTGATCAACAATGCAGCATCGGGCGGGACGAAGGAGAATCGCGTCTCGACGCCCACTCAAAACCTCGACGGCGCTCTCTGCCTGCGCTCGCTTGCGACCGGCAAGGATGCGGTCACCGGTTCGTCACTGACCGGGACCCCGCGGGCGCAGGCGAACCGCATCGCCGAAGGCGTCGAAGACATCCGCGCCTCCGGCAAGCTCCGGCGCGTACCGGCGGTGTTCGTGACCGGCCGCGCCGACGGCATCCTCCCGCCGAACTTCACGTCGCGTGCGTATTTCGGTCTCAACAATGTGGTCGACGGCTCGACGAGTTCGCTGCGCTACTACGAGGTGACCAACGCGCAGCATCTCGACAGCTTCAACCAGTTCGCGGGATACGACTCCCGCTTCATTCCGCTGCATCGCTACTTCGTTCAGGCGATGGACCTGATGTACGCCCACCTGCGGCAGGGCGCGCCGTTGCCGCCGAGCCAGGTGGTGCACACCACTCCGCGTGGCCCCGGAGCCCCGCCGATCACCGCGGCGAACGTACCGCCGATTGCCGCCTCGCCGCCTGCGAGTGCGCTGATCACCTTCAGCGGAGCCCAGGTCAGCATACCGGACTGAAGCGCGATCCATCGCAAAACACGCGGTCATCCGCATACACACAACGGTACCTGGTGAAAGTTGGACCCCACTCAGCCGGAATTGTCACAAATTTCCACATCCTGCGGGAGCGTCGCGCCAACCGTGACCTTCTCCTTCACGGTGACGGGCTTCACCTTCCGTGGTGAGGACTTTCTGCAATCGAAGTAAGGGTTCCTTACCGCTTGGTTGATCGAGCGCGAGACGACGATGAACCAAGCTCGTATCGTTCAGGTTGTTTCCCCGACATAGGGGCGGGGCCATGCGCCAAAGTCGCCCGGCTGCGACCATCGAGTCTGTCCTGGCGCGGAGTGCGCATCTGCGCGAGGAGTTGCATCGCCTCGCAGACCAGCGCCTGCAGGAAACAGCGAATCGTGCCGAGGGAGCCGCCCCGCAGTGCAGTGCGAGCCGCCGCACGAGGTTTGATATGCTGGTGGACTGGCGCTCCCTGACTACAACAGTCCCCGCTTCGCCAGATTGCGCATCAGATCGCCGACCCCGAACGTCCACTCCGGCGCCTGGTCGCTGGTGGTCACGACGTTCGTCAACGCACCCAGTTTGTCGGCCGCGATCGTCACCACGTCGCCGGGGTGATGCGTGAAGCCCATGCCCGGCGCATCGCGATCCTTCACCGGCGCGAACATGGTGCCGAGGAACAGCACCGCTCCGTCGGGATACTGGTGATGCCGCCCGATCATCTGTGAGACGAGGTCCTGCGGATCGCGGCTGATCTTGCCGACGTCGCTCGATCCTTCGAGCGTGAAGCCCTCCGTGCCTTTCACGGTGAGCGAGACGCGCGTCCTGCGCAGATCGTCGAGCGAGAACGTCTTGTCGAACAGGCGGACCAACGGGCCGATTGCCGTCGAGGCGTTATTGTCCTTCGCCTTCGAGAGCAGCAGCGCCGAGCGGCCCTCGACGTCGCGCAGGTTCACATCATTGCCGAGCGTGGCGCCGACGATCTTTCCTTTCGAGGTGGCAACGACCACGACCTCGGGCTCGGGATTATTCCAGGTCGACGACGCAAGCACGCCGATCGACATGCCGGTGCCGACCGCGGCGAGCACCTGGGACTTGGTGAAGATCTCGGCATCCGGCCCGATCCCGACTTCAAGATACTGCGACCACAGGCCTTTCTGCTGCAGCAGCTTCTTCAGCTCCATCGCCTGCGGCGAACCGGGCTTGAGCCCCTCGACCTTGCCGCCGAGCGCGCTCTCGACTTCGGCGCGCGCCTGCGCCGCGCGCTCCGGCGCACCGCGCGCCTGTTCCTCGATGACGCGTTCGAGCAGCGAGATCGCGAAGGTGACGCCCGCCGCCTTCACGGCCTGCAGGTCGATCGGCGCGAGCAGCCACGGCTTCGAGGTGTCGCGCGCAGCCTCGACGGTGTTGGCGAGGATCGCGGCGAGATCGCCGATGCGCTCGCCTGTCGCGGCGGCAACACCCGCGGCCGGATCGGCGGATTCGCACAGGTCGCGCATCGTGGCGAAGGCGCGCGAGATGTCGAATACGCCGTCGTGGCGGATCGCGACGACGGAGGGGCCGACGTCCGGGCGCCACACCCGGCCGACCAGGGTGCCGGCGGTGGAGTCGGTCGGGAGGGTGGATTTCGGATCAATATCAATCGTCATGGGCGCTCGATACTTCATTAGCCCTTACGCTGAGGAGTTGCCGGAAAAAAACTGAAAACAACCCCATGCAAAGAACTCCAGGATGAGGAGTCCTATCCCCCCGCGCCTGCCATGGCCTCGGGGAAGAACATGTCGCGCCAGCTCGCAGGCGGATTGCGCAGGGAACCGGTCTTGGCCATGAAGTCGACGAACGCGCGGATGCCGCCGACGCGGTTGTTGTAGACGATGTCCTTGTCGGCCAGCACCTCCATGATCTCGTCGACCGACGTCTTTTCGCCCGACACCTTCAGATAGATTTCCGCGCCTTTGCGCTTGTCGGCGTTGATGATGTCGGTCGCCTCCTTCATGCCGGCGACGAAGGCGGCGAACAGCTTCGGATTGTCGGTACGGAATTTCGAGGTGGCGGCGACGACGTTGAACGACATCGGATCGTCGAGGAACAGGTCCTTCGAATTGAGCAGCAGCTTGATCGCCGGATTCTTCAGCTGGCGGTACTGGAACGGCGCGGAGGAGAAGTTCGCCGTGATTTCGCTCTGCCCGCCGAGCATCGCCGCGGTCGCGTCCGGATGCGACATCGACACGGTCAAGTGATCGAGCGCCGCATGTTTCGCGTCGCCGAACTCCTTCGCCGCCGCCATCTGCAGGATGATCGCCTGGTTCGACACCTTCACAGCCGGCAGCGCGATGCGATGCTTGTCGTTGAAATCCTTCAGCGACTTGATCGCCGGATCGCGCACCACCAGCATCAGCGGCGACACGTTGAGGCCGAGCACACCCTTCACCTCGCTCGCCGTTCCCTTGGTCTTGGAATAGATCGTGATGATGCCGGGCACGCCGAGCGAAACGAAATCGACCGAGCCGGAGATCAGCGCATCGTTCATCACGTCGGAGGAACGGAACGTGGCCCATTCGGTGGTGATATCGAGCCCTGCCGCCTTGGCGTGCTTCTCGACCAGTTTCAACTCCTGCATCACCATGTACTGCATGTAGCCGACGCCGAACTGCTTCGCGACGCGCACCACGTTGGCCTCGGCGGCTGCCGGCGACGGCGCGGCAAGCCACGCGAAAAAAGCAGCGATCATGGTCAGTCGGCGCAGCATTTCTTTCTCCCTCCGGTGTTCCGGCGCTGGTGTGGCGTATTTGATTTCTTGATCAACGATACACCACAGGCTAGGCACGGCGATAGCATCGCGCCATTATCCGCGGAAACAGGGGGGAGCATGCTGGACTCGACGAACAAGCCAACCGGCGCGCCGCTGCTCGCGGTCGACGACGTGACCTTGCAGTACAAGACCGACCAGCATCTGGTCACCGCGACCTGGCGCGTCGGCTTCGAAGTCTATGAGGGCGAGCGCTTCGTTGTGCTTGGGCCGTCCGGGTGCGGCAAGTCGACGCTGCTCAAGGCGGTCGCCGGATTCATGGCGCCGGTCGAGGGGCAGATCCGCCTCAACGGCAAGCCGATCGATCGCCCGGGCTCCGACCGCATGATGGTGTTCCAGGAGTTCGACCAGCTGCTGCCGTGGAAGACCGTGCTCGGCAACGTGATGTTCCCGCTGCTGGTCAACCGGCGCATGCCGCGGGCGGAAGCGACCGAGCATGCGCGCTCGCTGCTCGCCAAGGTCAATCTCTCGCGCTTCGAGAACATCTATCCGCACATGCTCTCCGGCGGCATGAAGCAGCGCGTCGCGATCGCGCGCGCGCTCGCGATGGAGCCGGCGGTGCTGCTGATGGACGAGCCGTTCGCCGCGCTCGACGCGCTGACCCGGCGCAAGATGCAGGAGGAGCTGAAGGCGCTGTGGGACGATGTCGGCTTCACGGTGCTGTTCGTCACCCATTCGATCGAGGAGGCGCTGCTGGTCGGCAGCCGCATCCTGGTGCTCTCGCCGCATCCGGGCCGCGTGAAGGCCGAGCTGAACGCCGATCATCTCGGCTTTTCCGACATCGGCACGCCCGCGTTCGAGACGCTGCATCGCCGCATCCACGATCTTCTGTTCGCCGACAGGGTCGAGACCGCGCTCGCCACGGAGATTCAACATGGTTGACATCGCGCAACGCGCCGCGCGGCCGGAGCCGCCGCGGCGCCCCGAGCGGATGATCGAGCTGGAGACGATGGGCGCGGTCGGCGATGCGGCGCGTCCGCTCTCGGTCCCGGAACGCCTGCTGCAGATCACCGGCGTGCGCCGGATGATCGTCGTGGCGGTGCTGTGCATCGCCTGGCAGCTCTACGCGATGTACCTCAACAACTCGCTGCTGTTTCCGACGCTGGGCGAAACGCTGGAGGCGCTCTACGACTCGGTGGTGCGCGGCCCGCTGATCGAACGCATGATGGTGTCGCTGCAGACCTTGCTGATCGGCTATGCGGCGGGGCTGACCATCGCCGGCGTCTTCACCACGCTCGCGGTGTCGACCCGCGTCGGCACCGACTTCCTCTCCACGCTCACCGCGATGTTCAACCCCCTGCCCGCGATCGCACTGCTGCCGCTCGCGCTACTCTGGTTCGGGCTGGGTGCGAAGAGCCTCGTGTTCGTCATCATCCATTCGGTGCTGTGGGCGGTCGCGCTCAACACGCATTCAGGCTTCACGTCGGTCAGCCCGACGCTGCGCATGGCGGGGCAGAATTGCGGCCTGCGCGGGGTGTCCTACGTGGCGTTCCTGCTGGTGCCGGCCGCGTTCCCGTCGATCCTCACCGGACTGAAGATCGGCTGGGCGTTCGCATGGCGCACCCTGATCGCCGCCGAACTGGTGTTCGGCGTGTCGTCGCGCTCGGGCGGGCTCGGCTGGTTCATCTTCGAGAACCGCAACCAGCTCGAGATCCCGACCGTATTCGCCGGTCTGTTCACCGTGATCCTGATCGGACTGGTGGTCGAGAGCGTGATCTTCCGCTCGATCGAGAACGTGACGATCCGGCGCTGGGGGATGCAGAGCTAGTAGCGGTCACCCTGAGGTGGCCGAGCGCAGCGAGGCCCTCGAAGGGTCGGCGTGCGCTCTATCCTTCGAGGCCCGCGCTTCGCGCGGGCACCTCGGGATGACGTCCTCGCGGGTGTCACTTCACGTGCAGCCACGCGTTCCAGGTGCGCGCCGACTTCTTCCTCATCTGCTCGGCGATCAGCGCGATGCGGCTTGGCGCGGATTTGACGCGGCTCGGCTTCGCGGGATTGGTTGACAGCAAGAGCACGAACGGCGTCAGGCGCCGCTCGCGGCGATCCACTGGCCGCCAGCGCTGCGACAGCTGGCGAAACAGCGGCGCCTCGGGCGCGATGCGCTGTGCGATCCACCAGGTTCGTCTGACGCGCAGGCCCGCCATGACATTCGCTCCACGTCGCGAGCCTAGACCGACGCGGCTTGAAGGGCGGTAAAATGGAACAGGCGAAACGCCGGCAGAATTGAATTCAATTCGAATCAAATCGTCCGCCGCCGGCGCCGAGAAGCTATTCAGCCGCGTCGGCCTTGGCGAGATCGGCGCGGCTCGATCTTGCCGAGCGCTTCAATCCGCGCCTCGGCGGGTTCAGCCGATGCCGTACGGCTTGCCCCACACCAGGCTGTCCACGGTCGGACCGCCCGGGCCGTATTCGGCGCCGACCCAGCCTTTCCAGCCCATCGCGTCGATGGCGTCGAAGATGATGGGGAAATTCAGCTCGCCCTTCTGCGGCGGCAGCCGCGTCGGCGGACCGGCGAACTGCACGTGCCCGATCAACGGCAGGTGCTTCTCCATGCGCTTCAACACGTCGCCCTGCATCACCTGCACATGATAGAAGTCGTACATGATCTTCAGGTTGGGCCTGCCCACCTTGGCGATGATGTCGGCGATGTGCTCGATGTGCGAGACGAAATAGTCCGGCCGGTCGCGCTGGTTCAACGGCTCCAGCATCAGGAAGATGTTTCGCGCCGCCGCCGCGTCCGCGGCGCGCGCAAGGTTCGCGACGATCACCTTCTCGGCGGCGGGGCGCTCGTGCGGCGGCACGATACCTGAGAGCACATGGATCGAGGTGCCGCCGATCGCCGTCACATAGTCGAGCGCCTTGCTGAACAGGGTCCGGAAATCCTGCTCGCGGCCCGCGACCGCGGCGAGGCCCGGCTCGCCGGCAGGTCCCTGCGGCGAGTTGATGTTGAGCATCGTCAGCGAATGTTTGTCGATCTCGGCCTTCACGGCTGACGGCGCAAGCTCGTAGGGCAGCTGCAGCTCGATCGCCTTGAAGCCCGATCTGGCGGCGGCGCCGATGCGCTCGATCAGCGGGAATTCGACGAACAGGTGGCCGAGATTGGCCGAGAAACGCGGCATCGGGGGCTCTCGCTGTTGCGATGACGAACGACGGGTTCACGCGATCTTGCACGATCGGACGGATTGTCGCGAGTGGGATCACCGAGACAACGCGGCGCGTGACCGATCCAGATGTCGACACCGCAGGAGAGAAACCGGCGGATTCAGTGATTTCGGCGGAAATCCGGAAAATCGGAAGGCGCCACGCTGCCCACTCCTGCCCACATGTCATGCTGTTTATGGGCAGAAGCCCCGAAAACGGTATCAGCTATGCATCGGGCAAATAGCAGGAGGCAGTCACACCAGTGCAAAGCTGGACCCCACAGCCTCTTCCCACCAAAGTGGTGGGACCTTTTGTGGTTGACCGGAAAGTGTCGACTTGGTTCGCTCGGCCCAAGGCTCCGGCACGAATGAGCCACCGAGGAATGCTCCGATGAATGACGCCATCCTGCAGGAAATCTCCGATTTCTGCCGCCAGAGCGGGCTTGCCGAGTCGACCTTCGGCCGCCGCGCCGTGAACGACGGCAAGCTCGCAAGCCGCCTGCGCAACGGCGGGCGCATCACCACCGAGACGCTCGACCGCATCCGCGGCTTCATGGCGAGCCATCAGGGCAAGCCCGCGCTGTCGCGCCCGCTGGTGATCGAGCGCACGCCGGTGCTGCGCGCGCCGCTGCCGGC
>Ga0207648_10006591_pt1 | contig 11527 bp, 13 predicted proteins | sample KBSMisM32_FD_184310 | JGI IMG/M metagenome (GOLD analysis project Ga0207648, IMG submission 184310) | Miscanthus rhizosphere microbial communities from Kellogg Biological Station, Michigan, USA - KBS Miscanthus M3-2 (SPAdes) (version 2) | ecosystem: Host-associated > Plants > Roots >... | reverse complement strand
CTGTTCTATGCCCTAATTTGGAATCTATCTCAACAATAAAAAATGAATAGAAATCAGGCTGTTCTACAGACCTAACTAATACGGCTAAGTCAGCATGGTATGGCTTATCAAAGAAAGCCGGGCATTCCTCCTTGACATCAACAACCTTAAACCCCTTTGATTTAAACTCATTCCGGATCACTTTTTGTAATATGGATTTGGCCCTCTTGGTTGCCCTTGAATCCCCTGATGAGGAGTGAGTACTATCATATATGGAAATCAGTCATCACCCCAATTTTCTTTTATAAGTTTGTCAGTTCTAATCTTACATTCTTCTTCGGGTTTTCTTTTGAAATAAACTGAGTGGCCCCATATCGAATTACCATCTTCCTCTTTCACCAATGCCCTTTTTGAATCAAGAATATAATCCTCATTGGTTAGACAGTTGATGTAAAGTGCAAGCATTTCAGCCTTAAAGTTATAGGTATCCATTACTATTGTTTTGGGACATATCAAATGAATTTCCTTGATTGGATTGTTAGTATAAAACTGACCGTCTTTTTTATCACTCCTCCAAATATAGTAATCCTTCTTTTGTTCTTCCCTATCGAACTTGTCACATGCATATAGTCTTAACTCTTTTACTGTCATTATATTATCACCAAGTCAACCCTTTTTCACTGCAATCCTGTGTAGCCCCACAATTGGGACATCGAAGGTGGCATGGCTGGATAGTTTCCATTGTGTAGCCGCATATCTGACAGACCTTTGGATCTTTATAATCTATAACTACTGCCCCTTCCCCCGTCTCGGATGGGTCTGTATCCTCTAATAAATCAGAAATAATTTCCGCTTTTTTATCGTCTGACATTTTGTAAGTTTACTCCATGTTTTGTTTGTAAGTGTTTCTCTAGATTTCGTAAGGCTCTTAGATATTGTATTTTGTATTTACGTAGATGTGAAATTGCCATATCGAACTCTGCATCATTTTTTATATCGTGAAAATCGCAGGCTAAATCAATACACTTAACACAATGATCAAAATCCTTTTCAAATTCATCTGACATACCATAGTGCCGGGATAAACCCACTTTTTCTCTCACATCCCCAACGAAACAGGTTCTACATTCAATTAATTTACGGGAATAATCTGAGCGCATTTTTTCACCTTCCCATAATACATTACGAAATTGAATAAGCCAATCTGATACTATAGGTAAAAATTTTTGTTCTGCTAGACTAAGATTGATATTAGTCACCTGATTTCTTTCCTCTTGCTGGTTTTTTAACTGTGGTATCTGATTGCTCTGTAGTATCAACAGTAGAAGATAAAGGTGCAACAGGAAAGTCTGCTTCTTTAAGCCTATGAGATAATTCCAGAAGCATGTAAACGCTGTTGTTGATAGCGTTGTCCATTTCAGCCGGGGTTGCTTTATCATTTACTTTCAACGAGGCAATCTTTACACATTTTTGGTCAACCGCTAGCTCTACCAAAACATTGGAGCCTGATAGCCCTTTGTTTTGGTCTACCCAATCTTTAATCGGGTATTCAGGCAGTTTATCTTTGAAGGTCAGTTCTGATTTTCGCCCCTATTGTTTTTAATTCTTTTATATTCTTCCCTTACTGGTGTTGGCACAAAGTTATGGAGTAGAAGATCCTCATTCAACATATGGTTATTTTCTCGCATCCAATTATTTATAAAATCTGCTTTAAAGTTTTTATCATATCCCAGTTGAATTATTTCATATGCGGATTCAACTATCGATTGATTCGGTATGATTACTTTTCCATTACTGTAAGTGAATGTCGTTGTATTCTCATCAATATTATATGATTGAATTTTATCATCAATTCGGATTTCTCTACTCAATTTTGGTTCTCGCCTCTTGTATAACCTGATGAGGTTTCTTTTAGGTCAGATGCTATCTTTGGTGTAAGTGCTGGCTCCGGTAGATACTTTATCATTTCAGATATAATCATTTTGAGAGCGCCTTCTGTTGGATTGTGAGTTATGTATTCGGACACTACAGCTTTTATCGATGCTATATCCTGTGCCTGAGCCTGAATAATTTTCTTGTATTCTTCCATAAATGCCGCATAGTGTTGTGAAATCTGTCCTATCTGTTCTTTGATTAACGCCTCTATACTATAGATATCAACTCCATTAGGCCCTAGATTTTTTATGGTCTGTTGTCCTGCGGGTAATGATGATGTATTTGGAGATGACGACGTAGTTTTAGAAAGTAAAAACTTTACCTTGCCATCTATAAGACCATAGCCGGGCCTTGTAACTATATTATTTTGATTGTCAGTCTCACATGAATGAGGTGTTTGATGATCAGGCTGATATGGCCTATTCTTACCAAATTGTTTTATGGCCCCTTCCTTGTCCCATATTATATCGTAGAAACATCGGTTGCATTTTGCTCCGGGTGTTTCTACATTGTCCTGCGCTTGTTTTTGTACAACGGTTATAGACATTGTAACCTAACTTAGGCTCCGAACTATATATAAATATACTTAATTATTTTTTTACTTGGGTATCTAAATCATTATATAGAACGGGGATTGAAAAAACTATACTAACATGGCTATGAAAAAGGAGATATTAACTGTGGAGTATAATCCAGAGCTGGACAAATATTATGTACCATCCAAATCAAGAGGGTCAAAAATAGCAAAGTGGGAAGTTTTTCAATCTTATAGAACCGGTGACTGGATATGTAATTGTGAGGATTTCTGCCTTAATAAAAAATACAAGGGTGAGTGCAAGCACATACAAAAGGCAAAGTTTTATCAGGCGCACGAATGGAACAAAAAATATATAGTTTTGAGAAATAGAGATTAATGTTTTTCCAGCGCATATACATATCTGCCCTTTACCTGTGTCGGCGCATAAATCACATTATCTTTTAACATTTTATCGAATAGTTGATTGGCTACACTTAAATCCATTTTTGCGTCATTTATCAACGCCAGTATTATTTTATCACGGTCAGCCGGTGTATTACCCTGATCTGTTATTTTTTCCATTACCATAGTAAACGCTAGATTCTTGTTAATTTTATCAAGGGGTTTTGAATAGATAGCCGTCATATTCATCCCGCCGGTTTCACCCACGATCATTCCAGCCGTATGATAGGCATGAGACATCAGTTTTATAATGGCTATCGCATCATCCTCTGTTATCTCATCCCGAAGCATTATACGACAGCGGGCAAACCCGATCTTTAACATACCCTCAAACTGTCTGGGATTGGCCGTTATATCCGAATCCTTTTCCGGTGTTCTTAGCTCATGATAAAATGACTTGAACAGTTTAACCGCCTCATCAGATATTGTAATGTCTTCGGTATTATGTGTACGGGCATACAACAAATACTTAAACAGAAATTCAGGTGGGATTCTTGCTGACTTTATATTGATATTTATTGTGCCGCTATGGTTGGGATCATATGTCTGTAAGATATGGGATATTATTTTATCGTCATTTGTTTTATCCACTTTATCAGGCATTACAAAGGTGATATGGAATCTTGAAAACAACTGACTAGGTATCTTGATATTTTCAAATAAGGAATTAAACGAATTATATTTTCCAGAGTCGGGATTTGTCGCTATCAGAAAAGCGGCATCAGCGTTTAGTCTGGCGTTTATTCCGCCCTTGTTTACGGTGAATGTCCCGCTCTCCATAGCCTCCAATAGATAGAGAGAATCATCCTCAGAAATATTTGAATATTCGTCGATACAACAAAGAGATTGATGAGCCAATACGACAGGACCAACCCTGAGCCGCATGACTCCCTTCTGATCACTTCTGACGGAAGCTGTAAGACCTACACCGCTGACACCTTTACCTCCAGCCATTTGCCCATTGATAGTCAACCTACATGCAGCCTTCAACAACCTTGTTTTCGTCACACCGGGATCCCCCACAAGAAAGATATTAATGGCCTTTCTGTTTTTTACGTCTTCTGTTATCTGCCTCTCAATAGACCCTACACTCTGATATAGAATGGCCTCCTTTATTTCTCCATAACCGTATATGTGAGGAGCAAAACTGTTTATCAATATCTGCATAATTTCTGAATCGGTATGATTTTTTCTGAATTTTAAAATGGCTGCTACATCAGCATCAGTTAAATATTGGCTAGGGTCTTGAATAACTAGGTTTGTTGATGACGATATTAACTGGATATTATGTGCATCAACAACCCTCTCGAAATATACATCGGATGAAAAGTCATCGTCTACCTGTCTGTTTAGCGTTGCATCCGAAACAGTCCGCTCTATTTTCACTATTCCGGTGATTCTCAGCGTATCACCGGGATTAAATTTTCCAGTTAGGTCACCATATACCTTTACATTAATCTGTTTAGGCACGGCTGACGTATTAGATAAATCATCCTGCCTTTCCTGCATCTCGAATATTTCCATATCACCTAATCTGGAATCGGCAATGGATACTATAATGGAACGTGAGCCGCAGTCATCCACCAAACATTTGTTAGGTTTTGTTTTGTAGGGTGTGCCGCAGGCCGAACACTTGAAACTTTTCTCTATCATACCTGACTTTGTTTCTGTTTTCGAGATGGCTATACAGTCAAATGAGATAAGTTTGCCCCGGTGGGATTCACTTATCTTATTCATTTTTGTTAAAAGATTCTTATCATCAATTACCAGTTTAGCGTTGACTTCCTGAACCTCATCAGAATTGGAATTAAACTCGGGATTTGATTCAATAAATAATTGTCTTACTGCCTCGTTAAGCATCCTGAGATAATATTCAACCTGTCTATTATTGAAAAAAAATGATAAAAGCTCTGCATCAAAATCATAATAATTAACATAAAGTGTTTTATTATCCCTACCTATCAATTGGTTGATTTGGTCAAAATATATAAAATTAAAATTCTTATCGCTACAATTCCTTAAAAAATGCTTAAATTTATCTATAATAAATTCATCGTTATAAACCTCAGATTCTTGTGTTGTTGCCATGTTAGTATAACTCGGTATTAAACCGAATTATAAAAATCTAGCTAAGTATATACCGAAAACGCAATATCTTGATCCCATAACCCGAGGTAGCCGTCATACCTCTTTGCTACCATATGGGTATTTATTCCGTCAAATGTATCCTTTGTTGTTGTCTTTACCTTGAGACATTTATCCGTGTTTGCGTCATTACTTTGATAATGTAAAACTATCATGTCACCGACTACCATTTTATACAGGTTATCATCCTGAACAAATTCCAAGGTTTGATCATTTACATCTATTGAGGCTACATTAACTGGATCACCCAATGTTTTCATAATCTTTTGGGAAACAAAATTAATGATGTGACAGGTAAGGGTACCGGTTGCTGTCTGTGATATTGAATTAACTGTCCTCTTGATTGCATTTACTACTACCTTTCTAACTATTTTATCATATAGAACGGACTGAGTTGTGCCACAATAAACCCCGGTTTCAGTTGCTCCCTTTGTGAAGATAATCATATACCCTAAATCCTGATACACCCCTGCCTCACCCGGAACGTTGTAAATAGGTGTATATGGTCTGGGTTCTAATGGATTACCGGCTGTACAATTATCATCCGTGTCCACACCGCTATTTAAAATAAATGTAAAGTCTTTTGAAACTGTTAGTACCGGTTTGGGTTCGGTTTGTGTCCCTCCTCCTCCTGATCCTGACGGGGTTCCCTTATCCCTTTCATCTGGATCAGTGGTACATTCTCCACCTCCGGGGTCAACAGGATCAATTATAGGTGGATCATCAGTAGGAGGATCTTCAACCGGTGGATCTGTAACCGGATCGGTTGAACCTATGAACTCCCCACCCGGTGTTATCTCCCTACAGGTTACACAACGTACAGTGAGTTTAGGTGCAGCATCTATCCTTAACTGAACTTTTTGATTTGAATCAGGACTGAAAAGTTTTCCATCGATGTTTAGTTTCCTGAATCCTTCTTTCCAGACATGATCGCCTGTATCTATATATCCTACAACCTGAGCGCCAGAACCAACCTTCCATATTACCGCCTTTATACCAACCTCCTTATTCATTATAGAACCGAAGGTGGAACCATTGACATCTAAAGTTGTATGAGGGTGAGGCTGTTCCCATCCACCGATGAACTGTCCGGTGTTGAATGTTACATCTATAATATACCAAGCACCAATTCCATCATCATGTTGAGGTCCATACATTTTTAGGGAAACTGTATCATCATGATCCTGCTCCTGTATGGTAACATAAACAGTAAACTCGTAATCGGCAAACGGTACACCGTTACGAGTATTCCATTCTCGTGTCACATCGTCGGGTTTACCCGATGCATAATGGCGTGTCTTGAATCCAGAGTCAGTAAAGGTTTCAGATCTACCAGTTAATTTATACAGATTTTTGGTACAATCACCTGCAACATTACCGCCAACAGCGGTATTCATGATAGGCGATGCAAACTGTCCGGCTGTACAAATTACACCGCCTCCGCCAGTCCCACCGCCAGTCCCGCCTTCTTCACCTCCGCCAGTACCACCGCCTGTTCCTGTTCCGCCGCCTGTACCACCTTCACCGGTACCACCGCTACCAGTCCCACCGCCGGTATTGGTTCCACCATCCGTAAATTGTCCGTAGGGGTCGATTTCACGAACAGACATCCATTTTAAATCAATGGTATCAACATTATCCCATCTATATGTTGCAATGGGGCCGGCCCATGTTCCTATTGCATCGGCTTTTGTACCGCATAACTTCCCTTCAGAACCAAATCCGCCGGCATCTACAAATGTGTTGGCTTTCTCCCAATTACCATCAGCGTTCTTATCCACCCAAAGCTCAAGCTGAACCGCATCTCTATCCTTAACGTTGAAAAATACACATTTCATACCAACCCATTTACCTTCTATTGAACCCATATACGGTTTATCAGGAGTAAATTCATACTTTACATGCCATTGCTCTTTTGCGAAACGTGTAGCACCGGAGAAATACAAATCCTGTTTATATGCAAATCCCTCACAGGAACCTGAGCCGCTATGTTTGCCACCTCTGGCATACATAACCATCTGATCATCAGTTGATGCGGATAATTTTACATAGGCTGTCATTTCAATATCACGCCAGTCCTTTGGATTCTGCATATATCCCCTAGCTTTGCATTGGTCATGATTGGTCACAATGTCGGAGGGGACATAACCAACCGTTGTCATAATATTAAGGCGGGCAGCAGAATTGCCCTGAAATGTATAAACATCACCGGTTTTAGTAACAGATGATAGAGTACCGGATAAAACAAATCTAGGATCGGTGGTTGCGCCTGCTACCCATGACATAGGATTTCTAACAGAATCAGGATAGAGTTTCTTTACATTGAATATGTCTGTGGGCATAGGCTATAATGAAAAACATATTTACTCTTAGAATATAAACAACTATAAAATGACAACTGAGGATAAATATAGTTTAAAAGAAAAACAAAAAATTTATGATGAATATTTTGAAAGTGATAATATACTCAAGCAATCATTAGATGGACTGCCTCGCTATAACTCAAAGGTTGATGATTATATTATAAAAAACAACAAATTAATTTTTGAGTTGTTAGAATTAAGAGGGCCGGATTTAATAAGATTGGCTATTGCTAGACACTGTGACTGTACCTGTAGATCATTTATCTGTGACTTTCAGGATATATTCAATCTATATTGGATGTTAAATGAATATGTAAATAGTAAAATTAAATTAGATTAAAAAAATTAGGAAGTTGTCGGCTTTACCTCTACATAGGAAAGCCATTTTTGTTTAAGGTTCTGTTCTATTCCATCACCATCCAATCTTAGGACGGCAAACACACCATTAGGATAATCCCTTGTAGCGTATTTTTCATCTACCTTCCATTTGGCTAACTGAACCCATTCATTTGCCGGTTTGTCACCGTCGTTATTTCCCTGATCCTGCCAGACTTCTAGTTGGACAGTGTTATCTGGTAACGTAAGTCTGATGAATTTCCATCCATGATATTTAGATTCTAATGGTAAACCGTTCTTATCTCCTGTAGCAATAGTGCTAGTATAAACCGGATGAGGATCCTCATATCTGTATCTCGTTTTACCCGTAGTGTTGTCTACCCCCATATCAAGACATTTTACATGAAGTCCGTCAGAATGAGGCCCTATTGACCATTTGCCACTGACCTCATCATCTGGTGCTTTATCTATTGAGAAATAGCCTGTAACCTCTCCGTTTGGTGTTGGAACCTTGAGTGCATCAAAGTTGTGGCGCAGACCGGCATTTGGTTTCAACACATAATCATAGAATATTTTACCGGTGCTGGGATATATTGACTTGACTCCAAATTTATCAACATCGCCTGCGGGTTGGGGGTCTACCGGTTTATCTACACATTGTCCTGTTGATGGATCTCTTATCTGTCCTTCTGGACATGGTTCCGGTTCCGGTGGTTTGGGTATACATTGTTTTTCTGTCTCTGACCATATCTGACCCTCTGGACAATCATGTGTAACAGGTGGCACACCCGGAAAGGTAGGCCATTTGCCTGTATCAACAACAATCTGGATAAATTTGTCTGCCTTCTTTCTTGTGAGGAAATTAGTTGCTACATTCTTTTTTGGATCTATAACCTTAAACTGTTCAGGAAAATCTCGCATCTTTACCACAAGCCAGTTCTTTGGATCAGTGCTAATTTTCGAAGCCTTTAATATAAAATCATCTTTTGAAAGTACTGTTTCGGTATCTGGATCTGGGAGTTTACCCTCATTCAGAATTTTAATAGCCATTAAAATACGGTTCTGTAATTCTTCTACAGATATATTTTCAGGCATTGAATTCGACATCTAAACCTTTTTGCGGAATACTCTCATTTATGTTTGTCGGGGGGTGTAGTTATATCTGGACGTGTAGGTATAGCTAAACCAGCAGTTGATTTTCTAACAGGTTGTTTTTTATCATTTGTAGTTCTTTCTATTGGTTTATCTGTTTGTCTTGACTTTATCGATACAGCTCTTGTTACCTTAACGTGGGAAATAGCGGCCCAATCTCCATTTAGAGTATTACCATAAACCTTTATCATAATATAGCGGGCCTTTACCAATATCTCTGGATCGGTTGTCAGGTTATATGGTTCTAGCTGGTCAGTTACACCGGATGAATATTTCTCGTCTAGATGTGGAATAATGGCAAATGATTGTCTATCTTCATCATCTTTCTTTTTGGCCTGTTCCTCTGTTGCTACTGCAATTATGAACTTGAACTGCCTTGTTTGTCCCTGATACCATTTAATCCATAGTGTACCAATTTCAGAATCTTCCCCAAGATCTAGTAATAACGTAGCAGGGTTTTTATTTACAGCCCAATAGGTTGTTTCATCATCATCCATTACGTTAGTTGGAGAATACATTTCTGGATTATCGGGTGAGGGATAAGAATAAACTCCTTTGATAGTATAAGGATCCTGATGTATAGGAACAGCAACATTGGATTTATCTCTGATTTCCATACCCGGAGCCAGAACGGTTGGCAGGGGTTTAGCCAGATCTGGAAATATTCTTTTAAAATCTTCGGCATCATTGAATATTTATTCAACACCTTCAAGCGCATAATCATATTCTGAATCAGCTACTATGGTAAATTTGCGGGGGTCTTTTTTACTGTGGGATGCTACCACAATGATATCGCCTGCGGCCACTCTTTCATGCATAACGTCATTCATATACTGTAGAGTTCGTTTACGTTTCTCAGGATTATCAGTTGATAACGACATTCTATAATAATAAGTTAAATTTTGGTTAGCCTTAAAGATTTTTATTTCTCTAAGACTACCAGTCTTTTGTTGAAGAAGACAGTAGATTCTAAATCAAATTCTAATTTAAAGTTATGTGAATGCGGCTGCGGGCAAACCTGTAAAAACAGATTTGTAAGATACCATTCATTCAAGAAAGAATTTAACCCAAGATATAATGGCTATACGTTTGATAATAGCGGTTATAAAATGATCAGATGTGATGACCATCCTTTTAAAAATAAAAAAGGATATGTTTCTGAACACCGATTGGTAATGGAAAAACATCTTGGTAGGTATCTAACTAAGGATGAATTAATTCATCATATAAACGGGAATACTTATGATAACAGAATTGAGAATTTGGAAATTATAAATCGAGCTGATCATGTTAAATTACATTTCAATGAATTATATGAAATTAAAAAACAAAAGGGATTCCCACGACCAAAGAATTTAATATATAAAAAGAAAGATTTTAGTGATAGATTTTGTATTAACTGTAATTCTAATTCTACATTAACAGATAAAAAGGGAAATCAATATTGGCATAAAAATAAAATAGGTGATGGATATTATTGTAGAAAATGTTATGATAAAAAAAGAAGGTCAAAACCTTCTTAAATCGTTATGATGTTCTAGTAACGACAAATTGATCCACAAAGATCTGAGCTGACCTGCTAGTTTCATAGAATCTTATTGTTACTTTAGGAAATTCAAGTGTATTATCTACGATAACCTTCACATAACCAAAATCAACGGTATCTCTGACAGCACTATATACAGCGGGGGCAGTAATAGGATCGTGTAGATTCCCACCGGTTCCACAGGTAATGTAAATGCTACCATCAATGAAACTCTTTTTATTGTTGATATTATAGTTATCCGGGCCATCATAGGCAAAAACAGTAGGATTTGCTATATCATCTGGGTTTAGCTGTAAAACTTTAGTACGTTCATAAAAATTGTATTGTCCCTGAAATACAACTAGAACCCCTGTTCTTGTAAATAAATCTCCATAGGTTGATGCTATATCCTGATATAGGAACCTGAATTCCGGTGGGAAAACTGTTGTTGGTGAGCCATATGTGGCCCGATTAGTTACAACAAATATCCAGTCAATATTAGGATCTGTAAATGCGTTATTCAAATCGGTTTCAATGAATGAGTATTGAGGGGATGGATTAGTATAGGGAGTTAATCCACTAGTATCCATAATAAGAACATGAACATTTCCAATATTTTTTGAATAATAAGCTCTAGTTGCAAATTCAGGAACAAATCCGAGTGATGCTATTTTATTGGCGTATGTGTTTATTACGGTTGAATTATGAGTATCATCAGGGCCAAATGCCAAAAGGGTTTTTGATAGGGCTGCACCCATTGTCGTTATAAAAAATGCGGGGTTTTGATCCACATTATTATTTCCTACAGTAACAATAAACTGTGGATTTGATGGTACAATATTTCCAACTATACGGGTAAAATCTGAATCTGATGAACATTCCCCTATAACAGCAAATGAAATAATAGGAGGGGGTGGCGGGCCAGTTCTTTCAGGAGCCGTTGAAATAAGGTTGTCGCCACCTATTCTTAACCTAAATGTATCATAAGGAAAATCTTCTGCATTGAATTGAGAAACATAACGAACCCAACAAGCTTTTGCTTTTAAGGGGGGGATATCAGCGTTAAGAATAGCACCGCCGGATCTGAAATTAGCCTTGAAAAATGATACTCCT
>Ga0207648_10006590_pt1 | contig 11527 bp, 11 predicted proteins | sample KBSMisM32_FD_184310 | JGI IMG/M metagenome (GOLD analysis project Ga0207648, IMG submission 184310) | Miscanthus rhizosphere microbial communities from Kellogg Biological Station, Michigan, USA - KBS Miscanthus M3-2 (SPAdes) (version 2) | ecosystem: Host-associated > Plants > Roots >... | reverse complement strand
GAAGCGTTCACCAAAGGACTCCTCGGGGAGGCGACGCGATGAACGCCGAAACCCTTCTCGCCGTCAGCGCGCGTGACAGCGCGGTGCTTCAGTAACTGCCACGCCATGGGCCACACCGCAGCACTCTTTGTCGCCGCTGACATTTCCGTACGTGGCATCGCCGCCTCGGACCGCTGCGTTTTGATGAACAAGGATGGAGCACGCCTTGGAGATTGACGACCTCAAGCTGCAGAGACACGCCCGCGTGGCCGTGCTCACGATCGACCGGACCTCACGGCGCAACGCGCTCGGCGATGCATTGGTCGCCACGATGCGCGCACAACTGGCCGCGCTGGAGCGTGACCCGGACATCGGCGCCGTGGTGCTCACTGGTAGCCCGCCGGGCTTCTGCGCCGGCAGCGACCTGAAGGAGCTGGGCGCCATGTCGCTGGACGACATGTGTGAGCACGAGGCGCGCACTGCCGCTCTCTGCCGGGAGATCAGCATGCTGGCAAAACCCGTGCTGGCCGCCGTGGAGGGCTTCGCCCTCGGCGGCGGTTTCGTCCTGGCGACTGCGTGCGACGTGATCGTCACGTCGCGCACAGCCCGCTGGAATCTGCCTGAAGTGGCGATCGGCTGGATCCCGCCGTGGGGTATCGAGGCGATTGTGAATCGGGTCGGAGTGTCCCGGGCCAGGCAACTTGTCTGGGGTGGCCTGCCATTGGACGGGAAGGGTGCCGTGACGATGGGCCTTGCCGACCACGCAACCGGCGAAGGCGAAGCCTTGGCCAGCGCCCTCGACCTCGCTCGCCTCTACGCCGCCTTGCCGTCGCAGGCCGTCGCAGCCACGAAGCACTACTTCGCTGTCCAGGGCGCGCGCAACGCGGAGGCCGGCGACCTGTACGCATCGAACCTTTTCCGGGACAACTGCCGCCACGAGGCGGCGCAGGCAACTCTGTCGAAGTATGGCGTGAAGCTCTGAGTCACGGTCCGCTATGACCTCCGATAACCTGGCGCGCTACGAGCTTGTCTCGCTCAAGCTCGTGGTCCTGTGCGCAACGAGCGGGACGCTGTCGGCTGCGGCGAGGAAGGCAAACCTGTCCTTGTCCGGGGCAAGCCACCGGCTCACCGAGTTCGAGAAAACGCTGGGCAGGCGATTGTTCCGGCGCAGGTACAGAGGGCTGGAGCCCACGGCCGCGGGATGGGTTGTCGTCAGGCACGGCGAAACCATTCTGAGCAGCCTGGAAGCCCTGCGAGTCGGCGTCCAGTCCGCAGCCGACGAAGGAGCTTGTTTAGGCTGATGCTTTCACGATCAGCTCGTCTCGGACTGTTTCATCAACCACTGCCAGGCCAACGACGCCAAGGCGGCGCTGGCGAAATTCGGAACACGAAAATGACCAAGATCACCACGGCGGACCAAGCTGTTGCAGGCATACCCGACGGGGCCACCATTGCCAGCACCGGTGTCATTGGTTGGGTCACCCCCGACCATTGCCTCGAGGCTCTGGGCAGCCGTTATCGCGAAACCGGCATGCCACGAAACCTGACGGCGTACTTACCGGTCGGCACGGGTGACGCCATGCGGATCACGGGCATGGACCACCTCGCCCAGGAAGGGCTGCTCAAGCGCGTCGTCTCCGGTTCGTACATCAATCCCATCCACCCGGACACCGGCAAGCGTCCCGAGATGATGCGCCTGATCCGCGAGAACAAGATCGAAGCCTATAGCTGGCCAATCGGCGCGACCATGCACTGGCTGCGCGAAGTGGCACGCAAGTCGCCCGGCTATCTCACCCGGGTCGGCCTCGGGACCTACATCGATCCGGACCACGGCGGCGGCAAGTTCAATGCTCGCGCTCAACAGGACCTCGTCAAGAAGGTCGCCTTCGAGGGGGCGGAGTACCTTTTCTATCCGACCTGGCCTATCCACTTCGCGTTCATCCGTGCGAGCAGCGCGGACGAGTTCGGCAACCTGAGCTGGGAAGACGAGGCGCTCGTGTCGTCGAGCATCGCGCTGGCCGTGGCCACGAAGGCATCTGGCGGCAAGGTGATCGCGCAGGTGAGGAAGATCGTTCCTCGCGGCTCGCGGATGGCGCCACAGGTGCGATTGCCGGGCGTCTTCGTGGATTCCATCGTGGAAGCGTCCGAGCAGATGATGGTCACGGATACGGCGTTCGATCCCGTCTACCTCGGGGCCGCGTCGAACGCGGACATCGTGCGCTCGCTGCCGAAGCTGCCTTTCGGGGCTGACAAGATCGTCGCCTACCGTGCGGCGCAGGAAGTCAAGCCGCACCGTCTCAGCATCCTGGGATTCGGGGCTTCGTCCGACATGCCGCTCGTGATGGCGGAGTACGGGATGCTCACGGGTCGCAACGTGAACGACTACTGGTTCACCACCGAGCATGGCTCGTTCGGCGGCGTGGTGATGAGCGGCTGGCAGTTCTCGGCCAATGCCAATCCGGAGGCGATCCTGGACGGCGTCACTCAATTCGACGCCATCGACGGCGGGCTTTGCGAGTTTGCGGCGCTGGCCTTTGCCGAGTTCGACAGCACGGGCATCGTCAATGTCAGCAAGTTCGGAGCGGCCAATCCGGGCGCCGGTGGCTTCATCGACATTGCGCAGAACGCCAGGGAACTGGTGTTCTGCGGCACGTTCACCACCGGCGGGCTGAAGGCGGAACTGGATGGGGGCGAGTTGAAGATCCTCCAGGAGGGCAAGCTCCGCAAGTTCGTTCAGAACGCCTCGCACATCACCTACCGCGTCCGCGATGGCGTCGCGCGACAAGGCCAGAAGGCCACCATCGTCACGGAGCGCGCGGTTTTCCGCGTGGATGCGGATGGCCTGACATTGATCGAGGTCGCGCCGGGCGTGAATGTCCGCAAGCACGTGCTGGACCAGATGGACTACGCGCCCGTGCGCGTCGACCCGAAGCTGCGCCGCATGGATCTGAGCGCGCTGGACGCGAGCTTGAAGTCCGGCATGGTCGCCGCCTGAATAACCAACAGTCCGACTGTGACGTGCGGGTGAAGCCGACGAGTCCCAGGACAGGCACGCGCGCGTGGGCATGTCGTACGCCAGCGTGTATGCGGCCCTCTCCTATGGCAACGCGGGGCTCCATGCCGGGGACGGCATCGCCTACGCGGTGGCCGGCCAGACCCACAAGAGCCACGGCAGCACCAACGCCGTCGTGCTTCCTTACGTGCTCGACGAGCTGCGCAGTGCACGGCGTGCCGAGCTGCTCGACGTGGCGAGGATGTGGGGCGCAACTGGCAGCGACGACGCGGCCGTGAAAGCGGACCTCGTGGACGGACTGGACATTCCCACCAATCTACGCGACTTCGGCGTCCCCGAGGACGCGCTCGACGCGCTCGTTGCGGACGCATTGGCAGTTTCGCGGCTGGCGCGGGTGTACCCCGGATCCGACGTCGCCGCCGCCTACCGGCGCATCGTCCGCCAGGCGTTCGATGGCCGGCTCTCATCGGACGCCGACGGCGCCGCCGTCTCGCCGCCCGCGGCGTTGACGACCTGAAGGACCGCAACGCGACCCGATTCCAGCTGCAACCCCAAGGAGTAACAGTCATGATGACCGAACGACAGCGGCGATTCCGCGAGCAGTACAAGTCCGACATCAGCCCGCTGTACAACGGCATGTTGCACATCACGGTGCTGTACGTCGCCGGCGCAGCGGCAATTTGGTACTGCCTGCAGCAAATGCAGGACTCCCGCTGGGAGTGGGTCGTGGCCGCACCAGTGTTCATCGCCGGCAACTTCATCGAGTGGTTCATGCACCGCCACGTGATGCATCGCCGCATCGACGTGTTCGCCTTGCGAGCCATCTACGAGCGGCACACCCGCCAGCATCATCAGTACTTCACCGACGTCGAGCCGACCATCAATACGACGCGGGAGTTCCGCATCGTCTTCTTTCCCTGGCGCGTGCTGATCACCCTTGCGGTGGTTGGAATCTTGCTCGGTAGCCTGGCGGCCCTGGTCTTCAACGCCAACGTGGGCTACGTGGTCGTCCTCACGATGATGGCGCACTACCTCGTCTACGAAACGTTCCACTATTGCTGCCACGTTCACGAGAACTGGTTCGTCCGCCACGTACCGTTCGTGAACACGATCCGCCGTCATCACACGGCGCATCACAACCAGGGGATCATGATGAAGTACAACATGAACCTCACGTTTCCCATCGCAGACTGGTTCCTCGGCACGAGCGACCTGCGCCGAGGGCTCGTCGGCCACCTCTTCAACGGCTACAGCGAAAAGCATGTCAAGGAAGAGCTTCGTCCGATCATCGCCCGTTTCCGCGGCGATGACTCGCGGGTCACGTTGGACGGCCCGCAGCTCACGGAGGAGGAACGCAGGGTGATCGGCGCAGGCGCATGAGCCCGCTGGGATACAGTGCGCCGCAAGCCCCGGCTCGATCAAATCCCGCCCACACGGCTCGCAATCGTCGAACCCCGGCGGCACGGTCGGTTCAAAGTTCCGGCGCTCGTGCGGCCGCACCCACGCAGGACGAGCCGCCCGCGCGGCTTCCCGACCTGGCCTGCAAGCTGGTCGAGGAGGCGATCGTGACGCTGCGGCTTGCGCCGGGCTCGTTCACTCGGAGCAGGCGCTCAGCGCCATGACCGGCATCGGACGTACGCCGATCCGCGAGGCTGTCCAGCGCCTGGCGCGCGAGCACCTCATCATCGTCCTTCCGCAACGCGGTCTGCTGGTGTCGGAAATGGATGTCGTCCGGCAGTTGCGCCTGCTCGAAACGCGACGCGAGATCGAGCGCCTGGTGTGCCGCAGCGCCGCAAGGAGAGCCACCGATGCGGAGCGCCGGCAGTTTGCCCGCCTCGCGAAGGCACGGACTCTCCCGCCGATTCTGGTACCTGCACTACAAGCAATCCGCGGAGTTGCCGGAGATCGCGCGCCTGCATGCCGCGATCGCGCAGGCCATCGCCATATCGGATGTCGATGCGGCCGGCAAGGCGCTCGATGCGCTGCTCGACAACATCGAGGGATACACGCGAAGCATCGTGGTTTGACTCACGCGGATTCGAGTTCCCCGCCAAGTGGCGTGCTTCAGCTCAACCGAGCTCCGTCTCGATTCAACAGCTGCCGGACGTCGGCACCGACGATGCCTCTGGGGGCGATGCCGTTCTTGATTGAGAGCACCGCAGCATGCCCGATTGCGTGACCGTACGAGAAACACTGGGCGGTCACTCGCGCCGAGGCCATGGCTTCGTGCTCGGCGGAGAGGCAGCGCCCGGCCATCAATAGCGATTCACCGCGCTTCGGCACGAAACATTCGTACGGAACCTCGTAGTAGTCGTCGAAAAGCCAGACCAGCTTCGGCTTCTCGCCGCTGTGCAATTCGATCGGCCAGGGGGACCGCGCCACGCCGCTTGCGAAGCGCGCCTTGTTCACGATGTCCGCATTGCACAGGACCTTCACGCCGTCGACCTGGCGCGTCTGCCGCACACCGACCTGCACGCCGGTATCGTTGACGTAAGCGTTTTCGCAGCCAGCCACATGCTCTCGCAGGAAGCGCTCGTATTCGCGCACCTGCTTTCGTCCTTCGATCTCGGCTTCCGTGATGTCGGCCACCTGCAGCGGATTCAGTTCGCGTCCGTCACGCCCGATGACGCGTGTCGCGTTGCACAACAGTTCGTTCGGCCGCGGAGTCTCGAACAGGAAGATCTTGGCGCGCGGCAGGTGATACGCCCCGCAGGCGTGCAGACGCTGGATTGTCTTCGACGTTTCCTCCCCCATGATGCTGTCGGGGCCTCGAGCCGCCTGGAACCGCGGCACGTGGACGCCCAGCAACCTGAAGATCATGGTCGGGTTCTGCACCTTGCCGCGATCACCGATGAACGTCGGCAGCCCCGCCATGGCGGCGAGGTCGGCATCTCCGCTGGCATCGATGGTCAGCGTTGCGCGAATGTCGATGCGGCCCTGTTTCGAGGAAGCCACGACGCCGGCAATGCGTTCACCCCCTTCGGCAAGGACCTCGGTCACATACGTGTGCAGAAGAACGCGCACGCCGGCTTCGCTCAGTATGAAATCGGCAGCTTCGCGCCAGACCAGCGGCTCGTGCACCCGCGTGAAGGTCTTGCCGTAGCGCACCGGGCCCGTGACACCGCCCTTGCGTTCGAGCAGGTGAACGAACTCGTCAGCGAAGCCGAAGACGACCTGCTTGGGAGAAGACTGCGGGTTCTCCGATGCTTCGTAGAGGCCACAGACCGTTCCCGAGAGACCGGCGACCGCGCCGCCGCCGCAGAAGCCGTAGCGTTCGACCACGACAACGTCCAATCCCTGACGGGCGGCGGTCGTCGCGGCCGCCACGCCCGCCGCTCCCGCACCGACGACCAGCACGTCGCAATCGAGCCGGGTGGTGGGACGCATGTCGCTTGCTTGGATGGTCATGTGATGTCCTCAATACGTTGGTATCAGCGAGCTCCGAGCACGGCGCCCTTGGACAAGGGTTGAACCAGCTGCTGGTACATCGCCAACCATCCCTTTTCGGTCGTGGGCGCCCGTGGAGGAAGCATCGCCAGCCGGTCGCGGAGTTCGGCCTCGGGAATGTCCAGGGTGATCGTGCGGCGGTTGAAATCGATCTTGATCGTGTCGCCGTCCCTGACGGCGGCAAGGGGTCCGCCTTCCGCAGCCTCGGGCATGACCTGACCGATGGTGATGCCGCTGTTCAGTCCCGAAAGCTCTCCGTCGGTGACAACCGCGACACTATCGCCAAGCCCCGCGCCGACCAGTGCCGCCATGAAGCTGGCGGCGAAGACCGTTCCCGGGCCCCCCTTCGGGCCGAGCATGCGCAGAACGACCACCTGGTTGCGCGTGACCTTGCCGCTCTCGAGACCGGCGATGGCCATTGCCTCGTCCTCGAAGACGATGGCGGGCGCGCTGAAGCGGCGAACATGCGGTGGAACCGCGGACAGCTTGACGACCGCTCCTTGCGGTGCCAGGTTGCCGCGGATGATCATCAGTCCAGGCTCGCGGCGGAACGGCGTGAGCAGCGGCTTGATGACGGACTCGTCGGGTGCTGGACGATCGGCCAGGTTCTCGCCCAGCGTACGACCGGACACCGTCATCACGGACATGTCCAGGAGGGGCGCGATCTGCTTCATCGCTCCCGACACGCCGCCGGCTTCGGCGAACGTCTCGATGCGATCCGGTCCGTTGGGCCGCACTTGCGTGACCTGCGGCACTTCGACGGCGGCCTCGAATTCGCGAATGATGTCGACATCGACCTCCGACTCGATGGCCGCTGCGGTCAGGTGGCGCGGCACGTTGACCGAAGTGCCGATGGCGACCGCGGTTCGCACGGCGTTGCGGAAGGCAGCCGCGGTCATGATCTGGCGCGGCCGGATGTCTTTCTCGACCAGCTTCATGATCGCCTTGCCGGCACGGGCTGCGTACTCGTTCAGCTCATTGCTGCCAGCCCGGATCGGTGCATTGCCGGGTAGCGCCATGCCCAATGCCTCGGCCATGCAGTGCATCGAGTTGGCGGTCGCCAGGCCGGCGCACACGCCCGGGCCCGTGATCGCGGTGCACGTCATGTCCGTGAGTTGCTTGAGCGTGATCTTCCGCGCCTTCAGCGCCCCGACCGACTTGTAGACCTCTTCGATGTCATTGTGACGGTCGCCGCACTGGTCACCCAGCTGGTAGCCGCAGGTGACAATGACGCTCGGCACATTCAGGCGACCGGCGGCCATGAGGTGCGCAGGTGTCGTCTTGTCGCACGACGACAGCAACACCATGGCGTCCAGCTCCGCGCCTTCGACCTGCACCTCGATGTCGTTGACGATCAGGTCACGAGTGGGCATGAGGTAGCGGCCTTGCTTGCCGGCGCTCGTCACGAAGTCGGATGGCGCCGCGGTGCGAATCTCCAGCGGCACGCCGCCGGCGGCCCGGACCGACTCGGCGACGGCGAGGGCCACGCCGTCGAGGTGCTGGAAGCAGACAGACAGCTTCGACGACGAGTTGACGATCGCGATCTTGGGCTTGTCGAAGTCCTCTTCCTTCAACCCCATCGCGAGCCATTGCGCGCGTCGCACGGCCCAGCGGGTGGTGCCAGGCTCGAACTGGCTGCGCAACTTTCGAAGGGAGGAACTCATGGGGGACTCCTGGGGCGAGGCATGTCAATGTCGACGTTGACATCCTAGTAGACGCAAGATATGCTGTCAACATTCAACTGACATATCAGTAACAACCGGAGCTCCTACGTGGAAAAGTCACTGCCAGGTCGTGCCGTTCCCTATCGCTGGATCATCGCCATCGTGCTGTTCGTGGCCTACAGCATCCAGTACCTTGACCGGGTGAAAAGCAATGTGCTCTTGCCCAGTATCGCGAACGACATCGGATTGACCACGGCCGACATCGGCACGGGCGCCTTTCTGATGCTGCTGTTCTACGGTCCTGCGCAGTACGTTTCGGGCCTGCTCACCGACCGGTTCGGTGCCAAGCGCATCCTGATCTTCTCGATCGTCGCCTGGTCGGTCATGACGGCGTGGATGGGCCTGATCCAGTCGCGCGAGGAATATCTGTGGCGGATGGCCATCTTCGGCTTCCTCGTGGGCACCGAGTACGTCCCGTCGGCGCGCATCCTGATGCGATGGTTCAACAAGGATGGACGGGCACGTGCGCAGGCGCTGCTCTCGTGGGCGTGGATCCTGACGCCGGCCTGGGCGAGCGTGCTGGCCACGCAGGTGGCGGCGCACACGGGTGACTGGCGATTCGTGTTCTACGTGACGGCCGCCTGCGGCGCCATCCCGCTGCTGCTGATCCTGTTCGTGGTGTTCGACCGGCCGGAGCAGTACCCGAATGCCACCCGGTCTGACCTCGACCACGCGTACGCCGACGAGATCGCCGCCGGCACGATCCGAGCCGGCGACTACAGCCAGGCGCAGCAGAAGATCCTGGCCAAGAGCAACGTGCGCTTCCGAGACTTCTTCAAGAACCCGAGCTATGTGGCCGTCGTCTTCGTCGACATCGTCATGCAGATCACGCTCTACGGCGCGCTGGTGTGGATTCCGTTGTACCTGTCGGACGTCTTCGGCTTCAAGCTCGCGCAGATGGGACTGTGGAGCGCGGCATACTTTCTCGCCGGCGCCGTGGGCAGTTTCACGTCCTCCTACCTTTCCGACAAGGTGTTTCGCGGCCACCGACGCGTCATGATCCTGACCTGTTTCGTCGGGCTCATCCCGTTCATCATGCTGCTGGCCAATTTGAACCAGGCCGAACAGGGCTTGTTGCTGCTGGCACTGTGCGGCATGGGATTTTTCGGCAACATGGCCTGGGGCCCGTTCCTCGCGGTTCCGGCAGAGATCTTCACGCCTGAGGTCTATGGCAAGGCCATGGGCTTCGTCAATGGTGCCGGCTATACCGTGGCCGCCTTCTCCGCGAAGATCTTCGCGGCGCTTGTCGTGGTGGAGCAAGGCCACAAGGTCTACACGAACGGCTGGTATTTCATCTCCGCCTGCGTTGTCCTCGGGATTGTCGCCGCGTACTTCATTCGCACGGGTCCGCGCGGTCAGCGCGAACGCTTGCGGGCGGCGAACGCAGTGGAAGCATCAGCGTCGTGACGGCTCGGGCAGACGCGCCCACGCGTCGGCGACGCCCGATCGTCCTCGCCGCGAACATCCTATCGGCGCTGTGCTGGGACAGCGCGTGCGCAATGACTGTCCTGTGTGGACCGAGGACGCCGACTTCTTTGCTGCGAACCAAGCAACTGTCTTGAAAGTCAAGCCGTGTGCCGGACGACGTCGAACGGTTGACGGGTCCGCGCGATCGCGTTGAGGATGGTGAGCAGCTTGCGAGAACAGGCCGTGAGCGCGACCTGCTTCGGTTTGCCGGCGGCCAGAAGCCGCTGGTAGAAGGTCTTGATCACCGGGTTGAAGCGCGTGGCCACCAGCGCGGCCATGTACCGGCAGCCATCCGACTTCCAGCTCCAGCCCCGTGCACACGAGCAGGTCGGCGTTGCGCATGCGCGCGATGAGGCTCGGCCGCGCCTCGATGCGATGCGGGGCCTGCATGGCCGTCGTGGTCGACGTCGCGTTGACCTTGTCGCCCCCGAGATCCCGGCGAGCGACGCCCATTCGGGCTCGCAAGCCACGACGTTGATCGCCGCATGCACTGGCATCGACAGGAGCCCGAAGGCCGCGAGCAGCAATGACTTGAATGATGTGGTCATGGCCGGATCCTCAGAACGCATGCGCACCATGGGCGCCCAGGCTCATGATGTATTGGAGGAACAGCTGGCGGTCGGTCGCTGCAGGGTTGCTGCGATCGGACGCGAACTGCAGCCGCAAGCGGCTGAATTCGGACGGCGAGTAGTCGAACATCACGGTGCTGCGCGATGGCCGGGCGTTTTGCAGGATCGGGAAGTCGGCAGCCGTGAGCCCGTTCGTGCCGAGCATGCCGAGCCGCAGCGTGCCCGAATCGAGGCGGTCATAACGGACGCCGACGCGCCACTTGAGCATGAACTGGTACACCGTCTGCAAGTACCAGCCGCTGGGGACCGCACGGTAGTCGCCGCTCGTCGGTCCGCCGGCTTGCGCCAGCGTGTCGTAGCTCAAGCTGCCGCTTTCGGTGCGACGGAAATACTCGCCCTGGATCGTCAGGTTCTGGCGTACTGCGTTGCCACCCGGCGCCCACTTGAAGATGCCATCGAGCACTCATGTTCGGCTCGTGCCGGCGAAGCTGTTGGTCACCGCGGTTCCCGCTGCGTTTGTGTCGTCGTAGGCGCGGTTGCGGCCGCGATGATGCAGCCAGGAAGCGCCGGCGCGGCTTCACCGCGACCGACTTGCGCGGTGCGTTTCTGGTATTGATGCCGGCAACGTCGGCAATGGGCGCGACGCTGCCCGCGATCGATCGCCATCTCCGCGCACTTCATCAACGACGTGCAGACAGTGGTCAGCCGCGAGAAGGTTCCCTTTGAGTTCGGTGTGATCACCGTGGGAGAGCGCGACTGAGCGTGTCCCGATGGTCGTCTGGGGTATCCACGGTGCGGTCGAAACGGGGCTGGTCCGTAGCCTTGCGCGGACCGGAGGCAATTGGACCGGCATCGAGAGCCTGGCGCCCATCTCGACGCCAAGCGACTTGAGCTCATCATGCAGATCGTGCCGAAGCTCGCGCGACTCGGCGTCATCTACAACGCGGACGATCAAGGCGCGCCGGTCCATCTCATCTCAGTGCGCGATGCCGCTCGCATTCTCGGCGTTGGCCTCGCGCCCCTGCCGGTTAGGCGTCCCGACGATTTCGACGGCGTTCTGTCGCGCGCTGCATTGGGGTCGGTGGACGGACTCTTGATATTTACCGACGACTTGACTGCCACCCATTGGGATGACCGCAAGTGGCCGGGCACTGCCGACCGTGAACGTCGGCTGCCTGGCGCTCAATTTGGACGTCAGCTTTCCGGCGGTAAGTTCGACGGCGTGACTGTCTCTGGCCGACCCAAACCAGTCGCCTGTGCAGGCGTGAAGCAGACGCTCGACGCATCGTCCCCGGCGATGACCAACGCCAGTGGCGCGGGCGTAGACT
>Ga0207648_10006585_pt1 | contig 11531 bp, 9 predicted proteins | sample KBSMisM32_FD_184310 | JGI IMG/M metagenome (GOLD analysis project Ga0207648, IMG submission 184310) | Miscanthus rhizosphere microbial communities from Kellogg Biological Station, Michigan, USA - KBS Miscanthus M3-2 (SPAdes) (version 2) | ecosystem: Host-associated > Plants > Roots > Rhizosphere... | reverse complement strand
CCACCCGTGAGGATCGCCATGTCCTGCAGCATCGCCTTGCGACGCTCACCGAAGCCCGGAGCCTTGACGGCGACGGACTTGAACGTGCCGCGGATCTTGTTGACGACGAGCGTGGCAAGCGCCTCGCCCTCGACGTCTTCGGCGATGATCACCAACGGACGACCGCCCTGCATGACCTTCTCGAGCACCGGCAGCATGTCGCGGACCGACGAGATCTTCGACGAGACGAGCAACAGGTACGGGTCGTCGAGCGACGACTCCATGCGCTCCATGTCGGTGGCGAAGTACGGCGAGATGTAGCCCTTGTCGAAGCGCATGCCCTCGACGAGGTCCATCTCCATGCCGAAGGTCTGGCTCTCCTCGACGGTGATGACGCCGTCCTTGCCGACCTTGTCGATGGCCTCGGAGATCATCTGACCGATCTCCTCGTCAGCCGCCGAGATCGAGGCGACCTGAGCGATCTGGTCCTTCGAGTCGACTTCCTTGGCGAGTTCCTTGATCGACTCGACCGCGGCGTCGACAGCGGCCTCGATGCCCTTCTTCAGGGTCATCGGGTTGGCGCCGGCGGCAACGTTGCGCAGACCTTCGTGCACCATGCTCCAGGCGAGAACGGTGGCTGTCGTCGTGCCGTCACCAGCGACGTCGTCGGTCTTCTTGGCGACCTCTTTGACCAGCTCGGCGCCGATCTTCTCGTAGGGATCCTCGAGATCGATCTCCTTGGCGATCGACACGCCGTCGTTGGTGATGGTGGGGGCACCCCACTTCTTCTCCAACACGACGTTGCGGCCCTTCGGCCCCAACGTGACGCGCACCGCGTCGGCCAGCTTGTTCATGCCGGCTTCGAGTGAGCGACGAGCCTGCTCGTCGAATGCGATCATTTTCGCCATTACTTATGCCTCCACAATGAGGGGGTTGATGTCATTCGCACTCGGCGTGCGAGAGTGCTAGCACTCTAGACGTCCGAGTGCTAACTCTTCAACCTCCACTGGTGGGCCTCGATCACCTCCGCTTCGCTTCGGCTCCTCGGCCTGGGCCTCCGGCCTGCCGGACCGCCCGCCGACCCTGCCGGCGGGCCTGGGCCTGCGGCCTGCCGGACCGCCCGCCGACCCTGCCGGCCGTTAACCTCCTCGCCGTGGAAGTGGCGGTTGTCGGAGGTGGGGTCGCCGGACTTGGCGCGGCGGTCGCCTTGGCCCGGTCGGGGCACACGGTCACCGTCTTCGAGCGTGATGACACGCCGATGCCGCAGTCAGCCGACGAAGCCTTCGACTGGGACCGGCGCGGTGCCCCGCAGGTGCGGCACAGCCATGCCTTCCTCGCTCGTCTCGTCGGGTTGCTGAAGTCGGACTATCCCGACCTGTATCAGCAGTTGCTCGACGAAGGTGCCACCGAGATGCGTTTCGGCGAGGACCTGCCACCGACGATGACGAACTTCGAGCCCGAGCCGGGCGACGACGCGATGGTGATGCTCGCCTGCCGCCGGACCACGTTCGAGTGGGTGCTCCGCCGCGCCGCGATCGCCGAAGGCCGGGTCGAGTTCCGCACGGGGGTTGCCGTCTGCGGCCTGATCGCCGACTCGACGGGCACGGTGCCGAACATCACCGGCGTGCGACTGGCCAACGGATCCGAATGGCACGGCGATCTCGTCGTGGTTGCCGCCGGACGCCGCAGCGCGTTGCCCGAGTGGTTGACGGAGGTCGGTTGCGACCCGGCCGTCGACGAGGTCGACGACACCGGGATCGTCTACTTCAGCCGGTTCTATCGCCTGGTCGACGGGGCCTCGTACCCGGCGCGGACCGGGCCGATCGGCGGCGACCTCGGGTACCTCAAGTACGGCGTGTTCGTCGGCGACAACAGCACGTTCTCGGTCACCTTGGCCGCGCCGACCGATGATCACGAGCTGCGCAAGAAGCTCACCGATCCCGACGTGTTCGACACGTGTGCACGACAGCTCGTCGCGACCGCGCCGTATCTCGACGGGCGCGCCGAACCGATCACCGCATCCGTTCACGTGATGGCCGGCCTCATCAACCGCTGGCGTCGGCACGTCGTCGACGGGCGGGTCGTCGCCACCGGGATCATCCCGATCGGCGACGCCGTGCTGTGCACCAACCCGCTGTACGGACGGGGATGCGCGACGGCGTTCTGGGGCGCCCACCTGATGGTCGATGCCATCAATGCAAACCCGGGTGATGCCGAGAAGATGCTGCTCGACTACGACGGCGCGCTGCGTGCCGAGATCTATCCGTGGTACCGGGCGAGCGTCGAACAGGATGCCGAGGCCCGACGGGTGGCGGCTGCGTTGCTCGCCGGCGAAGACCCCGATGGTGACGCGTCGGATCAGCGAGCGTTCATGCGGGCCGTGTTCCGCGACGGGCTGGTGCCTGCGCTCCGCCGCGATCCGGTCGTGATGCGCGCCTTCTTCCGCGCCCTCAACCTGCTGACGGCTCCCGATGCAATGGTCAAGGACGCCGACATTGCCGCGCGGGTGTTGGCGGTGTGGCAGGACCGCGACAACCGGCCTCCCGAACCCGACCTCGGTCCGAAGCGCCGCTCCGACCTGTTGGAGCTAATCGCCTAGGTCGTCGATGCCGTGGGAGATCTCGCCGAGCACGTTGCGGAGCTCCGATGCTCCCGGCAACTCGACGAGGTCGGTGTCCTCGAGCCTCGTCTCGTCGAGCATCAGCCACACGATCACGCCGACCACGGCGCCGATCAACGGGAACAGGATGAACACCCACAGCTGCTGGAGCGCTTCGGTGCTGGTATCGGCGAACAGCGCGGTCGCCAGGCTGCGCGCCGGGTTCACCGACGTGTTGTCGACCGGAATCGAGATCAAGTGGATGAGGGTGAGGGTGATGCCGGCGACCAGCCCGCCCATACCCGGCGTGAACTTCTTCGTCGTCGTGAACAGCACCACCATCACCAGCAGCCCGGTCAGCAGCACCTCGACGCAGATCGCCGAGCCGAGCCCGAAGTACGGGCCGGACCACAGGTTGGCCGCGAACTGCCCGCGCTGGAACCCCTCCTTGCCGCTGGCGATGCCGTAGATGACGGCTGCCCCGCCGATGGCTCCGACCACCTGACCGATCCAGGCGTACACAGCATGCGTCGTGTTGATCTTGCGCGCCAGCAGCATGCCGAGCGTGACGGCCGGGTTGATGTGACAACCCGAGATGGGTCCGATCACGTAGGCCATGATCAGGAGTGAGAAGCCGAAGCCGAGGGCGACCATGAGGATCCTCACGAGTCCGGCACCCGTCGATGCATCGCCCGACGGCAGCAGGCCGAGCGTTGGCAGCATGATGGCCACGCCTGGTCCGCCGAGCATCAGTACCAGGGTGCCCACCAGCTCAGCGGCGAGGATGCGGCTGTTGTTTTGCGGTTCCATGTTGCGAACCCTATGTCGGGCGGTACATCTGCTTGATTGATGCTGACCAGCCCTAGCCTGGGCCCATGACGAGCGAACCTGTATCGCCGACGGTTGGCGTCGGCGTCTTGCATCTCTTCTGCAAGCCGACTCCGCTGTTCGATGCCGAGGCCGCGGTTGCGGGCGTGAAGGCTGCCGAGGCGGCCGGGTGCCAGGTCGTGACCGTGGCGATGCTCGGACACAAGTGCGATGTCGCCGTGATGGCCGTGCACGAGAACCTTCGCGAGCTGCGCGCGCTGCAAACGGCCGTGCAACGCAGCGGCCTGGAGGTCGTCGATTCGTACGTCAGCCTCAGTGAGGTCAGCGAGTACGCCGCGCAGATGCCCGAGGAGATGAAGCGCCCGCGCCTCTATCCGACGATTCCGCCCAACCACGTCGACTACGCCATGCCGGCGTGGTGCTTCTATCCCATGAGCAAGAAGCGCGAAGGCGATGCCAACTGGTTCACCTTGCCCTACGAACGCCGCAGCGAGTTGATGCACGAGCACGGTGCCAGCGGTCGGAAGTTCGCCGGTCGTGTCGCCCAGTACATCACTGGCTCCGCGGGCCTCGACGATTTCGAGTGGGGCGTCACGTTGTTCGCCGTGCATCCCGACGATCTGAAAGAGGTCGTCTACACGATGCGCTTCGACGAGGCTTCGGCCGTCTATGCCGAGTTCGGCCCGTTCTACACCGGCATGGTCACGCCGGTCGAGGAGTTGATGGCCGGCCTGTAGCAGCCGCTACGGGATCGTGCTGTCTTTCACGTCTCTGCCGTTCTCGAATTTGAACAGCTCGAACGTCGGGTTGGTGACGTCGCCCTTCGCGTCGAGTGTGAGCGAGTCCGGACCGTCGTAGTTGATGTTGGTGACGGTGTCCAGGTCGTGTTGGCACTCGGCGAAGGTCATGCACGGCGATCCGCTGGCGCTGACCGCGGGTATCTCGCTGGCGATGTCGACCGGCTGCGTCGACCGGGCCGAGCGCGCCGCGAGGGCGATGAGGTTGACGCAGTCGTAGGCGTTGGCCGCGTACGGGCTCGGCTTGTCGGGCGTGCTGCCGAGCGCGGCGAGGAATGCCGGGTCCGAACTGTATGCGATGGGCGACACGCCCGTGACGTGTGCGGCGAGCGCATCCGGAATCGCCTGGGCCGACGCAGCAGGCCGGCGCATCGCGTCGTTGATGACGTAACTGGGCGAAAAGCTCGTCTCTTTCGAGTCGATCGCCTCGAGCATCACCGGACCCGAGGTGGCATCACCGATCACAACGACCGCGCCGGACTTCAGCGAGGCGACCTTGATGGCCGCCGCGCCGATCGAGTCGTTGTCGCTGGAGTAAGCGACGGGCACCGTTTGAGCGATGCCGAGATTCGACAGGGCGTCGCTGACCGAGGAGAGGAACGACTGGCCATAGGCATCGTCGATGTAGGCGATGGTGGCCTGTCCGGCGCCGGTTTGGTCGACCGCTCCGGCGATCGCCGTGCCCTGGAGCGTGTCGGACGGAATCGTGCGGAAGAAGAGGTTCTTGTCCGGAAAGTCGTCGAGGAGGCTCGCCGATGCCGTCGGCGAGCAGGCGACGACGCCGGCGTCGACGATCTCGCCGAGTCCGGCGAGCGCATTGGCGGACGACGCCGGCCCGACGATCGCATCGACCTTGTCGGCGATGAGGTTGTCGATCGCCGCGTCGAGATTGGTGCCGAGCACGTCCTCGTCCTCGCGGATGAGCCTCACGCCGGTGCCGTTGATCCCCCCGGCGTGGTTGATGAGGTCCACGGCGAGCTGTGCACCGTTCCTGATCGACTCGCCGATTTCGGTGAACGCGCTGCCCTGCGGCGTCAGCACGCCGATGGTCAGCACACCGTCGTCGGCGCTGCTCCTTACAGGCACCGTCTGGGCGACCTGCGACGTTGGAGGTGTGGCCTTGTCCGAGCTGCAGCTTGCTGCGACCACCCCCAGCATTGCGACCGTCAGCGCGACGATCTGAACAGAGGGTCCGCGGCGCATCTCCGGATTGTAGGGTCACCCGACTCGGCATCGTCGGCGGCAACGCGGCGATCAAACCCGTCCAAACGCGACCCGGCACGGCACAATGCACGGATGATCCTGGCCGAGCGCGAGCGGTTGCTCGCCGACACCGCCCTGACCGGCAGGGCCTGGTGCGAGGCCTGGACCGAGGTGATCGACGGGTGGTTGGCCGGGCTGTACGCCAACGTGTTCGCCGACCGCGCCGACGTGTGTCTGCTCGCTGTCGGCGGAACAGGTCGCCGCGAGATGGCCCCGCGCAGCGACATCGACGTCGTGGTCGTGCACCGCGGCAATGCCAAGAAGATCGAGGCCGGGCTCGCCGACCTGTGGTATCCGATCTGGGACACCGGCCTCCACCTCGGCCACGCCGTGCGTGGCGTGAACGACAAGTTGCCCGTCGGTCCGGACCAGCTCGACACGGCAACCACGTTGCTGGCCGGCCGCTGGCTGGCCGGCGACCGTTCGCTGGCCGACGAGGTGTTGGCCGGAGTCCGCAAGTCGTGGCGCGCCGACGGCGCGGCATGGTTGTCGCTGCTGCGCGACCGCGGCTTGGCGCGGCACCGCAACGACGGCGATGTCGCCTTTCTCCTGGAGCCCAACATCAAGGAGGGCCGAGGTGGATTGCGAGATCTTCACGAGTTGCTGTGGATCGATGCCGCGGGTCGAGGGATCGCTTTGGAGAGCCCGGCCGTGGTGGCCGCGGCGTACGACACGCTGATCCACGCCAGGGTCGCACTCCATCGCGTCGCTCCGGTGGCCGGTGAGGTGCTGCGGCTCGAGGATCAGGACGCGGTCGCCGTGGTCGGCAACTTCGGTTCTGCCGACGACTTGATGGCCGCGGTGTCGTCCGCGGCGCGCACCTTGTCGTGGCAGCACGACCGGGCGTGGCATGCCGTCGCCCGGTCGCAGCTGCAACCGGTGAAGGCGCGTCCGTTGGCATCGGGGGTCACCCTGCGCAATGGCGAGGTCGAGCTCGGCGTCGACGTGTCGCCCGAGGAAGACCCCACGTTGATGTTGCAGGTCGGTGTCGGCGCGGCGCGCACGGAGTCGCCCATCGCGACACGCGCGCTCGAGACGTTGAGCGAGCGCACGCCCGAGTGGCCGCAACCGTGGCCGACAGGAGCAGCCGAGGAACTGGTCGCCTTGCTGCTCGAGGGACCGCGGGCCATACCGGTGCTCGAGTCGCTCGATCAGGCGGAGTTGTTCACGCGCATGCTGCCGGAGTGGGGGCCGGTGCGCTCCCGGCCGCAACGCAACGCATACCACCGCTTCACCGTCGATCGACACCTGTGGGAGGCGGCGGTGCAGGCCGCACTGCTCGCCGACCGCGTCGCTCGACCGGACCTGCTGGTGATCGGCGCGCTCCTCCACGACATCGGCAAGGGCTACCCCGGCGATCACACCGAGCGCGGGGAGGAGCTCGTTGCCGCAATCGGACCGCGCATGGGTTTCGACGAACGCGACACGGCTCACCTCGTCCGCTTGGTGCGTCATCATCTGCTGCTGCCCGACGTCGCCACTCGTCGCGATCTCGACGACCCGGCGACCATCGACGCGGTTGCCGAGGCCGTGGGCAGTGTGACGTTCCTCGATCTGCTGCACACGCTGACGGAGGCCGACTCGTTGGCCACCGGTTCGTCGGCATGGAGCCCGTGGAAGGCCGAGCTCGTCGAGGAGTTGGTGGAGCGGGTGCGGATGCGTCTCGGTGCCACGGATGGCATCGACGGTGGACCGGAACGCCGAGCGCCGTTCCCGACCGCCGACATCCTGGCGTTGATGGGTGCCGGCGAGACGGCTGTCGTGGTCGACGGTCCGCGAATTGTGGTGATCAACCACGACCGCCCGGGAACCTTCGCCCGGCTCGCCGGCGTGCTCGCACTGCACGGCGTTGACGTGTTGGGAGCTCGCGCCCACAGCGACGAGCAGGGCATGGCGGCATCGCTGTTCCGAACCGCGGACGCAGTCCGCCATGTCGATTGGACCGCCGTCGAGGCCGACATTCGCCGAGCCTTGGCGGGGGAGTTGGCGTTGTCGGCGCGATTGGCCGAGCGGGCGCGCACCTATCGCCGGCGCCGCCGCCCGGCAGCGGCCTCGGTGTTGAGCCCATCGGTCGACTTCATCGACGGGGCCAGCAGCAATGCGACCGTCATCGAAGTGCGCGCGCCCGACTCGATCGGGCTGCTGCACCGAGTGGCAACTGCGCTCGCCGAAATGGGTCTCGACATCCGCCACGCGACCGTCCAGACGATCGGGCCGAGCGTCGTCGACAGCTTCTACGTACGCACGTCGGAGGGCGCGAAAGTCACCGATCCTTATCACCGGGCCGAGATCGAACGGGCCCTGTTGCATGCCGTAGGGTCGCCGTCGTGAGCGATGCAGCGCCGGGCGACTTCACACGCGATCTCGTGCGGTGGAGCGAGTCGTTGGCGGCGATCGCCCGAACCGGTCTCGGCTTCAGCGACAACCTCTACGAGCGCGAGCGATTCGAAGAGGTGCTGCACGTCGCTGCCGACATCAAGGCCGCCGCTGATGAAGCGTTGGAGGTGTCGCGCGAACGCGACCACTTCGTGCAGGAGTGGATGGAGTCGATCGGCGAGGGCGTGCCGGGGTACGTCACCCCGAAGGTGGCAGTAGGCGCAGTCGTCGGCAACGACGCCGGAGAGATCCTGCTGGTGCAGCGCGCCGACAGTGGCGTGTGGTTGTACCCGACCGGTTGGGCCGATGTCGGCTACTCACCCGCCGAGGTGGTGGTCAAAGAGGTGTTCGAGGAGACCGGCATCACCTGCGAGCCGGTGCAGATCCTCGCCGTCATCGACGGCCAACGGATGGGTTTCACCCGCTTCGCCATGTACCTGCTGTTGTTCCACTGCACGGCCACCGGTGGCGAGCTCGCCGGTCACCCGTTGGAGACGGCCGGTGTCGGCTGGTTCGGTCGCGACGACCTGCCGTGGCCGTGTGCCGGTGCGAACTGGTGGGGCCCGATGGCGTTCGCGGCGATCGACGGGCAAGAGGTGACAACCGTGTTCGATGCACCGCGCTCGCCCATGTGGCGCGGCCAGACGAGCTAGTTCTTGTTGGGTGACCGTGCGCCGACACGGTCTCCGTGTCGAAATCAGTTGGCGCTGTCGCCCTGGTCGCGCAGGAACCGCTCGACTTCGGCCATGAGCTCATCGCTGTCGAGGCGGCTGGCGTCGATGGACGCGGCTTCGTCGTCAGCGTCGTCGTCCTCGTCTTCGTCGTCCTCGTCGAGCTGACCGCTGTCGGCCAGGGATTCGAGCCGGGAGACGTAGCCGATGAGGTCGTCGTCGTCGCCGACGAACGCCGACACACGCGCGTCGTACTCGTCGGCTTCTGCCGATAGTCGGGCAATCGAGGCCGGGCAACCCAGCATCTCGCACGCCCGCTCGACCAACGCGAGCGCGGCCTTCGGTGACGGCACCTGCGATGCGTATGCGGGCACGGCTGCCCACAGCGACGCCGAGGGCAGGTCGACCTTGGCGAACGCGTCGTGCAGCACACCGACGATGCCGGTCGGACCCTCGTAGTGCGACCGCTGCAGATCGAAGCGGTCGATCATCGTCTGATCGGTCGCCGTCCCCATCAACTGCACAGGACGCGAGTGCGGTACGTCGGCAAGGAGCGCGCCGAGCGTCAGCAGCACCGACGCGTGGTACTTCGTCGCGACACTGACGATCTGTTCACTGAACAGCCGCCAGCGCAACGCCGGCTCGGGCCCGAGCACCAAGATGATGTCACCGCCCGGTGTCGATGCGCTCCACAAACCTACGGTGGGCCACACGATCGAGCGGGTCATCCCGGCGCTGAGTCGGACGTGCGGCCGCACTGTGGCGAAGTCGGTGAACTCCTCCGGGTCGATCTCTGCGAGAGGGCGCGCGTTCCACGCTTCGATGAGGTGACGCACGCTGTTGCTGGCCGCGTCGCCGGCGTCGTTCCAGCCGGTGAACGCGGCGATGATGGTCGGGCTGTGCAAGGCCGGCTCGGCCAACCAGCGAACATGATCCATCGCCCATAACACTACCGAGGTGGGCCTGAGTGGCCTACCGCGCTAGGAGGCCGAGGCGGCGCTGGCGAGGTCGTGGGGACCTGATGGCAGGTAGCCGAAACCGGCGCGAACTGCGTCTCCCCAGGGTTGCATGATGTCGAACAGCTCGTCGATGTCGTCGCCCAACGCGGCGATCGTCGCGGCCATCTGCTGATCGGTGTGGACCTCGACCTCTTCCCGCGCGGCGCGTCCGGCTTCGGTGAATCCCGTGTCGTCGACCAGACCCTTCGATCGCAGGCGGTCGTGGGCGGCGTCGAACTCGTCGTCGGTCCACGCGCGCGTCCGGCTGTAGCTGCGCATCGCGAGACCCCAGTACAACTCGGTGAGCAATCCGATCTCGGTCGCATCGAAGCCCATCGACACCCACGACGTCGTGTGCGAGTCGCCGCGGTACTCGCGCAACATGTCGCCCATTCGCCACACCGCGCCGAGCGACGTCGCCGGCATTGTCAGAGAACGAACACCCGAGAACAGCGGCCGGCCCTCCGGTCGAAGCGGTTCGACGGCGCGTTCGAGAAGCTCGCGAGCTCGTTCGACGCCCTCCGGCTCCTCGCCCAGCAGCCGTACGAGTTGACCGATCGCGCCGTCGTCGCGCGCCGCGCAGATCGTGACCGCATCGGTTCGCGTCCAGCCCAACGTCACGCACGGGATCACGACCGCCGGACTGAACACGGCGAACGCTGCGGCCACGACCTGGCCGGGCACCTGGCCCATCACCGACCCTCTGCTCGTGAAGTACGCGGGCCCGTCGGGAAGGGCGACGTGATTGGCGGACCGGGCGCTGGGATCGAAGCCGAGAGCCGCGTAGTTGGCGTGGCATTCCGGCGAGAAGTACACCTGGCCGACGACCGGCTCGAGAACCGAACCGAGGCGACGTGCGGCAGCGCTGAGAGAGGAGGGGGCCATCGACTGAAAGTTACGTTCCGCGCCCCGACGAGACGTTGTCGTAGGGTGGCCGCCTGTGACTGCGACCATCGAGACCGTCGACGAGCCGACTGCGGAAGTGGTCGAAGCGCTGGCGCGATTGCTGCCGCAACTGTCGTCGGCACCGCCTCCGGATGCCGCGCAGTTGGCGGCGATCATGGCCGAAGGGTCGACCGTCTTCGTCGCCCGGGTCGACGGCGAGATCGTCGGCAGCCTGACGTTGGTGATGTACCGCATCGCCACCGGGTTGAAGGCGTGGATCGAGGACGTGGTGGTCGACGAGGCGGCCCGTGGCCACGGTGTCGGCGAAGCGTTGAACATGGCCGCGCTCGACGAAGCCCGCAAACGCGGCGCGAAAGCCGTCAGCTTGACCAGCCGCCCGTCGCGTGAGGCCGCCAATCGCCTCTATCAGCGCATCGGCTTCTCCGCCCGCGACACCAACGTCTACCGCTACGACCTCTGACCCCGGTTGCCGGCACGCGGTCAGGAGCGGGTGAAGAAGAGTTGGAGCTCGATCGGGCCGTGGTCCTCGACGGAGAGCACGATCGGCGCCCTTGGCACGGAGATTCCGTAGTCGCTGAACAAGACGTCGAGTGAGCCAACGACAACGACCGTGTCGCCGGCCAACTGGGCCTCGAGCGGGAACTGCACGCTCTTGGTCACACCCTTGATGGTGAGATCGCCGGTGGCAGTGACCGACGTCTTGGCGCCGGTTGCAGCGGCGTCGCCCAACTCGATCGGCGCCGTCAACTTGAATGTCGCCGTGGGGAACTGTCTTGTGCCCAGCGCGCCGCGGGCCGGTCCATCGCGCCGCGAGTTGTTGGTGGTCAGCTTGGTCATGTCGGCTTCGATCGATGCGTCGGTGACGGTGGTACCGGCGATCGTCATCGCGCCCGTGACGGCGGGTGTGCGACCGACGGCAGTCGTCGATCCGATGCTGCTCAGTTCCTCGTTGACACGGAAGCCGACGAACGTCCCGGTGGAGTTCTCGAAGCTGAACTCGCCGACGGTGTCGTCGACAGCCCAGTTGCCGTCGATGCCGCTGGGCGCCGCGGCCGGCACAGTTGTGGTGTTGCTCGCCGTGGCGACCGTCTCGACCGAATCATCAGTGGCGACG
>Ga0207648_10006583_pt1 | contig 11532 bp, 8 predicted proteins | sample KBSMisM32_FD_184310 | JGI IMG/M metagenome (GOLD analysis project Ga0207648, IMG submission 184310) | Miscanthus rhizosphere microbial communities from Kellogg Biological Station, Michigan, USA - KBS Miscanthus M3-2 (SPAdes) (version 2) | ecosystem: Host-associated > Plants > Roots > Rhizosphere... | reverse complement strand
GTGGGCGGCGTACATCGCGATGCTCGGCGTCGGCGGCTTCGTAGGGGTGCGCAGGATCACCGCGAGCCGTCTCCGGGGAGGCGGCCGACCCGCTGGTTGACTGTTACAGTACCGGCGAGTCAACGAGAGGGTCTTCCGCGTGGGTACATCGCTTCTGATCACCATTGGCAGTGTTCTGGCCGGTGGTGTGGTGGCCGCGGTCACCGTGGTCGGCCTGGTCAACGCGCAGACCAATCCGAGCGGCGCCTCGCCGACCAACGTGGAGCAGCCCGTCACCATCGAGTACGGCACCGGAAACTGACTCTCTGGCCCTGATCAGCCGTCCGCGACGTCCTGCGGAACGTCAGGGTCCTGGCTCTCGACGCGCCGACCGGCCAGCACCGCCCGCACCACGAGCGCGAACGAGTGCTGGGCGTGCTGCCATGTGAAGGTATGGCTGGACTCGCGGGCTCCTTCTCCCAGGTCGCTGCGGCGGCGCTCGTCGGCGAGCAGGTCGCCGAGCGCCCAGGTGAACTCCTCCGGGGTGTCGACGAGGACGCCCGAGCGTCCGTGGGCGATCGATTCCCGGGTCCCGCCTGCCGATCGGTAGGCCACCGTGGGAGTGGCGTGCATGCCGGCCTCGCCGATCACGAGTCCCCACCCTTCTTTGAGCGAGGGTAGAGCGAGCAACCAGGCGCGTTCGTAGATTGACTGCTTGGCGTTCTCGTCCACGTGGCCCTCGAACACGACGGTCTCGCCGGCACCGTGCTCCACCGCGTACGCATGCAGCCGCCCCTCCCACCACCCGCTGCCGACCACGTGCAGGCGCAGATCCGGGAACCGCTCGCGCAACACGAGGGAGGCGTCGATCGCGTGCTCGACCTGCTTGTGGGGGACCAGGCGTCCAACGACGGCGATCATCGGGGTCGGCTCCTTTCCCGGCCGCACCGGTACGACCGGGTCGGTGCCGTTGTGCACCACGGCCACCCGGTGCCCCCGTACACCCAGCGCCTCCAGCTCGGCGCGAGTCGCGCGGGAGACCGCAACGTACTGGCACTGCCGGTAGAGGAGCGGGGCCACCCGGTGCTCGATCCACCAACCGACCCGTCCGACCAGGCCGGGATAGACCACGGGCCACTGCTCGCGGTGCACATGGTGGACCAGGACCACCACCGGCCGTGAGGTGATCAGCCGCGAGAAGAAGGGCAACCCGTTCTGCACGTCGACCACGAGGTCGACCTCGCCCAGGTCGCCGCGGCGCAGCGCTCGCATCCCCGCCGGGTAGACCGAGAGCTTCGAGCCCCTGCGAACAAACCTCACGCCGTCGACTGTCTCCTCGGGTGGAGCAGCCGCGTGCGCCGCGCAGAAGACGGTGACCTCGCAGCCGCGCTCGACCAGGCCCGTGGCCATCATCTCCAGGTAGCGCTCGGCGCCGCCGCCCTCGGGATTGTGGGTGTCGCGCCAGCTGAGAAAGGCGATCCGCTTCCCCTCCAGCTCGTCCAGGTCGCTCATCGGGAGCACCGTATCGGGCGCGATAGGGTCGCCCGCGTGCCCGGTCCGCCCTCCGCCCAACATGTCGGCTGGCACCCCTCGTTCGGCCGGTCCGTTCGCTTGCTGAGGGAGTTCCGTTTCGAGCAGCCCGACCCCGACCGGTTCTACACCGCGTTGGCCGCCGACTCGGTCGGGCAGCTGGCCCACTACACCGACCTGAACGGCCGGAGGCTTCTGGACGTAGGCGGCGGGCCGGGCTACTTTCGCGCTGCGTTCGAGGGCGCCGGGGCCACCTACCTGGCACTGGACGCAGATGTCGGGGAGCTGTCCGGCTTGGGGGAGGTCGCTCGTCGGACCGTCGTGGGAAGCGGGATGCGGCTCCCGTTCCGCGACGGTGCGGTCGACGTGTGTTACTCCTCCAACGTCCTCGAGCACGTCCCCGATCCGTGGGTGATGGTGGACGAGATGCTCCGGGTGACCCGCGCCGGTGGCACCGTCTTCGTCAGCTACACGGTCTGGTACGGACCGTGGGGCGGGCATGAGACGGCCCCGTGGCACTACCTCGGCGGGGCGCGCGCCCGGCGCCGGTACCGGCGCCGGCACGGGCGAGAGCCGAAGAACAGGTACGGCGAGTCCCTGTTCCCCGTCACGGTGCGCGCCGGCGTGGCCTGGGCGCGGAGCCAACGTTCGGCGGACGTCCTCGACCTGGCGGCCCGCTACAACCCTTGGTGGTCGCAGTGGCTGCTCCGCGTGCCGCTGCTGCGTGAGGTCGTGACGTGGAACCTCGTGATCGTGCTGCGCAAGAGGTGAGGCCCGACGCGCTGCGTTCGCGGGTCCGCCTCGGCGCCGCCTGCGTGCTCCTTGTGGGGCTCGCCATGGCACAGTCACCAGGGCTGCTGGTCGCCGACACCAAGCTCGACCTCGCCACCGGCCCGGCAGGCTTCCTGGCTCGCGCCACGCATCTCTGGGACCCGGTGGCGGCCGCGGGCCAGCTGCAGAACCAGGCCTACGGCTACCTGTTCCCGATGGGCCAGTTCTTCCTGCTCGGCTCGTTGGCGGACGTGCCCGGCTGGGCGGTGCAGCGGCTGTGGCTCGCACTGGTGATGTGTGTCGCGTTCCTCGGGGTCGCTCGGTTGGCGCGAGCATTCGGGCTCCGCTCCGACCTCGCGCTCGTGCTGTGCGGGTTCGCATACGCGTTGTCCCCGCGGATGCTCACCACCCTGGGCCCGATCTCCGTCGAGGCATGGCCCGGTGCCTTGGCGCCGTGGGTGCTGGTGCCACTGGTGGTGGGCTCGGAGAAGGGCTCGGCGCGACGTGCGGCGGCCCTGTCAGCCCTGGCCGTGGCACTCGTCGGCGGCGTCAACGCCGCGGCCGCGTTCGCCGTGATCCCCCTAGGGGCGCTGTGGCTGCTCACGCGGAGCCCCGGTCCCCGACGTCGGAGCCTGATGGTCTGGTGGCCCGCATTCACGCTGCTGGGCACCCTCTGGTGGCTTGTGCCGCTGCTCGTGCTCGGCAGCTACAGCCCGCCTTTCCTGGACTGGATCGAGTCCGCGTCGAACACGACGTTCTCGACCACGCTCTTCGACACCCTGCGCGGCACCTCCGACTGGGTGCCGTACGTCGATCCCGGCTCGCGCGCTGGCAACGACCTGATCCGACTTTTCTACCTGCCGATCGACAGCGGCGTCGTGCTGCTGCTCGGGCTGGTCGGCCTTCTCCATCGCCGCAACCCGCACCGCGGCTTCCTCTCTTTGGGCGTACTGCTCGGGATGCTCATGGTCAGTGCCGGTCATCTCGGATCTGTGCAGGGGTGGGGTGCGGTGGGTGTTCAGGACCTGCTCGACGGGATGCTCGCGCCGCTGCGAAACGTGCACAAGTTCGACCCCGTCCTCCGCCTGCCGCTGGTGCTGGGGCTCGGGTGGGTGGTCGACGACGCCGCAAACCGGCTCTCCGCACTCAGGGCCGGCGGCCGCGACCTCGACGAGCAGGCCCGACGGCTACGGCTTCGCGCGGTGCTCGGTACCGCGGCGCTGGCGGTGCTGGGGACGTCGTTGCCCGCCCTCACCGGGCACCTGACGCCGGCCGGTGGACTGGTGGCGGTTCCGGACTACTGGAAGCAGACTGCCGGCTGGCTGGCGGCGCGATCGGACCAGGGTCAGGCCCTGCTGGTGCCGGGGTCCTCGTTCGGCGACTACGCATGGGGGTCGCCGCACGACGAGCCAATGCAGTCCATGGCGGGCAGCCGATGGAGCATTCGCAACGCTGTGCCACTGGTCCCAGCCGGCAACGTCAGGATGCTCGACGGGATCGAGGCGCGGCTCGCGCAGGGGAGGGGTTCGAGCGGGCTGGCGGCGTACCTCAGGCGGGCGGGGGTGGAGTACCTGGTTGTCCGCAACGACCTTGCCCGGCTGCCGGACATACCCGACCCGGTGCTCGTGCACCAAGCCCTGGCCGGCTCGCCAGGCCTGGAGCGGGTCGCGTCCTTCGGCCCCGAGGTCGGCGGCGACGCGAATCTGACCCGCCGTGGCGAGCGCATCCTGGTCAACGGCGGCTGGCAGTCCTCCTACCCGGCGGTCGAGGTCTATCGGGTGCCGGGTCGCTCGTCGTTCGCGGTTCAGTCCGAGCGTCCGGCCACGGTCGTCGGTGGGCCGGAGGACCTGCTGGACCTAGCCGACCTCGGCGTGCTCGACGACCGGCCGACCGTTCTGGCCGCCGACGTACGCCGGCGGGACCCGGCGTCGCCGCTGGTGCTCACCGACGGGCTCCGCGCGGTAGAGCGCAACTTCGGCCGAGTGCACGACGGCGCCTCGGCCACCCTCGTGGGCGGGCAACGCCGTCGGCTTGCCAACACCGCACGGGACTACCTGCTGCCGGACGCCGACCGGTGGTCCACCTGGGCTGTGCAGGAGGGCGCCGCGGTCTCTGCGTCGTCCTCGGCGTCGGACGCCACTGCGGTTGGGACCACGCAGCCCGGCCAGCTCCCCTACGCCGCGGTCGACGGCCGGGCGGACACGTTCTGGCGGGCCAACTTCCGCACCGACGAGCCCGCCTGGTGGCAGCTCCGGCTGGACCGCCCCCGCGCGCTGCGTAGCGTCCAGCTGACTGCCGGGCCCGACGGACGGCAGGTCGTCCGGGTGCGCACGGACACAGCACTGACCGAGCCGGTGGTGATCGAGGCAGGGGGTAGCCGCACGGTGGCCCTCGACGGTGCGCCCACCCGCACACTTCGCGTCGAGGACGACTCGGGACGTGTGGCGAACCGCACCGAGCTTGCGGAAGTCGCTGTGTCCGGCGTCACCGTGACCCGAAGGCTGCGGCTGCCAGCGGTGCCCTCGGCGTGGGGCAACCCAGACGCGATCGTGCTGCGCGCGGTCGGCGACGCCCGGCAGGGGTGCGCCCGCGTGCGCGGAGACATTCGCTGTGTGACCGGCCGCGCGGTGGCGCCAGAGGAGGACGCCGGCTTCGCCCGCTCCCTCGAGCTGCCTCGCGCCGCGCCGTACGCGATGCGGATGGAGGTCGGCCTGCGCCCGGGGGACGCCCTGGCCCGGCGGGTGTTTCGGGACCAGCCGGTCAGTGTCGTCGCCTCGTCCACCGGAACGCCAGACGCCCGTGGTTCGGTCCTGGCCGCGGTCGACGGCGACGCCCGCACCACCTGGACGGCGGAACCCGACGACGCCCGGCCTTCACTCGCCCTGAACTGGATCGACAAGCGCACGATCACCCGGCTGCAGGTCGCCACGGACGCCGACACCGCCGCTCGTGAGCCGCGACGGGTGACGCTCACCTGGCCCGGAGGCTCGCGTGCCGTGAATCTCGACCGCGACGGAGCGGCGCGGTTCCCGGCGATCCGTACGACGCAGCTCACCGTGCGGGTCGACGCCGCCGAGCGGGCGAGCAGCCTCGGCTTCGACTCCGCTCGCTCGTCGGTGCCTGTCGGGATCACGGAGCTCCGGCTCGGTGGGCTGCCCTACCTCCCGATCGCCGTGCCCAGCGCCCCCCTCCGCTTCCCCTGTGGCGCCGGGCCGTCGCTGGTGGTCGACGACGCGCCCTTGCGGACCGCCGTGGAGGCAAGCCTCGCCGATCTGTACGACGGCGACACCGCGCGAGCCATCCCCTGCGGCGACGACCACGTGTCCCTGGGGTCCGGCACGAACCTGGTGGAAGCCCGCGCCTCCGGCCTGTTCCGGCCTGCGGCGGTCGTGCTCACGGACGACCAGCCACTGGCTGCTGCGCCACGCACCCTCGTCGCCACCCGCAAAGACGCCGTCCACCGCACGCTGGACCCGCGCGCAGGGGGTGGCGTGGTGGTGCTGCGCGAGAACACCAACCGGGGCTGGGTGGCTCAGCAGGCTGGCCGGACCCTGGACCCGGTGGTGGTCGACGGATGGCAGCAAGGCTGGCGAGTGCCGGCGTCCACACGTCCGGTGCGCGTGGCGTACCGGCCCGAAGGCATCTACCGGACGGGTCTCGGGGTTGGCTTGATGTGCCTACTGGTACTGCTCACGGGCGTGGCCATGCGGCGGCTGCCACTTTGGCGCGACGACCCCGGGCCCGGGCTCCACGGCCGTGAGCTGCCGGCACCGGTCCGCGTGGCGGCCGGCCTTCTGGCTGGCGGACTGCTGGCCGGATGGATCGGCCTGGCGATCGCGTCGGTGACCGTCGTGCTCGGTTCGCTCATCCAACGCCGAGCGCCCGAGGCAGGGCCCTGGCTGCTGGCCGCGGTCGTGTTGCCGTCGGCGGTGGCCTACGCGTTCCGCCCGTGGGGCGGAGCTTCGGGATGGGCCGGGAGCCTGGCCTGGCCGCACTACCTCGTGGTGGTGGTGGTGGTCGCGCTCTTCGCCTGGCCCGCAGACCGGTCCCTACCGGGGCCGCGGTCCTTCAGTCGCAGCGCTGGCCGCTCCACGAGCCGGTAGAGCACCTCCGACACGACCAGGCTGCCGGCCACGGTCAGCACCCACAGCAGCGGACCCTGCCCCCGGAACAGCTCGTGGTGCAGCAGCTCGCGCACGAGGTAGAGAACCACCAGGTGGATGCAGAACGTGCTGTAGGAGATGTGCCCGAAGTGCCGCAGCCACGGCACCGACAGCGCCCGGGCGTAGCGGCTGCCGGGCTCGGCGAACACGCCTGTGGCCACGACCACGGCCGCGATCGCGAGGTACGCCAGGTGCTTGACCACCGACTGTGATGGCGTCGCCACGAGCAGCAGGATCGGCCCGCCCAGAGGGGTGGCCGCGATGAGCAAGAGTCCGGCCGCCGCTGCCCAGCAGGCTCCCGGCATCCGGCACACCGCGACCAAGGTGGACACCACGGCCGACGCGGGCTCCAGCTGGTGGCGTACGTGCACCGCCGCGAGGGCGATGCCGACCATGAACCAGCTCAGGTGCGCAGGTAGCCAGAGCAGCGGCGTGCCGGTTGTGGCACCCGCGATCACACCGGCCAGGCTGCCGTTCCACCAGCAGCTGAACAGGACACCGAGCACGAGCACTGCGGCGATCTTGCCCGGCTGGAAGCTCCGTTGCCGGCGACCGACCACGAGCCACATCAGCACGGGCAGCACCAGATAGAACGTGGCCTCGACCGACAGGCTCCACATCTGCGTCAGGCCCTGGGGGAGGCGCCCTTCGAAGAACACGTTGGTGAGGGTCAGCGTCCGCAGCCATTCGAGCAGGTCTGTCTGGCCGCGGTTCTCCTCGATGACGGTCAACGCGATCACGACCGTGACGAAGTAGACGGGGTAGATCCGCAGGAAGCGCTTGAGGTAGTAGTGGCGGGTCGAAGGCAAGGGCTCGCCTGCTGCCGCTCGGGCGAGATAAGGACGTGCCAGCAGGAAGCCGGAGAGCGCGAAGAACAACGCCACGCCGACGTCGAGGCGCGAGAACAGCGCGCCGACGATGCCGTGCCGGACGTAGTCGCCACTCTGGAACGCCACGTGCGTGGTGAGAACACAGAGCGCGCCAACGGCGCGGAGCGAATCGAGCACGGGAAACTCGGGTCGCAGCTCCAGCCTTGGGTGGCGGGGCAGGTCGCCGGTCACGACGGCACCCCTCCGGGCACCGGCTGGCCGGCCTCGACGGTGTCCACGCACACCGTGACTCCCGCCTCGAGTCCGTCGAGCCGAACCGTGCTGAACGAGCCTTCCACGCGCACGTAGAGACTATGCACCCCGGACTCGACGGAGGTGTGCACCACCGAGCCGCCCGCTCGAACCGTCATCGGTGAGTCGTGCGAGGCAAGGTAGCCGATGCGCAGCCACCACACCCACCAGAACGCCCGGCCCTGCATCGGGATTCGGGTACCGGCCGACGTGACCCGCCACCCGCAGCCCTCGGTGGGTCCAGGCTCCGAGGCCACGCCCATCTGGATCGCCGCCGCGCGGAGCCCTCCGTCGGGTCCGACAACGAGCAGGCGGGGGCTGACTGCCGGAAACCGCACCCGGTCAGACACGAGTGGGGCCAGCCGGCGAGTGGTGTTGCTGGGCGCGGCGAGGTGGGAGAACACAGAGTCCGGCACGACAGTCTCTGCCAGGTCGGCCCGCCCTTCGGCCCGCAGGTCATCACGCAGATGATGCAGGTAGGCGTCGCTCGCGTTGTCGTGGTGCCAGTAGCCGGCGTACGCCGACGAGCTCGCGACCCCCGAGGCCGCCACGACCAGCAGGAGGATGACCATGACCGATGCCGGCACCTTCACCGCCAGCAGAGGCGGCTCGCGCGGGGCACTGGACTCGACTGCGCCCACCATGGGCAGGTAGGCCAGTCCCAGGCAGAGCGTCGCGACACCGACCGCGTCGGTCAGGTAGCGGTACTCCAGTCCGATGACGGCGCCGAACGTCGGGCCCCGGCTGACCACGAGCAGGATGAGTAGCAGGAGCAGGTAGCCGGCCAGAAGCGCCCAGGCGCGCAGCGCGCGGCGCCGACGGAGCGCACTGTGCAGGACCACCAGCGCCAGCACCACCCAGGCGAGGTGAACCAGCACGCTCGGCGGGTCTGCGTACGCCGTGGGCGGCGCGATCAGCGACCAGCGCCATGGCCCCCCCAGGATCCCGGCCGGGAAGGCAGTCCCGAGCATGGCGTCCATCACGTCGGGCACGGTGGAGGGGTCGGTGTTGGTAGCGATCTGCGGCACAGCGGCGAGGTAGTAGGCGCTGTAACCCACCAGCGCCAGCGCGACCGTCACGACTGCCGCGCGCTGGTCCAGGACCAGGGACCGGAACCGGGCCCACAGGCCGCCGCGGGCGAAGTAGGCCACGGCCACAGCAGCGAGGACCGGGAGGACGAGCACGCCCTTGACGTCGAAGAGCAGCCCTCCGGCGACGGCCGCCATCGTGGCGGCCAGCCACAGCCGTCCCTCGCCACGCAAGTGCCGGACACCGCAGCCGACGGCGACGAAGAACGCGGCCTGCACCGGGACGAGGTTCAGGGCCGCGGCCCACCACACGAGCGCGGGCACGGTGACGGCGCTGGTGAGGTAGATGACCAGCGGCGCGAGCACGGCCGGTTGCCGGCCGAACAAGGTGATCAGCATCCACAGGGCGGCGACGCTGGCCAGTGCCTGCATGAGCAGTGTCAAGGTGGCAGCGGCGCCCCAGTTGAGACTGCCGGACTGGGCGACCAGCCAGACGGCGAGCCGGCCAGCCGGCATCAAATGGCCGTTGTACGGCGTGAACAGCTGAGCCACGCCGGGACCCTGTCGCGCGTCGTGGAGCAGGTTGTAGTCGTCGAGGAAGAACCAGCTCGGGTAGAGCACCCAGGCGCGGAAAAGAAGCTGGAGGACCACCAGAGCTGCGCCCGCGGCCAGAACCAGATGCTGGCTGTCGCGGGACCGGGTCAGGTCGGTGACGGGCTGCCACGCCCGGGACAGCTGCTTCAGCACCCCGCCTCCTCAGCCGGGAACTATGCCACACCCGAATCGCGAGTCTGATCCAATGGCCGGCGGTGTCCACGGACTCCGGGCGATACGTTGGGCAGCCGTCCACGATGACATGAAGGAGTGACGTGGCGCAGTTTGAATACGACGTGTGCGTGGTCGGTGGTGCCGGACGTGTGGGCTTCCCCCTGGCGGTCGCGTTCGCGGCGCGAGGTCTCCGGGTGGCTGTCTTCGACATCGACGAGAAGGCAGTGGCGGGCGTCGCGCGCGGCGAGACGCCGTTCCTCGAGCCGGGTATCGAGGAGCCGCTGGCCGTGGCACTGGAGCATGGGCTGCTCAGCGCTGGCACGGACCCTGCTCTGGTCAGCGCCTCCGAGTGCGTGGTCGTAGTGGTCGGAACGCCGGTCGATGAGTACCTCAGCCCCGACCCGCAGGCGGTCCCGCGCGCGCTGGAGGAGCTGGCTTCTCACCTGGGCGACGGTCAGCTGGTCGTGCTGCGCAGCACCGTCTTCCCCGGTGTCACGCGGCGCGTGGAGCGGCTGCTGGAGCGCACCGGCCACGACGTCGACCTCGCGTTCTGTCCGGAGCGGATCGCAGAGGGGCAGGCGATGAACGAGCTCTTCGTGCTACCGCAGATCGTGGCCGCGCACACTGCCAGGGCAGGGAAGCGAGCCGAGGAGCTGTTCCGCAGACTCACCGGCTCGATTGTGACGCTCACCCCGGAGGAGGCGGAGCTGGCGAAGCTGTTCACCAACTCCTGGCGGTACATCAAGTTCGCCGCGGCCAACCAGTACTTCGTGATCGCCAACGACCTCGGCCTCGACTTCTCCAGGATCCGGGCGGCGATGATGCACGACTACGCGCGCGCGGCCGACCTCCCGGGAGCCGGGTTCGCGGCCGGTCCGTGTCTGTTCAAGGACACCATGCAGCTGGCGTCGGTCACCGGCGGCACGTTCGCGCTGGGTCACTCCGCGATGCTGGTCAACGAGGGCCTGCCCGACTACCTGGTCAAGCGGATCGAGGTGGGGCGTGACCTGTCACGGCTCAGTGTCGGCATCCTCGGGATGGCGTTCAAAGCCGAGAGTGACGACCGCCGCTCGAGCCTGTCCTATCGGCTCAAACGGCTGCTGTCCTTCCGGGCCGAGCGCGTGCTCACCACCGATCCCTACGTCAACGACGACCCAGCGCTGCTCCCGATCGAGGATGTGCTGGCCGGCTCCGACCTGCTGGTGGTCGGGGCCCCGCACGCCGTGTACCGCGACCTCGAGACGACCCTGCCGGTCGTCGACGTATGGGACCTACGCGGAGCCGGGAACCGCGTGTGAGTGTCCCGTCGGTGTCGGTGGTGATCCCCGCCTTCCACGAGGCGGGCGGCATCGCGCGGGTGTTGGACCGGCTGGTGGAGAGCATCGCGCTGGAGTTCGAGGTGCTCGTCGTCGTGGACACCCCCGACGACCCGACGGTGGCAGCCGTGGCCGAACACATGGGTGGCGACGCGCGGGTGCGCACCCTGGTCGGCGAGTACGGTCCTGGTCCGGCGAACGCGATCCGGTACGGCGTCGACCGGGCGCGGTTCTCCGTGGTCGTGGTCACCATGGCCGACGGCAGCGACGACCCGCGGATGATCGACCCGCTGGCCCGGCTGGTGGAGCGCGGGGTGGTGGTCGCCGCGGCCTCGCGGTACTCCCACGGTGGCCAGCAGGTCGGCGGTGCGGCGGTCAAGGGGCTGCTCTCGCGTACGGCGGGACGCACTCTGGGCACCTTCGCCCGGGTCGGCACCGACGACGCAACGAACAGCTTCAAGGCCTACGACACCGAGTTCGTGCGCGCGGTCGGGATACACAGCCGTAGCGGCTTCGAGATCGGGCTCGAGCTGACCGCCAAGGCACGTCGGCTGCGCCTGCCGGTCGCGGAGCTGCCCACGATCTGGCTGGACCGCAAGATCGGGTCCTCGAACTTCGACATGCGACGCTGGATCCCGAAGTACCTGCAGTGGTACCGCTTCGCCTTCGGGCCGCGGCTCACGCCGGAGCAGGTGCGACGGCACGCGGAAGCGATCGCCCGGCGAGACGAGCGCAAGGAGGGTGGGACGTGAGCCAGCGCGAGATGGGCCGGGTGCTGGTCACCGGCTCGGCCGGCTTCATCGGCGGCTACCTCGTCGAGGAGCTACTGACGCGCGGCTATGCGGTGACAGGGGTC
>Ga0207648_10006581_pt1 | contig 11535 bp, 10 predicted proteins | sample KBSMisM32_FD_184310 | JGI IMG/M metagenome (GOLD analysis project Ga0207648, IMG submission 184310) | Miscanthus rhizosphere microbial communities from Kellogg Biological Station, Michigan, USA - KBS Miscanthus M3-2 (SPAdes) (version 2) | ecosystem: Host-associated > Plants > Roots >... | reverse complement strand
GCGCGGTCGGCGATGTCCGGCTCCCGCAGGGAGTCGACCTGGAGCTGCGCCATGGTCGCGCGCGACTCTTCGATAATGTCTTCTTTCCAAGCCTTGAGCTTGCGCAGGAAGTAAGCGCGGTGGCGGCCGCACATGAACTCCTCGTCTTCCCGCGGGCGATAGCCCTCGGCAAGGATGATCCGGTCGAACGGTTCGAAGTCTTCGCCGCCATAAAGGTCGACTAGAGCGGTAGCCATTGATGTCCCTCCCCGCACAAGCCCGCGATATCCCATCGCGGACGTCCCATACGCCGCCGCCTGGCTGCGGCCGGGCCACCGGTGCAGCCGGAGGCGATTTCAGACCGACTTTACCGGGACTTACCCGATAATGCCTGCCATCCCCACGTCGCCTATAGTTATGCGCCCAGGCCTTAACAAGAACTGACGAACGCCAAGTGAACAAATCGCCAAGCTGTTGCGAATATGGCGCAATTGGCCGGCGCGACCTTCGCAGTTGCAGCCAAGGGGCACCTCCCGCATAGGCCGGTCATGAGGATCCTGCTGACCAACGACGACGGAGTGAACGCCCGCGGCCTGAGGCTGCTCGAAAGCGTCGTGCGCCAGTTCACAGACGACATCTGGGTAGTTGCGCCGTCCGAGGAACAGTCCGGCGCCGGCCACTCGCTGACCCTCACCACGCCGGTGCGGCTGCGCCGCCACGACGAGCGGAGGTTCTCGGTCACCGGCACGCCGACCGACGCGGTGATGCTGGCGCTTGCGCATGTGATGAAGGATTCGCCGCCCGACGTGGTCCTGTCGGGCATCAACCGCGGCGCCAACCTGGCCGAGGATGTGACCTATTCGGGCACCGTCTCCGCGGCCATGGAGGGCGCGCTTGCCGGCGTGCGGTCGATCGCGCTGAGCCAGGCCTATTCACGCGAGGGGATGGGCGACACCGTCCCCTTCGCCGCGGCGGAGGCGTGGACGGCGCGGGTGCTTGGCCCGCTGCTCGATTTCGCGACCGAGCCGCGAACGCTGATCAACGTCAATTTTCCCGCGATGCCCCCTGAAGAAGTCAAGGGCATCCGCGTCTGCCGTCAAGGGCTGCGCGACTATGGACGGCTGCGCATCGTCCAGCGGACCGACCCGCGGGGTTACGACTATTACTGGTTCGGCCTCGGGCCGATGGTGCAGACGCCGGGCCATTCGACCGATCTCGAAGCGGTGGCCGACGGCTATATCTCGGTGAGCCCGCTGCATCTCGACCTCACGCACGAGAATTCGCTCGGGCCGATGCACGAACGGTTCGCGGCCATGCCCGAGAGCACGGCCGCGAAGTAACGTCCGGAATTCGAGAGCCGCTTTAGCGGCCGCGCTCGCCCTTCTGACCCTGGGTCGGCGGCGGCTGGTTGGTCGACTGCGCAAGCCAGGTCGACGTCGCGTTGCACGAGCTGGTCAGCGTCGTCGGAGTACCGGCCTGGAAGGGACCGGCATAGGGCCAGCATTCCTGGGCGGTGCCGTTGGCGAGGCAGAGCTGGCCGTTGGCGGCGGTCCAGGTCCCGTTGACGATGGTCCCGCCGGGAGAGGCGATGGCCGCCTGTCCGCCCGGGCTCAAGGTCACCATGTTGGTGACGCCGTTGGTTGTGACCGAAATCGGTTGCCCGACGACTTCGGCGCCTGGCGTCCAGCCGGCCTGCGCAAGCGCGACCCCGGGGAACGCCGCTACACTCATCAGCCCGATCGCGATCCGTGCAACAAACCGTTTTTTCATGACGCCTCTTTCCTCCATGCCAGAGCGAGACACTGAACCGCGTGCCGTCAAGCGGGGCTGTTGGTTCCCCCGTTGTTGTTCACCGCGAGGAAGATCCCGATGCCCGCGGCGATCGCGAGCAAGGCGAGGAGCAAGGGGCTGATCCCACCACCGGCAGCGGCCGCCGGCAGTGGTGGCGGCGGAACTGCTTCGACGGTCTGGACCGGCGGCGGCGGCGCATCGACCACCGGCAGCACGCATCCGCCCGGCGCCTGCGCCGTTGCCGCTGCTGCTGCAGCGCCGCACATCGCAGCGGCAGGAGCGCCGCTGCTCATCGCGGTCAGCACTGCCCAGGGATCGACCTGCTGAACAGGAGCCGGCGTGGACGCAACAGCCGCAGTCGAGCTCAACAGGAATGAACCCGCAGCGACAACGCCAAGAATCCCTTTCAACCGATGGATCACCATTTCATTCCTCCGGTATGGCGGGATCTACCCCCGCAATAGTGCGAAACACTTAGTCCATAGCAAAGTTTCATGCCACCATTTTGATAAGGAATTCCTATCCTGTGTGGCATGCTTGCAGCACCCAGCGCTTCCCCTTCGACAAGGAGGTTTAGGTTTCAGGCGCTTAGCGCTTTTGCGGGATGCCCGCCGGTGGCGGTCGAGGTCTCCGATCCTTGCGCAGCCAGCCAGCTTTGGAACATCAGGATGGCCCAAAGCGCCGGCGTTGAATCGCGCTGTCCTGACAAATGCTGCTGCCAGCGCGAACGAACCGTGGCGGCGTCGAACCAGCCCTGGGCGCGGATCAGGCCCGGGTCGAGCAGGTCCTCGGCCCAAGGGCGCAGCGGCCCCTTGATCCACTCGCCCACCGGCACTCCAAATCCTGCCTTCGGCCGGTCGAGAAGCTCCCGCGGGACGAGCCCGTAGACCAGCTTGCGAACGATATGTTTGCCGCCGCCGTCGCGCAGCTTGAGGCCGAGCGGGATTCGCGCCGCCAGCTCAGCAACCCGATGGTCGAGGAAGGGCACTCGGGTTTCGAGCGCCACCGCCATCGAGGCGCGGTCGACCTTCGCGAGAATGTCGTCGGGAAGGTAGCTGACGGCGTCGCAATACATCATCCGCACCGCGTCGCCGGCGCCGGTCCCCGCATCGAGGTCGAAGCCGGCGGGAGCCCCTTCCCCGCCGATCACCGGCGAGCGCTCGTGGCTCCATTCGTCGAGGAAGCTCGAATAGACCTCGTCGAAGCTGGCCGCCGAGGCCGCCACTCGCAGGCCTTTCTGGATCTTGCCGCCGAGGTGCGGCTGGTGGCGCCCCGGGACCAGCCGCGACATGTCGCTCCACAGCCGCGACGGCAACCGGCTGAGCGGTGAGCCGGTGACCGCGCGCAGCGGCTGAGGCACCCGCTGAAGCTGCCGCCACAGGCGCGGCGCGGCGAAATGACGGTTGTAGCCGGCGAACAATTCGTCGCCGCCGTCACCGGTCAGCGCGACCGTCACCTGCTCGCGGGCGAAGCGGCTGACGAGATGGGTCGGGATCTGTGAGGAGTCCGCGAATGGCTCGTCGTACATCTCGGGAAGCAAGGGGATGACCTCGCGGGCCTCGCGCACGGTCACGTAGCGCTCGTGGTGGATCGTGCCGAGATGGGCGGCCACCCGCTTGGCGTCCTCGGCTTCGTTGAAGCCGCTTTCCTCGAAACCGATCGAGAAGGTGCGCACCGGCACCCGGGAATATTTCTGGTAGAGCGCGCAAATAGTCGAGCTGTCGATGCCGCCCGAAAGGAAGGCGCCGACCGGGACGTCGGCCATCGATTGTCCGGAGATCGCCGTCGCGAGCGTGCGCTCAAGCTCTTCGACAGCTTCGGCCTCGTCCTCGATCGGTTGCTCGAGCCCGGCTCGGACGACGTCGCGGTACGACCAATAATATTCGAGACTGACGCCGGCGGCGCGGCCTTCCGCCGGCGGCTCGCGAAGCGGGGTTCCCGCCGCATCGACGGTAAAGGTCAGGATGCTCGCCGGAGGCAGCTTGAAGACACCGCGATAGATCGACAGCGGTGCCGGGATATAGGTTCGGGCGGCGAGCAGGCGCAGTGCTTGCCGGTCAATCTCGGCATCGAAGCTCGGATGGGTCCGCAGCGCCTTGAGCTCGGAGCCGAAGACGAGGTCACGGCCAGCCCAGCCGTAGTAGAGCGGCTTCTCGCCGAAGCGGTCGCGAACCAGGCTGAGCGTTCGCTCGCGCCGGTCCCACAGCGCGAACGCGAACATGCCCGCGCTTCGGCGAAGCGTCTCGGCGAGGCCCCATGTGACGATGCCCTGAAGGAACACCTCGGTGTCCGAATGGCCGCGCCAGCCGCCCTCCGGAACGGCCCCGCGCGCCTCAAGCTCGGCACGGAGATCGCCGTGATTGTAGATTTCACCGTTGAACGTGAGGACGAAGCGCCCGTCGGCGGACAGCATCGGCTGGTGTCCGGCCGGGGAGAGATCGACGATGGCGAGGCGGCGGTGGCCGAGGCCGACACGCGAGTCGTCGTCGACCCAAAGGCCGAAATCGTCCGGGCCGCGATGCGCGAGCGCGCTCGTCATCTTTTCGAGGACGGCCCGGTCGACGCGGCCGGCGCCCAATATCCCGGCAATTCCGCACATGCGCCCCCCCATAGCGGATGTGTCGTCGAAATGGAGGGGACATCAACCGAGGCCGCTCGATGGCGGCGTTCTTGTTCGCTGTTTCGCCTTTGTCTAAGCCAAACAGGCGACACTTGAGACCGATTTGGATAACAACGACGAACGCGCGTTTGAGGCGGAGGTGAGTGGATGGCCGGGATTCGGCGCTTCATCCTGTTCGAGCTGAACGAAGTGCCACTTCGCGTCGTCCGCCACTTCGCCGACGGCAAACCCGGTTCGGCATTCGGGAAGGTCCTCGAGAAAGGGCGGCACTGGACCACGGTCACGCCCGACCAAGGGCATTTGTCGCCGTGGGTTACCTGGCCGACGCTGCACCGCGGAGTATCTTCCGCCGAGCACCGGATCGCCGCGCTCGGGCAGGACGTCAGCGCCACCGACCGTAAATTCCCGCCGGTGTGGAGCATTCTCGCGGCGGCCGGACGGCGGATCGGATTGTTCGGCTCGCTCCACTCCTACCCGCCGCCAGAGGACCTCGATGCTTACGACTTCTATGTCCCCGACACGTTCGCGGCCGGGCCGGAAGCGAAGCCCGCGGAGTTAGCCGCTTTCCAGCAATTCAACCTGCACATGGTCGACCGTTCGGGCCGCAACGTTTCGGGCGAGCTGCCAGTCAAGCAGGCCCTGCCGTTTCTGCTGCGCTCGCTTCCGGCCGGGATCCGCCCGGCGACGATGGCCAAGATCGCGCGCCAGGTCGCTTCCGAACAGATCTGGCGGCATCGAACGGCGCGACGGCGCACGATCCAATCCCTGCTCGCCTTCGACCTGTTCCTGGCGCAGCTCCAGTCGAAGAAGCCCGACGCAGCTTTCTTCTTCACGAACCACGTTGCCTCCTCGATGCACCGTTACTGGCCGGCAACCTTCACGGATGACTATCGCGAGACCAAGTGGAGCGACGAGTGGGTGCGGCGCTTCGCGGGCGAGGTGGATTACGTAATGGGCGAGGCCGACCAGATGCTGGCGGACCTCGTCGCCTTCGCCGATCGCAATTCCGAATATGTCGTCCTCGTCGCAAGCAGCATGGGCCAGGCGGCGGTCGACGAAACAAACCGACAGATCACGACCGAGGTGTTGCTTCGCGACATGGACAAGTTCCTGCAGGCGATCGGCGTCCACGGCGGGTGGGGGCGGCGGCGGACGATGGAGCCGACCTATACGCTCGCCTTCGAGAAAGAGTCTTCGGCGGAGGCATGCATCGCGGGCCTCGCGCGGGTGAAGATCGCCGGGCGCCCGATCGACCATCGCCGGCTGGATCCCCACGGGATCGAGTTCGTGCTGGGTCATTCCAACATATCCGACGAAGACCTCACGATCACCATCGGCAACGAGCTGGTTGCGCCCGAAGACGTCGGAATCGCCAACGTGCCGATCGAGGATGAGGTCGGCGCCGCGGCCTATCACATCCCCGAGGGAATGCTCCTCGCGTACGATCCACGGTCCGAGTGGAGCGGAATGGACGGTCGCGAGGCGGTCTCGACGACGAGGATCGCGCCGACATTGCTCGAGCTGCAGGGGGTTCGGCCGCCGGCGTACATGGACCGGCCGATCGACGCCTTCGCCCCGGCCGAACTGGAAATCGCCTGACGGCTACCCGCGCGTCGCGAGGCGGGTCTCCAGCTCGCTCCTTTCGGGCACGACGACGCGGAACTTGCGATTGGCGAAATCGATCGAGACCTTCTTGAACGCCCGGATCGCGTTCATCCCCAGGAGCAGCGACGGCGTCCGGTCGAGCTTCAGCTGCTTGAAGGTGTGCGCGTCGACGAAAACCACCGCCAGATCGCGGAGCGAAACTCCGCCCATCTGCAACTCCCGCACGTACATATAGTCACCGGAAATGGTGGCGCCGGTGACCGATATCAGCTGAACAGTTTGGCGGGCATCGACGAGATTGCGTCCGAGCAGCCGCCGGCGAAGCGCCTCATTGCCGACGCAAATCTCCGAACCCGTGTCGAGGACGACGGTCACCTTCTGGCCGTTCGCAACGGCGTCGGTCAGGAGCAGGCGGCCGTTCTTGCGCCGGGCCTCCACGACGATCGTTCCCGGCTCATCGCGAAAGTCCGGCTGGCTCGACGGGACGATCGTCATCGTGTTCGTCGCGAAATCGAACTGCACCCGCTGCGAGCGAAGCAGGTCTGCCCCGACGATCCCGTCGGCGCCCATGTTGACGCCTTCAAGCACCGCGGCATCGATCAGGGTCTGAGCCGGCCGAGTGAACTCGAAACTGGGCACGCGGGCGGTTGTAACCCTGCTGACGCCTGTGCTGCTGTGGAGCTCGGCCGAGCCGCTCCGCGCTAGCGCGAGCCGGGACACGAGAGCGCTCGAGACGGCGCTCCGGTCCGCGCCGGTATCGACCAGGAACCGATATGGCCCCGTGCCGCCAAGCTTGACCTGGATCGTCATGCGGTCGCCATTGGCGTCGCGGAAGCGAACGTCCTGCGCCTGGGTGGTCTTGTCGATTGCGGGAACGCCCGAGACGGCATCCAGCCGGGTGACGTTTTGAGCGTGAAGCGAGGCCCCGCAAAGCAGCGCCGATGCAAGCAAGATTCCGCGCCGGAGCATAGCCGGTCTCCCTCAACCACACATTACGCCGACCGCGGTGGAACGGCAAACCGCCAGATCGGTGGCGACCGAAACCATCCGGTAAGCCTTGGCTGCTACTCATCGGCCGGTGGGACCGACCGGCGGACGCCGAGCGGATGGGCAATATAAGTTGCGTATCGTGATCGGAGCCCCTGTTGAAACGTCAGGTCGAGCAAACTGTCTATTCACTGTCGGAGGACGCCCCAGCGCGTCCCGACCGCCGCAAGGGCGAACGCTATCTAAGCCTGCTGAGGGTTGGCGCGATGCTGGTCGACGGCCGGCGCGAGCTTTGCCTCGTCAGGAACGTTTCCGCCGGCGGAATGCTGATTCGGCCCTATTCGCCGATCACCGCGGGCACCCCTGTGACCATCGAGCTCAAGCATGGTGAAACCGTCAGCGGCGTCGCCCGATGGATCGAGGACGGAATGGTCGGAATCGAGTTCGATCAGCCAATCGATGTCGTCGCACTGCTGACTTCGTCCGAGGATGGGCAGCAGCCGCGGATGCCGCGGATCGAGCTCAGCTGCACCGCATGGGTGCGCGAGGATGCCGACATCTACCGCACCCGCACGATCAACATCTCTCAGGGCGGGATGTGCGTCGAGGGCGATCCGAGGCTCCGCGTCGATGTCGACGTGATCGTCAGCCTGGCCGGGCTCGGACCGCTTGCCGGTCTTGTGAAATGGAAGGAGGGCGACCGCTACGGAATCGGTTTCAACCGGGTCCTCGCGGTCAATGAGCTGATGAGCTTCCTTCGCCAGCAACAGCGCTTCGCCAACCGCTGCGCCGTCGCCTGAGCGCCTAGGTCTTCCTCCACAGCATCATCAGGTTATTCGCCGGCATTGGCCGCACCGCGTGGAGCGTGAAACCGCGGGGCTCGGCCTCGGCGGCAAAATCCTCGACGCGGCGCAGGCCCCAGGCTGGATCGCGGCGCTTGAGGTCGGCATCGAAATCCCAATTGCTCGGCGCCGTTTCAATGTCGTCCTTCAGCCACGGACCATAGAGGATCAGTGGGGCACCCGCGGCCAGCAGCCGGTCCGCTCCAGCGACCAGCCCGATCGCCGAAGCCCAGGGGCTGATGTGCAACATGTTGATGCTGAGCACGGCATCGGCCCGGCCGATCGGCCAGTCGGCGGCGGACGCATCTACGGCCACTGGCGGTCGGAGGTTGGGCAAGGCGGCAGTTTCGCGCCAGTCGGCGATCGACGCCAGCGCGTCGGGGTGGATGTCGCTCGGCTGCCATTCCAGCGCCGGAAAGCGCTCGGCGAAGAACACGGCATGCTCGCCCGTGCCGCTCGCGATTTCAAGGACGAGGCCGCTTGCCGGAAGCCAGTCGGCAAGCACCTTCGCGATGGGTTCACGGTTCCTGAGCGCCGCCGGCGCCGAGCAACGGGGTCCCGTCGCCGGCGTCTCGTAAAAGCGGCGCTCGTCTGGCATCAGGGCCGGCTCCGCACCTCGCCGAGCAAACGCTTCGCGCGAAGATACATCTCGATCCGAGTCAGCGTGAACATGCCGAGCGCAAAGGCGATCAGGGGGTCGGTGAGCATCGCCGGGCTGACTCCGCCGGATTCACCGAGAACGGCACGTGCGCCGGACCTGACGACGATCAGTCCGATCAGGAAGAACATCGCCGCCGGAGACGCCTTCTGATTCAGTGCGTGAGTTTCCGGGTCGACATGGATGTGCATCATCTTGCCGCGCTGCCACCCGACCGCCGCCCCGACCGCCAGCCCGGCGGCGCTGGCAATCGCGACCCACCCCGTCGGCGGAAGCTGCCAGAACATCAGCGCGGCGACTGCGAGATAGAGCGCCGGAACGATCCACAAGGTTTCGAGCTTCAACGGCCGCATTTGCCCCATGCGCCGCATTCGAAGGGCCATGACCACGACGATGACCGCGATCGTTATCGCGTAGCCGACCCAGCTCTGCTGCGCCGGATGAGCTTGTACCTGCATGAGAACGCCCCTCCGCGTTACCTACTCGGCGGCCTGCGCCGTTTCAGGCTCCCTGTATGTCAGCACCGGCTTGCGCGCGGCAAGGGTCTCGTCGAGCCGGCGCCGCGGCGCATAGACGGGAGCCGCCTTGAGGCTTTGGTCGCCGGCCTTGGCGCGCTGGGCAATCGAGCGGAGGGCAAGGATGAACTGGTCGAGGCTCGCCTTGGATTCGGTCTCGGTCGGCTCGACCAGCATCGCGCCGTGGACGACCAGCGGGAAATACATGGTCATCGGGTGAAAGCCTTCGTCGATCAGCGCCTTGGCGAGGTCGATCGTGCTGAGCCCACCTTCGAAGCCGCGATCCGAGAAGATCGCCTCGTGCATGCACGGACCGCTTTTTGCGAACGGGGCGTCGAGCAGATCTTCGAGGCTGCGCAGGATGTAGTTGGCGTTGAGCACCGAATCCTCGGCGACCTGCTTGAGGCCGTCGGCGCCGTGACTGAGGATGTAGGCGAGCGCGCGGGTGAACATGCCCATCTGGCCGTGGAACGCGACCATGCGGCCGAAGGCGTCGGGATGCTCTTCCGCGGCATGCTCCTCCTCGACCAGCTTGAAGCTGCCGTCGGGATATTTGGCGGCGTAGGGCAGCGGGCCGTAAGGCCCGAGCGCTTCCGACAGCACCACAGGTCCCGAGCCCGGCCCGCCCCCGCCGTGCGGGGTCGAGAAGGTCTTGTGCAGGTTGATGTGCATTGCGTCGATGCCGAGATCGCCGGGGCGGACCTTGCCGACTATCGCGTTGAAGTTGGCGCCGTCGCAGTAGACGAAGGCGCCGGCGGCGTGGACGGCGTCGCTGATCGCCTTCATGTCGGGCTCGAACAGACCGCAGGTGTTGGGGTTGGTGATCATCACCGCCGCGACGTCCGGCCCCAGCCGCGCCTTCAGCGCTTCGAGGTCGACGCGCCCAGCGGCGTTGGCGGGGATGTTCTCGACCCGGTAGCCGGCGAAGGCGGCGGTGGCCGGGTTGGTGCCGTGAGCGCTTTCGGGGACGAGAACCACCTCGCGTTTGTCGCCGCGGGCTTCGAGCGCCGCCCGGATGCAGAGGAGGCCACATAGCTCGCCATGCGCCCCGGCCTTGGGGCTCATCGCGACACCGTACATTCCGGTGAGGTCGAGCAGCCAGAAGGCGAGCTCGTTGATCACCTGGAGCGCGCCCTGGACGGTCTCCTGCGGCTGCAGCGGGTGAACGTCGGCGAAGCCCGGCATGCGCGCGACCTTCTCATTGAGCCGCGGATTGTGCTTCATGGTGCACGATCCGAGCGGGAACAGGCCGAGATCGATCGCGTAATTCTGCCGCGACAGGCGGGTGTAATGGCGGACCATCTCTGGCTCGCTGAGACCCGGGAGATCGATCGTCCGCGACCGTTCGAGCCCGCCGAGCCGCCCGACGCACTTCGGCAACTTGGCGAAATCGACGCCGGTCTGCTCGGTCGAGCCGATCTCGAAGATCAAGGGCTCCTCGAGCATCAAAGCGCGGTTGCCGGTGACGGTCTCGGCCTCGCCCTGCTCGTTGGCGGGAGTGGTTGGCCGCCAGCCCGAAGGATTGACGGTCATTGGACGACCTCCTTGAGGGCCGCTTCGAGCGCGGCAATGTCCTCATCAGTCGCGGTTTCGGTGACGGCGACAACCAGTCCCGTCCGAAGCGCGTCGACGCCGGGATAAAGCCGGCCGAGCGAAACACCGCCGAGCACGCCCTTTTCGACCATCGCATGCACGGCGGGCCGAGCCTCGACCGGCAGCTTCAGCGTGAATTCGTTGAAGAAGCCGCCATTGACGAGGCTGACACCTGGGATCGCCGCGAGCCGGTCGGCCGCCTCGCACGCGCGCGCGTGATTCAAGGAAGCGAGCCGTCGAAGCCCCTTCTCGCCAAGCAAAGTCAGATGCGCGGTGAAGGCGAGCGCGCACAGCACCGAGCTGGTGCAGATGTTGGAGGTGGCCTTCTCGCGGCGGATATGCTGCTCGCGCGTCGAGAGCGTAAGGACGAAACCGCGCTTGCCCTCTGCGTCCACCGTCTCGCCGGCAAGCCGGCCCGGCATTTGCCGGACGTGCTTCTCGCGGCAGGCGAACAGGCCGACATAGGGCCCGCCGAACTGAAGCCCGACGCCGATCGACTGGCCTTCACCGACGACGATGTCGGCGCCCATCTCGCCCGGCGAGCGGATCGCGCCGAGTGCGACCGGCTCGGTGACGACTGCGATCAGCAGCGCGCCGGCACTGTGCGCGGCTTCGGCGATTGCAGTGAGGTCGGTGATCCGACCGAGGATGTCGGGATATTGGACGACGACGGCGCTGGTCTCGCTGTCGATGCCCCCGATCAGCCTCTCGGCGTCGGTCTTGGCGGTCAGCTCGGGAAGCGCAGTCTCAAGCACATCCTCGGTGAACTTGGCCATGGTCCTTGCGACGCTGACGTAATGAGGGTGGACGCCCGAGGAGATAATGGTCTTGTTCTTGCGCGTGATCCGGTGGGCCATCGAGATGGCTTCCCACATCGCGGTCGAGCCGTCGTACATCGAGGCATTGGCGACTTCGCAGCCGAACAGCCGCGCGACCTGCGTCTGG
>Ga0207648_10006580_pt1 | contig 11536 bp, 11 predicted proteins | sample KBSMisM32_FD_184310 | JGI IMG/M metagenome (GOLD analysis project Ga0207648, IMG submission 184310) | Miscanthus rhizosphere microbial communities from Kellogg Biological Station, Michigan, USA - KBS Miscanthus M3-2 (SPAdes) (version 2) | ecosystem: Host-associated > Plants > Roots >... | reverse complement strand
CTGAAGCAGACTAGGGCGCGAGAAAAAAGGGCCGAGACGTCCACTGTTTTTGCTACTCCCTCAACAATTCCTCTTCCGGAGAAAAGCATCGCTGTTCTTCCCTTCGAAAACTTTAGCGAAAGCAAAGAGAATGAATTTTTCGCTGATGGCGTTCAGGATGATATTTTGACGGCGTTGGCCAGGGTGGCGGACCTGAAGGTGATCTCGCGGATCAGCGTCATGACCTACGCTGCCGGTGCGAAACGGAACTTGCGTGAAATCGCGCAAGCGCTCGGCGTTTCTCACGTTCTCGAAGGAAGTGTCCGGCGTGAAGGCAACCGTGTTGTAATCTCCGTGCCCCGCGCGGTGGACGCGCGATCCGGAGCCCTGGTCTCGTGAACGACACATCCGCGACGCGGACGCGTACGCGGCCTCGCCGCACCCCGCTGGATCCGAGCCGCCGGCTGCTGGACCCCGGGCAGACGATCACCAGCCCCGAGACCGGGCTGCCCTACCGTATCGAGCGCCTCCTCGGCGCGGGCGGTTTCGGCCAGGTCTACCTCGCCGAGCGCGCGCGCTTCGCGCGCCTCGTGCCGCCCACCGTCTGCATCAAGGCCAGCGAGCACATCGACGGATGGCTCCGCGAGGCCTACTTCGGGCAGCTCCTGGACGGCCACCCGCGCGCGATCCGCGTCTACGACACCTTCCCCCTGACGCGCGAGAACGGCCGCGTCCTCTATTGCCTCGCCCTCGAATACGCGCGCCACGGGGACCTGCGCGCGTACCTCGAGCGCACGGGCAAGGGGTGGCGGGAGACGGTCGCCCGGCGCGAGATCGCGGGCGTCCTCGAGGTCCTGGGCAAGCTGCACCGGGGCCAGATGCTGCACCGCGATCTCACCCCCCTGAACGTGTTCGTGTGCGAGGGCCCGAGCCTGAAGCTCGGCGACTTCGGGATCACGCGCCAGCAGAGCGACGGCCGCGGCATCACCGCGCGCACGCACAACGCGCTGACCGCGCCCGGCGAGATCCTGGCCGGCGCCGTCCCCAAGTGGCAGGCGCGCGACGACGTCTACCAGGTGGGCCAGCTCCTGGGCATGCTCATCAAGGGCGACGCGAGCGTGCGCCTCTCGACGCGCGAGATCCGCGGCCTGCCCTGCACCGACCACCTCAAGGAGATCGTGTACCGCTGCCTGGGCGAGCGGCGGAAGCGCTACGAGAGCGCGGACGAGCTCATCGACGCCCTGCGCAACCCGCCCGCTCCGCTGAAGGTCGGGAAGCTGCGGTCGCTCAAAGGCGTGCACCTCGCCTTCACCGGCGTCTTCACGAAGCTGCGGAAGGAGGCGGCGCGGGCGGCGAAGCGCGCGGGCGCGATCGTGCACGGCGCTCCCTCCGAGCGGACGACCGTCGTCGTGCGCGGCCGCCCGAACCCGCTGCAGGCGGGCGGGCGCGACGGGGGCCGCAAGCTGATCGCGCTCAAGCAGCTGCGCGAGAAGGGCCACCGGATCACGCTGCTCTCCGAGAAGCAGTTCTGGAGGCTGGCCGCCCGCCGCTCGAGGTGACGGCGCCGCCCTAGGCGACGGTTTCGAACGTCCCCTTCACCGGGAACCACTGCTTGTCGTTCGACGCGAACCCGACGAGTGTCTTGTCCGCGAGGTTCAGCACGACGGTGAGCGTGTATCCGGAGCCGGACAGGTAGGAGACGGCGTAGGCGCCGTCCGCGGCGCGCATCGCCGCGTACTTCGGGGTGTCGGGCTTGTCCGGCTTCTTCGCCTGTGCGGGCTTCTTCTTCGCCGCCTTTCCCTTCGCGTCCGGCCTGGCCGCGCCCCCGCCGCCGACCAGCTTGAACTTGACCGTGCCGTTCTTGCCGAACGCGTGCTCGTAGGTGGACCCTGCGGTCGGTCCGTCGGTGAACGTCCAGCGCATCGTCTTGCCCCGGACCGGATCGTCGTCTGCCTGTGCCATCGCGCGCCCTCCGCTCTACGATCGTAGTCGGCGGCGGCCCTCCTGGGGCCGGGTCGGGGTGACATCGCCGGCCGCGCGCCAGAGGTGCAGGACGGCATATCCCCGCCAGGGGCGCCAGGCCTCGGCCCGGGCCTCCAGCGCATGCGCCGTGAGCGGCGACCCTCTCTCGGCGGCGGCGCGCCGCAGGACGAGGTCGGCGGTCGGGAACGCGTCCGGCTCGCCGAGCCCGCGCAGCGCGACGTATTGCGCGGTCCAGGCCCCGAAGCCGGGCAGCGCTTCCAGCCGCCCCACGACCTCCTCGGCGGGGGCGGAGAAATCGAGCGCGCCTCTCGCCACCGCCGCCGCCAGGGCCTGCAGCGCGCGCACGCGCGCCCCCGGGAGGCCCAGGCCATCGAGGTTCGCGGCGGCGAGCGCGGCCGGCGAGGGGAAGAGGTGCGTCAGGCCGTCCGTGCCGCCCTCCACCGCGCGGCCGGCGCGCGCGACGAGCCGCGCCGCCAGCGTGCGTCCGGCGGCCACGCTGACCTGCTGTCCCAGCACCGCGCGCACCGCGCACTCGAACGGGTCCCAGGCCCCGGGAATGCGCAGGCCGGGACGGCGCGCGACGAGCGGACCCAGCCGCGAGTCGCCCCGCAGCGCGAGCGCGATGCGCGCGGGGTCGGCGGCGAGGTCGAACGCGCGGCGCGCGGTGGAGGAGAGCTGGAACAGGGCGGCCGGAGCCGCGCCGCGGACGCGAAGCTCGAGCGCGTGTTCGCCGGGCAAAGGACGGACGCAGACGATCGCGTGCCCGCGTTCCGCAGTCAGGACCGTGCGCGCGTAGCCGCGGGCGTCCACGCGCTCGACCCCCGGCACCGCGCGCGTGGCCAGGAAGTCCCGCACGTGCTCCCAGTCGTAGGGCGGACGGTACGCGAGGCGGAGCACGACCTCGCCGCCCTCGGCCGCGTGCTCGTCCCGGCGCCGGCGGCGCAGGTCGCGAGGGGCGCGCCGGTACGTCGCCTGGAACGCGTGGTTGAACCGCCGCAGGCTGCCGAAGCCGGACGCGAGCGCGATCTCCGTCATGCGCAGGTTCGTCTCGTCGAGCAGGCGCTTCGCGAAGTGGAGGCGGCGGGTCTGCGCGACGACGACGGGCGAGGCCCCGACGTGCTGGACGAACAGCCGGTGCAGGTGCCGGGGGCCGATGCCGACGCGCGCGGCCAGCGCGTCCACGGACGACTCGTCGAGCGCGCCCTCGTGGATGAGCTGCAGCGCGCGCCGCACGACCGCGGACGTGCCGAGCCAGGCCGGCGTCCCCGGCGCGGCCTCCGGCCGGCAGCGCAGGCACGGACGGTAGCCCGCTTCCGCGGCGGAGGCCGCGGTCGCGTAATAGCGGATGTTCGCGACCTTCGGGCTCGGCACCGGGCACACGGGCCGGCAGTAGATGCGGGTGGAGGTCACGGCGATGAAGAACTTCCCGTCGAAGCGGGCGTCGCGGCTGGCGCGCGCCCGGTCGAGGGCGCGCCGATCGAGGCCGAGGATCGCGTCCATCCCGGAGACGATACGCCGTCCGGCCCGGGTGGACTAGCCGTTTTCGGACGGCGAAGTCCGGCCCGCCGCTCTCAAGGGCGACCGACGAGCGGCACGAACCGCACCATCAGGAGGCGCTTGTCTTCGAACGTCGCGCCGCGGCGGGTGACGAGCCGCAGCTCCTGGACGTCGTCGCCGACCGGGATCACGAGCCGCCCGCCGTCGCGGAGCTGGGCCTTCAGCGCTTCCGGTATCGTCGGGGGCGCGGCGGTGACGACGATCGCGTCGAATGGCGCCTCCTCGGGCCAGCCCGCCCAGCCGTTCCCCTCGCGCACTTCGATCGAGCGATACCCGAGCCGCGCGAGCGTCTCCCGCGCGCGTCGCGCCAGCGTGGGCACGATCTCCATCGTGTAGACGCGTGCGCCCATCTCCGCGAGCACGGCCGCCTGGTAGCCGGACCCCGTGCCGACCTCGAGCACCTTCTCGCCCCCGCGGAGACCGATCGCCTCCGACATGACGGCGACGATGTAGGGCTGCGAGATCGTCTGGCCATCGCCGATTTCCAGCGGATGGTCCGCGTAGGCGAGCGCGGCCGCTTCCGGCGGGACGAACCGGTGGCGCTCGACCTTGCGCAGGGCGGCCAGCGTGCGCGCGTCCGTGACGCCGCGCGCCTCGATCTGGTCGCGCACCATCCGCTCGCGGGCGCGCGCGGGATCTTCGGCGGGCGGGGCCGCCGCGCCACAGGCGATCACGAGAAACGCCGCCGCCGCTGCCCTCATGCCCGAACCCCGCGTGGGCTCATGTTAATGCCGGTGGGGTCACGACCACGTATGTGGGATATGCTCCTCGCAGTTGACCCACGCGGAGCGCCGATCCGTGAGACGTGGCGGTCGCGCGCGCTCCGTGGGGCTCGTCCTGGCCGCGGGTCTCGCCGCGACGTCGGTCGCCGCCGCCGACCTGCCCGCCGGCACCTGCTTCGACTTCTCGCAGAAAGTCGTCGAGCCGCTCACCGCCGGGATCCCGCTCGTCCCCGGCCACGACAACCACGTCTTCGGTACGTCCCCCGCCGGCGTGGGCTGGGCGTCCGGACGCGTCGTCCTCGACGTGCCCATCACGACCGCGTACGCGAACCTGCTCGACCATCGCAACTTCAAGGACATGACGAAGACGACGATCGTGACCACGGTGGAGGACCGGCCGGACTACATGGCGTTCCATCTCGTCAAGATCGTGGTCACGGTGCGCGCGCTCTTCCTGAAGATGGAGATCCCGTGGACGGAGGCCTGGGCCTACAGCCTCGTCGAGGGAACTCCGGAGGCGCCGCGCCGCATCGTCGCGTCCTACCAGAAGGTGGCGGGCACCGACCACATCAAGCGGCAGTGCGGCTCCTACGTGCTGCAGGCGCGCGAGGACGGCACGACCGACTTCTCGCTCTACGAAGAGGTCAAGGCCGACCGGCGCAGCGCGCGCGACACGCGCGACATGCACCGCGGGATCGTCCGGAGCCTCCGCGCCACGAACCGCGTGGCCGGGCCTTCGGCCCCCGGCGTCGCCGTCCCGTAGCCCTTCCCCGCCCGCCTCCGTGCCAGCGGTCTGATCGCGCTCTGCGCGTGGTGCGTCGCGTCACGTCCTGGCCGCGCGTGTCACCGAAGGTGACGCATCGGCTCACACGCGAACGACACACGGTGAGCATCGTCATCCGGATTCCGTGCCCGCCGGACCAAAGTGCGCGGGCCCGAAAGGACGGGCCCGGAGGTCCGATGAGTTCCCTCGCCATCGCCATCTTGCTCGTTGCAACGTCCGCCCCCGCGCCCGCGCCCGATCCCTTGTTCGAGACGCCCGCCGCCTGCGCGGTCGAGCCGGACGTCGTCGTCTTCGCGGCCCCGGAAGCCCTCGCCGGACTCGCCTCTCCCACGGCGGCTTCGGAGCCGCGGTCCCTGTTCCTCGCCGCGGAGTCACGTGTTCGTGACGAAGACCCGTCGAAGTCCGTCGCGATCCAGGTCGAGGGCCTGGCCGCGCCGTCCACGAGCCCTCGCCGCCGCCTCACGTCTCCCGGCCACGCCTGGCCCTTTGCGCTCGCCGCCACCGCGGACGCCGCGACCACCTACTGGGCGCTCGGGCGCGGCGGCACGGAGCGGAACCCCCTGCTCGCCATGGGCCGCCTGGATGTGGGGATGGTGAAGATGGCCCAGTTCCCGCTCCTCGCGAAAGCGGTGGACCTGATCGAAGGCCGGAATCCGCGCCTCGGGCGCCGGCTACGCTGGACGACGCTGATCTTCCACGCCGTCCTCGCCGCGAACAACGTGCGCCTCGGCCGCTTCGCCGCTCAGCGCGAGCGGATCACGAGAGCGTCGGGCACGCCGTAGACGGCGGACACGTCCAGCGCGAACCCTCCCGCGGCGGCGGAGACCTGCGTCGAGGCTCCGCCGTCCAGGAGCAGCGCGGAGTAGAACCCGAGGCCGGCCAGCCTTTCCGCCAGCCGCCCCGCGTCGATCGGGGCCGGGCTGACGACGAGCGTGAGCGTGCGGCCTTCGCGGTCGATCGCGACCGCGCTGCGGCGCGCGGCCTGCGGTTTGAGACGCAGCGGCTGGCCGCCCGCGATCAGCCGCGGCCCCACCTGGATCGCGCCCTCGATCCGCGCGTCCGCCTTGAAGTCGCGCGAGTGGACGATCGCCGCCCGGCCCGGCCGGAGCACGAGCACGCCCCAATCGACGCCCCGCCGCAGCGGAACCGCGGTCTTGCCCCCGGCGATGCGCAGGCCGAGCGACCGCCGATCTTCGTCGAAGAACCCGCCGTTGATCGCGGCCACCGCGGAGAGGTCGCGGCGCAGCTGGGACGCCGTCTTCGTGCGATCCGGACCCAGCATCACGACCTCCGGCCGGAAGCGCTGGAGGTCGAAACGGATCAGGGAGACGGCGGCCCCGTCTTCCTCGAAGGCCAGTGTCTCCACGCCGGGAGCCGCTCGCTGCCACGCGCCCGCGGCGGCAAGGAAGAGGGTGAGGCCGAGGGCAAGAGTCACCTTCCGAGGATATCGTTCCGCAGGGTGGCGCTGGGGTGGGCGGCGATTTATACGCAGTCGATGACCACGACCGTGAGATCGTCCGCGGCAACCCCGTCCGCCCAGGCCCGCGTGCTCTGCAGAATCAGGTCCGCGACGCGCTCCGTGCCGAGACCGGCGCTTGCGGCCACTCCTTCCTTGACCCGCTCGAGCGTGAAGAATTCGCCCGCCTTGTTTGCGGCCTCGACGAGGCCGTCCGTGTAGAGGAGGAAGCGATCACCGTCCGCGAGCGGCTGCTCGAGCTGGCGGTACTCCGCGACGTCCATCATGCCTAGGGGCAGCCCGTTCTCCTCGATCTCGCTTGGACGCGGCGCTTCGCGCCGCCAGCGCAGGAGCGGCGGGTGGCCGGCCGCGCTGTAGCGCATGAGACCGGCCTCGCGATCGAGGAACAGGTAGGCCGCCGTCACGTATTGGCCACCGAGGCGGCCCGCGAGCGTCTCGTTCATGCCGGCGAGGACGGCGGCCGGTCGATCGGCCTGCGCCTTCTGCGCCGCGATGGCCACCTTGACCATGGACGCGATCAGGGCCGCGGGCACGCCGTGGCCGGACACGTCGGCCACGAGGACGCCCAGTCGCTTTTCGCCGACCTCGAGGAAATCGTAGAAATCGCCCGCGACCGCGGTCATCGGCTCGTAGCGGGCGGCAACGGTGAGGCCGCCGACCTTCGGCATGGCCGCGGGCAGGATCGACGACTGGATGCGGCGGGCGATGGTCAGCTCCCTGTCGATCGCGACCAGGCGCTCGGCCTCCTTGAAGGCGCGGCGAACCGCAATCCCGCCCAGGCACGCGATGAGGACGGTCGCGCCCAGTGGCTCCACGTCCTCCCGGGGCAAATACGGGACGTGCAGGCCGCGCAGATTGTCGACGAGCGCGGCGACCACGATGCTGGCGACTCCGATCCGCAGCGTGCGCAGGTCCCGGCTCGTCTGCCCGCGCGGACGGAAGACGAGCGCGGTCCCCACGAGCATGAACGCGATCGCGATCACGTTGTTCGGCACCTCCGCCGAGGCGGGGTGACGCTGCACGGCATCGGAGAACACGGCGGCCACCGCGAACGCCCCCACGAACGCGGCCGCCCAGCCGAGCGGCCGCCGCCACGCCGGGAACACCGCGCGCGTGAGGAGGATGCCCGGGATCGGAATCACGTAGGTGATCGCAGCGGCGAGGTAGATCCAGAAGCGGGGCGGCGCGCTGAAGAAGAGCGGGAACGTGTCCGTGCGCGCCAGGAGCCTCAGCCCGTACAAGAGGGAGAACAGGCCGAACCACGGCAGGGCGGACTCGCCGCGGCGCGCGGAGCGGAGATGGACCACGGCGGCGGCCAGGCCGACCGCGATCAACAGCGGACCCAGGCTCAGCCGAAGCGCGTCCGCGCGCAACATGCGCCCCACGTCCGCGCGCGTCACCTGCAGCAGGAGGGACGAAGCCAGGAGCGGCTCGACAACGCGCAGTCGCATCAACGCCTCTCCTGTTCGAGGTGACGCTTCGAAGAGCATCACGAGCCCATCCGCGGTTTGGTTCCCGCGATCGTATCAATCGTCATGGCGTCGAGGCGGCAACCGGATCCTCTCTCGTGCCCATCGCGGCCAGGCGCGGCAACCCAGCCACGCACGTGAGGCCGGCGAGCCACGTTTCGGGTCGCCGCGGGCTCCCGCGCCGCGTTCGCAGGCTGGAACGCTCCGTGCACGAGACGCGCGGCCATGACCCCGGAACGCTACTTCCTGGCCCTGATCCTGTTCCACACGACGACCCTGGGCCTCGCCGCCGGAGTCGCCGTCCGCTGGTGGCGTTCGGAGCGCGCCTCCCGGCCGGGCGGGCAGTGGATCCGAGCGCTCCTGATCGACGTGAGCGCCGCATCCATCGCTACGTACGCCGTGGCGCTGCTGGCCACGACCGCGGTCAACCTCGACTACGGGCGTCGCGTCTACCTGGGTGAGATCTCCGGCCGTCTGATGGGCCAGGCCCTGTTCGGGGAGGCGATCCTCCTCGCCGCCGCCCTCGCGTGGGCCCATCGCCGCGTCGGCCAACGGCTACGCGCCGCCGTGTGCGGCGCGTGCGTGGCCACCCTGGTGCTCGTCTACGTCGAGGCCTACCGCGTCGAGCCCCGCATGCTGAAGGTCCGCCAGCACGTCGTGAACGCGGACTTCCGCGATGCCGCGCCGATCCGCATCCTGCACCTCACCGACATCCAGACGCCGTCGATCGGCGCGCACGAGGAACGGGCGCTACGCGCGGGTCTGGCCGCGCACCCCGACCTCATCGTCCTCACCGGCGATTACGTGCAGGACGCGCTGGGGAGCCCCACGGAGGAGGACGCGGCGCGGGACCTGCGCGCGCTCATGGCGCGCATCGGCTTCGACGCGCCCCTCGGCGTCTACGCGACCGAAGGCGACGTCGGACCGTCCTGCCGGGACGTCTTCGCGGGCACGCCCGTGCAGTGTCTCGTCGACGCGAGCACCGTCGTGGCCCTGCCGGACGGCGACACGCTGGGAATCACCGGCCTCTCACGCGGCCGCGGCCGCGAGCGCGACTCCGCCTGGCTGGCCTGGCTGCTCAGCAAGGGGCCGGGGGCCGACCATCGCATCGTGATCTCGCACTCGCCGGACTTCGTGGACGCCATGCCCGTCAGCGTGGACCTCGTGCTCGCGGGCCACACGCACGGCGGGCAGTTCGTCGTCCCGTTCTTCGGCCCGCCCGTGACGGCATCACGGCTGCCCCGCCTGTTCGCGGGCGGGCTGCACGACTTCCGCGGGACCCCGCTTCACGTCTCGCGCGGGGTGGGGATGGAGCGCGGCTTCTCGCCCCCGGTGCGCTTCCTGTGCCCGCCCGAGATCTGCGTCGTCGACTTGCGATTGTCTCGGGCGGGCCGCGTGTCTAGAAGTGGAACGTCGCCTTGACCGCGAACAGGTTCCAGTCCTTTTCCATCCCGTTCGGGTTCTCCACCGGAGACAGGATCAACGTCCCGTTGTAGTCGTGGAATTCGACCTTGACGAGGAAGTGGGCGTTGACGTCGGCGCGCAGCGTGAACGCGAGGTCCTTCTCGTAGGCACCGGACGCCGCCTGGCCGCGCGCGGCGAGCTTTGCTCCGTCCTTGTCGTTCCGGTCCGCGTAGCTGACGGAGTAGTAGCCGCTGGCCTGGAAGTGGTCGTTGAACCGATAGGCGGCCTGGCCGTAGGTCGAGATCGGCTCCGCGACGGTGGCGTTGGGCGGGACCGGGAAGGGCAGGCCGGAGATGACGGTGAGTCCTTCCGTGCGCTGCCGCGCGTGTTCGGCGGTGAGGCGCAGGCCGCCACGGCTGTATTCGCCCGAGATCACGAACTGATGCGGCACCTCGAAGTGGACCGAGGAACGGGCGGTGATTGAGACGGGCGCCGGTCCCGCGAACATGCTGTAGTTGGTCGTGGTCAGGAAGTCCACTTCCGCGCCTTGCAGGCCTCCGCGAATGCGCAGCCCCGAGACGGGCGGATGCCATTCCACGTAGCCGCCCCAGGCTCGCTTCGACTTGCCGCTGTTGTCGGCCACCACGTAGTTCACGTTGGTGAAGCCGAGGCCGGACAGGGGCGCCACCAGCGCCGCCGAGGCCTGCTTCGAGCTGCGCAGCAGGATGTACGTGCCGTCGAGGTCCAGGGTCCCGTAGAGGGCCTCGTATTCGAGGTACCCGGCACCACCGAGCTGGAGGGTGCCGAAGATCCCGCCGCCGTCGATCGCGTTCGTGAGATCGCGCCGCTCCGGCGGGTAGACGCCGCTGGGCTGGAAGATCTCGGGGCGGGCCACGTCCGCGTCCTGGACCGTGTTGTAGAGCCCGACCGGGAACTTCACGCGGCCGATACGGAAGCCGAGCGGGTCCCAGGCCCGGTATTCGCCGACGCCCCAGTCCAGAACCACGCGGTTGTTGCCCTGGGTCCCGAAGTCCCGCGCGAAGAGCTGGGCGGCCACGCGCACCTTGGGCACCGGCTGCGCGGTGAAGTTGAGCGCGGCCTCCGTGTAGGCGAACGTCCCTTCGTCCGTCTCGGCGTCGAGCAGGCGGTTCGCGGACGACTTCAGGAAGCCCTGGCTCACGAACCCGCGGATGACGAAGTCGTTCGCTTCCTGCGCGGACGCCGTCGGCGCGCCGGCGAGCATTGCGGCCACGGCCAGGGATACGCCCGCCGGCCACCTCTTCGCGTTCATCGTTCCTCTCATTCGGTGACTCAATCCGTGACCGTCAGGACTTTGACGCCTCCGGCGGCCGCGACCGGTGCGATGTATCCGATCGCTCCAGGGTTCGCGGCCACGAAGGCGAGGACCTCGGCGTCCGTCGCCTTGACGGTGGGGGGCGAGCTGCGCCCCGAGTAGACCTGCTGCAGCCAGAAGTTCTGCACGGACGAGATCTGGCCCATGCCCTCGACGGACAGCACCGCGCGCGTGAACGCGCTGCGCACGGGCGACCCCGCGGACAGGTCCACGGGGACGACGCCACGCCCGTCGTTCCAGCGGCCGGTCTTCTTCAGGAAGAAGCGCGCCAGCTCCTGCCGCCGGATCGAAGTGGCGGGGTTGCTGGCGGCTACGATGACCACGAACGAACCTTCGTCGGCGGCGGGTGCGCCGCTCACTCCCAACGCAGCGCTCATCAGGAGCGCCGCCACGGCGATTCTCATCGGTGACCTCGTCCGAGGTGGGGGGAACCTCGCGCGGGGTGGATGCTAGAGAGTGGTCACCGAGGGTTCAACGGCTGTGTAGAGCGCGCGTGCGGAGCCGCACAGACGTATCCATTCCGTGACCGCGCGGTGCGCGTCTTTCGCGGAACTCAGCGGTCGCTTTGTATGCGTTCGACGCGCCGCGGGAGCTTCCGCTCCGCTAGACGGGAACGTCCGCTCCTCTAGAAGTGAAAGGTCGCCTTCATCGCGAACAGGTTCCAGTTCGGCTCGAGCGGCTTCGGGTTGTCGAGCTGCGTGAGATTGGAGGACCCGTCGAAGCGATGGTATTCGCCCTTGAGCAGCACGTGCGCGTTGACGTCCACGCGCAGCGTGAACGAGAGGTCCTTCGTGTAGGCGTCGGAGG
>Ga0207648_10006577_pt1 | contig 11540 bp, 14 predicted proteins | sample KBSMisM32_FD_184310 | JGI IMG/M metagenome (GOLD analysis project Ga0207648, IMG submission 184310) | Miscanthus rhizosphere microbial communities from Kellogg Biological Station, Michigan, USA - KBS Miscanthus M3-2 (SPAdes) (version 2) | ecosystem: Host-associated > Plants > Roots >... | reverse complement strand
CCGATCTCGATGGGCGGCGGCGGATCGATGACCGTGACCGGGAGCGCGACCGCCTGCGGCGCGATCTCGGCGAACGTGACGGCCGCGACGAAGACCGCCGGTCACTCCTCCACGCAGCCGGTCCCGATCACGTTCCCGTCGTTCACCTTCGACCCGAACAACTATCCGACCGATACCTCGGATCCCTTGCACCTGCAGTGCTACCCGAGCGGGGGCACCTGTGGGGGCAACGATGCGACGGATGCCGTCTCCAGTTTCAACACGTACGTGACGGCGCACAAGACGAACCTGACGGGCACCTTCGCGGTCTGGCAACGGACCCCGTCGGCATCCACCTACATCAACCTGGACGGCATCACGCTCGGCGGTGACTTCACGCTGATCACGGACGCGCCGGTCAGCTTCGGCAACACGAGCACGGTGAGCACGACCTCGTCATCGGTCACCGCGAACGCGTTCGTCGTCTCGACCTATCAGCCCACCGGGACGTGCACGGCTGCGCTCGTGAACACCGGGGGCGCCGACTGCAGCATCTACGGGAAGAACGCGATCGAGTTCGATTCCGGTGTGCAATCCGATCCCAACGACGGCGTGGTCGGCCTCCTCTACACGACCGGGAAGATGGCGTTCGTCAACTCGTCGAACAACATCGCCGACGTCGGCGACGGCGCTCTCTACGCGCAGTCGATGGACTTCAAGAACGGCTTCAACGTCATCTACAACTCGCGCGTCGAGCGCGTGCTCGGCTTCGGGGCCTCCTACCAGCAGGTCCTCTGGCAGGAGCTCAACGTCTAGAGTTCGCCCGTGCCTACGGTCTGGCTCGCCCCGCTGGCTGCCGTCGTGGGTCTCGCTATCGGCAGCTTCATGACGGTCGTCACCGCCCGGGTGCCCGCAGGGACGTCTGTGGTGCGACCCCGTTCGCGATGCCCACAGTGCGAGGCACCGATCCGCAACCGGGACAACATCCCGGTCTTGAGCTGGGTGCTACTTCGCGGCCGATGCCGTGATTGCGGCGCGCGGATCCCGGTGCGCTACCCGCTCCTCGAGGTCACGACCGCGGTCCTGATGGCCGCGCCGTTCTTCGTGTACGACAGCATCTGGGTGGCGATCGGTGTCGCGGGGCTCCTCGCGCTGATGCCGGCGATCACGGTGATCGACCTCGAGCACCGCATCATCCCCAACAAGCTCATGTACCCGGCTCTCGTCGTCGCGCCTGTGTATCTCGTGATCGCGCGGATCGCGGGCGCCCCGGTCGACCTCGTCCGTGCAGCCATCGGGTTCGCCGCGTTCGGTGGCGCGCTCTTCGTCGTGGCGGCGGTGTCGCGGGGGATGGGCATGGGCGACGTGAAGCTGGCGGCGCTCATCGGCGTGGTCCTCGGCGCTCTGAGCCTTGGACAGGTCGCGGTGGCGGCCGGTGCGGCGATCGTCCTCGGTGCCCTCGGTGCGGTGGTCGCGCTCGCGCGTGGCGCCGGCCGCAAGGGGGCTATCCCCTTCGGGCCGTTCCTCGCCGCCGGAGCCGTGGTCGGCGCGCTGTGGGGGCCTTCGATCGCCGCGTGGTACCAGCGCACGATCCTCCACGTCTAGGGAACCCCGAACACCCGTTCGACCTGCGGAAATGACCTCCTGGGGTGTTTGACTCGCCCTGTTCCCTGATGTGTCCTTTGCGTGCTTCCGGGGCCATCTGGCCCTGATGAGCTTCCTGTGGCACATGTGGCACATGTGGTTCGCGACCGCGGACCGAGGAGAGTCGTCGATGGCAACGGGCGGAGCGCGCACCTTCTGGGGGGACGGCGCCTCGTTGCTGACCGTGGCTGAGGTCGCCTCGGCGATGCGCATCTCGACGATGACGGTCTATCGGTTGATCAAGAGCGGCGAGCTCCCGGCCGTACGCGTCGGCCGGAGCTACCGCGTTCGAGGATCCGCCGTCGAGCAATACCTCGCGTCGCGATCGGTGCAGGTGGAAGGGTCCTGATGGCGAAGAGTCGGATCGGTCTGGACATCGGCTCGACGGCGGTCCGCGCCGTCGAGCTGGTGGGGTCGCCGCCGGCTGTGGTGCGGGCGAGCCAGATCGCGCTGCCGCCTGGCGCCGTCGAGAGCGGCGAGGTCCGCGATCCGACGGCCGTCTCCGAGGCGCTGCGTCGACTCTGGGACGAGGGCGGGTTCAAGGGCCGCCAGGTGTGGCTCGGCGTCGGCAACCAGCGCGTCGTCGTTCGTGAGATCTCCTTGCCGTATCTGCCCGAGAAGGAGCTCCGTTCGTCCCTCGGCTTCCAGGTGCAGGAGTTCATCCCGATGCCGGTCGAAGAGGCCGTCCTCGACTACCACCCGATCGGGGAGTACGAGCAGGAGGACCGCCGGATGTTGCGGATGCTCCTGGTCGCCGCGCAGCGCAGCATGGTCGATCTCGTCGTCGAGGCGATCCGGGCCGCGAAGCTCGAGCCGCTCGGTCTGGATCTGATCCCGTTCGCGCTGGTGCGCTCGGTCGGCGCTTCGGACGCCGGCCTCGATCTCGAGCAGGGCCAGGTCGAGGAGGCGATCGTCGACATCGGCGCACACGTCACCAACATCGTGGTGCACGCCCGGCGCGAGACCCGCTTCGTCCGGATCCTGCCGAGCGGCGGGCGCGACATCACCGTCGCGATCGCCAGGTCTGCCGGTATCGAGGACGAGGTCGCCGAGCGATTGAAGCGCGGCCAGGAGGTCGAGAACGCGCCGAAGCCCCAAGAGGTTCGCCAGGCAGCTTTGCAACGGGCCGCCGCGTTCGTCGATGAGGTGCGTTCCTCGCTGGAGTTCTACACGGCACAGGCGAAGGAGGCGCGGATCGGTCGCGTCAAGGTCACGGGCGGCGGTTCACGGCTCGAGGGTCTCTTCGACCTGATGCGGCAGCGGATCCCGGTTCCCGTCGAACCGGGCGCGGTATTCACCCACATCGGGCACCAACTGGAAGAGGCCGACGTCAGCGCGGCTGAGCCGCTGCTGGCCGTCGCCGTGGGGCTCGGTCTGCCGGAGGAAGATGCATGAGTCGCGTCAACCTCCTGCCGTCCGACATCAAACGGGGACAGGCGACGCGTCGCCGTGTCGGGCTGATCATCCTCGGTGGCGCCGTCGTGCTCGCGCTCGTCCTCGCGTTCTGGGTGTTCCAAGGGATCCGGCTGCAGGAAGTCAAGGACGACATCCAGGCACAGGAGCGCACGAACAGCTCGCTGCAGTCGCAGGTGAACGATCTGCAGAAGTTCGAAGCGCTCCGGTTGGAGGCTCAGCAGCAACAGGAGCTGCTGGACTCGGCGTTCGCCAACGAGGTGTCGTACTCCGGGCTGCTCGTCGATGTGTCCAAGGTGATCCCCTCTGACACCTACCTCACGAACCTCAACGCGACCCTCGATCCGGCCGCGGTGCCGGACCCCGCGAGCGACACGACCTTCGTCGGCACGCTCACGTTCTCCGGCGAGACGCTGCACTTCGATTCGCTGAGCACCTGGCTCAGCCGACTCGAGAACGTCGAGGGCTGGGCGAACCCGTGGGCCTCGAGCGTCTCGGCGGACTCCGCGGTGGCCGGAGCGTTCACGTTCGACACGTCGGTGGACCTCACCCAGGACGCGCTGACGGAGCGCGGCAAGGCCGGACAGGCGGTCATCGGTGGATAACCCGCGCGCGCCCTTGTTCGCGGCGATCAGCGTGGCGCTCGTCGTCGTGCTCGGCATCGTCCTGCTCGTGCTGCCCAAGATGGGGCAGGTCTCGACCGCCAAGGACGAGTACACGGCCGCGGTGAGCAAAGGCCAATCACTCTCGACGCAGGTGCGGGCGCTCGAGGATACGAAGACCGAGGCGCCGCAGAACCAGGCGATCATCGACCAGGTGCATCGGGCGATCCCACCGACGGTGGACGAAGCTGGACTCGCCCTGCTGCTCCACAACGCTGCTCTGGACGCTGGATTCGATCTCACCAACCTCGGCTTCAGCGTCGCGCTCGACGACACCACGGGACTGAGCGTCATCACCGTCTCCGTGAGCGCCACCGGGACCTACAACGATGTGACGCAGTTCAGCTACGCGATCGAGACGCTCCCTCGCGCAGCGAAGATCACGTCGCTCGTGCTGACCCCCGGGGCCGGGGTGGACGCAACCGGCGCACCGGTGCTGACGGCGACCCTGCAGATCGAGGCATTCACGAGCGACGCGAGCGCCGGCCCGGGCTCGTCGCCGGGTCCGACCGAGGCGGGGGCGTGAGATGGCGCTGACCGACCGCGACAAGCGCACCCTCCGGATCGGGGGCATCATCGTCGGGGTGCTCCTCGTCGGGTTCCTGCTGTTCAAGCTCCTGGGTGGTGGTGGGGGTGAGGTCGCGACGAGATCGACGCCACCGCGGACAACCTCCGCGCCCGGGGGCGGTCAACCGACCGAGACGCCGAGCCTCACGCCCTCACCCGTCCTCGTCCTACCCGTGCGCGATCCCTTCTCGATCCCGCCGGGGTTCCCGGTGACCGCCACGAGCACGAGCGGCAGCTCGGGAACGGGCACGAGCAGCTCGGGAACCACCACGAGCACAGGCACGGGCACAAGTACGAGCACCGGCACCGGTACGGGCACGCGAACGCCGACGCAGTCGGGCAACAGCGGGGGCACCACGATCGGCGGACACCAGGTGCAGCTGATCGACGTCTTGACGCAGAACGGCGCCGAGCAAGCGACCGTCTCGGTTGACGGCACCGTGTACCACCCATCCGCCGGTGACAGCTTCGGCCCGAGCCACCAGTACATGCTGCAGTCGGTCTCGGGCAATTGCGCGACGTTCCTGTTCGGCGACCAGGCTTTCACGCTCTGCGTGCCGCAGAACAAGTAGCGGCCGACACCGACGCCGGCGATGCGCCCACGGGGGGAGCGGTCGCCGGTCGGGCGGGGGCTGGCCCGACAGGGCCGCCCCCGCCATCACCTGAGGATCCACCGGTGACAGGCGGATCCCATCCATCCACCCGACGCTGCAGGCCATCAGACCCGGTCTAAGGCCAACGTCCGATGCGCCGATACACCATCGGTGGAATGGCGTGACGCGCTCCAACCACCCGGCGGACGCATCGCAAGCGTCGGGATCTTCATCGGCTCGATGGCGGCCGTGGTCGGCGTGGGATGGCTCGACCACGAATCGGGACTCCTCCTCAGCCTGGCGCTCGTCTACCTCGCACCCATCACGCTCGTCACGTGGCGTCTCGGCCGGGCGGCCGGGATATTCATGGCCGGCTTCAGCGTCATCGTCGGTTTCGCGAGCGACGCGGCTGACGCACCGCTCGCGCTGGGAGTCGTGCCGATCCTGAACGCCTGCACCCGATTGGTGGTGTTCTGGCTCATCGTGATGGCGTTGGATGGATTGCGACGCGCGCACGAGGGCGAGCGGCGCATGGCGCGGACGGATGCCCTCACGGGCGTGGCCAACACCCGGCACTTCCGAGAGGAAGCCGGACGCCACATCGCCGGGTCCCGCCGGTATCGGTATCCCGTCGCGGTCGCCTATCTGGATCTGGACGACTTCAAGGCGATCAACGACACGTTCGGACACAGCACGGGCGACGAGCTCCTCCGTGAGGTCGGTCACGTCCTGAGCAGAACCGTCCGGCCGACGGATCTCGTCGCTCGCATCGGCGGTGACGAGTTCGTCGTGCTCCTGCCCCACACCGACCGGACCGACGCGATCCGCGCGATGGGCCGATATCGATCGGCGCTCCTCGAGGTGATGGACGCCAACGGCTAGGGCGTCACGGTGAGCGCTGGCATCGTGGAGCTCAGCGACGAGATCGAGACCGTCGACGCACTCATCGGCGCCGCCGACGCCCAGATGTATGCGGCGAAGCGCGCGGGGAAGGATCGGATCCTCGCATCGACGCTGAGCTCCGGCGCGTGGGAGCACACGGGGCAAGACGTGCTGCGCGAAGGAGCCGCCGGATGACCCGCGTCCTCGTGATCGACGATGAGCCGGTGGTGCGGGCCCTGTTGCAGAAGAGCCTCGAGTTCGCAGGCTTCGAGGTGCTGACCGCGCAAGACGGATCACGCGGATTGGCGACCGTGAACGATCAAGCGCCAGATGTCGTGGTGTTGGACCTGATGATGCCGCACATCGACGGTTTCGAGGTGCTCCGTCAACTCCATGTCGACGGTTCGGCGGGTGCCCCCCCCGTGATCGTGCTCACGGCGCTCAGCGATCCGTCGGTCAAGGCTCGGTGCCTCGAGGCGGGAGCTGCGGGCATCATGACGAAACCGTTCGATCCATCCGTGCTCGCGGCCGAGGTCGTTCGATTGGCAGGAACCGAGAGGCAACCTCGATCGGCGTGACCATCCAAGGGGAGGCCGGACGCCTTCCCTATGATTGGCCGCATGCTCCGCATCCTGACCGCCGGTGAATCGCACGGGCCCGGCCTCGTGGTCATCCTCGAGGGCGTGCCGGCGGGCGTGCCGCTGCTGCGGGATCCGATCGCACGTGAGCTCGCTCGCCGACGCCATGGCTACGGACGAGGCGGTCGCCAGCGGTTCGAGGCGGATGCGTTCGAGATCCAGGGCGGCGTCCGCCACGGCCTGACGATGGGATCGCCGATCGCCATCACGATCCCGAACGTCGAGTTCGAACAGAAGTATCGGGAGTTGATGGGCGCCGAGGGCGAGATGAACCCGGGCGATCGCCTGACGCGCCCTCGCCCCGGGCACGCGGACCTGGTCGGTGCGCTCAAGTACGGCTTCGACGACGTGCGCAACGTGCTCGAGCGTGCAAGCGCTCGCGAAACGGCCGCTCGGGTGGCGGCCGGCGCGATCTGCCGCTCGTTCCTGTCGGAGCTCGGCGTCGGCGTGCTGTCCCACGTCGTGCAGATCGGCAAGATCAAGGCCCGGCGAGGATCACCGCCGCTGCCCGGGGATGCGGCGGCGATCGACGCATCCCCCGTCCGGTGCGCAGACCCGGTCGCGAGCCGAGCGATGGTGGCCGAGATCGATCGGGTCCGCAAGGCCAAGGACAGCCTGGGTGGGGTCTTCGAGGTGCTCGCCTACGGCGTTCCGCCGGGTGTCGGCTCCTACGTGCAGTGGGATCGCAAGCTCGACGCTCGTCTCGCTGCCGGGCTGATGTCGATCCAGTCCGTGAAGGGTGTCGAGATCGGCGACGGCTTCGTGACCGCCGCTCGCCCCGGGTCCAAAGCCCACGACGAGATCGTCCTGCGCCGCGGACGACTCGCGCGGGCGTCGGCGCGCGCGGGCGGCATCGAGGGTGGGATGTCGACGGGCGAGACGATCAGAGCGCGCGCGGCGATGAAGCCCTTCTCGACCGTCCCCAAGCCCTTGCGCACGGTGGACCTGGCGACCGGCGAGCCGGCGGTGGCGATCAAGCAACGCACCGACGTCTGCGCGGTGCCCGCCGGTGGCGTCGTCGGGGAGTCGGTCGTGGCCTTCACCCTCGCCGACGCGATGCTCGAGAAGTTCGGGGGCGACTCGCTCGCCGAGACGAGTCGCAACCTCAACGCCTATCTCGAGGACTTGCCGTGATCGTCTATCTCGTCGGCATGCCCGGCTCCGGGAAGTCCACGGTCGGCGCGGAGCTCGCCGGTCGTCTGGGCGTCCCGTTCATCGATCTCGACGATGAGATCGCACGCGAGGCCGGCCGAGGCATCACGGAGATCTTCGCCGACGAGGGCGAGGCGGGGTTCCGCGCTCGCGAGGCGGCGGCGCTCGTGGCCTCCTCGATGCATGACCCCGCGGTGATCGCCTGCGGCGGCGGTGTGGTGCTCGAGCCGGCGAACCGGATCACGCTTCGCAGCAGCGGCACGTGCGTGTTCCTCGACGTTCCGCTCGACGTGCTCGCCTCGCGCGTCGAGCCGAACGAGGATCGACCACTGATCCGAGCCCACGGCGATCTGGAACGCCTGCTCCGCGAGCGGGAACCCCTGTACCGAGAGTTCGCCGCTCACGTGGTGGACGGTCGAGGCGAGCCGGGCGAGGTGGCGGATGCCATCGTGGAGGAGCTCCGTTGGAACGCGTGACCGTCCCGATCCCGGGGCGGTCCTACGAGACCACGATCGGCGCGGGCCTCATCGACGATGCGGTGAGGCTCCTCCCCGAGCTGGGTGACGGGACTCGGGCCTTCGTGGTCGTCGATCGCGCGCTCGCCGACACCTGGTTGCCTCGGCTGGGTGCGGCGCTCGAGGCGGGCGGCCTCCATCACGTACCGCTGACCGTCCCTTCGGGCGAAGAGGCCAAATCGATGCAGGTGTTCGGCACGTTGCTGCACCAGCTGGCCTCGCAGGAGGCCCACCGGGATGACGTCGTGATCGCCCTCGGGGGCGGCACGGTCGGGGACCTCGCAGGCTTCGTCGCGTCGACCTACATGCGGGGCGTCCGCCTCGTGCAGGTACCGACCACCTTGATCGGGCAGGTGGACGCCGCGATCGGTGGCAAGACCGCGGTCAACCTGCCCGAGGGCAAGAACCTCGTGGGCACCTTCTACCAACCGCTCGCGGTGCTGTGCGAAGTCACCACGTTGTCGACGCTGCCGGACCGGGACTATCGCTCGGGTCTCGGCGAGGTGGCGAAGTACGCGCTCGCGCTCGAGCCCGAGCTGCTCGAGCTCCTCGAGGGCGACCTCGGTCCGATCGTGGATCGGGAACCCGGCGCGCTGGAAGCGCTCGTCGCCCGGTGCGTGCGGATCAAGGCATCGACCGTCGCCTCGGACGAGCGCGACGTCGGCGCGAGGATGTTCCTGAACTACGGGCACACGCTGGGGCACGCCCTGGAACGGCTCGAGGCGTTCGCCGGCCGCTCGCACGGAGAGGCGATCGCGGTCGGGATGGTCTTCGCCGCCAGACTGGCCGAGTCGCGAGGGCTTGCCGCGGAAGGGCTCAGCGGTCGAACCATCCGACTGCTCACCTCCCTCGGGCTCGAGGTCGACGGGGCGCTTCCGCCGGTGCGTGACATCCTGTCGGCGTTCCGGATGGACAAGAAGTTCCATGGCGGTGTGCGGTTCGTGCTCCTCGAGGACGTCGGACGCCCGACGGTCGTCGATGGCGTGACTGACGACGAGCTGCGCGACGCATTGATCGAGATGGGGGCGACCGCGTGAACGTGCTCTACCTGTTCGGCCCCAATCTGGGCGCGCTCGGGCGCCGAGATCCGGAGACGTACGGCTCCGAGACGTTGCCCGACCTGATGGAGGCGGTCGACCGACGAGCCGTGGAGCTCGGGCACGTGCTGACCTGGCGGCAATCCGACCACGAGGGGGAACTGGTCGGTTGGCTGCTAGGCGCCAAAGGCGACGGGATCGACGCCGTCGTGATCAATCCGGGGGCGCTGTCGCACTACTCCTACGCGCTGCGAGACGCGATCGAAGCGTGCGAGCTCCCCGTGCTCGAGGTGCACATGTCCAACATCGCTGCGCGCGAGGAGTTCCGACACACCTCCGTGGTGTCGGCCGTGTGCAGCGGCACGATCAGCGGCCTCGGGGCCGCTGGCTATCATCTGGCCCTGGAGGCGATGCCGTGGATCACCAGCTGAGGAGGCGCGCGCTGGCAGCGCGCCTCGACGACCTCTCGATCGATGCGCTGCTCATCACCCGACTGCTCCACACGCGCTACCTCACCGGCTTCACCGGATCGAACGGCCAGGTCCTGATCCGCCCGGACGAGACGCTCTTCTTGACCGATGGCCGCTACACCGAACAATCGCGACGCGAGGTTCCGGATCTGGACCGGCACACGGTCGTCAACCCGCTCCGGGAGGAGCTGCCGAGCCTGCTCGGGTCCGTTCGGCGTCTCGGGTTCGAGGCCGAGGACCTGACCGTCGCGGCCCGGGATCGGCTCGCCGAGGCCCTCGGCGACGACGTCGAGCTGGTGCCGACGACCGATCTCGTCGAGCCGTTGCGAGCGGTGAAGGACGACGACGAGCGCGCCGCGATCCGCACCGCGCAGGCCATCACCGACGCCGCCTTCGACGCGATCTTGGAGCGCTTCTCGATCGGCGTGAGCGAGCAGCAGATCGCGCGCCAGCTCGAAACCGCGATGCGAGACGAAGGCGCCGACGGGCTCGCGTTCGACTCGATCGTGGCGTTCGGTGAGAACGCCGCGGAGCCGCACCACGAGCCCACCCACCGCACCCTCGAGGAGGGCGACATCATCAAGCTCGACTTCGGGGCGCTCGCCGCCGGCTATCACGCGGACATGACGCGGACGGTCTCGTTCGGCGCGCCGCCCACTGAGCTGAAGAAGATCCACGACATCGTGCGAACGTCACAGCAGGCCGGGATCGACGCGGTGCGTGCCGGCGTCACGGGCTCTGCGGTCGACGCCGTCAGCCGTGGAGTGATCGAGGAAGCCGGGTACGGGGAGGCGTTCGTCCACAGCCTGGGTCACGGCGTCGGCCTCGAGATCCATGAGGCTCCGAGCCTGGGGCGCAAACAGGACGATCCGTTGCCCGCGGGCGCCGTCGTCACCGTCGAGCCGGGGATCTACCTCCCCGGGATCGGCGGCGTTCGGATCGAGGACATGGTGGAGGTCAATCCCGATGGGTGCGTCGTCGTCGGCATCTCCAACCGCGATCTGATCGAGCTGTGACGAGGAGCCCCCGTTGAGCGTGTCCACCAACGACCTGAAGAACGGCATGACCCTGGAGCTGGACAACGTGCTGTTCCAGGTCGTCGAGTTCCAGCACGTGAAGCCCGGCAAAGGCGGCGCCTTCGTGCGGACGAAGCTCCGCAACGTCAAGACCGGGGCCGTGATCGAGCGCACGTTCAACGCCGGCGTGAAGGTCGGCCTGGCGATCGTCGAGCGCAAGGGGATGCAGTACCTCTACTCCGACGGCACCGACTTCGTGTTCATGGACCTCGACACCTACGATCAGGTGCACGTCGGTCCGGAGATCATGGGCGACGCGGGGAGGTTCCTGGCGGAAAGCGCCGAGGCGCAGATCGCGATGCACGAGGGCGTGCCGATCGCCGTCGACCTGCCCGCCTCGGTGGTGCTCTCGATCACCGAGACCGCGCCCGGGGCGAAGGGCGACACGAAGACGGGTGCGATGAAACCGGCGACGGTGCAGACGGGCGCGGTCGTGCAGGTGCCGCTGTTCGTCGAGGAAGGCGAGAAGATCAAGGTCGATACCCGCTCGGGGGACTACATCGAGCGCGTGAAGGGCTGATCGTTGACCCGCCGCGACGACCGGCGCGTCGCGATCGACATCCTGTATCAGGCCGACATCACCGACGCGTCACCGATCGCCGTGCTCGCGGACTGGCGGGGAGCAGATCGGGACGTCCCACCGTTCGCAGAGCAGCTCGTCGCAGGCGTGACCGAGCGACTGCCCGACATCGATCTGCTGCTCGAGACTCACGCCGAGGAGTGGACGGTCATCCGGATGGCCGTGCTCGACCGGACGATCCTTCGGGTCGGCGTTTACGAGCTCCTCTGGAGCGACGAGGTGCCGACGTCGGTCGCGATCAGCGAGGCCGTCGAGGCGGCGGACGAGCTCTCTGCCGAAGACGCCAAACGGTTCGTCAACGGCGTCCTCGGCCGGATCGCCCGAGAAGAGGG
>Ga0207648_10006576_pt1 | contig 11541 bp, 25 predicted proteins | sample KBSMisM32_FD_184310 | JGI IMG/M metagenome (GOLD analysis project Ga0207648, IMG submission 184310) | Miscanthus rhizosphere microbial communities from Kellogg Biological Station, Michigan, USA - KBS Miscanthus M3-2 (SPAdes) (version 2) | ecosystem: Host-associated > Plants > Roots >... | reverse complement strand
GCTTTCTTTTGTCTCATTTGCTGATCTTCATATAATTCGCTTGCCACTTTCATTTGAGTACCCATAAACTGAGCTATTGTGTCATGGATTTGTTGCAACTGTCCTATCAGTTTGTCAGTATCTACTTGTGTATTGTATTCGACTTTTTCATAAATCATATTTACTACTTTTCTCAAATCTACAACTTCTTTTGTTAATGATGAAAGATTGGTACTTAGTTGTGACACTAAAACTTCCAACATTGTGGGCCTATCTGTTGGGCCTGGAAGTCCTCCAGTCGTAGTTTCTTGGCTATATTGTGGTGGATTTGTCAAAACTCTGTTATTGCTAGCTCCTCTATAATCTGGTTGCACTCTTCTTTGTTGTTGTTGTTGTTGGTATTGGGGTTGTCCTCCTACCTGATCTGTTGGGCCTGCTGCTGAAGTAAATTCTGGTAAATCTCCACGTATAGGATTGCCTCGATCATCATGAGAATGAGTATTTCGTTGATCTGGCCATAATGGGATCTGTTTTCCAGTCTTTGATAAAATATTCTTGTTGAAACTAATTTCTTCACCACATTTGAAGCATTCAATCATCTTATGATCCACTTCCTTCCCTCAAGAGTTTACGAGCTCGTTCTAAACACCTTCGTGTTTTTGCTTTCTCAATTAACTCTTCAAAAGTCAATTCATGTACTCCTGCTTCGTCCAATATGAAATCTAACATATTGGTTTTTGTTGGTCTATTTTGTTGAGCGGCCATTAAAATAAGGCCGTTCATTCTTTTTCTAGTGATATTAACCGAAGTGTTTACGGTTGAATCACTAACTAAAGTTGTCTTATTGCTAGTCATACTTAGTATTGCTTAGTATCACTTAGTATTATAAAAATATTATGGAAAATAATTATTCATCTGATTGAAAATATATTTCACAAATTTGGCAGTAACATTCATTTGATTCTATACATTCTATTACTGAATCCATATTACAAAGAGGACATTTCATTTTCTTCTTCCTCACCTTGTCTATAATGCCAACATTCATCACAAAGTTCTTCGTCGTCTGTTTTTTTACTACATATTCGACATTTCATTTTCTTATACCTTCTACACATAAAGGACATTTTTTCTTAGTCATATAACTACCTGTATTATTACCAGCATATACAAAACCCCATCCGTTACAAAATCGACATTTCATTTTATTATCTTATATCTCCTTTTTACTCCACTAACTCAAATTTTTCTCCACAGAAAGGACAATATTGTACACCTGGTAATCCAGAAGGAAATTCACCTTCTAACACAGTCATAGTTATATTCTTATAGTCATCGTCTTCAAAATGAAGATCAACACTAGCGTTAAAAAGGTGTTTACAACAAAAGTCTTTTTTGGTTGCTACTTCTTCTAGTTCCCAATCTTCTAAATCTTTAGGATCATCAAATCTTTTAAGTCCATAATCTTTTGTAGCATCTATTTTCATTTTCTTATCTCCTTATATCGAAGTTCGATAACTTTCCAATCTTTAGTAAGAAGATAACATTTATCCCTTAATTTTTTGACTGATTTTATTCTTTTAACTGCTTCAATTGCATGTCCTTGAAAGTTTAATATTATTTTATCAGAATAGATAAAATCTTCAAGTGTTATTTTCTTTTCTGTTATCATTGTTTGCATTACTGGTTCATTTTCATCAAATTCATATATTATATCTGGTTCGTCAAATTCATATTCTATTTTCATTTTCTTATCTCCTCTTTCTTACTTCATGTTCATCAATTACAATACAACATAAACATAATGTTGCACAACCTTTTTTATCTCCTAAAGTAGTGCCTGTTAAATCAAGTCCGCAATTGTCACATATTTTCATTTTCTTATTTTATCATAACATTTAGAATGATATTCTTGTCCGTCTTTATCTGTCATATATCCACTTCTACACTCACACCTGCAATAATCACAATATACTTTTTTCATTTTGATTTTAATTTCCTCTTTTGATCCAAGATCTCAAGTAAATCACTAAGTGTGAATGCTAGATCCTGGACTGAATGACCTTCTAAATGAGTCCTGAATTCTTCACCATATCTGAAACTTGTAAAAAGATTATCTGCTTCACATAGAATGCAGCTCAAGTGATCTGCTGCTGCTGTAGTATCTATCATTTCTTATTCTTTCGATCCTTTGGAACAAGATCATTAAGTGTGTCTCTATAAGATTCCATCAAAGTATTATTACATATAGAACAGTTTTTGACTAGATACAACCTTGATTTATTATCAAATGTTAGAACCATTGTCATTAATTGTTGGTCTGGCTTTCTGCAGGTGTTACAATGTCCAAACCATTTATCAATTTTCTTTTTAGGTTTAACATTCTTGTATTTTTTAACTTCTTTATCTTCTATAAATCCGTAGCAACTAGTAGATCCACAATAAGGACATACTCCAGGAGTATTAATCAAATTCGGATCAACCAGTTTGTTTTGGGTTGTACAAATTATCGGCATTTCTTATTCATTCTCCTGCTGTTTTTTTATAAACATAATCCATAATATTTCGATGTAATGTAACAAGTCCTTGATAGATTTGCACTTCTCTCAATACATTTGGATCTTTGGTCAGTATATCGAACATTATACTTTCAGGTCTATGTAATGTATCTGCTCTATTTTGCATTTCATCTAATTCTTTATCGAGTTTTCTAATCCAGTACCATGTTTCACTGTGATTGAATGCTTTGAGAGATATGACATCTGTATTTCTTGGAATATTTATTTTAGGTTTAAAATTTTCTGCTAGCAAATCTTCCAATTGTTCATAACTCATATATTTTTTATGACAAAATAGCAAAGTTGTATGGTGTTCATAATCAAATGTTATTTCAAATCCTGCATTTTTATGAGTTTTTGGAGGATAGAATTTCATTTCTATTTGATTAGGCACTCTCATACCATCAATTGATGATGGAACTAGGATGATAAACCATCTACCAGTCTTAAATTTATTCCAGATCATATCAAATATTCCACCTTCTTCCAACATTCCCATTTGTGGACCTACTAACAGTCCTAATTTCCGTACTAATTTCTCTGATTCTGCTACATCAAAATTAAATAATTCGTCTGATATTTCATTGGGATTAGTCATTTTTCTAGTTCCTCCACAATCACATCGATTGGTTTACGCATTTTTAGAATGTCTTTATGATAATTTTTAGGTACAATTATTATGAGTTTTTCACCCATTTGAGTATACCCAGCTCTAAATTCTACTTTTCTCATAGTATTATTTCAAACCTGTAATATATAAAAGTATACATTTGTTAACAATTCAGTATACTATATATATGGGGTAATACATATAATTAGTATGTCAGAAATGATACATGAAATAGAAAACAAATTAGAACAAATACACAAAACCAAATTCAATCGGGCACCAATAGAGAAAAAACAATTTAGTGAATGCAGAGGAGAAATGTTAAGTTTCCTTAACTTCCATAAAGGAATCACTAGATTTGTGGATTGGACCACAAATACGGTATATTTGAGAACAGATGTGCAACAACCAGTATATTTAACAGATCCAGAAGCATATTCTGAAACATTTGAGGATAGGACTGCATTATATTTGTTGGAAGGAGGGTATTAAAGTTGACTCCACAACAACAACAGAAGGGAATAAGCCAAATAGTTGACAAAGTAGATCCAAGACAAGAAAGAGGCAAATTGATCGCAGTAGAAAAAACAATCTACAAAATCAGTGGAAAAGATATATTTTTTGTAGAATCTCAATCCAGTGATTCCAGGTTTTACTACATAGGATACAAGGCAAATGAATATGAATGGTGTTCTTGCCTGGACAATTCCTTAAGAGGGTTCAAATGTAAACATATCTTTGCAGTAGAAGAATCAATCAAACAAGGTACTGTAATAGAGAAAGAAGAATTTCCATCGACGGTTGTAAAGCCACAAGGTGAACAACTACAATATACAAAGGAGGAATATTCGTTTTGACAGAAATAAGAAGATCAATAAGATGCGGGTGTGCTCATAATACAACGATGGTTTTAGTTACAGAAGAAGAACAAGAAGGAGATGTATGATAAATTGAATAGAAAAATTTCACTATTTATTTTTATGATTGTGGTGGTTGTATCTATAACAATATCTATGGATATAACTTTTGCACAAGCAGAACAACAACAAGAAGAAGCAAAACAAGTTCAAGAAAATTATACTATTGTCCATTGTTACGATAAAGCAACAGGTGGAACTATCAATTATCCAGAAGGAACAGAATGTGGTGTATCTAATTATGATAATGATGACGACAAGGAGAAGGAGGATAATAATAACAAAGACAAAGATAACAAAGATAAAGATGATAACAAAAAAGTAAATGAAGACGAAGAAAAGGCCATGAAAAAAGGAAAAGGTTCAGATTAATAGAAATGAATACTACTAAAACAATTTCTTTAACCATCTTATTTGCTGGAATTGTAGCCATGATTTTTTCAGGTGCTACAAATAATGCTGTAAGTGGACAACTAGTATTGAATAATGATGTTAAGGATTTCCAACAACAATTGCAGGCAAATGGAGGAGGATCAAATCTAGATTATTCCGACTTTATCAAATTCATGCAATTGATGGATTATTATGAGTCCATATTTGGAAGTGAATATGTAACTAAAGTTTACAAGAATTATTATGATGACGATGACGATGATAATGACCATGATGACCATGACGACGACAATAAACACCATCATCACAACAAAGACTGGTGGAAAAAGAATAACAACAATGATCATGATGGTAAAAAACATGGCAAAGGTTGGTGGGTGAAAGAGAAGGCAGCAAGAGAAGATCATAGATGTGAAGAACCTGGCACTAGTGGTTGTGGTGGTAGTGGAGGACATGACGATAACGAAGACGATGATAATGACAGTTCCAGTAATGACGATGATGACAACAACGACGACGAAAACAATGGTGATGAATCTGATAATAGTAGTAGTAGTGATGACAATGACAGTGATGATTCAGGTGGAGATGACGGTGATAGTGGTGGAGGAGACGACGGAGATGACGGTGGAGGCGATGACGGTGACAACTAATAACAACGAAGATATGAAAGACGAAGAAATACCAGAAGAAGAACCATTCAAAGCAGAAAAACAATTCGCTAACCTTTGGGCTGACACATTAAAAAAACATGGAAGAGATAATGAATCAAAGAAGGGAATCAATGATTTCTTTCTTACTTTAATGGGATATGATACAAGTGAAGAATCTAGAAAGATAAAGAAGAGTCGTATAGATCCTAATGATTTTGAGAAACTAGATCTTAATGATTTCGAGAAACCACATCCTACTAATGATTCAACAAATAAATAAAATAAATAAATAAATTTATACCAAATCCACCTACCTTTTTATTATTAAATGACTTTTAGAGAAAAAGTGGACTCAATTTTGGATGAATTCTTTTTTAAGAAATATGGAATTCAAAAAACATACGGTGCTTCTGATATGATTGTTAATCAAGCAATCAAGGAAATTGATGAGCTAGCAGAAACTACAAGAAAAGGATTCTGTACCAAAACAGCAAACAAAATAAAAAGTAGGATAAATGCTAGTGGTGAATCAGTATTACCAGAACCAAAATAAAGAAATGAGTTTAGAAGAATCTTGTCAAACAGAAGGACATGATTACATTCAAAGAGAAAACGGATCTGTAACATGTATCCATTGTGGGTTAAAATTACCTAGAGATCCATTATAATTTATTTATTTATTTTAGTTAGTTAGACTGCTATTCCAACAAAATATAAAGCCAGGAATATCAATCCAACGACAAACATTATAGCTCCAACAATATACAGTGCTATATTCACATATCTTTCTATTACAATACGATTTGCAACAATAAGTAAAATTATTCCTATCACGATTAAAGCGATTGATCCATAAAGGTCTACCATATTGAATTTCAATTAGTTGATACAATATTTTAAGTTAGTGAACTATTTTGATAGTATATTGCGATTCAAATACGTCCATCACTCATATACATTTGAAAAGTTTAATGGTCGAACAATAACAGTTGACGGAAAACTTTACGAGATCGACATTTATCCATTACTTGCAGATGATCCAGATAGTAGGATGTGGATAAGAGCTAGAAGAGTTTATGATTCTGCTATGTTCTGCACTGAGAAAAATGTGATGGAAGGATTTCAATACGATAAAAATGTTGAAACTGCTTTATTTGAAATAAAAAGAAGGATATTTGAGGATCTTGTAGAGATGGGTTATGCTAGGCCTGTTGAGGAATTTTCTTATTCACGCCAATTAGCAGAGTAACCAGAAATATTATTATTGACTGACAGATCTTGGTAACAACGTCACGCCAATCAGTTGAGAGATCCCTTATAACGATGTCAGTTCCTGGAAGTGGTATGCCATAAATCCTCATAAAATATAATATTATCACTGCTATTGTTCCGAATATTATCACTAATTTAGGAATTTTTGAGTCAGGTTTGTAAAGCATCCAACCTGTAACAAAAATATATCCTGTTGCTATTGCCAGAAATAATGTCGCTTCTCCAATCTGTTTAATGGCTTTGTAATCATTACCTTTTTCTATTGATTTTTGAGACGCTAAATATTCCTCATTTCCATGAGTAAGATAAATGTAAACAGTAGGGATAAGGAATACCAAATAAAAAGAGATTATGATAAGATAAAATTTACTGATTTTCAATCTTCTTCTTCTGCGAAGAATGTATCTTTGAGTTCTGTTTTAATTTCATCTAATTGGCTTAATGCTGTTTGAGTGTCGTTATTCTGGATTGATTTAATAGTATCATCGATCATAGGGATAACTGCTTCAATTACTTCTCCTCCTCCTGTTGCTTGTACTGCTTGCATATTATCAATTGTTGCTACTCCTAATGGAATTCCTACCATAAGTCCTAGAATTGTTCCTAAAAATACTGCTAATTTCATAGACATTACCTTAAACTAAAAAATAGAGTATAAAAAATTATTGGGAGTTAAAAAATTAATTTGGTGGTATAATTTCATATACCTTTACCCATTTCATTTCGGTGTCGTGATTGGTTCCCTGGTGCATTCTGATTTCACTTTCAAATCCATTTTCAAATTTGGGAATAAGTTCTTTCAGGTTTCTAGGATAGTATTCTTTTGGCATGAGCTGGCCTTTCTCTGTTGCTCCAAGAACTTTTACCCATCCGTTTTTAGGTTTGCCTGTTGTTGCATCAAACGGATCTGGATCTATACTTTGTTCCATTCTTCTACCTTCTGCAGAGTCCCAAATTGCTATTTCGTAACCAATCCAAGACTCAGGTTGAACTTTTACCTCTTTCTGGAAATCTAGTGCTGAATCTGGAATATCATGGTTGTCGGGGTGTGGTGCTTCATATTGCAATTCTGATCTACCAGTTGCAATTTCATAACCCATTTCATACCACATACAAATAGGTAATTTTGTACATCCTCCATGGTTCGGGCCGTCGGTTTTATGCTCGATTTTTGCCTGACCTTTTCCTAGTTTGAAATACCCTTGAACCATATAATTCAAGAATTTGTGGTTACAATTGTATCTTTGACCATTTCTATGATCTGTTCCTTTCTCCATGTCAACAGTATTACCAGTTATTTTTTGTAGTAATCTCATTCCATTAGCGTCTATATCGCCTCCTGGATCTGGTGTTTTTGGTTTGCAAAAGCCATTAGTATCTTTCTCTTCGTTAGCTCCTATTGGTCGACATTGTTTTGTAACTGGATCTTTGCATTCATTATCTTTGCATCCTGGAGTTACTACTTTTGTTTCACATAAACCTGTATTTGGATTCTTTTGTTCATTAGCTCCTATTGATCGGCATTTTCCTGTTTGTGGATCTTTACACTCGTTGGGATTTGTACAATCTACTGGCGGGATAGTTCCATCTCTTTCACATAGTTTTGTGACTGGATTCCATTTCCAACCTTCTCCACAATCGGGTTCATCTACTGGATCAATTAGAGGAATACAATGATCTAATGATGGATCAAATTCATAACCTTTTGGACATTTCTTTGTAGTAGGATCTGGATCTGGATCATCTTTTGTTTTACAGAAGCCTTCAGAGTCTACTATTTCGTTAGCTCCAATAGCTCGGCATTTTCCAGTTGTTCTATCTTTACATTCATTATCTTTGCATTTTACTGGTGGATCTATAACGCCTCCTTCTCTGGTAACATTATACTCAAAATCAACTGTACCATCTGTTTTTTTAGACAATACTTTAGCCTTTTTACCATTAATCTCTAGTGAAGTATATCCAAATGCATCATCTCTATAGAATTGTACGTTAGCAACTCCACTTCCAGAATCTGAGATCGGATTGAATTCATGGCCCGATATTCCATTCACTATGTATAGTTGCCCATGGTCTTGCGTAAAATCAAACGTCTTGTTATCTGCAGCATATTTGAATAATTGCTCACCTTCACCATTTGCCTTTGAATCGTTAGGAATCATTGGGAACCAGAGTTGAGTATTGTGATTGTGACCAGAAAGACAGAAGTCTACTTGTGCATCTCGGAATATTGTTCGATACATGAAACGAACCGCAGTATAAGGCGAGTGCGAACTTTTCAGTGTAAAAAATGGTTTATGAAATAATATTATGATCCAATCGATCTTGCCTTCTGCTCGGAGTTGTTTGGCTTTTACAAGTTCATCAGTTACAAATTTGAATTGTTCGTCTTCGAATTCTACTCTGAGATCTTGTGTATCCATGTTTATGATGTAGACATTACCAACCTGTTTTGCTGATAACCAGGTATCACTTATGCCTAGAGCTTTAAGTTCTGGATACCATGCCTCAATATCTTTTTGAGTTTGTTTTGATTCTGATTCATCTTCGTCATGGTTCCCTCTGGTAATCATAAGAAGTTTTTTCTTTGCATCATCAAAGTATTTGGCCATCATTTGAGTCCATTTGACTCCTGATTTGGCATAAGGGCCGTCTCCTAGGAACAAATATTGGGATACTTCGTTCTCTTTCATTATTGCAGCAAGAACATTATTTGCATCACCTGTTGAATCGTTATCACCGAATGCAATTAATTTGACTAGACTCATTTCGATTTGTCCTTTTCTTTATCTTTGTCTTGTTCTTCGTCTTCATCTTCTTCATTCTCGTTTAATGGTGTTCCAATTGGAGTTGTTTTATCAATTACTTTGGTAGTTGCATCAGTAACAATTGTAATTGTAGAATTGGAAACTTTTAACGCTATAGTTGAATTTGTGATTGTTGTGCCATTGATATGGTTGTCAATTTTTACACACTGTTTTAATTTGTCATCCCAATAACTGTCAGGTGGGCATGTAGGTGGATCAATAGGTGGAATAGTTTTTTGAGTGAATAATTTTATTTCCTGGATTGGATTTCTAACATCTACAGGTGATTTAACATCAAATTTGATTTGACTAACATCTTTCACACAATTTGGAAGAAAGTTAACAGTTACACTTGTAGAATCAATCTTTCCTTCTACTGATTTATTTCCTAATGTTAATAGAAATGGTGAATTCTTTGGAGTTAATGGGATAATCTCAGCACTACAAATTTGTTTATCTAATGGTGCATCCAGATTAACAATAAAGCCTGAATCTCCACGTTGTGACCAACCAGAATTCTTCACTAGCTCTGTGATTAATTGATTGTCGAATGCCTTAGGTGGTGTAAAAGTATTCACATAATCAGATTTGTATTCTAAACCATAACTGTCATAACTTTTGATTTTGTCTTTAATTATAAGTTGTTGCTTTTCTACTTCTTCAGAGTACGAATAATTATTAGCAATATTTATTCCTACAAATAGAATAAAAGCCAATAATATCGAAAATGAAATTTCTCCTTTCATTATTCGCAAAAACAATATTTTAGATAGATGATAACTAAACCAAAACAGACTAGATTTTTAGTTCACTTGTCGTGTCTTAAACGATTTTTTCATATTATTTATGGTTCTTATAGATGCTAACGGTATTGCTTGGCTTTGTGCCACTGGTGCTCAAGGTGTAATTTCTCAATCTCGTGATGAGGCCACCGATGACAGGTGGAGTGGAAATGTTACTGGTGTAGGGAGAGGTTACGAATTAACCATGATTGCTCGATCTCATGGAACAAATTCATCGAGCCATTTCGCTTCTAAATTATTTGGAGGAAATCATTCTGGTTCTGGTGCTTCTTCTCAAAGATGGTATGATCTTGGAATACGTGTCGATGGAGAGGTACAATTACAATGGGAGGGGCCTCATCCAAGTAATCATGATTTCAATCTTCCTGCAGCAAAACAACCCATCACAAATATTGGTGTAGGATTAGAAAATAACTGGATTGGTCTTAAATGGCTAGTCTATAAAATTTTGGCTTCTGGTGGAAGTCCTGCAAATGGTGGTGTTAGATGTCTTATGTGGGTTAATACCAATATAGCAGCAGACGGAAAACCTGACAACTCGAAATGGCGTCTATGTCTAGATTTCATCGATGGAATTGATGTCCAAGTTATTTCACCCCAAAGTTATCAGGCACCAGATGAATGTGATATTGAAATCCGTAGATCAGACACTAACTCTCATGATATATACAAAGGTGGATCACACTGGCGTAGATTATCAGCAGCAGACATTGCAGCGTTTAACAGTGGAGGAAATACACCACCACCTGACCCCGATCCAGATCCAAATCATCCAGGTAATGTAGATCAATTTGGAATCAAAATGATTTATCCTACAAAGGACAATGGACAAACATGGTTTCAAAACAATAATCCTGAAGCAGATGGACGACTAATATCTATAGAAGAAACGATTACAAGAACTGGTGATTATTTTGTTGCTATTCCACAAACTGGAGGGGTAACGTTACCAGTAACTACCACTTTTGGAACTTTTGGAAGACCAGCATGCGAGGATGTGGATTGGTCAAATTTTGAGAATCAAGGAAATGTATTTACATCAGATGATTGGAGAAATGTAGAAATTACAGCACTTGTATTTCCTCAGGAACTTAATACAAATAACAATGAACCAGCAGATTTTGATTGGGCTTTTGAAGCAAGAGTAATAACAGGTGAACTTGTAGTGCCTGCAGGATGTTGCAGTATTTTTAGGTATGCTGCTGTTTTGTTAATGACCAATACAGGATCAAATATTGGAAAAGTTCGTTTTTCAAAAGTTATGGGTGCTACTAACATAAACCGTACTGAAAACTTTAGCCAAACTGTAAAGACTACATTTTATCGAAGTTGGACAGGCGTGAAGTTTATTGTATACAATACTGTAGGCCCAAACAATGAAGAATGGGTTACTCTTGAGCTCTGGTTATGTCCTTCTGATTCTGCAACAGACAAATTAACAAACTGGACTAAAGTAGCATCATTTATTGATAAAGGTAACAATTGGGGAACAACTGGTGTTGCATGTGGTGGAACTGCAGGACAGGCGTTAAAATGGGGAACACCTACC
>Ga0207648_10006575_pt1 | contig 11542 bp, 5 predicted proteins | sample KBSMisM32_FD_184310 | JGI IMG/M metagenome (GOLD analysis project Ga0207648, IMG submission 184310) | Miscanthus rhizosphere microbial communities from Kellogg Biological Station, Michigan, USA - KBS Miscanthus M3-2 (SPAdes) (version 2) | ecosystem: Host-associated > Plants > Roots > Rhizosphere... | reverse complement strand
CGTCGGACCCGGCGGGCAGATCGCGTACACTTCCGGTTGGCGGTAATAGTGTCCTGGTGGCGAACCTCGAGCTCCGCATGCCCAGCCCATACATCTCCGACAAGCTGCAGTTCGCGTTCTTTGCGGATGCGGGTCAGGTGTGGACGCGTGGGGGCGCCGGCATCGAGGAGTCGTTCACCAGCGTGCGCATCACTCCCGGGGTTGGCATACGCCTCGCGTCGCCGGTGGGGCCAATCCGCCTCGACGTGGGATTCAACCCGTACCAGCGTCAGACCGGGGCGGCGTATTATGACGCCCCCGAGCAGGCAGGCGAAGCCCCGCTGTATTGCGTGAGTCCCGGGAACGGATTGCCCGTGACCGGGTGGCACACGGGTGCGTACGCACCTAACGAGAAGCCGGCCCAGCAGGCACCGACGAAGGAGTGTCTGACGTCGTACCAGCCGCCGAAGGCCTCGAGCTTTCTGAAGCGCCTGAGCTTCCAGGCCTCGATCGGCCAGGCGTTTTGACGGACGCACGCACGTGACGCGCCGCCGACTCGTCGTCCTCTCCAGCGCCATGACGCTGCTCGGGCTCGGGCTGCTCATCGCGGTCGTTGTGGCCGGCGTGCTCAAAACGCAGTTCGGGCGGAACTTCGTCCGCGACTACGTCGCGGAGCTCGTCGCGCCGAAGGTGAAGGGGAAACTGTACGTCGGGCGGATCACCGGACTCTCCTTCGGGGGCGCGACGATCGACTCGGCCGAGATTCGCGGGCCGGACGACTCGGTGTTCGTGGCGCTGCGCCGCATCACGGTGCGCTGGGACCCACGCGATCTGGTCGACAAGCGCACGCTGCTCAGCCTTCTCGACATCGACGGGCTCGTGGTGCACCTCCGGAAGGATTCGACAGGGACGTGGAACTACAAGCGGGTCTTCCCGCCCGGTGAGAACAGGAAGCGTGTGTCGGGCGCGGAGCGCGGCTGGGGCGACTACATCGTCGCGGATTCCGTCGTTCTCCACGGCGCCACGTTCCTTCTTTCGATGCCATGGCATCCGGACGACTCGCTCCATGGCGCCAGGCGCGACAGCGCGATCGCGCGGAACCTAACGCGGACGGATAAGGCTGTGCGGCGCACCGGCAGCGGGTTCGAGCGCACGTGGCGCTGGAACAACATCCAGGTCGTGTCAGGGTACACGCGGCTTGCCGACCCGGACAGCGTCGGTCGTCTGTTCCAGATCACGCGCCTCGAGGTGGATGAGATGGACCCGCCGTTCAAGTTCCGGAACGTCCGCGGCGGCGTACGGCAGACGGGGGACTCGTTATGGGCGGAAGTGGAGCACTTCGACCTGCCGGGGACGACAGGCAGGGGCGGGGGAAAGGTCTGGTGGGGGAGCGACCTGCCGACCCGCTACGACCTTCGCATCGCCGGCGACTCGGTCTCGCTTGCGGACGTTGGCTGGGTGTATCCGACGCTGCCGTCGACGGGCGGCGGCTCGATGGTGCTCAATATCCGGAACGAGAAAGATCTCTCGATCATGGACTACGCGCTGTCGAACATGGACGTGCGGACGACGCGGTCCCGCCTGAAGGGCAACATGACGTTCGGCGTCGGCGGGCCAGTCCTGATCGTGAAGGACCTCGCGATGGAAGCCGCGCCGATGAACTTCGATCTCATCCGCGCGCTGAACGGCAAGCCGTTCCCGTATGACTGGCAGGGCGACCTCACTGGAACCGTCCGCGCGCGCGGCGGGCCGGTGAACCGCTTCCACGTGGATGACGCGCGGGTGACGTTCGCGGACGCGAACGTGCCTGGTGCCGTGACGCGCGGAGCCGCGCACGGCGATCTCGACATTCTTTTCCCGGCCTTCACGAGGTTCCGCGGCTTCGACGTGAACGTGTCGCAGCTCGACCTGCGGACCCTCGTCTATCTCAACAAGAACTTCCCACGCGTGACGGGGATCGTTTCCGGAACCGCGACGCTCGACTCGCTCTGGTTCGACGTACGATTCCGGAACGCCGACCTCACGCATCGCGACGGCCCAGGCGATCCCACGCGCGCCACCGGAGCGGCCGAGTCACGATTGGCGAGAAGTTCGTGACCTACGATCTCGCGCTCAACACCCAGCCAATCTCGTTCACCACGCTCTCGCTGTCGTACCCGTCGCTGCCACTCCGCGGATCCTACAAGGGCCCGCTGCGGATCCAGGGGTCCATCGACGATCTCGAGGTCACAACCGAGTTGACGGGGCCTGGCGGAACATTCAGCTACGACGGTCGGGTCGACGCCTTCCCCAGGACCTACGCGGCCAAAGGGACGTTGACATTCTCGAACCTCGACGCGCGAACGCTCCTCGCGAACGACACGATCCCGGTCACGTCGCTCAACGGCCGAGCGGATCTCGATGTGTCCGCCGACTCGTCATCTCGCGATTCCACCCTAACGAGCCTTGCCGGCGTCGTGTCGGCGACACTCGACCGGTCGCTCGTGGACAGCATGCGGGTCTATCAGGCGACGGCGCGGATCGGCTTCAACAACGGCCGCATGCGTCTCGATACGCTCCACGTCGAAACCGTGGCCGGCATCGTCAGCGCTCATGGTGCGTTCGGTCTGACGAGCGCCGTGACGGACTCGCTGCGATACATGGTCAAGATCGATTCCCTGGGTGGGCTTCGTCGCTACCTCGGGGCGGCCACGGAGCCGGTCGTCGACGGCGGCGTCGCGGCACCGAGCGATTCGATCGACGGGACCGTGAACTTCGGCGGCTCGGTGCACGGCAACCTCGATTCGCTCGTCGTTCGCGGCGACAGTCTGGCCGCGCACGACGTCTGGATTCGTGGGGATCACGTGAAGGCCGTTGTCGGTGGCTTCGAGTACAACAACGTCAGGGGCGCGATCAGCGGAGGCCTCAGCGTTCGCGTCGACACCGCGGTCGTAACGAATATGGGCATCGCGACCGGCACCCTGGCGTTCCGCGCGAGCGATGTCCACCACGGACAGTTCCGGGTCGAAGCAGCCAGCGTCAACGGACCGTCGCTGCTCGTGCACGGGGACGGGTCGATGTTCGGCGACACGACCACCGTGCGGCTCGATAGCGTCGTGCTCTCCGTCCGCGACCATCGACTCATGCTCGAGCGACCGACGACGATCGTGTCCCGCTCCGATGGCTTCGCGCTCGACACGCTTCGCCTCAGGGACATCCACTCCGGGTTGTTGACGGTCGTCGGTTCCGTTCCCGTTGCGGAGCCCGTGTCGCTTTCGATTCGTGCCGATAGCGTGGAGCTGGGAGATATCGGGGAGCTGATTCAGGCGAACGTTCCGTTCGGCGGCCTCGCGACTGTATCCGTCGACGTGAGCGGCGTGCGGCGCGACCCGCGAATTACGATCGACGGACAACTCGACGAGCCGCGGTTCGGCGAGGTTCACCTCGACCGTGCCACCTTCGGCGGAGCGTACGCGACGAAGCGCATGGAATCACGGGCGGAGCTGTTCCGCGAGGGGAAGTCCGTGATGTCGGCGAACGCGTCCATCCCCGTCGATCTCCAGCTGGCGTCGACGCCCACGCGCATGCTTCCCGATTCGCTGCACGGCAAGATCCGCTCGGACAGTGTGCAGCTGGCGATTCTGGAGACAGTGTCCCCGGCCGTCGTGAACGCGTCGGGCGCGTTCGCGGCCAACCTGGACATTGGTGGCGTGTGGCCACGCCCACAGCTGGCGGGCAACATCACGATCTCCAACGGCGCGCTCGGCCTGGCCCCTCTCGGTGGCGTGAGGCTATCCGATCTCAACGCGACGCTCGAGTTTCTGGGTGACAGTCTGGCCGTCCAACGGTTCAACGTGGTCACGCGGGAAGAGCGCGTCGGAAACCTGTCGCTCAGCGGGTTCGCGAGCCTCGCCGATCGCGACAACCCCAAGTTCGACCTGACGGTGAACGCCCACAACTTCCATATCATCGATAAGCCGCGCGTGGCGCACCTCGATATCTCCGTATCGAATCTCCGACTGGCTGGATCCTATGACCGGTCGACACTCACGGGGCTCGTGGTGGTGGATCGCGGAACGATCTTCATCCCCGATCTCATCGACAAGCAGGTCATCAGCCTGGATAGCCCCGACCTGTACAACATCATCGACACCACGCTCACCGCGAATCGCACGCTGTTGCCGAAGGCTCCACCCGCCCTCGTGCGAAATCTGTCGGTGGAGGACGTACAGATTCGGATGGGCAACGACGTGTGGCTGCGATCGGCCGAGGCGAACATCAACCTCGGCGGGTCCGTTGCGGTGCGTAACCCGCAAGGCGCACTGGGCGAGCGCGCGCTCGACCAGCTGGCCCTCGAAGGAACGCTGACGACGAACCGCGGCACGTACCGGCTCAACCTCGGCCTCGCGCAACCGAAGTTCGTGGTCGAAACAGGAACGGTGCAGTTTCTCGGCGAGCCCGATTTCAACGCCCTGTTGAACATCAACGCGACGAACACCGTGCACCGAATGTCGGCCTCCTCGAACACGAATGAGCAGGACCTTCGTATTCGAGTCCACATCGGTGGCACGCTCGTACGGCCGCAGCTTGCGCTGTCGAGTGCCGACAGTCTGCTGAACATCTCGCAGACGGACCTGATCAGCTATCTGCTTACCGGCGGGCCAAGCTTCGCCGTCACCAGTCAGACCGCGGCAGCCAGCTTGCTGCGCGGGTTCGGCGGCTACCTCGGTGATCAGCTTCGAGGCTTCGGTCTATTCGACGAGGTCGATATCGAAGTCGGTCGTCGGGCGGACTCTCAAAACCAGACATTGGCAGGCGGGTTGTTCAACGGCGCACGGCTCGGGGTGGGCCGACAGCTCGGAGATCGAGCCTTCGTCAGTGCGACCGCGGGGCTCTGCCAGCTCGGATCCCTGCTTGGCGGTAGCGGATCGAGCACGTCCGGCAACCTGGTTCAGTCGCTCGGCGTAAAAGTGGACTACCGGCTGAACGAAAACGTCGGCGTGTCCGCCGGTTACGAGCCGTCTACCAGCGCGCTCCTGTGCACCGGCGTTGTTTCGACACGCGGCTGGGCCCCGACTCCGCCCCAACTGGGGTTCGATATTTTCCGGACGTGGCGGTTCTGAGACGACGCGTCCTGCTCATCATCAATCCCGGGTCTCGACGAGGCATGCGCCGCCAGGCGCAGGCCCGTTCCGCGTTCGCGCACCGCGGAGTGGCGTGCGACATCGTGCTCACCGAGCGCCCCGGTCACGCGGCCGAAGTGGCTGACCAGCGCGGGCGTGACTACGACGCCGTCTTCACCCTCGGTGGCGACGGAACTGTGATGGAGGTCATAGGGAGGCTCGCCCACAGTGACGTACCAATCGGCGTGCTTCCAGGCGGGACGGGCAACCTCATTGCCCGGGTCCTCGGCATTCCTCTCCGCGTTGGCAAGGCGGTGGATGTGCTGCTCGATGGTGACGAGGCGAGGATCGATCTCGGATCGATCGGCGGGCATCGGTTCGCGTTCGCCGCCGGTGTGGGCGTGGATGCGACGATGGTCGAGACGACCACGCCAATCCTCAAAGGACGATTCGGCGTGCTGGCGTACTTCTGGACCGGGACACGAGCCGCCCTGAAACACGAGCGTTTCACTGTCACCGCCACGGTGGACGGGGTCCGGCACGAGCGCGTCGCGACCATGCTGATGGTGGCCAATTTCGGTGCGGTGTTCCGCGATCTGATCACCTTGGGGCCGGGAATCCGACAAGATGACGGATTGCTGGACTTGTGCGTCTTTTCTCCGAAGGGCTTCAGGGACTCGGTGCGGGTGACCTGGCGTTTGTTGCGCAAGGATTTTCGCACGGACCCTTGCATGCTCTACACAGCCGGCCGGAGCATCCGAATCGAGACGGATCCGCCGAGGCCGGTGCAGGCAGATGGAGATCTCGTGGGAATGACGCCATTCGACGTCGTGGTAGAACCATTGGCCGCGCACGTTCTCGTACCGCGCCAGCACTGATGGCGGCGGCACCGCGCGCACACCGCGCCAACGGACAGTAGGGCGGCATGTCCATCGAATCCGCACCGATCGCCGCTGAAGAGCGGTGGTCGCCCGATGAGATTGCGCTGCTCGAAGCCCTGCCGCCTTCGCTCGGCGGCAGGATTCGTACGCTGCTACGTGACCGGGATCACTATCTCGCGCTGCACGCTTCGCTGGTCGACGTCGAGCGCGCGACGTCGCTGGACGAGCGGCTTCGCATCTTCGTGCACGCGATTCACTCGATCGGCTACGGCCGCGTGGGGATCGCGATTCGAGAAGGCGACCACGAAGGTCCGCGGTGCATCGCCGTGGGGATGGAGTCGCACGAGGTGCTCGCGCTGAGCGATCTTCGACACGGCGGGGCCGAGTGGGGAGTCGGCGGGACACATGTGCTGCCGCTCACCACACCCGCCGGCCACCTCGTCGCCACGCTGGTCCTCGGCGATCCGGCCGATGAGGGGCAGGCCGCACAGGCGAGATTGCGCACGATCGAGCTGTTCGCGCAGCAGGTGGTCCACCACATCGAGCAGATCCGCCTGTCGGAGCTCACCGCTCGTCAGGCGGAGCGTCTGCAGCGGCTTCAGGTCGTGGGCAACGCGATGGCGCGCTCGTTGGACGAGCGTGAGATCTCGCTCGAGGTCGCGCGCGGCGTCTCGCAGCTGATCGCGTGCGACAGCGTCGTCGTCGTGCATCCGGATCTCGAGGCAGCGACCGTGGCGCCGCTCGTGAGGCTGATCGGTGGCGTCGAGCTCCCGTTGCCCGAGGCGCCCCTCGGCGATGGTGTCATCGCACGCGTTGCACGCACGGGCCAGCCGGTGCTGGTCGCGGAGCCGCATCCGGACGCGTCGGAGCTCATCGGCGCCGATGCGCTCGTCGTGGCGGCGGGTACGCCGGTGGGTTCCCTGCTGGCCGTTCCGCTGCGGGTCGGACGGCACCTCGTGGCGGTGCTCGCGGTGGCGAGCGTTCGGCGCGATGCGTTCGGCGACGACGATGCCGATCTCCTGCTCACGATGGGTGCGCAGGCGGCAAGTGCGCTGAGCAACGCGCGCCTCTACGCGGAGAGTCAGCGCGAGCGACGCCAGACGGAAGCGCTGGCCGACGTGGCGAGAGCCGTGAGCGAATCGCTTCGGATGGGCGAGGTGTTGCGCCTCATCATGCGCCACGCGATGTCGCTGCTCGGAGCCGAAGGCGCGTGCGTTGGGCTTCGTCGGGACGACTACCTGCACGTCGTGGCCGCTGGCGGGACTGGCGATCTTCTCGCGGGCCTCGTGCTGCCGGTGCGGTCGAGCATCAGCGGTCGGGCCGTGATGACTCATTCGCCGGTGATCACGAACGACGTGCCGAACGACCCGGACGTGAGTGGTCAGGCGCAGCGCCTGGTGCGCATCCGCAAGACAGTCATCGTGCCGCTGTCCACAGCGCGCGGTGTGATCGGCACGCTGTGCGTGTTCAACCGGACCGCGGATTTCGACCAGGACGACGCGAAGGTGCTCCAGCGCCTCGCGGACCATGTGGCGGTGGCGATCGTCAACGCGCGTCTCTACGAGGAGCTGGCGGAATCGAGCCGCGAGTGGACCGTCGCGTTCAACGCGATTCCCACCGGCATGGCCATCATCGACGACGACGGCCGCATCGTTCGCTACAATGCCCGGGCGCTGCAGCTCGGTCACTTCGAGACGCACAGGGAGCTCGTGGGGCGCCAGTTCTACGAGGCCGTGTTAGGCGACGCGCGCGCCATCGGCGATGGCTGCCCGTTGTCGAAGGCGCTGCACGACTGCGTGCTCGGACGCGCGACCATGCGGTCAGAGACGCGCGGGCTGCTGTTCGACGTCATGGCCTCTCCACACCCTAACGGGGGTGCCGTGGTCACCTTCGACGATGTGACCGCGATTCGCGCACAGGCCGAGGAAGACCGGGTGCGCCAGGACGCGCTCGCGCAGTCCGAGGCGCGATATACGGAGCTCGTGGAATCGGCGTCGGACGCGATCTTCACGGTCGACGCGGAAGGGCGGTTCACGTCCGTGAACCGCGCGCTGGAGACCGCAACGGGGCGCGCGCGGGACAACCTGCTCGGCGAGCATTTCTCCTCCGTGATCGACGCGCGCGACCGCGATGCCATGCAGCGGGCGCTCGGTGAGACGCTCAAGGGGCGGCGCCAGCGCCATGAGCTCCGCTATCTCGACGCCAATGGCGTTTCCCGGCCCGGTGCGATGCTGACAGCTCCGGTGATCGACAGCGGGAACGTGGTCGGGTTGCTGGGGATCGTCCGCGACATGAGCGAGGAAAAGCTGCTCATCGAGCAGCTCGTCCAGCAGGAGAAGCTCGCGGCGATCGGCCAGCTGGTGAGTGGTGTCGCGCACGAGCTGAACAACCCCCTCGCGAGCGTGATGGCTTTCTCGCAGCTCGTGCTTGCAGGCCCGGACGACGATGCGGACCGGGACGAATCACTTCGCACGATCCACACCGAGGCCAAGCGCGCCGCGAAGATCGTCTCCAACCTCCTGACGTTCGCGCGCCAGCACCCGCCGCAGCGGACAACGACGCGGGTGAACGAGGTCATCTCGAGCGTGGTCGAGATGCGTCGTTATGCACTCGCCGTTCACGGCGTGGAGCTCGATGCCCGTCTCGACGCGTCCCTGCCCGCGATTTGGGCCGACCCGTTCCAGCTTCAACAGGTCATGCTCAATCTCGTCGGGAACGCCGAGCACGCGCTCTCGGCGTGGCATGGCGAGAAGCGAATCGTGGTGACCAGCGAGACGCGAGGCGCTCGGATCGTGGTGACGGTGAGTGATTCGGGGCCGGGCATTCCCGCCGCGGAGATCGATCGCGTCTTCAATCCGTTCTACACCACGAAGGGCATTGGCAAGGGCACGGGGCTCGGCCTGTCGGTCTCGGACGGCATCGTTCGGGAGCACGGCGGGTCCATTCGCGTGGAATCCGCGCGCGGCGGCGCATCGTTCATCGTCGAGTTGCCGGTGACCATGCCCCCTGGCGGAGAGCCGGCCGACGCCGTCGCGGAGCCCGAGGTGACGGCGCCCGGCACTCGCCCGCTCAGCATCCTCGTCGTCGACGACGAGCCGGCGATTCGGTCCGCCATCGTCAGGTATTTTGCCGGCCTTGGCCACGCGGTCGATGCTGCGGCCACCGGCGCGGAGGCGTACGTGCTGCTCGAGAGTCGGCGCTACGACGTGCTGCTGCTCGACCTTCGCATGCCGGATACGGGTGGCGATGCGATCTATCGGGAGCTCGTCGAGCGCGATCCGTCCCACGCGGCTCGTGTCATCTTCCTCACCGGCGACGTGCAGAACGATGCGAGCCAACGGTTCATCGACGCCACTGGCCGCCCGCGCGTGACGAAGCCGTTCACGTTCGACGAGCTCACGCGCGCCGTGTTCGCGCAGGGAGTGCGTTGATGGCGTCGCTGCTCATCGTCGACGACGAGCGGCAGCTGACCGACGCGTTCGCGGACTTCTTCGAACGGCACGAAGGCCACACCGTGACGCGCGCCTACACGGGCGAGGACGCGATCGCGGCATTCCATGCCGCGCGCCCTGATCTCGTGCTGCTCGACATGTGGCTCCCCGACATGACCGGGTTCGATGTGTATACGCGTATCCGTGAGCAGTCGCCCGTGGTGATCATGATCGGCGGCGAGGGCGACACGTCGCACGCGGTACAGGCGCTGCAGCGCGGGGCCGAGAGTTTCGTGACCAAGCCCGTAGAGCTGGATCACCTCGCGCTGGTGGCCGAGCGGGCATTGGAGAAAGTTCGACTTCGCCAGCTCAATCGGTATCTCAGCGAGAGTCGACGTGGCGTCGCGGCTGCGAGCCCGCTCGGCACATCGACCGTCATGCGCGACTTCGCGGGTCAGCTGGATGTGCTCGCGGCGAATGATGAGACCACGGTGCTGCTGCTCGGCGAGGCCGGCTCGGGGAAAGGACGTGTCGCGGAGCTGATTCACGCCCACAGTCCACGAAAGACGGGGCCGTTCGTCGAGGTGAACTGCGCCGCCAGCCCTGGCGGTGCGCTGGAGGTTGCGCTGTTCGGGCAGGACGTCGGCTCGAACGGGAACGGTATCGCACCGAATGTGGGACTGCTCGAGGTCGCAGACGGCGGAACGCTGTTCCTCGACGAGATCGGTGAGCTCGACGCGTATCTGCAGGGACGATTGCTTCGGCTGCTCGACACCCGGACGTTTCGGCGCGTGGGAGACACGAGGGAGATCACGGCGAACGTCCGTATCATCGCGGCGACGAACAAGGATCTCGTGACCGAGGTGAACGAAGGGCGGTTCCGCGAGGATCTGTACTACCGCGTGAGCGTCATGCCTCTGTACGTTCCTCCGCTGCGTGCGAGGTCACGCGACGACCTCGCGGCCCTCACGCGGCGTATCGTGGACGATATGCATCCGCATCTTCCGTTGGCGCCGCGCTCGATCGGCGACGACGCGCTCGACCGTCTGGTGCGGCACGCGTGGCCGGCGAACGTTCGGGAGCTGCACAACGCGCTCGAGCGCGCGATGATCCTTGCTCGCGGTGCGGACCGGATCGAGGTGCGCCACCTGCCGCCCGAGGTGCGCGACTCGTCCGTGCCTAACACGGAGCGTCACGTGCCGATGACCCTGGAGGAGATCGAGCGGGCGCACATCGAGCGGGCGCTCGAGGCGCACAAAGGAAACCGGACGCATACCGCAAGCGAGCTCGGTATCTCGCGCGCCACGCTGATCAAGAAGATCAAGGAATACCGGCTCAACCCGCGCGCGCACTGAGGCGGCGGCAACACACCCCCGGAGAGGGATATGGCGGACCTGCACGAACGAGACGCGATGACCTGCCGAGCCTGCGGCAAGGAAGAACGGGCGTCGGAAGGATACCCCTGCGGCGATTGTGGTCGCTTCGTGTGCAACATGTGCAACATGCGCGGCGTCGTTCTGTGCGCCGCTTGCTCGCGCCGCGCGGCGGGGACCCCAGCCAAGGCGCCCGTAGCCGGCGCGTGAGCGCCGACCTTTCGGCGCTCGGGCTCGCCGTTGGTCATGCGACCGACCACGCGGGCGCGACGGGCCTAACGATCGTGCGCGGCGTGGACCGCGCGTTCCGGTGCTCCGCGGCGGCGATCGGCCGCGCGACGGGGACGCGCGAGCTACATGCGGCGTCGCCGTTCCATCTCGTGGGTCGCACCGACGCCGTGATGCTCACGGGCGGGTCCGCCTACGGCCTCGACGCGGCCGCTGGGGCAATGCGGTGGATGGAGGAGCGCCAGCGCGGCCACCCGGTGACTGGCGGTGTCGTCCCCATCATCCCGGCGGCGGTAATCTTCGATCTCGCGCCGTTAGGCAGCTTCACGGCGCGCCCGACGGCTGCCATGGCGTACGACGCGTGCGAGACCGCAACGTCGAGCGGGATCGCCGAGGGCAGTGTCGGCGCGGGGACGGGCGCGACGGTGGGGAGGGCTGGCGGGCTCGCCGGCGCGATGAAGGGAGGTGTGGGCATCGCGGTCGCGCAGGGAGGCGATGTGACCGCCGGTGCGGTGGCCGTCGTGAACTCCCTCGGCGACGTTCGCGAT
>Ga0207648_10006572_pt1 | contig 11545 bp, 13 predicted proteins | sample KBSMisM32_FD_184310 | JGI IMG/M metagenome (GOLD analysis project Ga0207648, IMG submission 184310) | Miscanthus rhizosphere microbial communities from Kellogg Biological Station, Michigan, USA - KBS Miscanthus M3-2 (SPAdes) (version 2) | ecosystem: Host-associated > Plants > Roots >... | reverse complement strand
GGGATCACCTTCCTCCAGGGCTACGGTCAGACCGAGACCGGACCAGTGCTGGCCTGCAACCGTCCCGCCGCCGGGATCCGCCTCGATACGGTCGGCCCGCCAATCAAGAACACTGAAGTCAGGATCGCCGACGATGGCGAGATCATGGTCCGCGGCGAGCTCGTCATGCACGGCTATTGGCGCAACGAGGAAGAAACGGCGCGAGTGCTCAAGGACGGCTGGCTCGCGACCGGCGACATCGGCCACTTCGACGACAAGGGCCGGATCAAGATTACCGACCGCAAGAAGGACATCCTGGTCAACGACAAGGGCGACAACATCTCGCCACAGCGGATCGAGGGCATGCTGACGCTGCAGCCCGAGATCCTGCAGGCAATGGTCTATGGCGACCGCAAGCCGCACGTCATCGCGCTGCTGGTGCCCGATCCCGAGTTCGCGAAATCACCCGATTTGCATCAGCGCCTCGAAAAGGCGGTGGATCGAGTGAACGCCGACCTGTCGGTGATCGAGCGCGTGCGCCGCTTCATCCTCGCCGACGAGCCGTTCACGATCGAGAACGAGCAGATGACGCCGTCGCTTAAGATCCGCCGGCACGTGATCGGCAAGGTCTACGGCGAGCGACTGGACGCGCTTTACCGCAAGTAGCCGCGGCTATTTCGCCTTGTCGTAGCGCACGAAGTCACCAAGCACGCAGGCCCCGGTGAAGTCGGCGTCCGTGAACTCCAGCTGCTCTCCACTGCAAATGCGCCCCGCCGCGCTCTCGGTATGAATGAAGGACTGTTTGCCGATCCTGCCGCATTGGAGCGTAGCTTTCAGGTCGTTGCGCCAGACCCGCGGACCATCCCTGAACACGAGGGTGTTGTCATCGATGGCGATCGGGTTGGTGAGGATTTCGGTCTTAACGCATTTGCGCATTTCACCGGCGACGCGCCCGCCGAGATATTTGTCGAACTTCGCCTGGGCCTCCGGCGTTCGTGACGGCTCCGATGATTGCGTCGCGCCCACCAAGACCAATGCCGCGACCGCGGCCGAAACAATGCGCATGCATCCCCCCGTGCTTATGCAGGACGGAGGTTATGAGTGGCCGCCGACAGATTGCAATCAGGGCTTAGCGTAGGGGATGAAATCGCCGAAGACGCAGCTGCCGACCGTGAAGTGGTTCCGCAGGTCGACGACCTGGCCGATATCTCCACGGCACAGTTCGGCACTTCCGTAGCTTTTGGTGACCAAGGTATTGGTCCCGCCGAGGCCCGAGCAGCCGCCCTGCATCTGGTTGACGTAGACGCGGCGGCTGCCGTCCTTGAACGCGATCGTATGCTCGTCGATCACGACCATGTCGTTCGAGCGATACGTGGGGAGGCAGCTTAGCGGCGGGCCCGCGACCTTCCCGGCGAGCAACTGGTCGAACTCGCGCTGCTTGGAAGCGCTGCGCTCCGGCTGCGGCGGCACGTTCGCGCACGATGCCAGCAACGAGCCGGCTACCAGGAGCAAGATGCCACGCATGACGACCTCCATTCGATGTCTCGATCCGCCTGAAACTTGGCGCTTGCCGTCATGAACGGAAGCTGTCTTTGGCGGACCGCAATTCGGCGAATTCCTTTACGTTAGTAGCGCGAACGAAGGGATTGGTTTCACGTTCCTGAGCGACCGTGGTCGGCACCGTGATCGTCCCCGCCTCGCGCAGCGCCGCGACTTTCTTCAGCCGCGTAGCGATCGCGGAATTGGCGGGATCGGCGTGCGCCGCAAAGCGCGCATTGGCCAGCGTATATTCGTGCGCAGGATAAAGCTTGGCTTCGCCGGGAAGCTGCGTGATGCGAAGCAGCGAAGCATGCATCTGCTCCGGCGTTCCTTCGAACAGCCGTCCGCAGCCCATTGCGAACAAGGTGTCGCCGACGAACGCCACATGCTCCTCGGCGAAGATCAACGCGATGTGGTCGAGGGTATGGCCGGGCACTTCAATCACATTGCCGACATGCTTGCCGAGGCGCACCTCGACGCCTTCCATCAGCTCGACATCGCGCCCGGCAATTCGATCGCCGGCGGGTCCCGAGATTTTGGCGCCCGTCGCTTGCTTCAAGGTGAGATTCCCGCCGGTGTGATCCGGGTGCCAGTGCGTGTTCCAGATCTGGCCGATCTTCCATCCACGCCGCTCGGCTTCGGCGAGCACCGGCGCGGCATCGCCCGGATCGACCACTGCCGTCTCGCCACTGTCTGAATCATGGACGAGCCAGATGTAATTGTCGCTGAAGGCGGGGACCGCCACGATGTCCAGCATCACCATTCGCCCGTGTTGGGCATCGACGCCCATGGCTCCGCCGGCGCTAGACGCTCACCCTTCTGAAGGAGCTCGATAGAGATATTGTCCGGCGATCGGACGAACGCCATGTGGCCGTCCCGCGGCGGACGGTTGATCGTCACTCCGCCGTCCATCAGCCGCTGGCACGTCTTGTAGATATCATCGACGTGGTAGGCGAGGTGTCCGAAGTTGCGTCCGCCGGAATAGCCGCTCTCGTCCCAATTGTGGGTCAACTCCACCTCGCCGCCCTCGTCGCCCGGAACGCCGAGGAAGATCAGGGTGAACTTGCCCTGCGGCACGTCGAAACGCCGTCGCTCCTCCAGACCCAACAGTTGAAAAAATGCAACAGTGGCGTCGGGATCGGAGACCCGGATCATGGAATGGAGGAATTTCATTTCATCGCACTCAATTCATCGCTATAAATGCACGGTTCGTCGCAGCCGTGACCGGCGATCGTGTCCGGTGGCTGCTCGTATATGCGGACGAACGCCTGGGGTTCCATCCCATGATCCAGAAGCTGCAGGACAGCCGTGCCGTCCTTTTGGGCGCGGTAGCGATATTTGCGGTTGGTTTGACGACGAGCGGTTACGCGTTGGGTGACGGCTTGCGCCGATCGAAGATGGCGGAGCACCGCTCGGTTACGGTGCGCGGTGTCTCGGAACGCGACGTCACCGCCGACCTCGCGACCTGGTCGGTCACGTTTTCGCATCGGGGGCCGGAGCTGGGCTCGGTTCAGCAGTCGGTCGACGAGCAGGCACGCGCGGTGCGAGCATTCTTTCAGCGTGCGGGGTTCAAGCCCGCCGAGGTTACGGACACCGACGTCTCGCTTGGGCATGAGCAGCCGACCGACAACAAGGGCAACCCGGTCGGGCCGCGGCTGGTGACGGTCAGCCGGTCGATCCAGCTTCGCACTACCGACGTGATGCGGGCGCGCGACGCCTACACGCGGCAGGCCGAGCTGCTTCGCGATGGTGTCGAAATGTCGTCGAGCGGCGTGAACTTCACCTTCACCAAGCTCAACGACCTGAAGCCGCAGATGATCGCCGAGGCGACGCAAAATGCCCGACGCAGCGCCGACCAGTTCGCGCATGACAGCGGGACCTCCGTCGGCCGGATCAAGACCGCGAGCCAGGGCTATTTCTCGATCGGCGCGCGCGACGGCGACGATTGCGAAGACTGCGGCTCCTCTGGCGGCAGCTCGCCTTATCAAAAGGTGCGCGTCGTCACGACCATCGACTACGACCTCGGTTAAGCACGCAGCCGATGTCTACCGGGGCGCAGTCGCTCACTTGGGCGGCTGCGTTTCCGTTTTCACAGTCGGCGTAACGCCAAGCATTTCGACAGCCTTGGTCGCGGCTTTCCCGACATCGCCGTTGGGATCGCCCGCGGCTGCCTGTCTCCAGTAGCTCCGTGCCTTGTCGTCATCGCCGGTGAAGTGAGCGACGTGTCCGGCCTCGAATAGGACCGCGGGGTCCGACGGAGCCATCGCCAGGGCCTTGCCGATCGCGGATTGAGCCGTCGCCGGGTCCTCCTCGCGGATCGCGAGCGCGGCCGAGAAATACCAATAGAAGGGATCGTCCGAGACGGTCGGTGCGGCTTCGTTGACCTTGGCCCGCGCCGTCTTGAGGTCATTGGTCGCTTCGGCTGCCCGCGCGCGGTCGAGCAAAGCTTCGCCGTGCTGCTCGGCCTCCAGGCCCGGAAGCGATAGGGCGCGATCAAGATCGAGCGCGGCCTTCCCGGGCTGTTCCGCTGCCAGCCACAGATTGCCTGCCGCTGCCAGCATTCGCGCCTTGCCCGGATCCTTGTCGGTCGCCGCCTGCGCCGCTTCCTCGAAGCCCCGGGCCGCCGCCTCGTTGTCGCCATTGGCCTTGGCCTGCAGCGCCCGGCAGACGAGAGCGTCCGGCGTGACGACATTGGGGCAGGCAAGTCCAGGCGGTGCCGAGGCGACGGCGGCGGCAATGAGCAGGTTGATCAAGGTTGCGGCTCCATCAGCGCGGTGACGGTGCGCAGGATCGCCTCGATCTCATGCGGTTCCGATAACCGATGGCCGCCGCCCTTGAGCACCACTAGCTGGACATCGGCTGAACGCAGCGCTCGCAAGGTCCGGAGCGCGACGTCCAGAGGGACTTCCTGGTCGAGCTCGCCATGGAGCAGGCGAACCGGGCAATGGATGTCGATTGACTGTTCCAGAAGCAGCAGCTTCTGTCCCGATTCCCAGAAGGCTCGGGCCAAGCCCTGTCGCTGAGCAACGTCGCCGTCGGTGAAGCCCCAGTTCGTAAAGTCCGGGGCCGCGGCGATACCGATCAACGCCTTCACCCGATCGGGGCGGCGAAGCGCGAGGTGAAGCGCGATCCACCCACCCATCGATGAGCCAACGACGATGATGGGACCCTGGATGAGGCGATCCACAATCGCGAGGGCTTCCTCGAGCCAGGCATCCAGGGTGCCCTCCGCAAATTGGCCGGGACTGGATCCCGTCCCCGAATAGTCGAAGCGCAGCAGGCCGGTTCCGCGCGCTTCGGCGAAGGCGTCCAGGGCAAGCGCCTTGTTGCCCTCCATGTCCGACCCGTAACCGGGCAGGAACACCAACGTTGGTTCGGTGCCCGGCCGCAGCCGGTAAGCGATCCGGCGGCCACCGACATCGAGATAGTCGAGATTGCTCACGTGGCGCGCAGTAGGTTCGACTGGCTCAGGTGGCTAGGCGTCTTCCGGCTGGCGTGCCTTGGCGACGTCCTCGGGGAGGATCCTGACCGGAGCGATAGTAACTTCGGCCAGGCGCGGATCGACTTTGCACACCTGCTCGCCAGTTCGCGACACCTCATCGACCGAAATGCTATCCTCTTTAGGCACGACATGCGCCTCCGCCGTTAGCTCACGGCCGCGTTCGCGCACCCTGACAACAACGTCATCAACCCAGGGCTGCCCGCGCAGGAACTCGGCAATCCGTTCGCCGATGGAATCATCCTCCTTCTCGTCGAGCGTAAGCGGGCTTCGGTCCGTCACATCGCCAAGCGCGGTTCTGAACTCGGTCCAGCCGCTACGAATGATTTCTAGCGAGATAAGGACGCCTGCGGCCGAGTCGGCCCACCACAGGCCGAATGCCACCCCGACGATGCCAAGGATCGCGGCGCCCGCGCTCTGCCAGTTCGCCTCGTTCATGGCAGCGTCCGCGGCGAGGTTCTTGTCGTTCAGAGGCTCAGCCGTTTTCCTCTTCGCGCGCCCCAGCAAATGCGCGGGGATAGCGCACCACAGAAGCACTGGTATCGCGAGCCAGCCGGTCCAGACGACGTGCCCGAACAATGGAAATCCGCCGATCGTCGGATGCTCTGCCGTGACTAGCTTCATTGCCCCGTCGATCAGCAGGAACGCTCCAACCGCCAAGAGCGCGATTGACGATCCGACATAGCCGGCACTCACGGCACGTTCGTAGCCGAACGGGTATTTGCGGTCCGGCTGCTTTCGGGTGAAGCGGTCACTGACCAGGAACAGCACCGGCGGAACGAAGCTCAGCGCGTCCTCCAGCAGCTCTGTCTTCAATGCCTGCGACCCGCCCATGACCATGAAAAGCAGGCCAACCGTCGACATCAGGTAGGCAATGCTGAGCCATGCCAGCAGCTGCGCCTTCTTTAGTTGTTGGCGGGCGTCCGGCCTCTCCGGAATGCCTCTCACGACCGCGCCCCTTTCGACTTGCGCAACTGCTCGGTCAGGAACGTGTCGAGCGTGAGGATGAACTGGTTCTCGCCCGGCGCCGTGAGGAAGACATGCTTCTTCTTGTCGGGGGTTTCGGCGAACGGCTGGCTGATGCCGGCCATCGAAACCCAAGGCGTCTGCGCGTCGAAGCCGCCGATCGCGAGGTCGAGCTCGTGATGTTTGAGCGCTTGCGCGAGCGCGGTCTCGCTGCCCTGGGTCCACACCACTTTCGCGCCGATCCGGGCGGCAAACGCGCGCACGAGAGCCGGTTCGATTCCGGTCGGCTCAGATCGAGTCGAGTCGGTCCATGGCTGATTGTCGGTCAGGCCGACCCGGAGTTCGTGGGTGGACGCAAGGCGCTTGCTCGTCCCCTCGGGATCGAGAGGCAGTCCGCACCCCGCAACCACGAATAACAATAGGACCGGCCAGCAACGCAGCATCGAACGCAAACTCCGCCGCGCTTCGACGCGTTCCTACGGTTGATGAGGAACTCCGCCGGGCCTAGCGGTTGGAGGCAGCGAGGAGGCTCCCCACATGAAATATCGCAAGCTCGGCAGTAGCGATCTCGAGGTCTCGGAAATCTCACTCGGGTCTTGGCTGACCTACGGCGTCGGCGTTGAGGCCGACAAGGCCCGCGCATGTCTGGATGAATCGTTCGAACAGGGCATCAACTTCATCGACACGGCAAACGTCTACGGGCGTGGAGCCGCAGAGACATTTCTCGGCGAAGCGCTGCGGGGTCGTCCGCGCGACTCATACGTGCTCGCGACCAAGGTCTACTTCCCAATGAGCGACACCGACCGCGGCCTGTCGCGCGCGCAGATCGAAAAGCAAATCGACGATTCGCTGCGGCGCCTGCGGACCGACTACGTCGATCTCTACCAATGCCACCGCTACGACTGGGACACACCGCTCGAAGAGACGATGGAGGCACTGACCCGCGTCGTGGACAGCGGCAAGGCCCGTTACATCGGTTTTTCGGAATGGCCGGCCGAGCGCATCCAGGCGGCAATCGACATGACCGGCGTTGCGAGGTTCGTGTCGAGCCAGCCGCAATATTCGCTACTGTGGCGGGAGCCTGAGGACGAGGTCATCCCACTCTGCGCGGCGAACGGCATTTCACAGATCGTGTGGTCGCCGCTCGGGCAGGGGGTGCTCAGCGGAAAATATGATCCGGACAAGCCGCCGCCCGCAGGCACTCGCGCGACAAGCGATGAGATGAGCGGCTTCATGGACCGGCTGCTGCAGCCCGACGTCCTTCGCGCGGTTCAGCAGCTCAAGCCGATAGCGACCGAGGCAGGGCTGACACTCCCGCAATTCGCCTTGGCCTGGATCCTTCGGGAGCCCAATGTCGCTTCGGCGATCATTGGCGCCTCGCGGCCCGAGCAGGTACGGGAAAACGCCGCCGCCTCGGGAGTAATCGTCGATACCCAGCTCTTCGTTCGCGCTGAGCAGATCCTCGATGAGGCACTCGCCGGAGCAGCGGCTTAGGTCAGATCGCCTTGGAGCTGCGGCGCGAGGGCGATACGAACACGTCCTCGATTCCTCGTTCGAACAGTTCGGCGATCCGGAAGGCCAGCGGCAGGGACGGGTCGTATTTGCCCGTCTCGATCGCATTGACGCTCTGGCGCGACACTTCCAGCCGCTCGGCCAGATCCTGCTGGCTCCAGCCACGCTCGGCGCGCAGCATACGGAGGCGGTTTTCCACGGCTACGCCTCCTCGTTCTTGCGCGTAAAATATTCGACGCAGCCGAACATGCCCTGGATGATCACCCACACGAAGGGCACCCAATAGGTCTCCACCAACGGCATAGCGCCGAACGCCTGAAGGAATCCCCAGACCACGGCCGCGCCCATCGTCGCGTTGGTTGCAATGGCAATGCGCTTGAGCACCAGCGCCTGATGATATTCGTCGCGCTCATCGGACAGGTAGCGGCCCCAGCTTGCGAAAATGCCCAGGACCGGGATCGACGCAGCAATAGCCATCAATGCCGGGACGTAACCCGCGACAGCCGTGTTAGCGCGAAGCCAGACGAGCGGCGGAAGGACGATAACGTAAGCAAGCAGAAGCCACATGATGCGCTTGGTGTGCGCACGCTGTGCGGGGGTAAAATCGGAATAAGCCATGTCAAGCTCCATTGTCTCTTAGACAAGCACGCTTTACATCGAGCCGCGTGTAAATGTCAAGCGAGCTTGTCAAACGGTCGCAGTTGAGGCGCGCTCTGCCGGTCGCTACATGCTGCGGTGCAATGACCCAGATGTTCAAGATCGCGCTTCCCGACGGATCGGTGAAGGAAATGCCGGAAGGTTCGACGCCGGCGGACGTCGCCGCGGCCATCGGGCCGGGCCTCGCCAAGGCCGCGCTTGCGGCCAAGGTGGATGGCGAGGTGCGCGACATCATGCGCCCGTTCGAAGGTGATTCCAGTCTCGCGTTGATTACGTCGCGCGATGAAAAGGACGCGCTCGAGCTGGTGCGTCACGACTTCGCGCACGTTCTCGCCGAGGCGGTTCAGAACCTGTTCCCCGGAACGCAAATCACCTTCGGCCCGGCGACCGAAGACGGCTTTTACTACGACTTCGCTCCGACTGCGGAGCGTGGGCCGTTCACCGAGGAAGACCTGCCGGCGATCGAGGAGGAGATGCGGCGCGTTATCGCCGCCGACAAGCCGCTGGTGCGCGAAGTCTGGGACCGCGCCCGCGTCCGTCAGTTCTTCATCGACCATGGCGAAAGCTTCAAGGCTGAGTGGGTGATGGAGCTGCCCGAGGGCGAGCCGATCACCATGTACAAGACCGGCCATGGGGAGGCTGACTGGATCGACCTCTGCCGCGGCCCGCACCTCGCCTCGACCGGAAAGCTCGACCCCAACGCGTTCAAGCTTACCCGCGTGTCGGGCGCCTACTGGCGCGGTGATCCCAAGAACCCGATGCTCTCGCGGATCTACGGGACGGCTTGGCTCAACCGGAAGCAGCTCGATGAATATCTCGTCCGGCTCGAGGAGGCGCAGAAGCGCGATCACCGCAAGATCGGTCAGGAGATGGACCTATTCCACCTCCAGGCCGAAGCCCATGGCAGCGTATTCTGGCACCCGCACGGCTTCGTCATCTACCGCGCTCTGGAAGCCTACATGCGCCGGCGCATCGACGAGGCCGGCTACCGCGAGATCAAGACGCCGCAGCTGATGGACGCCCGCCAGTGGGAAAAGAGCGGCCACTGGGGCAAGTATCGCGAGAACATGTTCGTCGTGCCGGACGAAATCCCGAGCACCGAAGACGATGCACCGGTCCTGTCGGGTGATGCCGATTTGATGGCGCTTAAGCCGATGAATTGCCCCGGCCACATCCTCGTCTTCAAGCAGGGCATCACCAGCTACAAGGAGCTGCCGATCCGCTTCTACGAGAATGGCAGCTGCCACCGGAACGAGCCGCATGGCGCACTCCACGGGCTGATGCGCGTTCGCCAGTTCACGCAGGACGACGCCCACATTTTTTGCCGCGAGGATCAGATCGTCAGCGAGGCGCAGGCCTTCTGCGAGCTGGCGGCGCGCGTCTATGCGGACTTCGGTTTCACCTATGCGATCAAGCTCGCGCTCCGTCCCGACAACCGCTTCGGCAGCGACGAAGATTGGGACAAAGCGGAGGAGGAACTGCGCCAGGCGGTCGTTGCCGCGGGCATGGCGACCGAAGAGTTCGGCTGGGAGGAGCTCCCGGGCGAAGGCGCCTTCTACGCGCCCAAGCTCGAATGGCACTTGAAAGATGCGATCGGCCGTACTTGGCAGGTCGGCACGTTGCAGTCGGACCGCGTGCTGCCCGAACGGCTGGATGCGACCTACATCGGCGAGGACGGGCAGAAGCATCGACCGATGATGTTCCACCGCGCGATCTTCGGCTCGTACGAGCGCTTCATCGGTATCCTGATCGAGCACTATGCGGGCAAATTCCCGCTATGGCTGGCGCCGGTGCAGGCAGTGGTTGCGACGATCGTGTCGGATGCCGACGATTATGCCCAGCAGGTGGCGGCGAAGCTTGCAGCCGCGGGCATTCGCGTCGACACCGACCTCCGCAACGAGAAGATCAACTACAAGGTGCGCGAGCATTCGCTGGCTAAGGTTCCGCTGCTGCTCGTTGTCGGCAAGCGTGAGGCAGAAGAGGGCACCGTTGCCATGCGACGCCTGGGCAGCGACGAGCACCAGAAGATGATGACGCTGGACGAGGCAGTCGCCCTGATCCGCGGTGAGGCTGTGCCGCCAGACCTTCGGTAGGTCGGTTGCAATTCAAACCGAAGCTGACCCGACTTCAGCGGCTGGTGATGGAAAAATAAGTTACGAGAGCGGGCACGCTGAGTTCCGCGTGCGCTGGAGTAATCTGTCGATGGCGACACGCGCCCGAATTCTTGGCGATCCGCGTACCCTGCCGACTACCAAGCCTGCGGAAGCAGAAAGTCGCGCTTTGCTTCGGCAGCGCCGGGGGACGATCCTAGCCGACACCGCGACCCGCCTGCTCGCGGGCGAAGACCTCGACGGGCGGGTCATGCCACTCTTGTACCGGGCCTTGGCAGCCGAGCGGATCATCGATGCCTCGCTCGGCTTCATCGTCACCGAGCTCGACGAAGCCATGACTCTGGGCTTCATCAAGGGCTTCCCGGATGAGGTCGTGCAACGCTGCCTCAGGATGGATTTCGGGCAAGCCATTTGCGGCCAGGTCGCGCTGACCCGCCGTCCCATGCACGTCACCGATATCCAGCGCACGCTCGACCCTCGCGCCGACCTCGTTCGCTCGGCCGGGATCAACGCGTACGCCTGCGAGCCACTGCTCGTCGGCGACCGCCTCCTCGGCACGCTGTCATTCGCGAGCCGCACCCGGCGCGCCTTCGATGCAGAAGATATCCTCTTCTTCCGCGCCATTGCGAAGCATGTCGCCAGAGCGCGCCACCGCGCGCGAACCCGCGCGTCCTGAGCCGATTAGCCCTACGTTCTGACGTCTGGCCGACACAGGTTAAGGTAAAAACGACTCACAATTACTCACGCGGACTTTTCATGCGGCCCGCAAATCCCTAATTCGCAGGCAACCACCAACCACACGGAGTCTCCGCTATACCACCGCCTTATCCGCGCCGTCCTCAGGCGCCGCCGCAATTCACCGGCCCCCGCTACAATGAGTTCATCCAATCCCAAAAGGTTCGGGTGATCGACGAAAACGGGGAAAATCTGGGCGTCATGTATACGCGGGAAGCGTTCGAGCAGGCTCAAGGAGTCGGGCTCGACCTCGTTGAGATCTCACCCAACGCCGATCCGCCCGTCGCCAAATTTCTCGATATCGGCCGATTCAAGTACGAAGCCCAGAAGAAGGCGAACGAGCAGCGCAAGAAGCAGAAGACGCAGGAGATCAAGGAGATCAAGATGCGTCCCAACATCGACGACCACGACTATGACACCAAGATGAAGAAGGTGTTCGAGTTCCTCGAGGACGGGGACAAGGTGAAGGTCACGATGCGCTTCCGCGGCCGCGAGATGGCGCATGGCGAGCTCGGCATGGCGGTGCTCCGGCGGGTCCAGGAGCAGA